>Ga0114904_1001069_pt1 | contig 14096 bp, 21 predicted proteins | sample MalvirDeepMed_s6_FD_83498 | JGI IMG/M metagenome (GOLD analysis project Ga0114904, IMG submission 83498) | Marine viral communities from the Global Malaspina Expedition - Malaspina viral metaG DeepMed_s6 | ecosystem: Environmental > Aquatic > Marine > Oceanic | place: Mediterranean Sea... | reverse complement strand
CGGCAGGGCCAGAATTTTTTTGTAAATGGCTAACCGATGGTAATCAACTAAGTGCATCGAAAGATCCTTTGCCCTCAAATGGGAGGTAGACCGCATCTAATGCATGGCGCATTCTTTCACTGAGTTCATGTGGGCACCACAAATCCCCATCAATTGCTTCTTGTGAGGTTCTACGGTTTATATCACTGGCAACTTTTCCCATTGCCATCAGGAAAACTTCAAAGGCTTCCGCATTGCCCTTCAGATAATCCCGTTTCATATCCACCCACATCTGCCCTAGCGGATGGTTAAGGTTTACGGTCATCATTCCAGTTTGTTGGTTGATCTTAAACGCTCCATGATCAGAATCAAGCGTTGAAAATTCGAGTGCCGTTGGAAATGTATCAGCAATAGATTTAGCGCGTGTTGGTACCCACCGAGTTGATTCCGCCCACACCTGGGGTACTTCTTCGTTACACCCGTATGTAGCCATTCGTTCATTCTCCTAAAAATTACACCGCAAAAAAAAGGGGGGCATCATCGCCCCCCCAGGGATTAGTTCATCGCCAGTTGGAAGTGTTTGCCAATGTCCACCGCATGGGCAAACTGTGAGTTGTCCGAGGGCAACTTTTTGATCGACCGCGTACACGCATTGTTCACGCCCCACATCGTGCGGGGGTGGCAATCTTCTGGGCGGTCATCAGAGAAATACAACTGGCCCACCTCTGGCAACAGACGGTGTGGGAGTACGCCATCATTGAAAATATCAAAAATGGCTTCCTTCGCACGGCCATCACTCAGTTCAAAATTCTTGAGCCGTTCCACATCCCGTTGCAGCAGTGCAGTTTGCCCCATGAACTTATCCATGCCTTCTGCAATGCCTTCCGAAAGAATCGCATGGATCGTATTCTTCCGCCGCATCACAAACATTTCCCCGCTGAAGCATAGGTTGCTGCATACCATGACCCGCGCACCCGCCACGGCCTGGCGGCTGAACTTCTGGTTAATCGAATTACGGAATCCATACAGGCTCCGCATGTCGGCCCCGAAGCCTTCCGGGCCGCGCAAATCCATCACCCCAAACAATTCTTTGCCGCCGTTGGCAATGCCCATAGTCAGGCTTTCAATCTTCCAATTGCGGTTGCCCACTTCCATCACGATTGCATCCACAAAATCATCGTGACGCACCGGCATATGCCGATTGCCCAATATTTGTGGGCTAGGCAACGTGCGGAGTGCGTCCATCGTGACCGGGTGACTCCCGCGTTCCAACATCAATCCGTTCATTTTGTCTCTCCTGTTTCTGGGGCATCAGTGCCCTATGTGATAACTCTATAGATTTAATTTACCTGTGTCAATTTTTCTGGTAATTGTTTTAGCGTGTGACACTGAACACCCGCAGCGATTCCTTCAGGGGTTTATCTGCTGGCCCCTTTACATACGAATCAATCCATTTGGGTGCATGAACCCCCCGCGAGGGGTACCACTGGTTTCTCCAGAAGCCATGGACGATGAAGCGGCAGTTATACGTGCTGCGGGTTTCTCCGGTGCCGGTAGTGGTGCTGGGTTGCGTTCTCCGAAGTTGCACTACTTCGATCTGCGGGAGTTGCTGTGTGTGTTTGTGTAACTGCTTTAGTACCCGCTGCCTTTTTTTCTTATTCTTGGGTAAGGGGTTGTGCTGCCGCTGCCGCACTAACACCCGCTGCCGCATCCACTGTGCCGAGGCTACCCACAGCTTGGCAAAAAACATATTGCACGCCACCGTGATATTCTCCCCCGCCAGCCCATCCATTTTTTCATACGAGCCTTGCATCCGTTCCGTACTGTACGTGACGTTATACAATTCCCGAAGTTTGCTTTCGAGTGCAGTTAGCTTTACACCATTCATCCACCAGCCCGACCAGGTAGGAGCCAGGGCACCTTCGGGGCTACGCACCAGTGATGTCATCCACAAGCCATGTTCTGTGAGTTCCCACCCCAGTGCAGCCACGCGGCTGTTAGAGGTACCTGTGGTTGCGATATCAATCGGAGTTTCATATACCCACAATCCGGTACGCGGCAGTTCTTCAAATAGCCCCGAATGCATTTGGCTATCAGGCGGCAGGGAAGTACTGGCTTCGATCACGGCAGTGGTTGGGTCAGTGCCCCACCAAAATAGTGCCGCATGGCGCATCGTCTTTACCATCATGGATACGTTGCCGCCCACCTGTTCAATGTCAAAGGAGGATGCCCCCACGCGGGGTTTGTTTGGCGTGAGTACGCGGCCCGCGAATAGTCGATCTACAAAGATCACTGAAGGCACTTTTTCTTTCAGTTCTTCTTGTTTTGCACGCTCCAAAGGGTCAAGCCGTTCCATCCATTCTTCATCATCGAGTACTTGTTGCTGCTCATCATGGTCTAACTTCATAAACGCTGCGGCCATTTTTTTCTGTTCTGAAGTGAGCAGATCGTAAGGGATGGTGATGGAGGTACCTTTACCTTCTTCAGTTTTGATCAGCTTGCGTACGAGATCGGCCCCGGCTTGATGATCGGCTTGCTGGTTCCAGTACTCGTGTTCCTTCGCCAGCGAAGATCGCAGGGTTGTCCAATCCGTGAGCAGTTGGGTAGAAATATCCATATGTGCCTAGTCTATACACTTCCCAGAAGAAGTCAACTTTATTTTCAATTATTTTTACATTACTAAAAACCCCAATGTTTCTGGGATACTTGACAATGGTGCAATACTTCTATAGAATGAGCAGTGGAGTTATTTAGCAATTGATTATTGTGTAGTCAGAAAGAGAGACAGACTATGGATGTAATGCACGGCGCACAGCGAGTGCAATGGCTGAAGTTTAAAGTATCAGTACCTGAGGGGTTGCCCAGCACCATCGTGGTGTCTACGTGGCGCAAGGATTCTGAAGATACAGATGATTACGCTGGGGTGCATCCTGGGATGGTGCAACGGGCTGAATCATCGTTAGTGGCACGCTTCGGGTCAGAGGCTCAGATTGAATTTGTTGGGGAGAGTGTGTGCTATGGATAGTTTTACCGCGTGCCCCTACCCCCCCACCAAGCACCAGCTTGTGGGGATACAAAAGATCGTGGATGAACACTACGTGTTTGTGACCGATGAAATGGGGTTTGGAAAAACTAAGCAATTGATCGATGCCGCCCACTTGTTATTTCAACAGGACAAAATTGATAGGGTCTTAGTTATCTGCCCTGCTCCCGTGAAACACGTATGGCACGATCCCGAGTTAGGCCAACTGTCAGAACATGCGTGGTCTGGGGTGCATAATCATGTTGAGTTGTATCACAAGCGGCCCCGCGCATGGCACACCGGGCCATCTGATCAACGCGCCTTGCATTGGATTATTACAAACTACGAATTTATCAGGATGGGGCTGAAAAGCCGATCACGCTATCTCCCTGATCGGCTGGTATTTCTTCAGCAGCAGTGTGGGCCGCGTACGTTACTGGTGTTGGATGAATCGAGTGCGGTTAAAAATGCCCGTGCCCTCCAAACGCGGGCGTGCATGTATCTCAGGAAAGAGTGCAGCCGCGTGGTGCTGATGAGTGGCACGCCCATTGCCCATAGCCCCCTCGATCTTTTGAGCCAGGGCAATCTCTTGCACCCGTCGATCCTCAGTGACCGACCAGGGGAGTACACCAACCTGATCCAGTTTCGGAATCGCTACGCTACGATGGGCGGCTTTCAATACAAGCAAATTGTCGAGTGGCGCAACCTGGACGATCTGCAACAACGCTTTGCCCCGCACACCTTGCGGCGGCTCAAAAAAGATTGCTTAGACCTGCCACCAAAACTACAAAGTGTCACGCTCACGGCCACGCTCACCCCGGCCACCTGGAAGCTCTACAAAAAGATGCGGGATGACATGATTGTCTGGCTGCAAGATCAGGATGTGAGTGTCGCCCAGCAAGCGATCACCAAAGTGGTACGACTGGCACAGTTAACGTCCGGGCACCTGGGCGGTTTGGAAATTGCCGGGGTGAAAAAAACCAGCAGCGAGAAACTTGATCTGGTACTTGGGTGGGTGCAAGAACAACTGGATCTTGATCCACATTTTAAAGCGGTGATCTGGTCACGGTTTCGGTATGACGTTGAACGCATTGCAGAGGGCTTAGAAGCCTTCCCCGTGACGGTAGGCAAGTTGTGGGGCGGCAGCAGTACCGCAGATCGAGAAGCCACACTTAGTTTACTCCACCCGCATTCAGCCAAGGCCGATGAAGCGGCGATTGTGGTGGGCACCCAGAGTACTGGCAGTATGGGCATTACCCTGGCCGCTGCCGCCACCGTGGTGTATGTCAGTAATGATTTTTCTCTCAACGTCAGGGTGCAAAGTGAAGATCGAAACCATCGACCGGGGCAGACTCGGCCCGTGTCGTATTTTGATGTGGTTGCCACTGGCCCGGACGGTCAAAAAACCATTGATCACCTGGTCTTGAAAGCGTTACGGAAAAAACAAAACCTGGCGGATCTTACCGCGAGTGCATGGGTGGATGCGTTGCAACAAGAGTAACAAACATTGGGGGTTTTTACTCATTTAAAAATAATTGAAAATAAACCTTGCTTTCTTTCTGGGGAGTCTATAGAGTTATATCCATGATGTTGAACGACACACTAACCCGGGGAGACAAAACGATGAAGATTGATATTTATTTAAACGCGGTTTGGGTTGCCACTGTTGGAAGTTTTAAACTTGCTGCACATTTGATTTGTAATCGATCAACGGGCATGAATTCCTGGTGCAAGGATGCCAATCCTAATCATTACTCTACGCAAAAAAAAGAAATGGTAAAAGCCCGGTTGCGTGGTGAAGATGTTGGGGTGAGTATTAAAATTGGTGATGAGATTATCTGGAATTCTGTGAATCATGAAAGGGTTGATATTGGTAGCCAGTTTTGGGTTATTCAGTCCCTTGACCGGATGGTAGAAAATGGGATTTATTACGGGCGGAGAGATGGGCAACCGAGTTACACAGATTGGAGAGAGAGCGATACAATTGATTCAAGGCAGCAACGTGATGAAGAATCTGTAGAGAATCTCCTGGCCCGCAGAGAACGCCTCAGTGAGAAGTTAGCACAAGACTTAGGCCGCAAGCCCACGCTGGATGAAACAGTTGATCGAATGTCCAAATCCATGCTTTCAAGTTACTGCGTATAATAAAATCACACCAGGGGGCTTCGGCCCCCTTTTTTTTTGCTCAATAAACCCCTGTAAATGCAGGGGTTTTTTATTTACCTAAAAATAATTGAAAATAAACCTTGCTTTCTTTCTCTGGAGTCTGTAGTATTACTTACATGATGTTGAACGCAACAACAACCGGAGACAAAAAGATGGCTAAGAAATTACAGTTTGAGATCAACAGCCCAATGAGCGCAGACTATTATCACAGCGGGCGCAGGATACCTGGGTGGATAGCAACAAATCTTGAAAGTGTAAACCCTGCATTGGCTGGTAGGAACCTTCGGGTTCATCTTACGCAGTGGAATGTTGTGGATAATAAAGATGTTGGCACGAACTACGATACTGAAAAACGCCGATGGGTAGCCGTTATCCGAGATAACAACAATGTGCAGGTTTCCCCCCGAGTGGTCTGCCGCCGAAAAGGTGACGCAGTCAAAGAAATCACACGCCTTGCAAAAAAATTTGATGCCCTCACACCAAGAACTTTTGAAGAACGCGAGGAACGTGATGGCAGACTGCAACGCAACACGATCAGAGAATATGTCCAAGAGCTAAAAGCCATCAACGAAAAGGGTACCAGGTTCTATCGCTCAAGCTACCTTTACAACAATTCTGTGCGCGAACATGCAGAACACACACGCTATTGCACATACGGCAACGCTACTGAGTTAAAGGGCATACTTTCCGCGTATATCACTATCGGCCAGGAACTTTACGATTCAAGGAAATCCAGCTAATTCCTCCCAGGGGGCTTCACGGCCCCTTTTTTTTGCCGCTGTGATTCCTTGACGGGGGCCGCGTAAGTCTGTAGAGTTACACCACGGTAACCAATGTAGTGGAAGTAACTGCATTGCTTATAGAAAGGTCAAGACGTATGGCCCAAAGCCTACAGATTTTTCCCTTATCATTTTTGCGTTCTCCACTACGCCCTGGCGTTTTTGTCTCCGCCGCGTGTGTAGTCATCAGTCGCGTGGCCCCGTGCGATGGAGGAAACGGGGCACTACATGCCTAACTTGTTTGATTCCACTACGGTGCCCGTGTTACAGGAACGGGCTGAAGATTGGTTTACCCGTGCTGATCTAAACACCCTTTTACTTGCTGCCCCTACTCCGTACGGGGAACAAATAAAAGCCGTACTCCTCTCCGCGTATAGCAGCGTGGTGGCCGAAGAAATTTTACGGAGTAATACCCGGATTGCAGAAAACCATCACGCCTTACTTGAGATACTTACTACCGCCCGTGATGCCTGTTGCGAAACTGATCAGCCGCGCATCACCGCAGTGTTGGAGAACTTAGGAACGTGGGAAAATACACCAGCGTAGCCAGTCACCTGGCTCCGAAGCCTGAAGAATCGGGCTATCAGGAACAGGTAAATACCGTGAAGCGTGCGTTGATCGCTACGCCACAAACGGAAGCGGATCTTGCTAAAAACATCGTAGCCATCCGCCAGGAAAAAGCGGCCCTCAAAGAACAGCTTGCGGATGTGCAACTGCGCCTGACGGCAGCGGAACAATTGCTGTGTGATCGCTTTGACGATCAAGGCATGACCCAATTGAAACTTGAAAGCGGGGAAACCGTCAGCACGCAAATTAAACCGTATGCCCGCGTGCAGGATCGTATGAAGTTTCGGCAGTGGTGCATTACTAACGGCCTGGAAGAATCACTGACCCTGCCTTGGCAAACCACAAACCAACTGGTCAGTGATCGGCTGGTTGACGGCTTGCCAGAACCGGACGGGATTGAAACGTATAAGCAAACAACCGTGGTGCTGCGGAAGGGCCGTGCATGACGTTTGGATCGATTACCGCCCCCTTGCTGGCCATGGTGGGGTTGTTTATTACCACCTGGGGGCAGCAACAAAGTGTGGCGTACCACATTGCGCTGTTCACGCCGATGGCCGGGGTGATGCTGGGATACATTGCAGGAATTTTAGCGACACATGATGTAACTCTTAATAGGGAGATTGTGAATGAAGAAAAAAACCGTACGAAGGAAACGCACACCGAAAACTAACACCGCCCTGGCCCCCATCAGTGATACCGCGTTAACAGTGCCAAGCTATCTGGAACAGACGGGCATTGGCACTGAACACCTGACTTCTGATGATGTAGCCCTGCCCCGGCTGACACTGGCCCAGGCCATGTCGGATCAGGTCAATGCCACTTCGCCAGATTATATTGAAGGCTTGCAGGTCGGAAACTTTTTTAACTCAGTTAGTAGCCAGAACTACGGCAATGGCCCGGTGCCGTTTTCGATCCTGTGTGCCTATGCACCACGCGGGATCGAGTTTGCTCCGATGGAGCAGGGGGGCGGGGTGTTGGATATGAACGTGCCCCTGGATGACCCTCGCATGTTGTTTGGAGAGGATGGGGCCGCACCACAAGCCACGCGGTTTTATGATTACGTGCTGATGCTGCACCCCGGCACCCCAGAAGAAGAAATGATCGCCATGAGCCTCGCCCGGTCTGGCGTGCGGGCGGCTAAAAGCCTGAACGGTTTGGCCCGGATGCGGGGCACGGCCATTTACACCGGCATCTACACGGCGGAAGCCGTGCAGAAAACCTCTCCGCAGGGCACCTACATGACCTGGCGGTTTCGCAATGCGGGCTTTATTGCTGAAGGCAGCGTGGCCCCGTTTGCGGCAGCGCATGACTCCCTGAAAACCAAAAACGTCACCCCCACCCCTGTGCTAGAAACTGAGTGAAGGGGGGCATTCCTGCCGGGGATTTTTCTCTTGATGATATCCGCTGGGCGTGTCGGTCTGCGAGTCGTACCCCGTGCAATGCTGAGAATGAAGCACGGGGGCTGATTACGTATGCTGACATCCAGCGGGTGCCGTTGCGGGAACTCGCCGCGAGTGTTTTGATGCGTGAACCACACCGTACTCATTTGTTGTTGATTTGTGGGGGTGATCCCATTTGTGAAAAAGGTGTGCAACGGATGCACCGACTGCGGCGGGAAGTGTGCCGCCTCATCTTACGGGAGGCAGCACGCCGATGTTAACGCGGCGGCACGCGGCACGCTGGGTACACCGGATGTGGGGGGTGCCTCTCTCCAACGCGCATGTACGCGTACGGAACGGCTGGGTGTTTTATTACAACCCGGCTACTTCTTCTGCGGTGCGGTGTATTTTGTTTGGGGATGATGCGGCACTATGGCATGATGTGCCTTTTGCCATTTCTCCGTTTAACTCGGCATCCACTGAAGGGCTGATCAAACGGTTACGCAAATGGCGCACGATGCAACAGAAGTAGCCGCATGGATTTCCCTGATCTGGAATCGCCCCGTGACCCCAGACCAGGTGACCTGTGCCGGGGCTTGGATCTTTATTCGGGAAGGAACCTATGTGAAGTGTGTGCTGGCTGATGATAAATGGGCACGCCCCCTGGATGAATTACCCACCGCGTCTTTTTCAAAAGAAAATTTAAACCGCATTCTTTTTATGCTCAATAAACAACACCGGGAGACACTCTGATGCATACCTCGATCTTGTGGGTACTGGTGGCCGTGAATGGCACGATGCTGGCCTTTCTTGCCAGCCTCTGGCCCCACGCCCACCCTCATGCACGCTACGGCTTACTGACGTTTGCCACCATTCTGGGCTGTAACTTTTTTGGGTGGCTGTATGTTGGTACCGCAAACTGATCCCCGCTGCCCGCATTGCGGGAATGACGATCCCACCCTCATCGATCATCTACCGCCCCATCAGGTGTGTGCCGTCTGCGGGAAAGCGTGGCTGGCCGCATGACGATTCAGGAATGGGCACAACTCTATCTTGATCACGGCTGGGAAGTGGTGCCGCTGGCCCCTGGCACCAAACGGGTCACCCACACCGGCTGGATGCAACTGAAATTCCACGCCGATGATTTTGATCCCTCCGACAACATCGGCCTACGGTCTACCCACGGCCTGGTGTTTGTCGATGTGGATTGCCCGGAAGCCGTGGCCTTCAGTGATGCCTTCCTGCCAGACACTACGTGCATCTATGGACGGCCCAGCAAGCCCCGCAGCAAACGCATTTACCGATCAGACTTTCCCAAAACACTGGCCTTTAAAGATCGGGATGATCGCAGCACCTTGATCGAAATTCGGAGCCAACACCAGGACATGGCTCCGCCGTCACAGCACCCGGATGGGGAACCCCTCACCTGGGATGGGGAAAACCTGGGCACGCCCGCCACGGTGTCCACAGAGGAGTTAACGCGGGCCGTTAAACTGGTGGCTACTGCCGCCGTGATTGCGCGGCACTACAACCCCAGCGGATCACGGCATGAGTGGTGTTTAGCCCTAGCGGGTACGCTGCGGCGGCGGGGATTAACGGAATCGGAATGCAGCACCCTGCTGACCTACGCGGCAGAGTGGGCACATGACGGCAACCTCAATGATCGACTAACAGAAATCCATACCACGTTTGCTCACGATGCTGATGATCCGTTTACCGGAGCCACGGCCCTGGAGGGATTATCTTCTGGTGCCCTAGCCAGTACGCTTACGACACTGTGGGGAGAACCGGCCCACCCCACCGCGTATGTATTGAATACCAGGAATGTGCCTGACCGAAATAACATCGGCAACATTTCCCTGGCTCTGGATAAACTGAAAGTGACGTTGCGCTATGACACCTTTGCCAAAAAACCGTTTATTGTCTATAACGAATTTAGCGGGCTACTGGATGATGATGTGTGTACCGATTTGTGGTTAGACCTCGACCGCCATGAACGCTTTCGGCCTACGAAGGATCTCTTTTTTGATGTGCTGAAAAGCCGTGCGCGGGAAATTTCCTACCATCCCGTCAGAGATTATCTGTTGGCCCTGACCTGGGATGGCGTGCCCCGCTTGGACTCCTGGCTGATTACGTGCGCGAATGCCCCGGACACACTCTACACCCGTGCCATTTCTGCCATTGTGTTAGTGGCTGCTGTACGCCGCGTGTTACAACCGGGCTGCAAGTTTGATGAAATGCTGGTACTGGAATCCGGGGAACAAGGCTTACTGAAATCCACGGCCCTCCGCACGCTGTGCCCTGATCCGCTGTGGTTTTCAGATGACCTGCCCCTGAATGTGCCCAGCAAGGAAATTATTGAACGCACGGCGGGGAAGTGGATCGTGGAAGCCAGTGATCTGAGTGGGATGCGAAGTAGTCAGGTGGAACACCTGAAGGGCTTACTGAGCCGCCAGGTGGATGGCCCTGTACGGATGGCCTACGCCCGCCTTCCGGTGGAAGCCCCCCGGCAATTTGTCCTGATTGGTACCACTAACAGCTACACGTACCTGAGTGACCAAACCGGCAACCGCCGCTTCTGGCCGCTGCGAGTAGACCGGTTTGATATTCCCTGGATTCAGCAACACCGGGATCACCTCTGGGCAGAAGCCGTCCACCAGGAATCCCAACAGGTTTCAATCCGTCTTGATCCCTCGCTCTATGCCCTGGCTGCGGAACAACAGCAGAAGCGGGTCTATGATCATCCCTGGGCAGAATCGTTATCGGAAGAATATAAAGATAAGGCAGTGGGGATCAGACTCACCCCGGAAGACATCTGGACATTTCTGGCGGTGCCGGTCGAACGCCGCACGGCGGGCGGATCACGTATCATTGCCCAAGCCATGCAAGCGATTGGCTATCGGCGGATTTCGGTACGATCTGACACGGGCACCGTGGTCAAAGGCTGGGGGCGGGATGACACTGACTGAACAGGACATTGGCCGCATCATCTGTAAACGCGATCACCCCATGCGGCGGTTTGAGGTGCTGAACGTGACCCCAGAGGGTATTACGCTCAAAGATCGGATCTTTGGCACCATCTTTGTTATTCAGGATGCGACCACCTATGTTCCTGCACGGTGACTGCCGCACGGTGCTGCCGACGCTGCCCCCGGTGGATGCCATTATTACGTCACCGCCCTACTGGTCTGGGCGGGGCACCGGGCTGGGCGGAGAATCCCGCCCACAGGACTACGTAGAGGCTCTGGTGACCTTACCCCTTCCCCTGACCCCCCACGGCACGTTCTGGCTCATCCTGGGCGGTGCGCTGGGCATTCCCTGGGAAGTGGCTGCGGGCTTCCGGGCACGGGGCTGGCTGCTGGTGCAGGATGTGGTCTGGGCACACCAACACGGGCACACCCCGATCTTCCGGTTTCATCGCACCCCGCACGGGATGCGCGATACCCACAGCGTGTGGCCCATTCCTGCCATGCAGACCATCACCGATACCTATGCCGCCCTGCCAGAAGCACTGGTGGCCCGGTGTCTCGCCCTCTCCACTCGCCCTGGTCACACGGTGCTTGACCCCTTCGCCGGGATTGGCACCGTGGGCCGCGTGGCACAGCAGCAGCACCGGAACTTTATCGGGATCGAATGTGACCCCCTGACCCATGCCCTGGGATCGGCCTATGTTTCCGCTCGTTGAAATTGAATGGATTGATTCCTGTGCCGAGGGTTCCTGGGCTACGAAGGAAGAAGCGGCCCTGAGCGTGGCCCATGTGCGGTCTGTGGGCTTCCTGGTGGAAAAGACGGCAGACACCCTGACCGTGGCGCAGTCGATTGACGGGGATGGCAATACGGCGGAACGGCTGACCGTGCCCCGCGTGACAATTGTCAAAGAATCCCTGCTGCACCCCGCTTCGTAAGCAAAAAAAAAGGCCAGCAACTTGCTGGCCCTTGATCCTGGGTGTTATTTGAAACTTGGGTGATCTTTCATGCTTTTGTTTTTGGTGGATAACATCCACGCTGCATCCCGCTTCCACACTTCCACATCAATAAGGGCCAGCACGTTGGGATGCAGAGTGTTCTTTGCTTTTGTGCAACGTTCACACTCACTTTTGCAGTAGTACGGGTAATAAGCGTTGTCTTTAAGATGACCAAGCAAAGAACGTTGCTCCTCATGGCACTTAACGGCAGCAATTATTTCGTTACTCGTTACCTTCGGTGCAAGGCTAAAATTTGCAACCATCTGCTCTTGAGTTTTTTCCTCAAGCAGTCGCACAGCTTCGGCTTCAGGTCTTTTGTTCCATTTCTCTTGTTCGTTTTTGAACTGCTGCCGTTTCTCCATATCGTACCGCCCCCAATGGGATGGCCTTGTATCGTCTATCATCTTCTTGTCTCCGGTTGTTGTTGCGTTCAACATCATGTAAACCATTATAGAGACTTCTGAGAAGAAAGCAAGGTTTATTTCTAATTATTTTTAGATAAATAAAAAACCCCAATGATTCTGGGGTTTATTGAGCAAAAAAAAGGGGTATTTTACTTTGACAAACCCATTTTTGCCCCTCACAATGGGTTACTCCCCCCCCCTACTTTCCATGCCGAAAAAGAAACGCTGCCCTATTTGTAAAAAAAATTTCATCATTAATCCCAACGCCAAACGCTGCCGTGCCTGTTACCACGCTCGTATCGGGATCAAGTCCACAGCCAAGCCGCTGCCGAAGTGTGCGGAGTGTGGGAAGAAGTGTGCGAAAACATCAACGAAGTGTATGGACTGCCACCGGAACCGTGGGCCGTACACGGCAAATAGCAGACTTCTGAAACAGGAAAAAGCCCTTGCCGATCAAACGATACGGCAACCCCTTGCCACGTTTGAAGAAGCCTGGAAGAAATGGCAGCAGACCATTGGCATGATGAAAGACCGCTACGGTGGCCCCGCAAAAAACCGTGCCCCGTCTATCAAGACCAACAGAAAACGCATTTTAGTGATCCCCGATCTACATGTGCCCTTTCATGAACCGGACATGGTGGCAAGTATGCTGGCACGGGAATCGGGCAACGTGGATTTAGCGATATGCATCGGGGATCTGGGCGATGCCTACAGCCACTCAAAATATGCAAAATACACTTCCGTGCCCTACGCCGAGGAGTGGGCTTCTGTCCAATTAATGATGCAAACGTTTAGTGAAACCTTTCCCCTCACAAAAATTATTATTGGGAACCACGATGCCAGATTGAGGAAAGCCATTGCCGCACACTTGACCGTGGACATGGTAGAAGCCATTTCTGCAATGAGTGGAGGGACATTATGTCCGATTACCGCCCTGGCACGGCGGTACCCGAATATTGACATTTCCAACCATCCTGTGCCCCATTCGGATATCACCATTGACTGGCTCTTGGTGGAAGGGGATGCCCTACTTGCTCACCCGGAAAAATACAGCCGCACCCCTGGGAGTGCGTTGCGGTTTTTTCAGGAATGGGCCGCAGATAATTCCGCCGCCATCGGCTTGGACGGCATACGCCTGGTAGTCATGGGCCATACCCATACCCTGGCCCTGTTTCCCTGGCGGAGTGATTCTCTTCTTCTTGAATGCGGGTGTCTGTGTAGAACCCAATCATACATGACGGGTGCCCGCGTGGGCGGAAGGCCGCAGCGGAGGGGGTACTGTTGGTTTGAACAAATTGATGGCGTGACCGATTTAAATAGCGTGGGATGGCGGTGGCTGGATGTTGAAGATGGCCCGTGGCGCAACTCATAACGCCCTGTTCTTTCGGCTGGTGGCAGAACTCGGTGCCGCACCGATTACAGAAGCCTTTATTACCTCAGACACAGAACTGATCGATGGCCTCTGCGAAGGGGGATCGATTACGATAGCCCCACACAACCACATTGTGGATACCGTCATTCATGAACTGCTTCACCGCCTGTATCCCATGCGTTCTGAACGCTCGATCCGCCGCACTACCAGCCAACTGCGGAAAACGTTAACTGATGAGGAAGTGCAATTTTTTTATGATGAATACCAGCGACGAAAAAAAACAGGGAAGCCGCGTGGGGTGGAAGATTAAGACCCCGGAAGAACACGTTGCCCGCATTGTGGCGTGGTTTACGGAAGTGGTAACCGTCAAATACCGCACAGGCCAGGAAGAACATGGCGGGGATCTATGGAACAAACCCAGAGCCTTAGCCAACCTGGAAGAAGAACTGATTGATCTGCCCGT
>Ga0114904_1001054_pt1 | contig 14199 bp, 24 predicted proteins | sample MalvirDeepMed_s6_FD_83498 | JGI IMG/M metagenome (GOLD analysis project Ga0114904, IMG submission 83498) | Marine viral communities from the Global Malaspina Expedition - Malaspina viral metaG DeepMed_s6 | ecosystem: Environmental > Aquatic > Marine > Oceanic | place: Mediterranean Sea... | reverse complement strand
CGGCTACCAGATCTCGCAGTCGCTGCTGCTGGACGATGACAGCCAGTTCCTCGCCAAGCCCGAGCTCGAGATCTACGCCGACGACGTGGCCTGCTCGCACGGCTCCACCTCCGGTGCGATCGACGAGGACGGCCTGTTCTACCTGCGCGCCCGCGGCCTGCCGCGCGGCATCGCCGAGGACCTTCTGACCATCGCCTTCATCGCGGAAGCGGTGCAGGAGGTCGAGGACGAGAGCCTGCAGGAAGAGATCGTCGAGCGCGTCGAAGCCTGGCTGTTCCGGCGCCGCGACTGATGTCGCTCTCGCGCGAAATCCTGGCCACCTACCGGGGGCCGGGCAAGGTCATCGCGCGGCTCCTGTCTCAGGGGCCGCGCGAAGACCGTGCGCTGATGCTCGTCATGGCGGCCTGCGCGCTGTTCTTCATCGCGCAGATGCCGGCCCTGTCGCGGCAGGCGCATCTGGAAGAGACCGAGCTGAACCCGCTCCTGGGGGGTGCGCTTCTGGCGTGGCTCGTGCTGGCACCGCTGATCTTCTATCTTATCGCCTTCCTGAGCCATCTCGTCGCCAAGCTGTTCGGCGGCAAGGGCAGCGCCTATGGCGCGCGGCTTGCACTGTTCTGGGCGCTTCTGGCGGCGACGCCGCTGGTGCTTCTGAACGGGCTGGTGGCCGGGCTGATGGGGCCGGGGCTCGAGCTCACGCTGGTGGGGCTGGTCTGGTTCGCTGTGTTCCTGTGGTTCTGGCTTTCGGGCCTCACCGCGGCGCAGCAGGCGGCGCCCGCATGAGTCCGGCCGCGTTTGTCCGACTGGCGTGGCAGACCGTCACCGCCCCGCGCGAGGTGGCGCAGCTGCTGATCGCTGCCCGGCTCAGCCACGAGGCGATCCTGACCGCGATGGCGCTGGTCGTGGCGCTCAACGCGCTGGTCATGGGCATCCTGCAGGCGTCGATGGGTGCCGGCGCGCTGCCCTTCGTGATGAGCCCGGTGCTTTTCGGCGCGCTGCTGGCGGCGATGCTGGTGGTGTCGGTCATGGTGCTGACCGGCGTGGGGCGGATGCTTGGCGGAGCTGCCCGTGCCGAGGATCTCGCGGTGCTGCTGGCCTGGCTTCAGGCGGTGCGCATCCTCTGGCAGGTCATCGTTGCAGTGGCCGCGCTTCTGGCCCCGCCGCTGGCCTCGATCCTCGCGGTGCTCGGCTTTCTGGCTGGCATCTACATATTCCTGAATTTCCTCGACGTGGCTCATGGCTTCGACAACCTGCTGCGGGCGCTCGCCGTGCTCGTGATCGGCGGGCTTGCCCTTGTCATGGCAATGAGCCTGCTCGTATCCCTGATGGGCATAAGCCCCAACGCGATGGCGATCTGATGTATGACGTGACCGAAATCCGCAAAGACTTTCCGATCCTCTCCCGGGAGGTGAACGGCAAGCCGCTGGTCTATCTCGACAACGGTGCCTCGGCGCAGAAGCCGCAGGCGGTGATCGACGCGGTGACCCGCGGCTATGCCGAGGAATACGCCAACGTCCATCGCGGCCTGCACTACCTGTCGAACCTCGCGACCGAGAAATACGAGGGCACGCGCGGCATCATCGCCCGCTTCCTCGGCGCCAAGGACGAGGAGGAGGTGGTGTTCACCTCCGGCACCACCGAGGGCATCAACCTCGTGGCCTATGGCTGGGCCATGCCGCGTTTCGAGCCCGGCGACGAGATCGTGCTGTCGGTGATGGAGCACCATGCCAATATCGTGCCGTGGCACTTCCTTCGCGAGCGGCAGGGCGTGGTGATCAAGTGGGTCGATGTCGACGAGACCGGCGCGCTCGATCCGCAGAAGGTGATCGACGCCATCGGCCCGAAGACCAAGCTTGTCGCGATCACCCAGCTCTCGAACGTGCTGGGCACCGTGGTCGACGTGAAGACGATCTGTTCGGCGGCGCGCGAGCGCGGCGTGGCGGTGCTGGTCGACGGCTCGCAGGGCGCCGTGCACATGCCGGTGAACGTCGAGGAGCTCGGCTGCGATTTCTACGCCATCACCGGGCACAAGCTCTACGGCCCCTCGGGCTCGGGTGCGATCTGGATCCGCAAGGAGCGGATGTCGGAGATGCAGCCCTTCATGGGCGGCGGCGACATGATCCGAGAGGTCCACAAGGACGTTGTGACCTATGCCGATCCGCCGATGAAGTTCGAGGCCGGCACCCCCGGTATCGTTCAGCAGATCGGCCTTGGCGTCGCGCTCGAATACATGATGGACCTCGGCATGGAGAACGTCGCGGCCCACGAGGCGCGCATCGCGACCTATGCGATGGAGCGGCTCGCAGGTCTCAACTGGTTGCAGGTGCAGGGCCACGCGCCCGGCAAGGCGGCGATCTTTTCGTTCACGCTCGACGGTGCGGCGCACGCGCATGACATCTCGACCATTCTCGACAAGAAGGGCGTCGCGGTGCGCGCCGGCCATCACTGCGCCGGTCCGCTGATGGATCACCTAGGTGTGTCCGCCACCTGCCGCGCCTCGTTTGCGCTCTACAACACCGAGGCCGAGGTCGACACGCTGATCGACGCGCTGGAACTGGCGCACGAGCTTTTTGCCTGAGACGTGACGTTTCCGGTCCGAAACCGACCTGAGATGTCGGTTTCGGGCAATCTTTCTGGACACGCCGCGCCCCCCTGATAGCCTCGCCGCACCATCGACAAGCGGGAGAGATGCATGGGGCCGGTCACGGATGCCGACGAGATTTCGCGAATTGCCTTCGGGTTCATGGGGTCGCAGGCGCTGTTCACGGCGCTGGACCACCGCGTCTTCACCGTGCTGGCCGAGGGGGCGCTCGATGCCGCGGCGCTGGCTCAACGGTCCGGCCTGCATCGCGATCGCGCCGAGACGCTGCTGACCGCGCTGGCGGGTCTGGGTCTGGTGACGGTCTCGGACGGGCGCTTTGCGAATTCACCGGCGGCCGAGGCCTTTCTGGTGAAGGGCGCGAAATACGATTTCGGCGATTACCTGCGGCTTCAGGTCGGCAAGCAGATGTACGGCCTCATGGGGCAGCTTGGCGACGCGGTCTCCGGCACGCTGGGCGAGGGGGCAACGGCCTCTTACGAGCAGTGGTTCTCCGATCCCGAGCAGGCGCGGCTCTATTCCGAGAGCCAGCATGCGGGCTCGCTCGGCCCGGCGCGCCAGCTCGCCAAGCGCATCGACCTGTCGGGGGCACGTCAGCTTCTCGACGTGGGCGGCGGCACCGGCGCCTTCGCGATCACGCTGTGCAAGGCGTTCCCGGAGCTTTCGGTCACCATCGTGGATTTCCCCAATGTCGCGGCGCTTGGCCGCCGCCATGTCGCCGAGGCGGGATTGTCGGACCGGATCGCGTATGTCGAGGGCAACGCGCTCGAAACCGGCTGGCCGGGTGGGCAGGACGCGGTGCTGATGTCCTATCTGTTCTCCGGCGTGCCGGGATCGGCGCATGAGGGGCTGCTCCGCGCCGCGCATGAGCGGCTGCTGCCGGGCGGGCGGCTGCTGATCCATGATTTCGTGGTCCATGCCGACCGCAGCGGCCCGCCACTGGCGGCGCTCTGGCAGCTCCAGCACACCGCCTTCACGCCGGAGGCACGCTCGGTCGATGCCGAGGGGCTGGCGCGGGAGCTGCGGGCGGCGGGCTTTGCCGAGGTGACGGTCTCCGGGATGATTCCGCAGATGACGATGCTGGCCGAAGCGCGGCGACCGGGGTGAGTGCAGGAAAGCGGCGCCGAACGGGAATTCCCGATTGCGGGCCGCTTTGCTTTGCACTATCACCCCGGCGCAGGCACCCGTAGCTCAGCTGGATAGAGCGCTGCCCTCCGAAGGCAGAGGCCAAAGGTTCGAATCCTTTCGGGTGCGCCACTCTCACTTTCGGGCTTTGATTTCATTAAGAAAATCGCCCGAATTGGAACTCGGTTCGGGGTGAGTTGGAACTTCTGTTCCTGAAACGATCTTCCGAAGGTCCGCCGAACGGCTATAGCGCGCGGCCTCCGACTCTGTCTCATGCCCCAGGATCGCCATGCGCTGTTCCGGGCTCGCGCCATTCTCCTTGAACACACTCGACCGATGCTTGCGGATGCCGTGGGCCGTCAGTCCGACAAGCCCGGCGTCCTTGCACGCTCGGCTGAACCACTGAGCTGCGGCCTTGTGCGATCGCTGCGCGCCGGTGCGCGTGACGAGGAATGTCATGTGCTTCGGGGCGCTGGACAGGCAACGGGCGAGGTGGTCGTCAGCCTCGAACCATGCGGGGCCGGGCGCTGAGAAGGGGCACGTGGCCTCGCTCTTACTCTTGGCCCGCCTGTAGGTCAGCCATCCATTACGCACCATGCCGGGGCCGAGGCGACAGGCATCGCCAATGCTGGCGCAGGTGCGATGCATCAGTTCGAAGGCGAGCCGCTGCGGCGTGTTGTGCGTCCAGTGGGCGCGGAATGCGGCCACGTCCTCGCGCGTCCAAGCCGTGTGCCCATCGCTGTCCGGGGTGGCCCGCTTGCGCACGTCTCGAGCGGGGTCGCTGTCGATCAGCCCCGCGTCGAGGCACCAGCGGCAGAAACCGCGCCAGACCTTGAGGCGGTTGTTCGCCGGGTGAGGGTCGAGACGTGCTAGATCCTGTCGGATGTGCCGCGACCTCAGATCATTCAAGCGAGCGTTGGAATACCGTGCCTCGATATCTTCGATCATGCGTCGCCAGACGGCGCGGGTCGATTGCGCTCGGGCGAGGTAGGCGTCAGACGCTAGGAAGGCGCGCAGGGCCGCCCCTATGGTTCCGGTGGCGTGCCTGACTGTCGGAGACGGCTTCCCGCCTTCGTAGGCGGTCAGCAAATCCGTATACGCCGCGTGCCACTTCGGGTCTTCCGTCGGTAGGTCTGGCAGTGGTTTGCCTCTCGCTCCCTTCGGGCGAAAGTAGAAGCGTGGATTGCCGCTCGGGAACGCGCCGGATCGGTTCAGATGCTTCAACCTGACGCCTCCCCGAACAGGCCGTCGCATGTGTTCCCTCCATCATCGCTGCGCGTTGATACCAAGGGGCCGTCTGCGGTGGCAAGGATTCGGACCGCGCCGTCGCGCGTGATCTCGACGGCCTCGATGGGCAGGCCGCACGCTTGAGCGGCCTCAATTGCGTTGCGGATCACGGCTCTGGACGGGCGCGGTGCTGGCATCAGTCGACCTCCTGCGGTGTTTCCTGTTGGCGCTGGTCGTGCGTCGACCTGCAGGCGACGCGCGGCGGAGTGTTGGTCACGCGATCTTCTCCCGGAGCCCCTTGTTCACCCGCTGCAGGAGCAGCTGCGCTCCCTTTGCCGAGGTCTGCCCGCCGGTGAGCTTCTGCAGTTGCTGGGCCTCTTCCTTCAGCGTCTCGAAATCGGTCTCGGCAAGCACAGTGTCCAGGCGTGAGAGCTCGCGTCCCGCGTCGAGCATCTTTCCGACCACCGTGGCGGTGGCGTCGATCGCGAAGGCGGTGAGCAAATTGTTCTGGCCGGGCTGGGCGTCGAGCATTGTCTCGAGCGTGGTGAAGACGACGCCCCGGCCGAGGCGCTTCTGCAGCTTCTCGAGGGTGCGCACCGCGCGCGTCTCCTTGTGCCGGATGCCGGCGCCTGCGGGAACGTCTGTGCTGATCTCTAGCTCCTTCAGCATCTCGTCGACGGCGATGGCAACCACGTCACCGGAAGCGACGCGCGCGCGGAATTTGTCGATCGCGGCCACCGAGGTGCGAACCGAGTTGATCCCGACGAAATCTTTGGCCTGGGCGGCGAGATCTCCGCGCGCGATCACTGCTGGTACGGCTTCGGCTCCAATCAGCGTGGCGGCGAGGGCGCGGTGTTGGCCATCGATGATGGCATAGAGCCCCTCATGCACCTCGGTCACGGCAATCGCACCAAACTTTGACCAGGAGAAGTCGCTCACGATCTTGCGGATGCGTGAACGTGAGCCATCGCTGGTGCGGCGCTGGTATCGCCGATCCACCGTCAGCGCCGACACGGGGATGAACTCCAGGCGGATGGCGTCCCCGGCCGGCGGGGCCTCCGGGCCTTGCGGCTTCCCAATGCGGGCGAGCTCCGGGCTGTCGGTGATCGGTTCGAGATCTGGCAGGGGCATAGTCTACTCCATCCCAAGCGCGGCTTTATACATCTCGAGCACCGCCTCTTCCTCGGCGATGTCGTCCTTGTCGCGCTTGCGCAGCGCGATGACCTTCTTCAGGACCTTCACGTCGTAGCCGCGGCCCTTGGCCTCGGCCATGACCTCCTTCTGCTGGTCTGCGATCTCCTTCTTCTCAGCCTCGAGGCGCTCATAGCGCTCCACGAAACTCCGAAGTTCGCCGGCGGCCACGCCGTATGCGTTCGTCGCGGCCTGTTCGAACTCAGGGTCTGATTTCATGGGCGGGGAGCCGCGCGTCTTCTTCCTGGCTTCGTCGGCCCGGCGCATCTCGGTTGCTGCGGTTTCTGAGATCTCGTCCAGCATTTCATCTCTCCGTTCAAAGGCGCATGGGCATGAGGACCCAGAGCGCGTCGGGGTCATCCGATTGGATCCTCGCCGGATCTCCGGGGCTCATGGTCGTAAGCGTGAAGGTTGGCGTGACAGCCCCTTGGTCGCGCAGGTAGTTGAGATTGAAGCCTGCGCACTCGTGGGTGCAGGCCTCCTCCCGCCTTGCTTGCAGGGGCATTGTGATTGAGGTGTCATCTGTGATGCTCGGACCTCGGGCGCTGATTTTCCCCTCCTTGAAATTCATCTCCGCGATTGGCCGGTAGTTGCTGGCCATGGCCTTTGCCGCCTTATGCATCCGGCGAAGTGCGCTGCCGCTCAAATGTGCGACCAGAGCCTTGCTCTGAGGTGGGATGACACGCGTGTAGTCTGGATATGTGCCGTCGATCGTCTTCGCTCGAATTGAAACTCCAGCGACCTCAGCGGAGAGGAATGTCTTTGCGAACCTGAAGGTGACCGGTTCGTTGCTGCCCTTCTCGATGATCAGGCTGAGGAGGTCTGCGGTCTTGGCTGCTACGATCAGGACTGGACTGCCGGTGCTGCTGAAATCGACCTCGGCGTCTGCATCGATCACCGCCATGCGATGTCCATCTGTCGACACCGCCCGCAAAGAGCTCTCATCCGGCCTGTTGGTGAGGAAGATGCCATTCAGGTAATAGCGCGTCATCTCGGTGCTCACGCAGTGTCTGCTCAGGCTGAGAAGCCGTTCCACTTGATCTTGGCTGAGGCTCAGGTGCGCGCTGCCGCATTGGAGGCTCTCCGGCGCCTCTAGCCGCGGAAAGTCTTCCACCGGCATGTGGTCGTTCAGCCGGATCAGCGTTTCGCCGTCGCTGAGGAGAATCGTATCCGCGCTGCTCGCGCCGCGCTGCGGGCCATTCGCTGTGATCGATACAGTGATGGCGCCCGATGCAATGGAGGTGAGCCCGGCGAGCACAGATTTTCCAACCATGAAAGCTGCATCCCCTGTGGTCTCCGCCTCAAGCTCCATAGTCACAGCGTTGTCCAGATCGGTGGCCTCGAGGGTGATCCTGTCGGATGCGATCATGATTTTGACATAGGACAGCACCGGGATCGTGTTTCTGGGCTCGACGACTTTGTTAAGGATCCTGGTGGCGCGCTTGAGGGCGTCGAGCTGGATCGTGGCGCTGGCCTTTGTCGCTGTAATTTCCTTGCGATGGTGGAGCATGAGGCCCTCCGTCTGATGAGTGGCCCCCTGCCGCGCGCACCGGCCAAGATATGTGCGGCAGGGGGATGCGGGCGGAATGCCCGGCATTCGGTTATCGGTGGGTTGCGATCCGGCCCGTCCAGGCGTCGAACTCGGTGGTCAGGACGCTGAAGCGGGCGCGGGCTTTCTCGTCGGTGTCGAGCGCGCGGCGGCTCCCGATGCGGCAGAAGCCGCGCAGATACTCGGCGGCGGCGCTGGCGCAGAACTGGCCATCCTCGAAGCCCGAGCGGGCCGCGGCGAAGCGCTGGAACCTCGCATCGTTGCAAAGGATGCCGGCGCGCTGCGCGAGCGGGGTGTCAGACGCTGTCATGCTCACCTCCGGCGCTGGCTATCTCCCCGATCAGGACGGCGGCCAGCTTGCGCGCCGAGGCGATCTCGTCGGGCGCGTGCGACAGCGCGATCACCGTGCTGCAGGCCTCGAGCATCACGTCATCCGGGATCTCGCCAAGCTGCCAGCCGGGCAGGGCGCGCAGCTGCCGGGCATACCACAATTGGTCGCCCGGCAGCGGGACAGGCGCGTATCCGTGAGTGATGGCGGGCGCTGTCATTCGAAAAACCCGGGGGCAGTGTCGGGGGCTGGCGGTGCGTGGACGATCTGAAGGATCTGGAAAATGGTCCACACCCAGACGAGGATCGCCGCGATCACGATGAGGAGCGGCGGGCGCCAGACGAGATCGTCGTCGGTGTCGCGCTCGAAGGTCTGGCACATGCGGCCGTCTCCGGCGGGATCGCGGGGCCGGCCGTCGTCAACTGCCCCGTCAAGGCGGATCAGGGCGTCGGTGTGCATCTGGATCTCGCGGCTGCCGCTGGTCGGGCCAAGCTGGATGTCGGAGCTGCTCATGCCGCGTCTCCGCCGGGCCCTAACTTCGCCACCGCCGCGCGGATTGCGGGCATGGCGCGGCGCAGGCCGGCCTCAGGCGCGCTCGGCGTCGGGGCCGGGATGTCTTCGAGATCGGCGAGGTCGATCACCTCGACGAACGGGGCCTCGGGGATCGCGGCGTGTCCGGGGTAGTGGCTCGGCATGGCCTCGAGCCGGGCCAGCTGCGCGGCGCCGAGTGCCTGGCCGCGCGCTTCCTTGGCGGCGAGCCACGCGTTCTGCGCGGCGGCGGGTGCCAGATGCACGACGCCGGGCGAGCAGAGTGTGCGCGAAACGGCGGTGAAAGTCCCTGTCTTGAACATGCGTCCCTCCCATCTGAGGTGTCAGAACCCGCGATCGGCCGGGTGGCGTCTTCGGCGGGGATGGGATGTGTAATACGTCGAGCGTATCGAGCGGTCAATACGTATCGCGTATAATTGTCGAACTTAATACTGACGCGGTGCTGTAGCTATACTAGAACGAAGGTGGAACTTTCAGGGGATATTGATGTCGTCAGATTACGAGCGCCACATTTTGGCAGCGACGCGATATGTTGAGACTGGTGAGGAGGAATCAACTATGAAGGATCGTTCTCAAGTAGCGTCAGAAGCGCGGCGCGCCGTTCTGGCGTTGCTGCGCGAAAGGCTTCCAGAAATCTCTGTTCCAGCTCCGGGATGCCGAAAAGCTCGACGGTACTAACGCCCAGAGCCTCGGCTATCTGATCTGCGACTGCGAGCGATGGGTTGTTCGTGCCGCTCTCTATGCGTGAGATCGTTGCCTGCTTCACGCCGGCTGCTTCGGCTAGCGTCGCCTGCGACCAGCCGCGGGCGGCTCGTATGCGCTTGAGGTTCTTCATGGCTGCTATGTCGCAGACCGGCATGGAGTCGGCTATTCCCGCAAACGGATAATTATTCGCCTGACGGATTGACCGTGAAATACGCTCAGCGTATAAGTCGCTCATGAGCATCCTCGCAGAATATCTCAAGGCCGCCGATATGACGCAAAGCGCATTCGCCGCGGCCGTCAATGTCAGCCAGCCTACCGTTAACCGATGGCTCGGCGGCGCCAAGCCGTCCTGGGAGAAGGCTGCTGAAATCGAGCGCATAACAGGTGGCGCGGTACCCGTTTCTGCGTGGGTCTCGCCGCCCGCCGAGAAGGCTTCCTAGAATTTCGTGCTCTTTCATGCCCCTTGCATGGCGCAACACCCTGTCAACCCGAAGGAAAAGGCCTTTCAGATGCAGTCCAAAGTCGCCGCGCAGATGTTCAAGAACCTCGTGACCGAGGCGGGTGGCAAGGAAGCTGCCGCTGCGGTCATCACCTCGGCTGTGGGCCACTCCATCAGCATCGGCACGCTGAGCCGGATCGAGCACGGCAATGCCGAGGTGCCCCTGCTTTGGGCCTGGGCCCTGCAGGACGCCACCAAAAACGCCTGCTTCGACAGCTACAGGGCGCAGACGCACAACGCGCCGGTCAACGACTGCCCCTATGACCTGATCGGAGAGATTTCGAAGGAACACGGTGAGGCCGTTGAGGCGGGTCTCAAGGCGGCGCGGTCATCCAGCGAAGAAGATTGGAGCCGCGCCGTCGTCGAGCATCGAGAAGCTGCCGAGAAGCATCGCGAGATGGCCGACCTCTGCGAGTCGCGCGCCAAGGGGGCCGTGCCGATGCGGGCAGCCTCGAAATGAGCGCCGCGTCCGATCTTCTCGGGCGGCCGCCGGTCATGCGCCCGTTCGAGCGCGGCCCGCGCGAGGACCGCAAGCCGCTGGCGCGCGAGACCCGCGATGGCGTGACGATCGCGCATGTGCCCTACGCCACCACGAACAGCAGCGTTGCCCTGGCCGCGCCGGTCACGATGCCGGCGGCGCCGTGGGAGGTGTTGACGTGACGCTCTCTTTTCAGAATTCGAATGCCCGACCTGATCGGGCCTGCCTGGCGAGGATCCAACCTCGCCAACTGGTGCGCGGGGCTGTCCCCGAGCTGGTTGTCTCCTCCCCAGTTGCCAGCATGCCCTGCGCACCCTTTTCAATCCCGAGCGCCGCGGGGCCTCGGCGCACCTCCCTGTTGAACCTTGCCCCGGTGTCGCTTGCGGCGCCGGGGTCTTTCATGGGGGAGGTCTGACATGGCGTCGACAGCACCAAGTCGGGCCGATGACGAAGGCCTTCTGCATCTGCTCGATCTAAGAGACGAGCACGGCCTGACCTTCACTGAGATGGCGGAGCGCACTGGGCGGACGCGGTCCTCGATCGCGGGTGCGTTCAAGCGCTTCCGGGATGGCGACACGAAGTTCGTGCAGCGATGCGCCGACCAGGGCTTGCCCTATTGCGCGTGCCAGAAGCCCGAGAACCGCGACGGCGGGATGCCGGTGCGCTGGTGGAAGGCTCCGGGAGGGCGCAATGGGTGAGACCAGATACCGCGACCTCGAGATCAGGGGCGTGACATACGAGACCGCCGCCGCTGCGGCAGCGGCGCTCCGCGTGTCTTCGGACGCGGTGCGTATCGCAGCCAAGCGTGGGACGCTTCACCGGGTCGGAACTGGTCGGGTTGGGCGCGAGCCCATGCCTGTGCGGATCCGCGGAGTGGACTTTCCCGACGCCCATGCGGCAGCAGAACATTTCGGGGTCTCCCCGCACACGGTTTGGGCGGCAATTGGCATGGGTGATCCGGATCGGGTCGCCAGAAAGGTGTCGCCGCCGCTGCCGCGCCTGAAGCCGGTGACGCTCTACGGAGTGAGTTTCCCGTCCTGCGCTGAGGCCAGTCGGCAGCTTGGTTTCGGCTGGTCTGGATATGTGTCGCAGGCGCTGAGACGTCAGAACCCCGTCGCGCAGGAGCGGATCAGGGCGGCGGTCATGAGGCTGGTCGCTGAGCGTGAGGTCCGTGCGATGCGGCGCGTGAGCGCAGCATGAGCGGGCAGGGCGCACAGAGGGTGCCGATCGTGCACTCGGTCACGACGAAGTTCGGGCATCTCGATCTGCGCCTGCACCAGCTTGAGTGCGGCACGCGCGGCTGGTCATTGCGGCCGGGCGGTTTCCAGCCGGCGGAGACGCGTCCTGTCGTGAATGGAACGCTCGACGGGCGCGCCGCCGTGGCCTTCCTGGCTGACCTTGAGGCCGCCGCGGCACTCCTTCGGGGCTTCATCGAGGATGTCGGGGGATCAGAATGAGGGGCGCTCCGGGTCCGCGCGCGCGGCTTGTGACGACGGCGACAGCTGTCGCCCTGTTCCGGGGTGGCATGGACCTATGCCCGGACTTGTTGGTGCGCCTCGACGCCGTTCTGCGGGATCTGGGCGGTGCGCCGGATGAGGATCTGCGCGAGGTCGCGGGCGCCAGTCGAGCGCTGTGCGATGCGCGCCTCGATGGCGACGTTGCGGCTTTCGATGACGCCAAAATGCGCTTGTGGCGTGAGCTGGCGCGGTACTGGGCCGGTCGCGCGATCCGGTCCTTCAATGAAGCGGGGAAGACATGACGACGGCGACGATCACGCTTGCGCGGGACAACACAGACCTGCCGGAATACCCGCTGCCCTCCGGGACGCGCCTTGAGGCGCACTCCTACTTCAAATTCCACTATGACCGCTGGCTGAACAGCGATTTCTACACCCGCGCAACGCAGCGCAACGAATGGGCCGTCCTCGCGATCGCTCAGGCGCTCTGGTGCAAGTCTCGATACCAGAACCCCGTCGGAACGCTCCCGAACGATGACGGGCTGCTGGCGGGCTTGGTCGGCATGTCCGTCGAGGCGTGGCAGGGCTGGTCCAGACGCGACATTTCCCCGCTCTACGGTTGGCGGCTGTGTCGCATTCCCGGCACGGGCGAGGTCAGGCTGATGCACGACGTGGTGGTCGAGGTCGTGCTCGACGCGATCGAATCTCGGGATAAGAACGCGGACCGAGCCGCCGCCGAGCGCGAGCGGACGGCGTTGGCGAGGCTCCGCAAAAGCGTGGCCGATCTCGGTGACGAGCGACTCTCGGGCAACCCCCGCTTCATCGTCCAGCTCCACCACTGGCTCAACGACACTTACCCGACAGGCAACCGCACAGTCGCGCGGATCATGGAAGGAATGGAAGCGCTCGGCGTGACTGCCTGGCGCATCTGAACTTCTGTCCGGTTCTGTCCATTTCTGTCCGCGTGACAGTTTCGGACGGAATGCGGACAGAACCGCCGACATTCTGTCGGCTGCATGAGAGGAAAGGAGAAAGAAATGAAAAAGAAAAAGACAGGAGAAAACCGTCGCACTTCGATCCGACCGTGCAGGCTGTGGATAAGTCCGTCGCGCAGCTTTGCTGAGAAGGGGGCCGGTCATGACGGATGAGCAGACCATGACCGCCGAGACCAAGCGCGACCGGGTGCGCCGGTTGCTGATCGCTCCGCTGACCGAGTGGGGCTTTCGCAAGCCCGGCGATGTCCGCGAGGAGAAGCATGCCAAGTTCCTGACCAACCTCGCCGACAGCATGGCGTACATGACCGACGCGCAGCTGGAGCAGCTGCGGGACTTCCTCAAGACGCGGGGCGAGGGGAAGGACCGGCGCGGCTGGCCGCGCATGGCGACGATCGTGCCCTTCGCCGAACAGGTCGCGCCGCGTCCGCTCGAGGAGCACCCGACGATCTGTTCGTGGTTCGGTTCGGCGCGCGGGCGGCAGGCGCTGGCCGAGGGTACGCTGGTCTCCGAGTTCCTGTTCCTCACGAAGTTCAAGCGCCCGCCGCTGACCGATGGCGACTGGATGCGGGTGCGGGGCAGGGCGCAGGAACTGGACAGTGAGCGGCGGGTGAAGGCCGACCGCCGCAGGCGCGGCGTGGCCAGCCACGATGATCTGCAGTTCCTGGCGTGGATGGATGAGATCGAGACGCGGGCGATGGCCCTGCTGCCGGAGGAAAGGACGTGAAGCCAATGCGAGCGAACGAACACGATGCGGTCCGGAGCTTCCTGACCCTTCAGGTCGGCGACACCATTCCGACCGAGGGCGGCGCCGCGCCGCTGTTCGAGGCCGGGTCGAGCTGCTGGTACGCGCTGCTCTGCCGGCCGCAACAGGAGCGTCAGGCCGAGAGTTGGCTTGCTGCGCGCGGTGTTTACGCCTTCCACCCGGTGACATCTCGGCGAACTCGGGTGCGCGGTCGGGTGCGTGAGTATGAGCGCCGGTATCTGCCGGGCTATGTCTTCGCGCGCTTCGGAGGTGTGCCGGTGCCTCACCGTGTGCTCACCTCGCCCTTCCTCACCGGAGCGCTCTGCCGATCAGATGGTCAGTGGGGCGTGCTTGGTCCGAAGCGTCTGGCCTCGCTCCATGAGATGCGCGCGCGCGATCTCCGGCAGGAAGATGAGCGGCAAGAGCAGAGGCGCAAGGCAGCAGCGGCGCGGCGTGTGCGGACCGGTGATCGGGCGATGTTCCGGGCCGGGCCGTTCGAGGGCTTCCAGTGCGAAGTGGTCGAGATCGACGCGGCGGGTGGCGTCAAGGTGCGCTTCGAGCTCTTCGGTCGGGAGAACTCGGTCACCACAACCGGGGAGACGCTCATGGGGTTGGCTCCGAAAGAGAGTTGACAGTGCGACGCGGCGATCCCTATGTTGCCGCTACAGGCCTCATGCTCCGAGTGCTCTCCCGAAGAGGGACAGATACCGGAGCGGGTGGGCGGCGAGGATGGGTTCGAACGCCACATCTGACACGCCT
>Ga0114904_1001036_pt1 | contig 14341 bp, 15 predicted proteins | sample MalvirDeepMed_s6_FD_83498 | JGI IMG/M metagenome (GOLD analysis project Ga0114904, IMG submission 83498) | Marine viral communities from the Global Malaspina Expedition - Malaspina viral metaG DeepMed_s6 | ecosystem: Environmental > Aquatic > Marine > Oceanic | place: Mediterranean Sea... | reverse complement strand
GATGAGGGCGGTGAGCTCGGGGGTCATGTCAGAAAAAGCTCGCGATGATCATGACGAAACAGGACAGCAGGCCCGCGGTGAAGATCACCGAGCGCCACGTCACCCAGCCGAAGACATAGGCCGGCAGGTAAAGCGCGCGGGCGGCGACGAAGACCCAGGCGGCGAGCCCGGTGATCCAGCCGTTGCTGGCGGTGAACTCGACCAGCACCACGGCGGTGATGAACAGGCCGATATTCTCGGTGTGGTTGGCCAGCGCCCGGCGCAGGCGCTTGGCATGCTCGGAGAGGCGCTCATCAAGATGCTCGCGGGTGCCGGTGTTGCCGTCATGGCCGATATCGGCCTCGAGGGCGCGTTGCGACCAGACCACGGCGGCGAGCTGGATGAAGGCGGTCGCGGCGAGGGCGGCGAGTTCGGGGCTCATGCTCAGGCGGTCCTCAGGAAATGCGAGGCGGCGGGGCCGTGGCCGAGCGCCGATGTCTTCTCGAGCCAGCCCTTGGCCTTGGGCAGATCATTCACGGAGAACAGCAGCCAGTGGCCGCTGCCGCTTTCCTCGGTCCAGCGCTGCAGCAGGGTGAGGCCTGCATTGGCGCGGTTCTCGGCATCGCTGTCGAACTGGGCTTCGTCGAAGCCGGGGAAGTGAAGAAGAAGCTGCGTGGCCATGCTCAGGTCTCCGTTGGTAAGGGTCTCTCGGACGGGATCTTGAAGCTAGCGCGGCGGCGGATGCCGGCGAGGCATCGGGGGGCGGAGGCGGCTCTGGCCGAGGCCGTCGGTCGCTTGGTCGATCTGGTCGCGGGGCTGCGCGGCATGAACCCTCTCCGAAAGGGAATCCCGGGCGGACTGGGCCCGCCCGGGGATCGGGATCAGAGATCCATCAGCAGGCGACGCGGATCCTCGAGCGCTTCCTTGACGCGGACGAGGAAGGTCACCGCGCCCTTGCCGTCGACGATGCGGTGATCGTAGCTCAGCGCGAGGTACATCATCGGGCGGATCTTGATCTCGCCGTTGACGACCATCGGGCGGTCCTGGATCTTGTGCATGCCGAGGATGCCCGACTGCGGCGGGTTGAGGATCGGCGAGGACATCAGCGAGCCGTAGACACCGCCGTTGGAGATGGTGAAGGTGCCGCCCTGCATCTCGGCCATCGAGAGCTTGCCGTCGCGGGCGCGCTTGCCCTTCTCGGCGATCTCGCCCTCGATCTCGGCGAAGGACTTCTCGTGGACGTCGCGCAGGACAGGCACCACGAGACCCTGGGGCGTGCCCGCGGCGATGCCCATGTGAACGAAGTTCTTGTAGACCACCTCGTTGCCGTCGATCTCGGCGTTGACCTCGGGGACCTCTTTCAGCGCGTGCACGCAGGCCTTGGTGAAGAACGACATGAAGCCAAGGCGCACGCCGTGCTTCTTCTCGAACAGGTCCTTGTACTGCTTCCGCAGCGCCATGGTCTCGGTCATGTCCACCTCGTTGTAGGTGGTGAGCATGGCGGCGGTGTTCTGCGCGTCCTTCAGGCGGCGCGCGATGGTCTGGCGCAGGCGGGTCATCTTGACGCGCTCTTCGCGGTCGGCGTCCTCGGCCGGGCTCGGTGCGCGCTGCGGCTGTGCCGGGGCGGAGGAGGCGGCCGGGGCCGACTTGGCGGCGGCGATCGCGGCGGAGACGTCTTCCTTCATGACGCGACCGTCCTTGCCGCTGCCCTTGACGTCCTTCGCGTCGAGGCCGGCTTCGGCCATCGCCTTCTTGGCCGACGGGGCATCCTCGACATCGCTGCGGCCCGAGGTGGTGGGCTCGGCGGCGGATGCGGAGTTCGGCGCCGGGGCCTCGACCGCGCCATTGGTGCCACCGCCAGCGCCGGACCCGCCGGACATGACCGCGAGCTTGCCACCGGCTTCGACGGTGGCGCCTTCGTCGGCGAGGATCTCGGTCAGGGTGCCGGAGGCCGGGGCGGGCACTTCGACCGAGACCTTGTCGGTCTCGAGCTCGCACAGCATCTCGTCCTGCTCGACGCTGTCGCCGACCTTCTTGAACCAGGTCGAGACGGTGGCCTCGGAGACGGACTCGCCCAGGGTCGGGACCATCACGTCGACCGGGGCGTCATCGCCGGAAGCGGCGGGTGCCTCGTCGGACGACTTGGCGGAGGGGCGCTCCTCGACGGTGGTCGAGCCGGCCTCGCCCGCGGGGGCGATGTTGGCCAGCAGCGCATCGACGCCGACGGTGTCGCCTTCGTTGGCAACGATGTCGGCGAGCTTGCCGGCGACCGGCGAGGGGACCTCGACGGTCACCTTGTCGGTTTCCAGCTCGCAGAGCATCTCGTCCACGTCAACGCTGTCGCCAGGCTTCTTGAACCAGGTGGCCACCGTTGCCTCGGTCACGGATTCCCCGAGCGTGGGGACGCGCACTTCGGTCGTCATAGTCTCAATTCCCTTCGATGGTCAGCGCCTCGTTCACGAGCGCTTCTTGTTGTGCCTTGTGCTGGCTGGCCAGACCCGTGGCGGGCGAGGCCGAGGTGGCGCGGCCCACATAGACCGGCCGCTTGTGGGTGGCGTCGATGCGCCCCAGCACCCATTCGATGTTGGGCTCGATGAAGGTCCAGGCGCCCTGGTTCTTGGGCTCTTCCTGGCACCAGATCATCTCGGCGCCCTTGAAGCGTTCCAGCTCCTTCACGAGGCTGAGCGCCGGGAAGGGATAGAACTGCTCGATGCGCAGGATGTAGACATCGTCGAGGCCGCGGGCGTCGCGCTCCTCGAGCAGGTCGTAATAGACCTTGCCCGAGCACATCACGACGCGCTTGATCTCGGCATCGGGCTTCAGGGTGGTTTCCGAATGGCCCTTCTCGGCATCGTCCCAGAGCACGCGGTGGAAGCTCGAGCCGGTGACGAAATCCTCGGCGTTGGAGACCGCCAGCTTGTGACGCAGAAGCGATTTCGGCGTCATCATGATCAGCGGCTTGCGGTAGCTGCGGTGCAGCTGCCGGCGCAGGATGTGGAAGTAGTTCGCCGGGGTCGAGCAGTTGGCGACGATCCAGTTGTCCTGACCGCACATCTGCAGGAAGCGCTCGAGGCGGGCCGAGCTGTGCTCGGGGCCCTGGCCCTCGTAGCCGTGCGGCAGCAGGCAGACGAGGCCCGACATGCGCAGCCATTTCGATTCACCGGAGCTCACGAACTGGTCGAACATGATCTGGGCGCCGTTGGCGAAATCGCCGAACTGCGCTTCCCACAGCACCAGCGAGTTGGGCTCGGCCAGCGAGTAGCCGTACTCGAAGCCGCAGACCGCGTATTCCGAGAGTGCGCTGTCGATGACCTCGTAGCGGGCCTGACCCTCGCGGATGTTGTTGAGCGGGTAGTAGCGCTCTTCGTTGTCCTGGTTGATCAGGCCGGAGTGGCGCTGCGAGAAGGTGCCGCGGGTGCTGTCCTGACCGGACAGGCGCACCGGGTAGCCCTCGGTGAGCAGCGAGCCGAAGGCCATGCTCTCGGCGGTCGCCCAGTCGAAGCCGACGCCGTTCTCGAACATCTTCTCGCGCGCCGACAGGAAACGACCGATGGTCTTGTGCAGCGGGAAACCGTCGGGAACCGTGGTCAGACCCTTGCCGATCTCCTGCAGCGTCTCGGGCTTGATCGCGGTTTCGCCGCGCTGGTAGTTGCCCTCTTTCTGCTTGTCGAGATGCGACCAGCGGCCATCGAGCCAGTCGGCCTTGTTCGGCTTGAAGGTCTTGCCGGCCTCGAACTCCTCGTTGAGATGGGCCTGGAAGGCGGCCTTCATGTCCTCGATCTCGCCCTCGGGGATCAGGCCGTCCTTGACGAGCCGCTCGGTGTAGAGCGTCAGCGTCGTCTTCTGCTTCTTGATCTGCTTGTACATCACCGGGTTGGTGAACATGGGCTCGTCGCCCTCGTTGTGACCGAACCGGCGGTAGCAGAACATGTCGATGACCACGTCCTTGCCGAACTTCTGGCGGAACTCGGTGGCCACCTTGGCGGCATGCACCACGGCCTCGGGATCATCCCCGTTGACGTGGAAGATCGGCGCCTCGACCACCAGTGCGTTGTCGGTGGGGTAGGGCGAGGAGCGCGAGAAGTGCGGCGCAGTAGTGAAGCCGATCTGGTTGTTCACCACGATGTGGATGGTGCCGCCGGTGCGGTGACCGCGCAGGCCCGAGAGCGCGAAGCACTCGGCCACGACGCCCTGGCCGGCAAAGGCCGCGTCGCCGTGCAGCAGCACCGGAAGCACCTGCGTGCGCTCGACATCGCCGAGCTGGTCCTGCTTGGCGCGGACCTTGCCAAGAACCACCGGGTTCACCGCCTCGAGGTGCGAGGGGTTGGCGGTCAGCGACAGGTGCACCTCGTTGCCGTCGAACTCGCGGTCCGAGGAGGCGCCGAGGTGGTATTTCACGTCGCCGGAGCCGTCGACATCCTCGGGCTTGAAGCTGCCGCCCTGGAACTCGTTGAAGATCGCGCGGTAGGGCTTGTTCATCACGTTGGCGAGCACCGACAGGCGGCCACGGTGGGGCATCCCCACCACGACTTCCTTGATGCCGAGGTTGCCGCCGCGCTTGATGATCTGCTCCATCGCCGGGATCAGGCTTTCGCCGCCGTCGAGGCCGAAGCGCTTGGTGCCCATGTACTTGACGTGCAGGAATTTCTCGAAGCCCTCGGCCTCGACCATCTTGTTGAGGATGGCGCGGCGCCCTTCACGGGTGAACTTCACCTCCTTGCCGTAGCCCTCGATGCGCTCCTTGAGCCAGGAGGACTGCTCGGGGTCGGAGATGTGCATGTATTGCAGCGCGAAGGTGCCGCAATAGGTGCGCTTGAGCACGCCCATGATCTCGCGCATCGACGCGATCTGCAGGCCCAGCACGTTGTCGATAAAGATCGGCCGGTCCATGTCGGCATCGGTGAAGCCATAGGCCTTGGGGTCGAGCTCGGGGTGCGGCTCCTTGCCATGCAGGCCCAGCGGGTCGAGGTCGGCTGCGAGGTGGCCACGGATGCGGTGGGCGCGGATGATCATCAGCGCGCGGATCGAGTCGAGCACGGCGCGCTTGACCTGATCGTCGGTCAGGTTGACGCCAGCCTCGGCGGCCTTGTCGGCGATCTTCTTGCCGGCGCCCTTGGCTTCGGCGGGGGCCATCGGCATCGGCCATTCGCCGGTCAGCGCGGCGGTGACATCGTCATCCGGGGTCGGCGGCCAGTCGGCCCGGTGCCAGGAGGCGCCCTGCGCCTCGGCCTTCACGCTGGAATCGTCATCGCCCAGGGCGTTGAAGAATTCCGCCCAGGCGGCATCCACCGCGTTGGGATCATTGGCGTAGCGGGCGTACATCTGTTCGAGGTACTCCGCGTTCGCGCCCTGCATGAAGCTGGAGGCGTGGAACTGGTCGTTGGGACTCTGATCCGTCATCGCGCGTCTTCCTTTCTGACCGATCGCTGTAGCAGCAGGAAAGAGGCCGGACCGCCCGGCGCCTGTCGTGATGCTCAGCCAATCCGCTTGGCTTTTCAATGGCGCGTCCCGGGCAAGACCCGGACCACGCACGCCTTGTGACCGACATTTGTGCCGGTCGCCCCGGACGCAAGCCCGGGGCGAAGATATTTCCTCAGGCTTCCATCGCCTTGACGACGGCTTCGCCGAGGGTGGCGGGGCTGTCCGCGACCACGATGCCGGCCGACTTCATGGCCTCGATCTTGGACTCGGCGTCGCCCTTGCCACCGGCGACGATGGCGCCGGCGTGGCCCATGCGGCGGCCCGGAGGGGCGGTGCGGCCGGCGATGAAGCCAGCGGTCGGCTTCCAGCGGCCTTTCTTCTTCTGCTCCTTGAGGAACTCGGCGGCTTCTTCCTCTGCCGAGCCACCGATCTCACCGATCATGATGATGGATTCGGTTTCCGGATCGTCGAGGAACATGTCGAGCACGTCGATATGCTCGGTGCCCTTGATCGGGTCGCCGCCGATGCCCACGGCGGTGGACTGGCCAAGGCCGAGATCGGTGGTCTGCTTCACGGCTTCATAGGTCAGCGTGCCCGACCGCGACACGACGCCGACCTTGCCGCGCTTGTGGATGTGGCCCGGCATGATGCCGATCTTGCAGGCGTCGGGGGTGATGACACCGGGGCAGTTCGGGCCGATCAGGCGCGACGAGCTGTCGATCAGGGCGCGCTTCACTTTCATCATGTCGAGCACCGGGATGCCCTCGGTGATGCAGATGATGAGCTCGATCTCGGCGTCGATCGCCTCGAGGATGGAGTCGGCGGCGAAGGGCGGCGGCACGTAGATCACCGAGGCGTTGGCCTCGGTCTTGTGCACAGCTTCGTGGACCGAGTTGAAGACCGGCAGGCCGAGGTGCTCCTGACCGCCCTTGCCGGGGGTCACGCCGCCGACCATCTTGGTGCCGTAGGCGATGGCCTGCTCGGAGTGGAAGGTGCCCTGCGAGCCGGTGAAGCCCTGACAGATGACTTTGGTGTTTTCGTCGACGAGGACTGCCATTGGTGGCGTTCTCCTTATTGGGCCGCGAGCGCGCGGCGCATGTTTTGAGACGGCGCCGCGAGATGCGGGCCGATGACACGACAAGACAGCGCGCAGCCCAGAGGCGCGCACTGTCCGGAATGCTCAGACGTGAAAAGGTGAGGCGTTACTGCCCGTCGCGTCCCGCGACCTCGTCCAGCACCCGCGCCAGCAGGAGCGCGACGCCCCCGAGGATCAGCGAGCGACCGAGCGAATCCGTCACGTTGGTGGGCGCGAAGGCCTGCACCCCGTCCCGACCGCGCTGCGCCGCGCGGCGCAGACGGCTGCGACGCGGTCCGTCGCCCATGCGATTGGGCTGCGGCACGTGCCCGAAGCGGGGTTTGGCAATCAACAGCGCCGCGCCGACTGCCAGCAGACCGCCGGCATAGGCCACCGGCATCAGCCGGTCGCGACTGGCGGGAAGCGCCTTGTTGGACAGGGTGGGCAGATTGGTGCGGCCGGGCAGCTTGATCGACATGACGGGACTCTCCTTTCGTGAGGCAACCCGTCAGGCCCGCGGAGTGTTCCGCGAAAAGCGCGATATGCTGCATCGACCGCATCAGGTTCAGCCCTTGACCGCCTTCACGATCTTCTCGGCACCGTCGGACAGGTTGTCGGCGGCGATCACGTCGAGACCGGACTCGTTGATGATCTTCTTGCCGAGATCCACGTTGGTGCCCTCGAGGCGCACCACCAGCGGAACCTGCAGGCCGACTTCCTTCACCGCGGCGATCACGCCCTCGGCGATGACGTCGCAGCGCATGATGCCGCCGAAGATGTTGACGAGGATGCCTTTGACGTTGTCGTCCGAGGTGATGATCTTGAACGCCTCGGTCACCTTCTCCTTGGTTGCGCCGCCACCCACGTCGAGGAAGTTGGCCGGCTCACCGCCGTAGAGCTTGATGATGTCCATGGTCGCCATGGCAAGGCCCGCGCCGTTCACCATGCAGCCGATCTCGCCGTCGAGCGCGATGTAGTTCAGGTCGTGCTGCGAGGCCGCGAGTTCCTTGGGGTCTTCCTCGGTCTCGTCACGCAGGCCGACGATGTCGGGGTGACGGTAGAGCGCGTTGGAGTCGAAGCCGGCCTTGCAGTCGAGGCACTTGATCTCGCCCTCGGTGGTCAGGATCAGCGGGTTGATCTCGAGCATCTCCATGTCCTTCTCGGTGAACATGCGATAGAGATTGCCGAGCAGGTTGGAGCACTGGCGCACGGCCTTGCCCTCGAGGCCGAGCGCGAAGGCGACGCGGCGGCCATGGAAGCCCTGGTAGCCGACCGCCGGGTCGACCGAGAAGGAGAGGATCTTCTCGGGGGTCGACGCGGCGACCTCCTCAATGTCCATGCCGCCCTCGGTCGAGCACACGATCGAGATGCGCGAGGTGACGCGGTCGACTAGCAGTGCGAGGTAGAATTCGGAGGTGATGTCCGAGCCGTCCTCGATGTAGATGCGGTTGACCTGCTTGCCTGCCGGGCCGGTCTGGTGGGTCACCAGCGTGTGGCCGAGCATCCGGTTGGTTTCGTCGGCGGCTTCCTCGACCGATTTGGCGAGGCGGACACCGCCCTTTTCACCGGCTTCCTGCTCCTTGAACGAACCCTTGCCGCGACCACCTGCGTGGATCTGCGCCTTGACGACCCAGAGGGGGCCGTCGAGTTCGCCTGCGGCGGTCTTGGCCTCGTTGGCCGTCAGCACGACACGACCGTCGGAGACCGGGCAGCCATAGTCGCGCAGAAGCGCCTTCGCCTGATATTCATGGATGTTCATGAAAGAATCTTCCCGTCTTGCTGCGATTTCCCTGCCGGTATAGCCATGCATATCGGCGCGCGTTAATCGAAATATTGCCCGACCCCTCCAATTGCGAGCATTTTCTGGCCTTTGTGATCACACGATTTGGACCTGTGATCACAGTAGGTGGCGGATTGCCTGCGATGTTAGCGCAGACCGGCAGGTTCTTGCCTGTCTGGGTGAATCACTCGCGGAGGCGGCACCGGCAGCGGCGCCGATCCCTTGCCCGACAACACGCGCCGCCACGGGTCGCGCCCGGGGCATTGGGCTGTGGGGGTGTCGGAAACAGCGGAAACCGGGCGTGTCCGGTCCGGCTGGATCGGACGCGCGTCTGGCGATTTGGGGCGATTTGGTCAGCGACGCCCGAACAGCTTTCGAAGCTTAGCTTGGCGCTTTGCGCGCGGCACCCGGACGAGGGGGGCAACCTTGGTCTGCGATCCGGGCGACAGAAACTTGTCGGCGGATAGCAGGGCAAGCAGGTGCTTGTAGACGGGGCGTCGCAAGAAGCCTTCGAGCGTTGTCGCGCGGGTCGGCGCCTTGGCGTCCGGCCGCCGAAGATCCGAGTCGTGGATGACCCGCGGGGCGCAATGGGACGAGGACAGCGTGGCGAGTTCGTCGATCCGCTTGAAGTTGTACTCCTGCGGGAGCACCGCGATCCGAAGATCGCTGTTCCATAGCAACTCCCGGAAGATCGGTTGATCGACGCTGCTGTCCGCGACCGACATCTCGGCATCGACCCGCGCCAGAAAACCCGAGATCCGCTCAGATCTTCGGATCCCCAGAACGCCGGTGTTGATCTGCGGGAAGCTGTTCGGAAGCTGCAGCTTGTGAATGCGGTGGCTGTGGCGCGAGTTCCGCAGCGCGACATGCGCGCCGGCGATGTCGAAGCGATCCAGGGTGAAGAAGATGTCTGAAATGTCGGCGCAGACAAACGTGTCGGCATCAAGGTAGATCGTTCGGTCGAACTCTGCGCGCCGCAGCGCTTCGAATTTCGGACGCTTCGACGATGAGTCGGACAGGAGGTGAACCTTGTCGAAACAGTGCCCCTTTGCGGGATGCGCATCGCAATAGAGGTGCACCGTCGCGCCGGGGTTGCTGTCTTTCAGGCTTTTCGCGGAGTTGACCGCCAGCTCAACGTACTTTGCCCCTTTTGCTGCGTAGACAAAGCCAAGGGTTTCGTTCGGATGCATGGGCGGTCTTAAATCGCGAAGAAAGGGGCCAGCGAGGCCCCTTTCCGATTGTGCGCTCGGATCAAGCGAGCGAGCTGTCGATGCCCTTGCAGGCCTCGACAAGGCCCTTCACGGCGTTGACCGAGGTGTCGAACATCTCTTGCTCGTCCTTGTTGAGCTTGATGTTCATGATCTTCTCGATGCCGCCGGCGCCGATCACGGTGGGCACGCCCACATACATGTCCTTCACGCCGAGGTCGCCATCGCAATAGGCGGCGCAGGGCAGGACGCGTTTCTGGTCCTTGAGATAGGCTTCCGCCATCTCGATGGCGCTGGTGGCGGGCGCGTAGAAGGCCGAGCCGGTCTTCAGCAGGCCGACGATCTCGGCGCCGCCGTCACGGGTGCGCTGCACGATGGCATCGAGCTTGTCCTGCGTGGTCCAGCCCATGTTGACGAGGTCGGGCAGGGGCACACCGGCCACGGTGGAGTAACGGACGCAGGGCACCATGGTGTCGCCGTGGCCGCCGAGCACGAAGGCGGTCACGTCCTTCATCGACACGTTGAACTCGGTCGCGAGGAAGTGGCGGAAGCGCGCGCTGTCCAGCACGCCTGCCATGCCGCAGACCTTGTTCGCGGGCAGGCCCGAGAATTTCTGCAGCGCCCAGACCATCGCGTCGAGCGGGTTGGTGATGCAGATGACAAAGGCATCCGGAGCGTTGTCGCGGATGCCTTCACCGACCGACTTCATGACCTTGAGGTTGATGCCCAGCAGGTCGTCGCGGCTCATGCCCGGCTTGCGCGGCACGCCGGCGGTCACGATGCAGACATCGGCGCCGGCGATGTCGGCGTAGTCCTGGGTGCCCTTCAGCGTGGCGTCGAAGCCTTCCGAGGGGCCGGACTCGGCGATGTCGAGCGCCTTGCCCTCGGGGGTGCCTTCGGCGATGTCGAAGAGAACGACGTCACCCAGTTCCTTGAGGGCTGCGAGGTGGGCGAGGGTGCCGCCGATCTGTCCCGCGCCGATCAGGGCGATCTTGGGTCTGGCCATGGATCTGTCTCCGCTCCATTTGTGAATTCCGACGTTTGCGTAAGGGTTTGGCTGGCCGCACGCAAGGGTGCTGCAAGGCAGCATCTGGCGCGCGCGCCGGCGCGGCGGCGCGACTGGTGGCGCTAAAGACAAGAAAATCGAAGGGTTAGCGCCACAGTGCCGAGATGCGCGCAGGCCGGCTTTTCAGGCGATCAAGGCACGGGCCGGCGGCGGAACGCGGCGGTTGCGTGCACTCTGAACGATTCTTGCGCATGCCGCGGGCCGGCCATGTCGGATCATGCGTCGGTGTCGGTGGACGGTAGCGGTTCGGCCAGCGTTTCGAAGGATTGACCGCTGGCGATCAGGCAGGTCAGGCCTGCGCCGGAGGTGATGGTGATGGTCCAGCTGCCGGTCTCGTCCGAGGCAAAGACCTCGACCAGCGCATTGTTGCCGTTGAGGCCGATGCTCTGCCGGGTTTCGCCATAGGTGTCGGCCAGCTTGCGCAAGACGGTATCGCGCGGCGCGCAGGCCGGGCTCTGGGCCTGCAGCAGCTGCGGCACCGTTACCGCCCCCAAGACCACCATGGCCATCGCTGTCTTCGCGTTCATCACGTTCATCGGATCGCCCCTTTCGGATGCGGCACCGCCGGCCCGGCCGCACGGTGCGGGTGCTGTCCCTCCAAGGGCTGACCGCGCCCCCGTCGGCGCCCGCCACCCTGAAAAGAGGCTGACCGGCATTGCTCAAGGAAAGATTAACGAGGCGGGGACGCGCTGGTGGGGCCGGCGCGGGACCAAGGTCGTGCCGCCTTTTTCTGCAACGCGGCGCAAATGTTCTTGCACTTTTCGGAATTATCTGGCCACTTTCGCGCAACTTTATTTCTTCTTGGAGGAGCAGTCTCATGGACCTCACGATGCGCCCCTACCGTTCGGTGCTGTATATTCCCGGTTCCAAGGAGCGCGCGCTCGACAAGGCGCGCACGCTCGCCGTCGATGCCATCATCTTCGATCTGGAGGACGCGGTGTCGCCGGGCGAGAAGGAGGCCGCGCGCAAGACGCTGGCGCAGGCGCTGGATCAGGGCGGCTATGGCAAGCGTACCCGGATCGTGCGGATCAACGGTCTAGAGACTGAATGGGGGCCCGACGACGCGGCGGCTGCCAACGACATGGACTGCGACGCGGTGCTGCTGCCCAAGGTCGAGAGCCCCGAGCAGCTCGACGCGCTGGCCAAACTCACCGACAAGCCGCTCTGGGCGATGATGGAGACCCCGCGCGGCATCCTCAACGCCGCCGCCATCGGCGCGCATGAGCAGCTCTCGGGCATGGTGATGGGCACCAATGATCTTGCCAAGGAGCTGAACGCGCGTTTCCGTCCGGATCGGCTCGCGATGCTGAGCGCGCTGGGCACCTGCCTGCTGGCGGCCAAGGCCACCGGCTGCGTCATCGTCGATGGCGTCTACAATGCCTTCAAGGATGAGGACGGACTGAAGGCGGAATGCGATCAGGGCCGCGACATGGGCTTTGACGGCAAGACGCTGATCCACCCGGCGCAGGTTGCCGTGACCAACGCCGCCTTTGCGCCGACCGAGGCCGAGGTCGAGCTGGCCCGCCGCCAGATCGAGGCCTTCGAAGAGGCGGTGAGACAGGGGCAGGGGGTGGCCGTTGTCGACGGCAAGATCGTCGAGAACCTGCATGTCGCCACGGCACAGAGCGTGCTCGCCAAGGCGGAAGCCATTGCCGCCATGGCCGAATGATCGCAGGGTGACGCCAAAGAGACCCGACCAAAGGAGACACCCATGGTCCTGCTCATTCTCGGCGTCGCGCTCTGGTGGGGCGCCCATCTGTTCAAGCGCCTGGCCCCGGCGCAGCGCGCCGCCCTCGGCGGCAAGGGCAAGGGCGCTGTCGCGCTGGCGCTGATCGCCTCGATCCTGCTGATGATCTTCGGCTACCGCATGGCCGATGGCGCGTTTTTCTGGGGGCGCCACCCAGCCACGGTGGGCATCAACAACCTGCTGATGCTGGTGGCGCTCTACCTGACGTCGCCCGGCCCCAAGAAGGGCGCGCTGCTCTACCGGATGCGCCACCCAATGCTGACGGGCTTCCTGCTCTGGGCCGTGGCGCACCTGCTGGTGAACGGCGACGTGCCGTCCTTCGTGCTGTTCGGCGGGCTCGGCCTCTGGGCCCTCATCGAGATGGCGGTGATCAATCGCGCCGAACCGAACTGGACCCCGCCCGCGAAGGGCAGCATCGCCAAGGACGCGATGTTCCTCGCGATCAGCGTTGTCCTGCTCTTCGTGATCGGCCTCATCCACACTTGGCTCGGTTATCCAACCTTCGGTTAATGAACTGGAAAGACATATGAAACTCTATCGTTTTCTCTCCGAGGATGACACCTCGGCCTTCTGTCACAAGGTCACCGCGGCGCTGAACAAGGGCTGGGAGCTCTATGGCGAGCCGACCTATGCGTTCGACGCGGCCAACGGCGTGATGCGCTGCGGGCAGGCTGTGATGAAGGAGGTCGAGGGCACCTACACGCCCGACACCAAGCTGGGAGAGCACTGATGGCCAAGACCGATCCGGGTCGGTTCTTCGAGGATTACAGCATCGGTCAGGTGATCGAGCACGCCGTGCCGCGCACCGTCTCGGGCGGCGAGAGGGCGCTTTACCACTCGCTCTACCCGGCCCGGCACGCGCTCTATTCCTCGGATGCCTTTGCGCAGGACTGCGGCCTGCCGGCCTCGCCGATCGACGATCTGGCGGCGTTTCACGTGGTGTTCGGGAAGACCGTGCCGGATGTCTCTCTCAATGCGGTGGCCAATCTCGGCTATGCCGAGGGGCGCTGGCTGAAGCCGGTCTATCCCGGCGACACGCTGCGCGCGGCCTCCGAGGTTATCGGGCTCAAGCAGAACTCCAACGGCAAGACCGGGGTGGTCTATGTGCGCACCACCGGAACCAACCAGCGCGGCGAGACCGTGATGGAATATTGCCGCTGGGTGATGGTGCGCAAGAACGACCTCGACGCGCCGGCGCCCGAGACGGTTGTGCCAGAGCTGAAGCCGGTGCTGGCGCCGGAAGATCTGGTGATCCCGGACGGTCTGAGCTTCGAGGGCTACGACTTCACGCTGACGGGCGAGCCGCATCGCTGGGGCGACTACGCGATCGGCGAGACCATCGACCATGTCGACGGCGTCACCCTCGAGGAGGCCGAGCACATGATGGCGACGCGCCTTTGGCAGAACACCGCCAAGGTGCATTTCGACGCCACCTTCCGCCCCGACGGGCAGCGTCTGATCTATGGCGGGCACGTGATTTCGATGGCCCGCGCGCTGAGCTTCAACGGGCTGGCCAACGCGCAGATGCTCGTCGGCCTGAATGGCGGCGCGCATGCCAACCCGTGCTTCTCGGGCGATACCGTGAAGGCGTGGTCCGAGGTCCTCGACAAGGCCGATACGCCGGCGCCGGGCGTCGGCGCGATCCGGCTGCGGCTGGTGGCCACGAAGGGGGGCGCACCGTTCGCCCTGCGCGGCGAGGATGGCAAGTACAATCCCGAGGTGCTGCTCGACCTCGATTACTGGGCGCTGATGCCGCAATAGGTCGCGGCGATTGGTCAAGCTTTTGCTACGCGGGGTGTTTCCGCTCCGTTAAGCTCACCCCGAGGGAGGAGATTCGGACACTGCCAGGAGGACACACCATGGCCGTTTTACCCTTGCCGAATGGCACCAGGGACGTGCTCGATATGCCACCCAGCGACATTCCCGACGCCATTCGCCTGTTGATCGCCGACCGAAAGCTGAGCGGTCTGGTATCGCGCGTTCACCGCGACCTGAACTCGCCTGATCCGGCGCGCCGGAGCGAGGGCGCGCTTGCGCTGAGGCGGCTGGGCTTCCCCGAGTAACG
>Ga0114904_1001032_pt1 | contig 14384 bp, 17 predicted proteins | sample MalvirDeepMed_s6_FD_83498 | JGI IMG/M metagenome (GOLD analysis project Ga0114904, IMG submission 83498) | Marine viral communities from the Global Malaspina Expedition - Malaspina viral metaG DeepMed_s6 | ecosystem: Environmental > Aquatic > Marine > Oceanic | place: Mediterranean Sea... | reverse complement strand
GGGCAGCTGCAGGCCGCGCAGGACGTGGCAGACATCCACCTCCTGCCGCCGGCATACTTCACCGATTTCTACGGAGATGATGTGCACTACAAGGCCACCGAGCATCAGTGGCGGGGCTCGCTCTATGGCGAGGTGATCGCTGATATCCTGCAGGGCCGTGGAGACCCAGCACTCTATGCGACCGCGGCAGAGTGGAGCGGCGATACCGTCTCAGCAACGTTCACGCACGATCTCATCTGGGATCAGAACACGATTGTGGGGCTCGATGCGGGGCGCGGCTTCGATCATGCGAATTCGGCCGGCGGAACGCGGTCGATCGCTTCGGCTTCGATCGCCGGCAACGTCGTTTCGCTCAATCTCGTTGACGATATCCCGTTGAGCGCCGTCGAAACCTTCCGCATCGCCTATGATACAGCAACGGCGGTCACGCCTGCGGCCGGCTATGACGTCGGCTTGCGCTGCGGCGCCCGCCGGCCGGACTGGGTGCGCTTCAGTCCGATCGACGGCCGCCCCCTGTTCATCTTCCCCGCAATTCAATCCATCGCCGCAACGGAGGTCTGATCCATGCTTGGCAACACCCCGCAAATCCCTTTCCGCCTGCCTTACACTTCGCAGGCGCCGTCCTTCACCATTCCAGACGCCGAGCGCTCGCTGGCGGACTTCGCAGATATCGAGGTCTGGGCCCAGCCCGACGCAGGTAACGTACTGGTGCCGTCGCCGAAGCTGCGCATTGCGAGCCGGTTCGGCGCCTGGACGCTCGACACCGACGGGCCGAACATCTCGATCGGTTCCGGCTTGGCCGAGGCCACCGAGGTGCTTACGATCTCCGGCGGCAACGATGCCGGCCAAGAGCCCCCTCATGTGCCGGGCTTCACGTTCAGCGGTGACTACTTTGCCGCTGTGCTTCTGAAGTTTGACGATGCTGCAGACATGGGTGCAGTCCATCACATCTTCTCGGCCGGCATTGCCGGCACGGCGACCGCGCTTCAGTGCTACAACAACGGCGGAGCGTTGTTTCTCAAGCACGGGGCAAACAACAACTCGCAAGCGGGCGTCTTTGCGCAGGGCGGCGAGTACCTGGTGCTTGTCACCTACGACAGCGAGGCGGACAAGGCGCGGGCATATGTCAACAGCCTGACGCCCGTGGGGTGGGGCGGTGCCGAAAACGTCGCCGGCCCGGCTGGAGGTGATCAAGAGCTGACGATCGGGGCGCGCTGGGACGGAGCGAAGGTCGGCATGAACCAGGCACTCGACGGTGTGGTCCGGGCCGTATGGGCAGGTCGGGCACCGTGGGGCGCGGCGCGCTACGATGGCATTCGCTCTGCCTTCCTGCAGCGTGTGGCATCGCTCTACAGCGACATCACGCTCGCCTGACTCTCCGGCGCTCGGCACATCTAGCCGGGCGCTCTCCATCGCAAGCAGGAGGGGCCGCCGTGGATGTCCAATGGTTCTTCGAGCAGTTCGGCGCGCTCGGCCTGATGCTGGGCGCGCTGATCTACGATCGCAAGCTGATCCGAAAGGAATTGGCCGAAGAGCGCGAGAAGAGCGCCCAGCTTACCGAGCGCCTCATCGAGGCGTCGGAAAAGCACCTCGACGGTGCGATCCAGCGCGAGGTGAGCACGCTCTCGGCGCTCGAGCGGATCACTGAAGGTCTGCGCAAGATCGGGGGGAATGCCTGATGCAGCTTTGGCCGTTCAAGAAACCCTGCTCGCCGCCGCCCGACCGAGTGAAGGAAGCCGCGCCCGCGATCGCAGCGCGCGAGAGAAGGCTCGCAGAACTGCGCCTGAAGCGGGAGGTGGTCGAGAAGGAGCTAGCTCTCGCTTTAGGTGAAATTACACGACCGAAGAGGAACGAGTGACGATGGACTTTCACCACATCTCGGCGCTGGTGACGCTGATCTTGGGGCTGTGGGTGGCCCGCGCCTACATCCCGAACCTCTTGGCGCAGATGACGCCGCCGGCCGCCTCGCTTGCCTGGGGGTTCTTCTTCTTCGCCCTCGGCTCGATCGGGCGTGCGGTCTACTGGAGCTTTGGCCGCGTTGTCCTCGGAGAGCAGTGGGCGGGGGTGCGCGAAGCTCTCGGCGGACTCAACATCAATATGGCCTTCGAGGCGTTTCTCTTGGCCGGGCTGGTGCTCATCCTGCGCGCCCGGCTTCTCGCCATACCCGAGAATGAGCGCCCGTTCTACAACCTGCTGACCTGCGTGACGTATCCCGAGCCGTTCCGGCTGTCTTCGATCCTCCGCAGGCGCTGATCCAACCCGTAATTTCTCACATTTCGCCCCGCCGACGGTGGGGTCTTTCCGCATGGGAGAACACCATGAACACGAACGACGTGCAGACGCTGCTGGCCGAGCTTCGATACTACTCTGGCGCCATTGACGGCATCGACGGTCCGAAGACCCTCGCCGGGGTTGAGATCACCGAGCGCAACGCCGACGCCTCGAGCTCCGGGTGGTCGCGCCGCCGACGTCTTGTCGCGGCCGGGCAGCGGGTGCTCAACGGCATGGGCTTCGACGCCGGGGCGGTGGACGGCTGGGATGGACACAACACCGCTGAGGCGCTCATCGCCTACCTCAGCCATCGCGCTGGCACGCCTTCTCAGGTCGACCGCGCTCCGATGACTGAGAAGGTGTGGCCAGAGGATATCCCACGCCAAGGGGATTGCGCCGCCTACTACGGGACGCCGGGCGCTGATGTGCAGCGACAGCTTACGCAGATCGGCCTTTCGTTCCCGCTGCGCATCGACTGGAACCTCGACCAGACCGTGACACGGATCAGCGTGCACCAGCGCGCCGCCCCACAGCTTCAAGCCGCGCTTGAGGCGGTGCATGAGCACTACGGCCTCGCACGCATGCAGGCGCTCGGGATTGACCGGTTCGCCGGCTGCTACAACCACCGCCGGATGCGCGGGGGTTCGAGCTGGTCGATGCACGCTTACGGCTGCGCAATCGACTTCTATGCCGGGCCGAACGCGCTACGCATGCGCTGCCCGGAGGCGCTGTTCTGCGGGCCTGAATACCAGGACTTCCTCGACATCATGGAGGCTCACCAGTGGCTCAACGGCGGTCGCCTATGGGGTTCTGATTTTATGCACTTCCAACGGGCAACGCTCTGACCTTGGCCTGCGATTTCCCCATCACCGACTGGCGCCTTGCGCTGGTCCTTTCTGCGGCGCTGTGCCGCTTTCCCATGAAAGGAAACCCTCATGGACATCCTTACGTCGATCCTCGCCGATGCGGGGCTGCAGGAAGCGCTGCTGGGCCTGTTCGGCATCATCCTGACGATCATCATCAATCGCGCCGCCGGGGCCTTCACCGCCGCCACGGGGATCGCGGTCGAGCGTGAGGCGCGCGAGGCGCTGCATTCCGCGATCAAGAGCGGCATCGAGGCTGCGCTCGCCGGCGGGCCGGACGAGGGGATCGAGCAGATCAAGGCGCATGCAATCTTCCATGCTCAGCAGTCTGTCCCGGATGCGATCGAGCAGCTCGTTCCGGGAGATGGCGTCCTCGACCGGCTGGCGCTGCGCTACTACCGCGAGGCGATGGAGAGAGTTGGCGTCGCGATCCCGATCAGCAACTGAGCCGACCGTCGCGCGGGTTGGCCGGGTTTCCTGGACCAATACAGGGCCCGGCCGTTCCTGCTGCACAGCGACACACTCACGGAACAGCGCAGAGATCGCACGGAAGGGATGATTCCGAGAAGTAGGTATCAGGGGCTGAAACACAGTCGTGATCATCCGCCGGCGCGGTGCCGGCGGTGGGCGGGCCGGGCATCACCGGTCATTTTTTGGACGCCTATAGGGGGGGGGCAACGTTGCCGGCCGATTGAAACGACAGGAAAGTCTGCCTTGCGGACCCTGAAGCGATACGCTGCCGATGTTTGCTCACGGCCCTCCGTGTCGGGGCTCTGCACTCGGTCTCTCCTCAGGCCTCGATGACCGCCATGCGGCTCAGTGCTTCGGTGATGCTCGGCCGGCTGAGCGATACCGTAGTGGTGGCTGTCATCTGCTAAGGAATGGCTGTGCCGGTCGACTTCGCGAGGTCAAGCTTTTGCTGGCGTCGACTTACGGCCACAACGCTAGTACTGTGACCGCAAGGCGCCTCTGAGCTTTTCCTGATGGAAAACGGCCCAATGCAGTGCTGAGGCTGCCGAACAGACAAAAGAATATGCACAATGTCTGGCAAGACACACGAGGTTTGGAAGCATGAGCGTGATTTACACTGTTGGCTATGAAGGTACCGATATTGATCGTTTTGTCGAAACGCTGAAAGCTGTCGGAGTTCGGCGCCTTGCTGATGTGCGGGCGGTCGCCGTGTCACGCAAGAAGGGGTTCTCGAAGCGCAAGCTCGCTGAACGCTTGGAAGCAGAGGGTATTGAGTATCTGCACTTGATCGACCTGGGAGATCCGAAACCGGGGCGCGAAGCCGCTCGTGCCGGTCGGCACGAGGAGTTCGTCAAGATCTATTCAGAACACCTCGCCACCGATAAAGCGCAAGCTGCTCTTTCGCGTCTCGTCGAGTGTGTTGCCGAGGAAGCAACTTGTCTTCTTTGCTTCGAGCGCGATCCCAAGACTTGTCATCGCTTGATCGTTGCAGACTCGGTCATTCAGTCATTAGGGTGGCGTATGTTCCACATCTTCGCAGACGAGCCAGAAAAGTATGTCCGTCACGCTGAGCGAGTGCCGCGTTTCTATCCTCGTAAAGGCCTTGCCGCGGCCGAGTAAGCGATATTCAGAGACTGTATGTTGCGCCGGCATAACGGCCTATGGAGAGTTCCGGCGGCTGTACCCTGTCCGTTTCAGGCACCTTTCTGGACATGCGAGCTTCAAGCGCTGGGATTGGGTTAGCTTCAAGTACCGAGAACCAACAAGTGATTCCCGGCATGAGAGCTGTCACGTCGCGGAAGAGAGCATCTCGATAGATGGCAAACTGAAGCAGGGGGACCGTGCATCGTTTCTTGAGCAGCATCTGTCAGGGTCTGGGGAAGAGTTAACAAATCTGGGTCGGTCTCTGGGGCTGGTCCGTCCAAGAAATACCCGCTTCTTCTATCAGAGGAAGTCGGAAGATCAGTTGGAAAAGGAGCGACAAGCGTTCTCTCAGGCCGCAAGACAGGGCTCTCTTCTTGAGAGCGAGTTGGCGGAATTTGAACCTACGCCCTACAAATTCAATTTTACATTCACCGATGACGCGGGGCTGCATACCTATACCAACGCTGACTGGGAAGCACATGCGATGTTCTTCAAGGAACGACATCGGAGCTCGGAAACTGAGGCTCTGCGATGGATGTCGGAGCGTTTCAATGAAGAGTATCCCGCAAAGGGAATGCTCTTCGCGCTCGGAAATGTAGCGCGGCGTCCGCAGACGTGGCAGCTTCTTGGAGTGCTTCGTGTCGACCAGCCTGTTCAGAGAAGCCTTCTTTAGGCTGATCGTCTCAAGTCCAAGCCCCGGCTTAACGATCGTCTCTCACCTGCGTTGTGCGGCACGCGGGCTTCACCAGGCTTTCTCGAAGAGTTCCTTGAATGGGGGCGACTCTATCTGCTTTTAAGAACTTGAGGCGAAGATCCGATCGCCCGTCTTTTAAGATATACTCCAAATTTTTAATGCTGAGCTGACGATCAGCCACACGGCGGCGGCTCGGGCAATGTTCCGACGCTTGCGAGCCAATTTCTCTGCACGGCGGATCGCAGCTTTGGCGACTTCTCGCATCCGCCGCTTCTTAGAATTTCGGCTGACACTGGGAAACCCCTTTATTTTTTCATGCTCAGCTGACGTAGTCGCTAAACTCCAAAGAGCAACCGTTGATGCAGAGACGAGGTCAAGAAATGGAATGTAAAAATCTGGGTTAGTGATAGTATCAAGAAAACCTGCCATGTCACTGAAGTCCTTGCGTTTCCCCTTCAGAGGGCAGTTAGTCTTGGCGAGACGATCTGTCAATCAGAAGAGTATTGGTGACCACTTCAACTGCTCCATTCAGTCGTTGGCTGACCTGCTCCCCTTCGAGTCCGCGTTTATAGGTTAGCTCTGTTCAGGTTTAAGTCGAACGGGATCGCAAGACTGCCGATCGCAAAGTCGACTTGACTAGGAACAACGGCACAGGACGTCTAGCAGGCCGCTGAAAAACTCCTGCCTCGACGCCTGTCGCGGAACATGATTCACCGTAACCACTACGATGGCGACGGAGTGTGGGATGCGTGGATCAGATCAGGTGACGGGCTCGCTGTTCAGCTACGTCGATCTCGAGGAGCGCATTCCAGTGCGCCACCCGCTTCGCAAGATCAGGGCCGTCGTCAACGACGCACTGCGCTCCCTGGATGCAGAGTTCGACCGGCTTTACGCGGGTGAAGGCCGCCCCTCGATCGCGCCGGAACGATTGATCCGGGCCAGCCTGCTGCAAATCCTCTACTCGATCCGGTCCGAGCGGCAGCTCATGGAGCAGATGGACTACAACTTGCTGTTCCGCTGGTTCGTGGGCCTTGGGATCGATGACGTTGTCTGGGTCCCGACCGTGTTCACGAAGAACCGCGACCGGCTGCTGACCACGGACATGTCGCGCAAGATCATGGCCGCCATTCTGGCGCATCGCGAGGTGGCACCGCTGCTGTCGGACGACCATTTCTCGGTCGACGGCACCCTTGTGAAGGCCTGGGCGTCGATGAAGAGTTTCCAGCCGAAGGAAAGAGCGACGTTGGGCGGGGACGAGGGTCCCGGCGATCCGCCGGATGGCAGCGCGCCGCCCATATCTTCCTCTGACCAGTCCACCGCCGAGCCCGACCCGATGACCCGCCCCACACGCCGCAACCGTAACGCCGAAGTCGACTTCCGTGGCGAACGACGGTCGAACGCGACCCATGCTTCGATGACCGATCCGGAGGCCCGGCTGTTCAAGAAATCCCCCGGCGCCGGCGCCATGCTGTGCTTCATGGGGCACAGCATGATGGAGAACCGCTCCGGCCTGATCGTGCAGGCCGACCTGACGCGGGCGGACGGCCACGCCGAGCGGCGTGCTGCCATCGACATGCTTCACCGCCACTCGCCGGGATCGACCCGGCGCCTGACCCTGGCAGCGGACCGCGGTTACGACAGTGCCGACTTCGTCGCCGAGCTGCGCCAAATGGTGGTCACGCCGCATGTCGCCCAGAAGTCTCGACACTCCGCCATCGACGGCAGAACCACCCGGCACCCCGGCTACGCTAAGTCACAGCGGCGCCGGAAGAAGATCGAGGAACCTTTCGGCTGGGCCAAAACCGTCGGCGGCATGGCGCAGACCCTGTACCGCGGCATCGAGCGCGTACGGGCCCGCTTCACCTTGGCGATGGCGGCCAGCAACCTCGCGAGGCTGCCGAAACTGCTTGCCAACTGAGCCGGCAAGCGGCTACTCGGACTGCCGGTTCGCAAACCAGGCCGCATCGAGCTCCTGCTCAAGGGAAACCCTTCCTCAAGGCAGACTTTTTCAGCGGCCTGCTAGGGTAAGCAGGTTCGCGCGCGAATGATCTAAGACACATTCGCGGATAATCACTTGCTCGGAGCCTTGCCGTCGCGCTTCTCAATGGCCTTGACCGCTCCCTCTGGAAGCGAGGCGTAGACCTCTGCGACATGCTTAGGCTCAGATATGGTCTTGTCCACAATGAGGTTAAGGAGCTTGAAGAGCGTCTCCGCCGTTGCCCGGTCGTCTCGCAGGTCGATTTGACCGGGATGCACAGCGCTGTTCCCGATGACGCGCACGGCATCAAGTGCCTGCTGCACCCTTGGGTCGAGGCCGCCCTTCACCAATGCGCCAATGTCGTCGTTGATGTTCTTCCCTGGCTGGCCAAGCTCCTTGCAGAGCTTCTGGATCGCAAGGCGGATGAGCGCCGCCGCCCCTCTGGGCGACTGGGCGAGGATCGTGCTTGCCTCGTCATAATCCTGCCGGATGTCGTCCGGCATATCCGGATTCGCCGCCGGAGCTTCTCCGGTTTGCGGGTAGACAATTGCGTCATGGACCCACACCGCGACCTTATTGCAGCTCGCGCACTTGCTGAACATGACACTGCCCAGAGCATGACAGGACGGGCTATTGTCAGTCCTGAAAAGCTCAGGAGGGTTTCGTTGCGCAACGGCTGCATCTTTGAAGAACGAGCCCATCGGCAAATTTCTGGCAAAATGGCGGGCACCTCCCGCAAACCAGTCTTGATGCGCATAGGCCCGGCAGTAGGGACAGTTGAATGCGGTCAGGTCTAGTTCTGGCTGGACATATTTCATTTGCAACTCACAGTTCTAACAATCGGACAGCATAGACGTCGCTGGCAAGCTTGGAAGCCGAATGGGAAACTACGGGCTAGGCAAGAAAAAACTTCTTACGAACGTCCAAACAGACGCCGGCAGAGTGGGCTGAAACGCAATCGCCAAGCCGATGATGCTCGCAGTACCCGTGACAAGCTGGAACGTCCGGCTCTCTGCGGCGAAATTGATGAAGGTCCGAAGACGCCCCCCGTGCATCTCCCACCACGTTGTGTTGGTCTTCAAGGAACGGTCCCGGGCGCGCCCCGCGAGGTTGGCTATCATGTCCACTTTTCGCAATGTGGACTGATGAAGGCCCACGAAGTTCCCCTGCTCGAAAGCCTCTGCCTCAGACGCGCCATTCAGGAAGTCTCGCGGTTGAATCTTGTTTTTGTCGAGCAAGGTCGTAAGCCGGGGGTCTCCCGTGTACCCTACGCCGTAAATGTCTATCAGCAGTCGGGCGAGGTCAAATTTGTTATCGTCCGGGATGATGAACGTGGGGATGCCGCCCAGTACTCGGTATCTGTGCTCAATGGCGGCGAAGCCGTAGTTGATGTCCCTCATGTTCCAGTGGAGGTACTTCATCCCTCGGTGCCCGCCGATATGAGCAAAGAAGGCGTCCAGCATCTTCTTTTCTAGGGCGTCGTAGTGCGCGGTGATGCCCGCAAGGTCGACGCCGTCCAACTCTGCAACTTGGTGAATTGAAAAGGAGATGGTTTGCCCCGAGTCAAGTTTGCGCACCGCTATTGACGTGATCCTAGGCGAGCGTCCATCGGTCCGGTCATAGAAGCTCTCGCAAGAGTAGTGTGTCACCCAGACATTGGCAGCGTCTTCAAAGAGACGATCAATGATTTCCCTCGATGCCTTCTGCCGTTTGGGGTCTGGAGCTGACAAGTTGTGGTAGCCTTCAATACTTTGACTTTACGTCTGGGTTATCCGCGCTGTCGACACTCTGACACTCCACGATGCTGCGCAAGGCATGAATGTCCGGTTCGTCGAAACTCCGGCGCGGCACCAGAAACTGACCTGAATGGCCGGTGTGGGCCGGAAGCGCCGGCGGGTCGAGGCACGGCTAGACCTGCGGCCACGTCCGCTCCTTGCGGAAAACGATCGATCTCGGCAAGGCCATCTGGCATGCCGCGGTCCGACACGCGCCGGTAGACAAGAAACTCGACCGGGGTGAAGGTGAGTCCAACAACCCTGTCCAGACCGGCGGCGACGATGGCGAAAAGCGGTAAGAAAGTGCAGTCCGAAGCCGAGAACCTGCCCGTCAGGAAGATTGGATATGCCCGTGTCTCGACCGCTGACCAGAACCCTGACATGCAGATCTCTGCGCTGAAAGCCTACGGCGTCCCGGAGGAGTTGATCTTCGTGGACCGTGCCAGCGGCGGCACCATGAACCGCCCCATGTTCATCCGAGCGCTCAAGTTTGCGCAACACCCCGGAACTGAATTCGTCGTCTGGAAGCTGGACCGCATGGGCCGCACGCTAGAAGGCATCATCGAGGTGCTAAACCTGCTCGAAAGTCGGGGCGTGAAGTTCTTCAGCCTGACCGAGCGCGTCGACATGACGACGCCTATGGGCAAAGCGATGCTGCAGATGATGGCTGTCGTGGCCGAGCTCGAGCGCAACCTGATCGTGGAGCGCACCAAGGCCGGCATCGCGCGGGCGCGGGAGAGGGGCGAGAAGGGCGGTCGGCCAGTGGCCATGACCCCGGCGCGGGTCGAGGTGGCGGACACGATGCTGAACCTCGGTAGGCGCGGGAACGAGGTCTGGCAGGCCCTCAAGCCGCTGTCCGAGGTGCCGATCAGCCGGGCGGCTTACTTCGCCTGGCAGAAGCTGTGGGATGCCGGGGAGGTCACCGACCTGCCTGACGAAGAGGTCTGACAAAGGAGGGGAAGGTGAAGAATCTGCTCAGCTCATGGCTGGTTGCCACTTTGGTGTTTGTGCTTTCTATCCTGATACTGAGCTCTCTGGTCTCAGGCCCGCGAGAGTGCCGGGATGGCTGGATTTCACCTTCGATAGGAAAGCAAGGTGCCTGCTCGAGCCATGGTGGCGTGGCGCCCGAAAAAGACGCCTGGGTCTTTCTGTTGAGCGTTTTGCTGGGTGGGGCCGCGGGGTGGCTTGTTCCGCGGGCCGGAGAGATTCGACTAGATTTCGGGGTAAGACGACAAGAACGCGTTGGCATTCGTACTGATGCAGAGAAGATGCTCCCGAAAGAGTTTGAGGTCATCGATGGCAGAAAGCGCCTCCTCGCTCCCGGCAACATTTTGCCGTGCCCGCTACACGGTAGGAGGTTTCGTACTTCGCGAAGGGGAAGTTGGGTGTGCAAAGGTGGTGCTGGTTGCCCCTACACTATCGTCTATCGGCCTGATGAGCCGGGCAAAGACAAGGCAGGCGCAGGTGTCTCTGATTGCCAAGGACAGTCGGGTGTCAATTCTAGATAGGAGTGGGAGAATGTTTGGCTCAGCGGTGATCCTATGGCTGGTGTTGGGCGGCACGGCGCCCGCAGTCGAACTGGCGCAACCTTTTACCCTCTATCGAACCTCGGCTGTTGACCCGATGATGCGGGTGCACATCGCGACGTTCGACGCAGAGGAGCGCTCGCCATCGTACAATCAGGAAAACTGCTGGACTGCCGCAGACCTGTTCATGTCGCAGGAGGGCGTCTCGGTCCGGTTCTGGTGTGAGCCTGGCAGATACGCTGAAGCTAGATAGGAAGGCAGAATTCCCGTTGCCTTCGCAAAATAAAAAACCGATCCGTAAGTAACTGTTTGTTAATGTTTTTGTTCCATTTTATCGCTCTGGGCTCATATCTGGTTCCGCGTGCTCACGAAGTACTGGCGAGCGTGCCCATATATGATATCTACCCCTGCAGGTTGTAACATCTTGCTTCTTTCGTCATCGAGCTTTAAAAGGAGCTATGTGTCGGGCATTGGAACATGACCCGCCTTCTGAGCGTTGAGAGAGCGACAGTTACTCTTGGACAAGATGATGATGAGACGATTTACCCAGTTTCGAATTTTCTTTATCATCGCAATGTTGGTTGCGTCTATTCTCGAGCTTGTTCACTCGGATATCGTCCACGAGCCGATCACTCAGCTTGGCGCAAGCACAATCGCTGGCGTCATAGGATTGTTCGTGGCGAAAGTCTCGCATCTCGTCTAGACAGCCTTAATGCCTCTGATTTCTCCGCCACAGATTACCCTTTTCACCATTGTCATTGGTCCCGCCATCGCGGCTCTTATCGTGCTATACGGCCTTTGTAAGTGTAGGCCGAAGGTCGATAGTGATTTTGTGATCGTCATGATCTCAAACGGGATAAGTTTGGTCCCGATTATTTGTTTGATTTATAATCTAGTCGGTCGTGTTTACGCCAAGTCATACCCCGATGACAGTAAAACTCTCTTTACTGCGGACGCATCCCATCTGTCAGGGGGAGGTATTCGAACGGTTGAGGCCAGTGTTGGTCCATTTATGGAAGGTAGTGAAACGACGGTGTTCCTTGCGCTGATGTATGCTGCAATTCTGATGCTCGTCTCTATCTATCGAAATGTTACTACGCAGCGCTGAGCTTCTTATCAGTGTATCTCTTCTCGAAGTGTTCGAAGATTCCTGCGGATAGTGCCGATCTCAAGCGTCAAGTCATCGTTAGCAAGAAAAGCAGACATTAAGCGAGCGCCTGAGAACGGTGACAAGGGTGCTTGCTCGCTCAAGATGCACGCCGCTTGGGTAGCGTGGTGAATTGGAAGATGCCAAGTTGCGCGTCGGCCAGCGCGAGAATGAAGCCCTAAAGGCGGCATCCAACTGTCCGATGCGCCGGCTAGGCAGCTCACGCTGCCTTGCAAAAGCGAGAGATCCTTTGGAAGTGACTTTTCTAGAAAGTGGCAGAGAGGTCCGAACAGGAGAAAGAAATGCTTAACGACGGATACCAGAAATTTATTTGCGAGCACTGCGGTGCCGCACATCGCGTGCCGTTCAAAGACTATCCGGTCCGGGAGAAAGGCTCAAACGAGTGCAAGGCCTGCGGCCAAGAACTCCACAGATGGAATGGCAGTCGTGACTATTACGAGCCAGAGCTTCTCAAGTCCACATAGGAGCGAAGTGCTATGGATGCTGGATGGATATACCCTGTGGGCTTTGTCGGCCCAACCCCGGCGCCGCCTGGCTATAATCTGGTCGTAGAGCGCGATCTGTTCCTCGGGATCGAGGTTCGGTGGCGTTACATACGCGAGCAGTCCAACTGAGGAGCGAAGGGTGAACGCTAGAGAATACCTAGATGAGGTAGTGGCGCCCACAGTGGAGCGGCTGAGAACGTCTCCAGGCGACAGATCACTCGCTATGGCGGCAGCTATTCTCGTAAATCACGCAGCGGATTGGATAGCGGAGGGGGACGATGACGAACTTCGGGTGGTCCGCAATGCTATCTTAAGTGAATGCCCTGAGTATGAGCGCCTTCGCGCCGTCGCAGATGCGCATAAGCACATGAAATTGCGAGACAGGCGGCCAACGTTTGCAGGTCTTACTAATCCGCTCACGCCGGCCGCAATAGAGGAGATAACCTATTGCGGTGAGGCTATCACATTTAAGGGGGAGCCGATTACCTGGGAGACGTTTCCAGAGTACCGTTTTGCAGACGGCCAAGCATGGAAGCCGATCGAATTGATTGATTTGGTCTTGGATGGAATTTTAGAGGTGATGGATTCTAGGGCGCTGTAGGAGGGCGCCATGCGCCGTGGTCACTACGCCCTCCTGACCTGCGCCTGCGGGCGCGACAGCACAATCATGATGGCCGACCTGCCGCGCGAGGATCGGGATGTGACCGGCTGGGTGATGACCGAATCAGCGTTGGCCCGACTTCGCTGTTCGAGCTGCGGGCGGGTAGGTCGACCCGAAGAGGTGCGGTTCGGTTGGTCGGCAGGTGTCCCGCAGACGAAATTTGCGGGACACCTTGATCAGTGAAATATGGGCGAACTAGACCCTGTCCGATTCCTAGGTCGCCCACCACTTTCTCCCCCTCCCGACAGACAAGTGACCGCACAGATTGCTGTGTTGGCGGGCCTTGATAAGGCCTCTGGGGCGTCGCTCTCGCTGGACACGCATCATGGCGATCCGCAGTCGCGGCAAGGCCGCAGGCCGGGCCGGGTCGCGTACCGCTGCGGTCGGCAAAAGAAAACGGCCCGCCTCGCGGGGAGAGGGGCCGTTCGGGTGGTCTGCGTCAGGGCATCCGGCGCGCGGTCAGCGCAGCGGGATGCTGACCTTGAAATTCACCGTCTCGATGCCCGGGTTCTCGTCGTAGATCCCGGCATTGGAGCGGTGGTCGTAGCTCACCGCATAGCGCCAGCCGTTGCGATTCTCGTAGCCCAGCTCGATTCCCGAGCGGAACTCGATCGGGCCGCCGAGGTCGAAATCATCGCCCGCGGCATAGAGCCCGGGCATGGCGTGCAACTCGGTGTAGAACGGGCTTTTGCCGAAGGTGGTGCCCCAGGTCCAGCCATAGCCGATCCACGAGCCGCTCTCCTCGCCCCAGGACAGGCCCACGGCCTGGCCGAAGGGGCCGATCGTGCGGGCGAAATCATAGCGCATCGACACCTCGAAGCCCTCGTCGGCGCGCCGCTCGATCACGTTGCCGGCCGAGAACGACAGCCGCGACTCCTGCTCGCCGCCACCGAGGCAACCGGTTGGCGTGCCGCAGTAATTCGTTCCCATATCCGTCAGACCTGCTACCAGGAGCAGCACTGCAAAGGTGCCATCTGCCATCTTGACCTCCAACTGTCTTTGGCGTCCTGCATGGCCCAGATCGGGGGCCAAGTCCAGACGTGCCGGTGGCCGCGTCGGATCGTCGAAGGCGGGGCAGGCGGCTAGCCCTCCGGCGCCGCGAGGTCGAGATACACGCCGTTGGTCCAGCCGAATCCGTCCTGCAGCTCGTATTCGCCGCCGCCGCTGCGCGCATGCGGGTCGAGCACGTCGTATTTCTCGACGAATTTCCCGGTCTCGCGGAACACCGTGTCGCAGGTGGCGAGCCAGCGCGTGCGCAGGGTGTCAGCCAGCGCGTCGAAGCCGTAGCGCCGCAGGCCCTGCACCGCGATCCACTGCAGCGGGGCCCAGCCGTTGGGGCTGTCCCATTG
>Ga0114904_1001031_pt1 | contig 14430 bp, 8 predicted proteins | sample MalvirDeepMed_s6_FD_83498 | JGI IMG/M metagenome (GOLD analysis project Ga0114904, IMG submission 83498) | Marine viral communities from the Global Malaspina Expedition - Malaspina viral metaG DeepMed_s6 | ecosystem: Environmental > Aquatic > Marine > Oceanic | place: Mediterranean Sea... | reverse complement strand
GTTGTGAGTTTAGGTCCGCCGTAATGGGAAGGGAACCAACGTCTTGTTGGTGTGCGGCCACAACTAGGCTAGCGATCAGTCCGAAAGGTAGCTGATCTATCGCCGGTAAAGGCTCGGAGTAGCTAATCGATGCTCGGAGCCCGAATTTTTAGAATCGAACGCCTTGGGGCGTATTACGTTCGAAAACGGAGCACGTTATGGATGAACCTAAACTAACCCAACGACAAGAGCGCTTCGTCGCTCATTACGCGGCGACTTCTAATGCTACACAGTCCGCTAAAGACGCCGGATATAGTGCACACAGCGCTAGAGAAAACGGTTACGAGAACCTCACAAAGCCCTACGTAGCGCGTGCCGTAGCTTTAAAACAGGCGGATTACCTAGTCGAAGCCGGTGTTACGGCGCACGCTATCGTCACCGGTTTGTTGCTTGAGGCTAATGACCGCGCATCAGACCGCACCGCTAACGCTCGTGTTCAGGCTTGGAAAGTCCTAGCACAAATGGCGGGGTTGGTCGAGACCAAGGTATCGGTACGCGGTCAAGTTGACCATCGCCTTGAACGCGAACCGCTGGGCCCTCTAAGCCTTGACCAACTCGACCAAATCATTGACGCTGGACACACGGCAAAGCGCATTCTGGACGCGCTAGACGCTGGAGAGGTCCTAGAGTTACCGCCAGCGTAATCGAGCCGCGCTATAAGGTACTCCCTATATGCGCGAAACTAAAAACGGAATTCCACACGCCGAAAAAAGCGAACCAGCTTCGCAGGGGCCCCCCTACCTATAAGACTGTGCCCCCGTCCCCTAACTTGAGGTATACTGATGTGCGGTTGCTAGTTGGTGTTGTGTGTGCATGAGTATGTTGTGGGGTTAGGTAGGTATGACGACTACGACTGAGCTTGAGACTCTTTATCATGCGGGTGAGGCGGCTGAGTTACAGGCTGCTTCAAAGTCGTTCCTTCGTTTTCTGGATTACGTTTACATATTGGAGCCTCCTCCGGGCAGGGGCAAGATCAAGTTTGAGAAGTGGCCTCACTTGGTTAGGCTTGTAGAGGGGCTTGAGACTAATCGGCTCAACGTTATTCTCAAGGCTCGTCAGGAGGGGTTCTCGTGGGTAATGGCGGCTTACTCTGTTTGGATATTTCGTTTCCAGGAGGGGTCGGTAGTACTAAAGTTCTCCCGGGGCGAGGTTGAGTCTCACGCGCTTTTGTCCAAGGCCCGTTTTATTTATACCAGCCTTCCTTTGGCGTGGCAGATGCCGCTTGGTTCGGACTCCAGGTCTGAGCTTTCTCTCCCGGACAACTCTTCCAAGATCATGGCTTTGCCTTCTACTGAGGATGCGGGTCGATCTGAGACTGCGACTTTAGTTATTCAGGACGAGGCGGACTTCCACACTTATCTAGAGACTAATTATCTGGCTGTTAAGCCTACTATTGACGCAGGCGGGCAGATGATAATGGGCTCGACCTCTAATAAGAAGAAGTCCGTATCTTTGTTCAAGGAGCTTTATCGGGGGGCTCCCGATAACGGTTGGAACGCTGTGTTTTGGGGGTGGAGGTTACGTCCCGGTCGTGACGAGACATGGTACAAGCGAACTCAGGACGAGATCCCCACGGTGGTGCTGGAGGGTCTTACTCCTGAGACATATATGCAGCAGGAGTACCCTGACAACGCCGAAGAGGCGCTGGCGCCTGCTCGGGCTGCACAGGCGATGGACTTCGAGAGTCTTATATGGATGCAGGAGGACGCCAAGCGTCCTGTGGAGGTTGTTGAGGGGGTAATAAACATATACGAGAAGTGGCGTGGGGCCGGCAAGTACTGTGCGGCGACCGATGTGTCTAAGGGTACGGGGTACGATTTCGGGGTAAGCGTGGTCCTTGATGCGGTTACCGGCAGGGTTGTTGCCGACATAATGAGTAACGTGCTCAGTACGGAGGAGTTCGTTTACTACACGGACGTTATGTTGGAGAGGTATAAAAAGCCGATCTGGGGCATAGAGGACAACGGCCTTGGAGAAGCGGCCATACAGGCGGCGAGGAGGAAGGGGTACCCTCGGCTATACTACCGTACCTCAGGGCGCAACGTGAGGCAGATAGGGTGGCATACGGACTCTCGAAGTAGGTTCCTGCTGTATGACGAGCTGTACGAGTCCATCAAGGCCCGACAGGTCACTGTGTATAATAAGGACGGGCTGGGCCAGTTCTTCACGCTTCGGAGGGACGGCCAGGGCCATATATCTGCGCTTAAAGGGGCTCACGACGATTACCCCATGGCGGTTGGGATCGCCCTCCAAATCAGGGGGCAGGCCACGTCTATCGGCGGCCCTATAGTAAGGAGGGGAAGGAGATACTGATATGCCGGACCTGAACTCTCGTCCTGACGGGCCCTTCATAGATCGGATGTACAAGCACCTGTACGATCTGTGGGGAGGGGCCCGAACGAACTGGCAGGATTCCGATAGGTACTTCCACCGGACCTACGATGTCTGGCCTGATCCCGTTCATGCGGCAGAGCGCGGTAAATACCGGCCCTCCACCCCCACGTCTACCATAAACGGGGCCTCAGACCAGTTCCTGGCCTACAAGCTCCGTATTCATAGGGAGCCCCTCACCGAGTCCGACCAGTCTTTTCAAGAGGCCTCCGAGCTAGAGACGGCGCTCTTGGCGGTAATGGAAGACGCCTTCCTCAAGGAGAGCCAATTCCCTTTTAAGCAGGCCGGTAAGCACCTCGCCCTTTACGGATACACGAACATACATGGACCCGTCCTGGATTCCGCCGAACTTATGGAAAAGCCCCGGCGCCGCCAGTACGATTCCGACAAAGACTATAGCGCAGCCCTGAAGACCTTCCAAAACGAACGCCGGCACTGGAACCCTATACGGATACGGGCCGAGCATCCTGCGAGGGTCCTTATGCCGCCCCTTCAGAAGACGCCCGGAGTTGCCATCCATGTTGTCCAGTTCGAAGCACAGGAGCTCCATGATCTAACCGTTAAAAAGAAGAAGACCAGACGCGGGGCGTCCGTGTTCCCGGTAGGAGATAACCCGTTAGAGATAGTGACCGTTCAGGAGTTCTGGACCGATAAGTACCACGCCCTGAAGGTCAAAGATAAGGAGATGCTCTACTCCGAGAAGAACACCTGGAACTACGTGCCGTTCGGACACGGCTTTGCAGGGCTGGGAGTCGAGCTGTCCAACATGGAGGAGTGGGACCCCAGGTACTTGGCCGAGGGCATGCTTGATTCCATCAAGGACAGCATACGAAATCAGGCCCAGTTCGCCAATGCAAAGACCGAACTAGTAATAAACAAGGCTTATGCCATCTGGGGCACCAATAGGGACGCTGCGGAGTTCAGGGAGATGCTTTCTCAGGGTGGAATAGCCACCGGGGAGCAATCCGACTACTGGGTGCTCAACTACCCCAACGCCGACCGGTCTCTTTTCGAGGCCGGCAAAGAGGCAGACGACGATATCCAGCTCGGATCGTACCAACGCACTGCCCTGGGGGCCCGTCCTTCCGGCGTAAGCACTGTCGGACAGCACGCTCAGATGTCCTCGGCCACCCAGCGTAAGTTCACCACGATGGTGGTCCAGCTTGAACACCTTGCCACGGTAGTTGCCCAAAGAGTTCTACGGCTCTGCGACCTTGAGGGGCCCTTCAAGGTCAACGGCAAAGTATTACATCCGAGTATGATCCACAACGACTATAACGTCCGGGCCACATTCGAAGTACGAGACCCCGTGATGGAGATGCAGATGCGTCAGGTAGGCCTTCAGGAGTTTGGCATGGGCCTTCTGGACGATGTGACTTACTGGGAGGAGTATGCCCGTGAGGAGGATATAACCAAGCGTATGGACCGTATGCTGCAGATGTTCATACGCAGGCTTCCGTCAGTCCATGAGGCCATGGCAGAGGAGACTGCAGAAGGGATGGGGGTAGGGGACATAGTAAAGGCTGCTAACGAGCTGCGAAAAACTATCGCCCAGAACGGTAGCGTCAACGGAGCGTCTAACATGCCGATATCCGAAGATGTCATGCAGTCCCCCCTTGGCGAGCCCTTTGTCAACGGGACCAACCTAGCCTCGGAGCCCAGGCTCCGACAGCCCATCTCGGAAGATACCCCTAAACCTAAAAGAATAGACTTAGGTAGGTAAATCATGGCAGAGAACCAGTTCACCCGCCCGGTATTAGCCGTAATAGACGAATTCAAGGGCCTCCAAAAACGTACCCGGTCGAAGAAGAAGACTCCCTCGTTCATGTCCGAGCGAAAGAAGTTCTCACGTAATCAAAGCGACCTCCGTGCACAGTACGAAGCACGAGGCATAAACGTAGAGAAATTGCGGAGGGGTAGACATGGTCAGCCCTAGAAACGAATTCCCTTCACCTCGAATTAGGCACCAAAGCCTCTACGGCTCTGGACCGATTGAGGACTTCGACCCATATGAAGATAGTGTTGACCACCCGGGCTACCGTGATTACTACTACGATAGGATTACGCGTGCCTTAAACCGGAATGCCGGCACTCCTCTCCCCGACTCTGCAACAAAGCAACGTGATCCAGACGATCCGGTGCCCATGTTTGACGAGAGTGACGCCCGTGACCTAGTCCAGGAGACCGCCGCTACCGCAATCGCCGAGATTGAGGAAGCAACCGGGATTGTTCTGTCCGACGAAGAGCTATTCGGCATTTTTAACCACGTCTTACAGAACGTCCACAGTCCAGATCTTCCTCGTACAGCACGTACCTTTCAATCCAGCTACTCAGCTACCGTCGCCGGTAGCCAGTCCGGGCATCTTCCCTATGTCGATGAGGCTATCAGTAACACCGTAGATACTGGCTACCGTCTTCCTTTTACTCCCACCCAGACATTACAGCTGAGAGCGATCTATGACCAGCTAGAGAGAGACGGCCACATCACGGAGGCTGATCGACGGGCGCTCGGCACCGACCCTACTACCGCCGCTGCAACGTCGTTTGCTACTACTATTCAGGCGTCCGTCCTAGAGAACCTGCCTGAAATCTTGTTTCAGGCAGGAGCCCCGTCCTACGGCACTGGGATAAACAAGCTTGAGAGAGCCGTGAGGCCCATTGCAATGGATAACCCAGGCCTATTCGGCCTGGGCATCACCGCAGAGCAGAGGGCGAGTGCATACAGGCTGCAGGAGCGTCAGGCATTCATAGATGATCCCGTAGCGAATCTAAAGGAAGGGCTTCCTACGGCAAACCAGTTGAAATCAGAAGCTCGGCGGCAGTTCCCTGGGTTATCTAAGGCAGAACTCGACGCCCTTGCTCTCGTTCGAGCGAACTTTGTAGATAACGCATCGGACGCCTTGCAAGAGATCATTTCCAACTTAGGGTATGCCGGCGAAGGTCCCGACAGTCCTAGATACTTTGATACGATCCAAGAGTTCATCGGCGCTCAAAACGAACTGTTGGTCGAGGTTATAGATCAACACCACTTAACGCGTGAACAAGGCCGCCTTAGCAATTACGACGATGCCGTAGATGCTGTGGATACCTGGCTGAAGGAAAGGGGGATAGATTCGGACTCGGTTACGCAAGACTACAAAGACGAACTATTAGGTCGCCTCTTTGATGAGCAAGAATCTGCTTTGTCCGATAATCGTATGCCCCGGTCCCCCGATGAGCTGTTCACGGAAATTGCAAGAGTTGATCACCCGCATTTAGGCACACAGGAATTTAATATCACACCGGACATTATTGAGGCGGCCCAGGAGATGCAGGCCCGTCCTTCCATACAGAATCTTTCCGATGCTGTCAAACAAATCGAGGACTGGTTTGTGAGCCAGGATACCACCTCTGATACAATCGATCCTTCCCGTATAGATTATTTAGCCCAGCAACTGGTGGACCATTACCGAGGCTCTGCCGAAGAAGGCAGCATACCGTATACGGTTGACGAGTTCTTAGGGCCCATAGCCGACCAGATCCCTGGACTCCAGCAGCAGTACGCTAATCGCCAAGCCTTCTTCCCTGACGTTTCGATTCCTAGAGGCACGGCAGTCGCAGGGACTCCGGATATCTCAGGGATCTCTGAATATATAGAACAATCCCTCGCCCGTCTCGGCATCGGGGAGGTAGACCCCATTGAGAGATCCATCCGGGGCACCGAAGCGTTCCAGGAACACCTTCGTAACGAGGTAATCCCTCGCCTTATGCCCTTTGTCCGGCAGGAGGTAGCCCAAAGGGACAGGTTTACTCTTGGGGGCCAGGCCTTAGCCATGAACGACGCCGACCTCGATGCGTTTATCAGCCAATTCCTCAATCTGCAGACCATACCGCCCCAAATCCGTCAGGAGTTCCCTGCCGATCCAAGAGTTGCCGTAAGCAGGGAAGGGATAGGGAGCCCATCAGCCGGCATTACGGCGGAAATGCTTTCACCAGATCTGTTTGGTATGCCTCCGAGTCCTGCAGGCCTTGAGTTTGGCGAGGTGGCCCCGTCTCCGTACCGTGACGCCCCACCGGCGTTAACGCCTGAGGCGATGGCTAGAGCTGACATTCAGGCCATGCGTAGGGGTCCTCGGGAGGGAAGGCAAAGGGCAGCTGAATTACTGGAACAAGAACAAGAATACCAAAGGATTGCTGGAGAGTTTGCCAGTGAGGACCCTGAGCTTCAGGCCTATCTACTGCAGCAGCTTCCAGGCCTGAAGGACTCCCCCGAATTTGCGGAATTTACACAGGTAGAAAGGGCTAAACAGCTAGAGCACCTTAACAAGCTGATGGACGTGCTTGTTAAGGGAGGGCAGATACACGAAAGCCTAGCAAAAACAGCAACGGGCCTAGAGAAATCTCTTGGCTATGATAAGCCTCCGGAATTCTCGACTTATGCCCAGTCCCAATTACCCGTTATGGCCGAGGAGTTTATGCAGGCCCCTGTTCCGTCACCGTTTAGACAAGGTGAGTTCCAGACCAGGCAGGCCATGAGGACAGAGTTCGGAGAAATGGAGGCCGAGCAAGTATCCAGTGAAGCAGAAAGGAAACGTAGGAAGAAACTGAAGGGCGATAGGACCGTCTTCGTCTAATGCAAAGGGAAACTTGTAGGAAACTACGGATTGGACATACTGGTTTCAGATGACTACTGATACTACTGATATTCAGGAAGCCTTTAAGAGATGGGAGGGCGGGACGTGGAAGAAAAAGAAGAAAGTGAGGCCTCGGGCGCGACTGCCAACGCCCTCTCCGGTACAACCGAGAGCGGAGCCTCCGGCACAACCGCCGTCCCCAGAACCTAGGCCTGAATTTTCGTCCGTACTGGCACAGCCTGAGCCCATTGCTCCTGAGTTCACGGAACCAATAGAGCCACCGGGCCTTACGGCCACGGAATACACAGAGCAGATGCTTAGGCATAAAGCGATGATGGAAGAGCGGGGACAACTTCGGTTGCTGGCGGAAGAATCGCCCGAGGACCGGCAGATTCGCGAATACGAAGAAGAGCTGGCGGCTCTACCGTCCAGGCCCGCTCCCGTGGATACCCGCGAGCCGGGGAGTACAGCCCTACAGAGTGACCCGCCCGCAATATCTCAGGAAAAATTTGAGTTTATACCTCGCCACGAGCTTACCCTCCATCCAGAGGATGATCGTATCCTCGTGGACATACATGGGCGTCCTATTCCTATACCCGGCCCTACGCCCGCGGAGTACTTAGCCGGCACCTATGGGCTTGAGATGCCTGAGTTCCCGGATGATTTGAAGCGTCAGATAGATAGGTATCAAGCTAACATTCCACAATTCGTCGATGTATTGGAATACCCTCCAGGTCTATTTGAGCAGCTAAGAGAATCTGCGTCCGCCCTGGTAACTACTATGGTGGTAGAGCTTGCCACGCCCGGAATAGGGACGGACTTTGAGAGGCGCAGAGATGCATTGAGGGCTGAGGGCGTTGGCTTCTTTGATTCAGTCTTTGAGTCATACCAACAGGCAGACATCCCTCCCTGGTTGCGATTTGCCATAGAAATGATTTTCGACCCATTAATCCTGGCTCCTGGAATTGGCATCGGCGGGACCCTTATGAGACTCGGGATGAAGGCTCCTAACGCTCTAAGGGTAGCATCGCTCATCGGCAAAGAGGTCGGTACAGGTGTTGGTAGGGGCGCTGGCAGGGGTGTTAGTAGGGCCGTTGGTAGAGTTATTCCTGAAGATGTACCGGCCCAGGCGGTTATAGATGCGACGGACGCTGCTATTCCTCCGGTTGACACTACTCTAGCTCGGGCCCAACAGGCGGCTAGACTTGCGGATGCGGAAGCAATGGCAAGAGGGCCTCGCGCTAAGGTGGCTATCCTGGAAGAAAGGCTTCGCGTCGCCCAAGAGGACATAAAAAATATAGAGAAACTGATACCAGAGGCACGCAAGCGATTAGAGATGTCTCCAGCCGGAACACCCCAAGATGAAGTTATACGTAATGAGATAGAGTGGTTCCTTGAAACGGTTGACGAGCAGCTTGCCGCCGCAAGGTTAGCTGAAAGAAACGCAAGAAGATCATTACTAGATGCTGAGACGCGGTTGACGAGAGGCAGGATAGCTAAGGAAGCATTAACAGCGAGAGATGTAGAAATCGGCAGGGGGCGGCTCCCTGCTGGGCAAGCCCGTGAGTTATTTGAGGAGGCCCCCACCACCCCCGCCGCACCTGGTGGGGTCGCCGCACTGGGTGATGTAGCACAGGCGGTTGACGACGTTGTGCCTAGACGCCCCGTCACCGAGCGGGCTGCCGCACCTGAAACTGTTCGGCCTGACCGTCCTCGTACTATATCATCCATGGTCCGGGAGGCCCGGGGCCTCCGTGCCCAAACTCCTGAGCAACGCGCTGCGATTATGGATATGGCCTACCCTATCGATGAGGGGGACCTCATATTTAAGGTAGATTCCTTCAGCGCTCCTGCCGAAAGAGCGCTTGGGTCAGATACTCCTATATCGCGTTGGGCGAGAAGTATCCCGGGCTTAAAACAAGCATACGGTGCATGGACTCCTGCCCAGATGGAGCGCCTTAACCCTGTTGCTATGATTGGTATCCGGAAGGCTATATTCGAAAGTATTGAGACCGGGAGGGCACGGTTTGCTGCCCTGATGTGGCAAAACGAAGCGGCCCAGGCCTTAGGATTCACATATAAAAGAGGCGCCTGGCGGGCTAAGAAAGTTACTGCCTCTGCAATTGGCAACCGGGCCCATCGGGATTTTGGCATCATTGATGATATTCTGGAGCATCCTGAGAACTATGTTCTAACCTCTCAGCAGCAACGAGTTATAAAAATAGGCCAGGACATGACCACGCAACTACTTCGAGACGCACAGAGAGCTGGCGTAGACGTAGTTGAACTAGGGACAGCCTACTGGCACCGCATTGTTATCAAGGGCCCTAAAGAAAAGGTCTCCGGTTCATTTATCAGCAAGAGGCTGTCAAGCAGAAAAGGGTACACGCTTAAACGCGCCTTTGATAAAGTTGATCTCGGGACAGAGATAGGATACAAATATGAGACTCATCCCCTGAGGCGACTCATAGCTCGCATGGAGGCCGGAATACATACCATTTCAAATGCCGAGGCCCGGCGCCAGATTAACCGACTCCCGGGAGTATCCAAGCCTCTTGAGCGTCTTCAGGCCCAGTTCCCGGATACTGTCGCAGGCGTCAAGGCTGCGAGGGCTGCTCGGAATGAGGCGAAGGCAGCCTACCTTCGTAACGAGAACCCAGAGACTCTTATGGCTTTACGCCAGGCTGAGGAAGAATTTGTGACGGCACAGGGGGAGTTCTTCAAAAAGAACCTCGATGCAGCCACTCCCGGTTACTATGAGAAGAGTTTACTAAGCGGTCGCGTAGTTCCTGAGGAGCTACGCGATGAGATAGAGAGATATATTGTTCTGCCTGAGTACGGCAATGGGAGTGCCGTTATGGGTCATATCCGGGCCGGCGCACAGATATCCCGGACTATGCTGACTACCTTGGACCTTGCAGCGGGATTCATTCAGGGCCAGACACTGTTCTACAGAAACAACGTAGCGTGGTGGAAGGCGCAGGCCCACGCCATTGTATCTCTTATTGACGACCCTACCGCATACGTTGCGAAGAATTTCGATTTTATCGATGAGGGCGTCCGCATGGCGGCCATCTCTGAGCCAACTGAGTTCTTGTTTGCACGTCATGGATTAGGCAGTATTCCTACCAGGATTCCTATAATAGGTCCGGGACTACGGGCCTTCAACCGCGCCTTTGAGTGGTTTATTTTAGTTGGGCAAACAGAGCTCTACAAGGCTGCCAGAGGGGGCGTAGTGGCTCGGTCCGGAAGGAAGGCCCTTAGAGGGGGTGTGCCGGTCGAGGAACAGCTCACCCAAGACCTTGTTAGTTTGGGGAGTGCCATACGCAAGTCGGTAGGTACGGAATCCTACGCCATCCTTGGAGTACGTCCAACCCAACAAACCATTGAGGCTATTGCGTTTTTTGCCGCTCGGTTCTTCCGTGCCAATATAGGCATTCTCGTTCAAAGCCTTACCGCTGGCGAGGGCGGCAGGTTCGCTCGACGCCAAATCGGCGCTCTATTAGCAGGCGGTACCAGCATTACGATTGGAGCGCATTGGGCCATAACCGGGAAGCCGCCTAATCTCACAAATCCCTTTGAGCCAAACTGGCTCCAGGTACCTATCGGCAATACATACTTTAACGCATTTGGCCCCTTTTACCCTTACCTTAGAACTGTGGCCCGCATGTCGCACCATATGGTAAACGGGAAGCCACTACAGGCTGAGAAAGAGTGGCGGCGATTTGTCATCAGTAAGGCAGGGTTACCGTGGAGGGCGGTAGATATGTTCGGTCAGTTCAGACAAAACGGTACCTATATAACCTTCGAAGGGGACGAGCTCGGAAAGAGCCCCCTTGATATCTATAGGGCCATTACCGGGGAATTTTTTACTCCAATATCCGCAGAGGATATTTACCGGGGAATTAGAGAGGGTAGGCCTGAAGAGGTTTTGAGCCTTATAGGTATCACTGGCAGAGGCAGCGCCTATGCACAGATGGATATAATGTTTAGGCGCATGGAGGACATTAACCCGGAAGGTGTATCTTGGCGTGAGGCCGATCCAAAACAGCAGGACGAGATGAAGAAACTGTTTCCTAAGATTTGGGCCAGTATGCTAAAGGCTGGCCGAGGCAAGTATGGGGAGGCACAGAGGCGATGGGCTGAAGTGAATGCTAAACGGTATTACGCAGAAGAGGAGCTGATTAATGATTTGACTAAGCCTGGAGTTGTATGGGACCCTCGTAAATTCCGAAGTGATTATGATAGCATCCAAGAAGCGGCTGCCAACTTGAAGAGAGGCATTAACTCAGGACTTAAGCTATTTCAAGAAGAACGTGAGTTGCCGGACGATCCTAACGATCGGGCCCTTGCCCAGTACTATCAGGCCTTTGAATTGGCCCGAATGGGACCCGAACTAAATTCCGAATTGGACCATGACAAGCTGAACGAGATCATGGACGAGTTAGATGATGAGTGGACTCCCAGTCAAAAAGCCTATGTAGATGAAAATACTGGACGTACTGACCACCCGCCGTTTGCCCAGGCAATGGGAGATGCACGGAAGTATCTTCGGCCATTCTTTGACATTAACGATGAAATGCTCGAAGATCCGAGATTAACACAGAAAGGCCGTGAGGTTTGGGGCAAGTACCTACAGCAAGGAGAGGCAGGCAAGGAGGCCATGAGAATCGGGGAGCACGAAGGCTTATTGGACAAGCTGTTTGATTTCCTCGCAGATAGGCAAAACGAGTTACGGATAAAGGATGAGAGGTTAAGTATATTATTATTCATGTGGTACGGGCCTCGATACGATAAGCTGGACGGTCAGCGCGATGCTAACCGACTCTATGACGCCTTGTATCCTGTCGGCCAGTCTCGGAACGTCGATATCCGGTCTCTACAAGAGACGATAGGCGTGGCTCAGTAGCTATTTGCTTGACAAGCCCAAGAAAATCACCCAAAATGGCAACTATCTGACTATGGGACTTTTTAATTTGGAGAACCTTTATGGCTATGCAGCAGGTAGAGGACCAGGTTGACGATTCTGGGGTCGATAGCCCCAGTGATGTTGACTATAAATCCCTACATGAGGAATCCCAGACCCAGATATCTGACCTTCAGGCCCAGATATCCAAACTGGAGAACGATAGCAAGTCTCGTGCCGGAAGCTCTGAGAGAAACCGGACACTAGTCTCTCGCATTGAATCTCTCCAGGACCAGATGGCAGCGCTGGTCAAGGGTCTGGGCGTCTTGGGGCAAGGACAGGCCAGTGGAGACATGGATGAGGTGCCGACGAAATTAGCTGGTATTAGCGCTGAGGTTGAACGGGCACGAACTGCAGGTGTTACAGAAGATGCCTACCAAGACCTCCTCGGCAATCTGATAGATGCAGCTAAAAGCGTCAGTATAGATCTCTATGACAAGGCCCCTGGGCCCTTCGACGAAGTCAAGAAGCGATGGGACGCGGCAAAGGTTGCGGATAACAAGCTAGGATTCGCTGCTGCTATCGCTGACGCCTATCGCGTAGTGGGGCAATTAAGGGAAAATCAGAGCCAGGAGGCTAAGTCTAGGGAGCAGGAAGTTGTCGTGAAGGCAACTCGTAAGCAGGTCGTAGAGGATCTTGAAGTTAACGACCTGGATGCCGGGGGTGGATCGGGAGGAGGCTCTGGTAGCCCCGACGAGATATGGCGTGCTTACGGAAGAGGAGAAAGGTCCTGGAGCCCTGCAGTCAAGGAAGCCGGGAAAAAGCTCGGGGCCTTGTGAGAATCCTATAAGGAGAAGAGGAAATGGCAACAGGAAACACAACTACTTCATCAATATCTGATAGCCTAGATACCATTGCGGCAGCTGCAAGATCTCGCCGAGAGTACGATGCCGTTGTTCCACAGACAGTAGATAACGTAGAGCTCGACGCTAATACGGGAACATCCTGGCGGGAGATTCTCTTTGAGCAACTTTCCGCACAGGCCATCACCGAAACCACGGTGCTGGACAACCCTCAGCAGTACGATGACTCTGCGATAAGTATCACGCCGCAGATGGTCCAGATACAGACCTTTGTCTCTGACAAGGTTGGCAGGAACGTTAGCACCGTCTCTCTTAACCAGATGGGGAGTCTTGCGGGACAGGCAATGATGCGGAAGAAGGACGAGGACGGCCTTACTGCCCTGGACGGCTCTACTACCCAACTTGGAACCCAGAATACTCCGGTCCAGACTGGGGATGTGGCAAATGCTCGGTATCGGATTACGTCTAATGCCACAGAGCCGGGCCCCATGCCCATTAATGGAGTCTTCCATGGTTTCTGTATTAAAGACTTCTACGATGAATTGGTCGCCGGTGTCGGAACCTATCCCATACCTGAGGGTTCCACGGCAATCATATTCCAGGGAGGTTTTAACCTACCGATTGCCAATGTCACTATCTTTGAGGACGGGAACATCCCTATAGACAGCAATGGCGATGCTCTTAACTTCGTGTATTCCAAGAGTGCGTGGATACTAGTCAGCGAGATGGCCCTTCGTACAGAGACTCGTAGAGAGCCTCATATTGCAGGTGGCGGAGACAGCATATTCATGACCGACTCCTACGCCTATGGAGAGCGTTCTGCAGGTAACTGGAGCTACGAGATAATCGGGGATGCCACAGCGCCAGCGTAGTAACCCTCGCATACTAATATGTAATTGGCACAACGTAACTAGTTCGGGAACGTGTGCGGACGAAAAGTCCAGCAGTAACAACTTTCCGAGATAAGGAGAAGGACAAATGCCACAGAGTTCTCGGGGACAGATCGAGCTTTTTAACGACTTTTTTGGGGTGAGCAACGTACTGACCTTGACCGCCGACACCGCCCAGTTGGGAGATTTCTACGCTGGGGGCGAGGGCTTCGAGGACAGTGACGCTGGGATTGCAGGGAAGGACGCCCTGTCTGGCGTTATCACGATTACATCTGCCAACACCGACGCAGACACGAGCTTCATCGGAACACACATCGGACTTGACGTTGCCCTGATGGGGCCGATTGTGATGGAGGCCAGGGTGCAACTCCCAGACCTCGACACCAAGGAGATATTCGTTGGGCTGACGAGTATCCTCTCGGTTGATGAGCAGCTCGAAGACATTGTGATAAACGCATCAGCCACCACCATTACTATGCCAGCAGACCTTGTTGGGTTTTACCTGAGTGACGAGCTCACAACCGTCGCCGGGGACTGGCACGGTATCTATAGCGGCGGGAGTACTACTGCCTCGACCACTACTACTGACGGTCAATTAAACAATGTCGCAGTAGCCGGCGAGTGGCAGGTTCTTCGTCTGGAGGTTGATAGTAACGGCACGGCCCGCTGGTACATAGATGGCAATCTCAAGCAGACCGTTGCTGGAGCTGCCTCGACCACTACTAACG
>Ga0114904_1001026_pt1 | contig 14482 bp, 16 predicted proteins | sample MalvirDeepMed_s6_FD_83498 | JGI IMG/M metagenome (GOLD analysis project Ga0114904, IMG submission 83498) | Marine viral communities from the Global Malaspina Expedition - Malaspina viral metaG DeepMed_s6 | ecosystem: Environmental > Aquatic > Marine > Oceanic | place: Mediterranean Sea... | reverse complement strand
GCTTGGGATCGCCGCACGGAAGTTACGTCGCTGTTCCTGAATGAGTCGCCGAATCTAACGAAAGCGCCAGCATTCCGCTGGCGCCGCTATCTATTCGTACACCGGTGAACTAACGTTGTCGTATACGGTTCCGGGCGGAGTTGCTTATGCGAATCGAGCGAATGGCAGTCTACACGGCGAATCTGGAATACACCGGGAAAGCCTATGCCTTTGCTGGCGGCCGCTCCCATCAGGTCTTCGAAACAACGGTTGTTGCCCTCTCAACAGACACGGGACTGGAGGGCTATGGTGAGGTGTGCCCCTGCGGCCCCAACTACATGGCGGCTTTTGCCGAGGGCCTTCCTTCCTGCCTGTCAGTGTTGGCACCTGAGGTACTCGGCCAGGACCCACGGCAAGTGTCGGTAATTCAGGAACGAATGAGTCAGGCGCTCACCGGCCAGGCTGTCGCCAAGGCGGCCATCGATATTGCCTGCTGGGATCTCCTGGGCAAGGCGTGCGGGCTTCCTGTTTATACGCTGCTTGGCGGTCTTCAATCACCGTCCATGCCCCTGCATCGAATTGTCCCACTGGCCGAACCCGCAGAAATGGAAGAGTCGCTTCGCCGTTATCGCGCCGAGGGTTTTCGGCACATCCAGATCAAACTGGGCCATGAGGTGGACGAAGACATCGACCTGATTCGCAGGCTCAGAAAACTCAAACAACCGGATGAACTCTGGGTGGGCGATATCAATGGCGCCTGGCGGCGCGATCAGGCACTGCGATTTTCAAAGGCCATTGAGGATGTGGATATCTACCTTGAGCAACCCTGCCGCAGTTACGACGAGTGCCTGTCGGTCAGGCGGCGTGCCAAGCATGTGATCAAACTGGATGAAGCGTTCAACACCGTGGATGAGGTGCAGCGTGGACTCAGAGACGATGCCATGGACGCAATTGCTTTGAAGGTCAGCAAGTTCGGTGGGCTGACGCCCTCCCGGATCATTCGGGATGTGTGTGCCGACGCCGGCATTCCCATGACCATTGAAGACGCATGGGGCAGTGGCATCGCGACGGCGGCCTATGCGCACCTCGCCGCCAGCACGTCCCCCAGAGCCTTATTGAACACCACCGATTTGCACAACTACAACACAGCGCAGCTTGCCACGGGTGCCCCGGAAGTGGCGGACGGCCGAATGTGGCTCAGTGACCGACCCGGCCTCGGCGTTGTACCAGACTTTGCCTTACTGTCCTTGCGGGATGTCTACGAATAGGCTCGAGCCGTCATGCCTCGCCCATCGAAAGCCATAACGACAAGCAGGCAATCACGACAAAAAGCATGGCCACATGAACAGCCAAATTCTTCCGGGTGGTTGGAGCGGGCTTTCTGGCAAAACGGAAGTAGTCCTCACCAAACAGCCCAACGCCGCAGCTCTCACAATAGTTCTTTGAGTAAGAAAGCCTCAGCTCGGATGGCTCAAATTTTTTCCGACAGCTGTAGCAACTGGGCTTGATCATTTCGGGCTCCAGACGAGCGGCCGCAGAGACTTCGACAAATCAAAGCCCAATTGTTGACGCCAACTCATCGCCTCCGGAGCCAGCAGCAGCCACCCCACAGCACCCAGATTGGCCAGCACCGCCAGCCAGAAAACAAACTGATAGTTGCCCTTCCGCGTCTTATGCCGAAAAATCTGCTGGGCTAAAACCGCGCCGGGCCAACCACAGCAAAGCTCAAACAGATGCAGCGTTTTCTCCGCGATGCGTTGGCCACCGCGCTGTGCCGCCCGCTTATCGATCCAGTACATCACAAACAACACCAGGCTCACCCCGCCGTAGGCAGCCAGGATCGAGACCGGAAGATAGCCGCGATGAAACAGGCCAGCCAGCGCGGCAAACAATGCCAGCACAACAGCCGCGGCCGCCCAGACTCCCGGCGTAATGCTGGCACCAACCTTTGCTGCTCCGGCGTACTGGAACCGCCCTGCCCTTAGCCGTCCCTGACCGTCCTTCATGAGGCTGTAAGTCACCTTGCGATTGGAAGCCGGCCGGCCACGGCCTGCGTAACTGCTGATATGGGCAAAGACCCGTTCACCGCCGCCTTCCGGCGTGATGAAGCCAAACCCCTTGGCATCATTCCAGGCGGTGAGTAATCCTTTCTGATTCAATCCACTTCCCCTTTCCGAACCCACACACAATAGTGATATCGTTGGCGAATAGTACTAACAGCATCCAGGGAAAGCAGTATGGCTAGCCGAGAAAGCTGGAGTAAGCCATAAATTGCAGCCACTGTCCCAGACTACATGCGAATGTTCACGCTGGAACTCGCCGGCCAAATATACAATAAAAGCGCCCAGCGGCAAGCCTTGCTCCAGCAACTGAACGAACGAGCAATTGCACCTAAATAGGCACACCCTCGCCAGCATATTTCCCACCCACCCATGTTGTCGTATATGATAACCTAAAATTGAAAGGAGCACCCATGGATTGGGAAATTGAACTCTACGGGAAAGTAGATCAAGAGCTGGCCCGGATGCCGACCAAGATTCAAGCACGAATGATCCGGTTGATGGAATTGATGACGAAACACGGAGCTAACCTTGGAGAGCCTCACACTAAGTCACTGGGTGATGAGCTTTTCGAGCTCCGAGCAAAGGCAAAAGAGGGAATTGGAAGAGGATTCTTCTGCTACATGCAGGGTAAACGAATCGTCATCCTGCATGTGTTTGTGAAGAAGGATCAGAAAATACCAAAGAAAGACCTGGAGCTCGCGAAAGAGCGTTTGAAGGAGGTCAAAAAGCGATGAACTTTAAAGAATTTAAGCAAAAGGCACTGGAAAACCCCGAAGTTCGCAAAGAGTATGATGCTCTTGAGGAAGAGTTTAGCCTGATTGATCAATTGATCACAATGAGGACGAAAGCAGGTCTTACACAGGAAGATGTCGCGAAGAAACTTGGGACAAACAAAAGCAACATTTCCAGACTTGAGCGTGGCAAAAGTAATCCTAGCTGGAGGACTCTCAATAAGTATGCTGCCGCCTGTGGCTATACGGTCAGGCTCGACGCTACTGAGAATGATCGTCCTTCGCCATAGAGAACCACATCGGACAAGTGCATGCTGGTAAAGTCATTCGTGGCTGATCACAACCGGAGCACAGAGGACAATGGCTATGATTGTTTGCGGAGTTGAACTGACTGGCAGCGATGCGGTGGTGTGTTTGCTGAATATGGACAGAGGGCAGTTCAACCTGCCGGAGTGCAAGGTGCGCAAACTGTCACTGCCGAAAAATCATAGCCGTGAAGACCTGAAGCGGTTCCAGGCGGCCTTTGCGGAGTTAATGGCCGAGTACGGGGTCACCCGTGTCGCGATCAAAGAGCGGATGCCGAAAGGTAAGTTTGCCGGCGGTGCCATCAGCTTCAAATTGGAAGCGGCCATTCAACTGATCACCGATACTGAGTTAACCGTGACCTTGCTGCCCCCGGCAATGATCAAATCTACCCTGGCATCCAACCCGCTGCCCATTGCGTTCGCCGACACGGGTTTGAAGGTGTTTCAGGAAGCGGCCTTTATCACTGCTTATGTCGCTCAGATGACCAGCATGAAAGGGGCCGCATCAATGTGAGTCAGCCGATGCTCGGCTCCCGCTGACACGCTGCCCCCTAGGACAACTGTTCCTGCGGCACCGCCTGGCTTGAGCCTGCCTCTGCCGCCTCATATTTATCCTCAGAACGGGCAATCACCGAAGTGCACACCAGATCCCCGGTGACGTTCATCGCCGTGGCCCCCATACCCACAAGGGCATCGATGGACACCAGCAGCGCTACGGTTTCAATGGGCAGGCCCACCTGGGCAAACACCGTAGCAATCATCACGATACCCGCACCCGGCACACCGGCCGTACCGATGGAGGCCAGGGTGCCGATCAGAACGATTTCCAGCATGGTGACAATGTCCAGGGGCACCCCTATCACATTGGCGGCAAAGGCTGCAGAAATGGCAATGCGGATGCCGGCCCCGTCCATATTGATGGTGGCGCCCAGCGGCAGGCTGAAGCCATAGATACTCTGGGGAACCCCCAAACGCCGCGCTGCGTTCAGGGTCAGGGGCAGCGTTCCGGAGCTGCTCTGGGTGGCAAAGGCCGTGGCGACCGGAGCCCGGGCCTCACGAACAAAGTCCATAAGGTTAACGCCATTTAGACGCATAAGAACCCCGTAGACCACCAGCTGTACCGCCAGGGCGATGTACAACACCATGACCATATCCCCGAGGGCCAGTATCGTGTTCATGCCCTGCTCACCTGCAGTGCTGGCCACAATCGCAAACACACCAATCGGAACATACTGGAGCACCCCGGCCATCACCTTCATGGTGACCTCATTCAGGCCAGAAACCACACCATACACTCGCTCAGCGACTTCGCCGTGAGCCTTTGACTCCCGCAGCTTCAACAGTGCAATACCAAAAACAATCGCGGTGAAGATAATCCCCAGCAGGTTCGGCTCGGCGAATGCCTCAACCATGTTGGTGGGAACAATATTCAGAAGTACCTGGATAAAGCCCGGATTCTCCGGCACTTCGACACTTTCCGAAGACGTCAATTCCAGGCCGCTGCCAGGCGAGAAAGCAGACGCTACACCCAGCCCCACCGTGATCGCCAACGCCGAGGTCAGCACATAAAAGCCCAGCATCTTCCGGCCCACACGCCCCATACTGCCAAGATTGGCCTGATTGATTCCCACCATCAGAGTTAACAGGACAATCGGCACAACCAGGAACTTCAGCAACCGAAGCAGCAACTCCCCCAATGGATCCAGCCATTCGGCCACCGCGGGCCCGCCCACCAGTCCTACAACCAGACCAAGAACAAGCGCAATACCAATGCGCAGCACCAGCGAAGTATTCAGATAGGCATCAAGTACAGCTTTCATGGAGGCTCCCGTTATACCTTCGTCCGTTAGTGAGCAGGCATTCAAAAACGTAAGGGCGAGGATTCTGGTCAGTACCGGCTCGTTGGTAAACCGGTATTGCCACGTACTTTACTCACAGAAGCTGTGGATAAGTTTGTTAGGAACCTAGGGTTAAACTTCCATAAGCCTTGTGCCACAAGGCTTCGGGGAATCTGGTGCAATTATGGGCTATATGCGGGTGCTATATGGATATGAAGAATCCGTCTCAGCAGGGGTAGGAAAAATAGAGGGAGAAGCCGAGAAAATAGATTTGTCCCGGTTATATGCGATTTTCCGGTTTTCTCCGAGGGTATAGAGGACAATGGCTATGATTGCTTGCGGGGTCGGCCGGTGGTGCCATCCGCTTCAAGATGGAAGCTGCCAGATGGTCCACCACAGACTAACTCCGTTGCCGAGACGCCAACCACCTACAACGCAGCGTCCAGTTCATCGATCGCCTTTTTTAGCGCAATCACCGCCTCGGAATGTTTACCCTGATTGTGGAGCGATTCACCCCGTTCCCGGAGCTCTTTGACCTTGGCCTCAGCCTCAATGTCCAATTGCGCTGACTGCAGTTGGTGATCAATCTGTTTTATCAGCGTCGGGCATTGACTACCAAGCGCATTGCCCGCAAGAAAAACCGTGAATAACATAACCGCGAAATACCGCATCATAGTTCCTCCTTCTTAATACTCTCCCAAGAAGTATAGACAATCGGGATTCAACGGGCCGATCCCCCCATTAGCGAATACGGTTTGCTATACTGCCGGACAGCTGCCTACCCCGCCCGCCCAGTGAGTCGTCATGCAACCGTCCATCAAGCTCTACACCGACCTCTCCGGTTATTACGACCTGATGTGTGCCGACATCGACTACCCGGAACAAAGCAGCGCTGTACGCAGGCTTAACCAGTTGTTTGGAAACGGCGGTCGCCAGCATCTGGACCTGGCCTGTGGAACCGGCCCCCACATTCGGCATTTCCTCGACTCTGGCTACCAGAGCCAGGGCCTGGACATCAACCAGCCCATGCTGGATAAAGCGAAAGTGCGCTGCCCTGAAGCCAGTTTCACCCTGGGAGACATTGGCCGTTTTGCCTTTGACCAGCCTTTCGATCTGATCACCTGCCTGTTGTATTCCATTCACTACAACAGTGACATCGACCGCCTGACATCCTGCATCACCAGCGTTCACAATGCCCTGCAGGCCAAGGGTGTTTTCTGCTTCAACGCGGTGGACAAGAACAAAATCGACAACAACCTGTTCGTAACCCATACCGCAGAGCACCAGGATGGAGCCTTCACCTTCAGCTCGGGCTGGCACTACCACGGCCAGGGCGAGCAGCAGTCACTCAAGCTGCGCATCAAAAAAACCACACACGATGTCAGCGAAACCTGGAAAGACGAGCATCCCATGGTGGCGTTGGGCTTTGAGGATCTGGCACAACTGCTGGAGCCTTATTTCGAAGTGCATATATTCGAGCACGACTACGGCAAGATAGAGCCCTGGGACGGGCAGTCTGGCAATGCTCTGTTTGTCTGCGTAAAGGCCTAGAGACGAGGACTAGGCCTAGGGGCTTTCTCCAGTTAAAGAAAACCCGGATGAGAAAATAAATCTTTTCCCAGTTTCCGCAAATAACCAGACAGGGATCAAGCCGCGCGAGGAGAGCCGTTATCCTCATCGGCCTGCAAAGTCCAGGTCATCCCCAAAGCGCGCCCCGCTTTAACAAGCGTTGTGATGGTTACACCAGTATCCTTCTCATCAAGTAGTCGATTAACCACCGTCCGGCTGGTATGCATCTTCTGGGCAAGTTGAGACTTGTTTACGCCGGTGTGCCCCATCGCCTGCTGAATCTGCCAGACAATTACCCGCTTCAGCGCCTCAGCTTCTGCCTGCTCAAGTGTGCCGTCGGATTCCAGCAGATTATCGAGAGAGCTGCCAACGTGTTTATGCTGTGTCATTTCTTTGCTCCCATTCAGACAAGATCTCTCTTTCGATCTCTTGCCTTCGCCGACTCTTGATCCGGTGTTTTCTGAGTCTTTTTGATAAAGCCGTTCAGCAACACCATATCGCCGCGAAACATCGTGAATATGACTCGTGCAATCCGACTGTTCGAGAGATTGCTGCGAACCTCCCACAAGTCTGAATTGGCTTTACCCGAGAACCCCCTCACCAGAGGCATTCCCAGTGGCCAACCATATTCCACCGTTTTCAGGTCCGTCCCGATTACGGAACGATCATCCTTATCCAGCTTCAGTAACCACTCTTTGACCGGCTCTCGACCATTGGCTGTTCTGTAAAATACGACGTTAACCCTACCCCAGTATTAGGTCCACCCAGAGTTGGAAAAATCCGGCATTTTACACAACCACGTAAAACACCAACAAGCACAAAAACACCAACAAGCACAAAAACACCAACATGATGACTAATCACCAATTCACGTACATTTGTGGGAATAGTATAGGCTAATCAGAAATGAGAGTTTAACGAGTAGAGGTAAAAAAAGCCGAAATTTGGTTAACCCAACAAAAGAATGGGAAACAGAAATGGAAATGGCAGAAGAAAATTCAATAGACCTCGTAACATTGAATACCCACGATAATCGCGAACTCCGAGGGTTTCCGACGTGGCACTTCTCGATGATGAATGATCATGTCAGAAACCAAGCAATAATTGAAGCTATTTCTAATAACGATCTTCGCGGGAAAACCGTATTCGAAATAGGTACAGGTGCAGGGCTTATCGCAATGTACTTCGCCCGCCATGGAACAAAACACGTCTACACTTGCGAAATCGACGAACAGCTTCATGCAGTAGCAGTTCGAAATATTAGAAGGAATAACCTAGAAGATCGAATAACTGTGATTCACGCTTCCAGCAGCGACTTCTTACGTTCACAACCGAGCACCTTTCAGCCCGACATTATATTCACCGAAACCCTGGATTGCGGTGTCGTGGGTGAAGGATACGCAACCATTGCAAAAGACATCGAATCAATTGCAAGGAATGATACAGTAATTCTACCCGAACTGATCGAGCAGTACGGTTTTCTTGTAAATTCGGAGGAAATAGCCGCACTGAACGCTATCTCCTCTCATAGCGAATTCGATCTAACCTGCATAAATAAATATTCAACACGCTCATACTTTCCTATTCGCTATCAAATGTATGCGGCGACTACAATGTCAGCGGTACAGAAACTGCGCACCTATATATATCGTGAGCCATTAAAAGACAGCTCAACTTTTACAATGACTGCTTACCGAAGCGGCACGTGCCACGGAATAGTTACATATTTTCACGCGATCTTCGGCAATTCCGTGGTCACAAACGACGTTCGCGATAGTGGGCACTGGCACCAGGCCTTCCACCCGTTCCCGCAACCGATAGAGGTAACCACAGGCAAAAGCTATACGATGGTTATGCGGAATGACGGTTCAATCTCACCTATCGACAATTGAGCGCTGATTATGAAAACTGACATCCATGACATCCGGCTCATCAGTGACTTTTCCGTGAGCAATGACGACCTTTGTAGGGACGCTATTCTAGGCTTTTGCGACTCACCCCTGTTCCACGACGATGAAAACCGTTATGAAGGAAATTTCTACGGTCGGAGGCTCAGGCCTCACATAGTGAAATATTTAGATTTCTCAAAACCCCTGAAAACGAACGAGATACCCAATTACGTATCGTTCGCAGCGAATCGTATTCTATTTGCTATGAATGAAGTTGATTTCTTAATGATGCCGTCGCGTGATGTTAATCCGAAAGACTTCGAAGACCGGTATTCGAATGTCCGAATAAGCCAGGCTTACCTTGGAATGCCCTACCTGGAAAAATTTCTTTTCTCGTTCCTGGATAAGGAAATCGTCCTATCTGACAGCTGGAATGCTAAGTCAGTCGAGGAATATTTCCTAAGTTACGCCGAACAAGCCCGAAAACTGGACACCACTCCCGCAACAGAAGCAATTTTGTCGTCAAATCAGCCAAGTGTGTCGGCACGTGATTGGCTAATCCAACTGGCCCCAGACTTCCTGATTGAATCAAGCCCGATGGCGAGGTACGCAGCGGGAAATTACGGCAAAATTTCGTCCTCATTATTCAAAATAATAATTGACGAGTTGGGGTACGGGGAACACGAAAGAAAGCATTCTTCGATGTTTGAAGAAACGCTTATATCAGCAGGCCTAAGTCCAGAACCACATAAATACTGGCAATACTACCTAAACGGCAGCCTGTTGCTAGCTAATTATTATAATATGATAACACGCAATAGAAGTAACATATTTAAATACATTGGAGCTATTTATCAGGCGGAAACTGGATTTATTCGTACTTGTTCACTATGGCGAGAAGCGCTTAGAATAGCCTTGCCTGATTTAGATGTGCGTTATTTTGATGAGCACTGCCATATTGATGTAGATCATAGCCGGATGGCTTTTGAAAGTCTTGTGAAGGTTGCTATTGAAAGCCACGGTAAATATGCCGCACAAGGAATCGTCCGGGGTTTCGAAGAAGCGCGCTTGGTCTCAGAAATTGCTGAAACCGACTTTGTCACACAAATAAAATGGAAAGATAGCGCTTCTATAAATACACAAAAATATAAAGAAATTTGGCCGGTAGTTCGAGACGCATATAAAGCTGGCGAAGTGCGCAAGGCTGATTTAGATGAGCCTCGTAATGAGCTATCAATAACGCATTCACATGATGGCGATGAACTTTGCCACGTTAGTGAAGGAACAATGGAATTTCTGAATGGATTTCAGCACTCAACAACACTTGAAAAGGATGACGGCATAATTATTCAGCGCAACCGTCTGCACGGTGCGCTAATACAGTCAGATAATTGCAAATATGAAATTTACAGCATTGAGGATATTAACAAATGGCTGTGAAGGAGCTCCAAGTAGGTATCGACGGAAGGCTTCTCGTGGAGCTGCCCCACTTGAACAAAAGGCTGTTGGTTCGTATCGAACAGGATGGGGTACGAATATGCAGCGACAAATGCCCCCATCGAGGTGGTCCAATTCACATGGCATACCAGGATAAAAAGGGGGTGTGGCGCTGCCCTTGGCATGGTAGAGCAATTACGAAGCGGAAAGCGGTACCAGATGTTAGTGGAACATACATAGCTAGTGCCCAAACGCTTCGTCTGATAAGTGAGGAGTCAACCCAAGCGCCGTGGCCGGTTCGAATTATTGCAGATCATAAGCTAGCGGCCGATCACAAAGCTCCAGTACAAAGTGACGAACAAACGAAGCAGGGAAACCTCCGGGATCAGCCTGATAATGAAGGGGGAGATTCAAAATGAACAAAGAACTCGGTAACCCAGCAATAATTGTTGATCCGTATTCCTCAGGAGCATTCTTCGCAGAAGCATTCAAGGAGTTGGGCGTCCCAGTCGTTGGAGTTATGTCGTCCCCTGAGCCGCCAGATGTGTACGCTTCGTCGTTCCGCCCCAGCGACTTTGACCGGATATTTGTTGCGAATGATAAAGACCTGACGCCCCTTATTTGTGACCTCGTCGCTCTTGAGCCGCGGTGCATCTTAACGGGGTGCGAATCGGGTGTCGAACTGACTGACGCAATTAGTCCAAAAGTCTTGCCGAACAGGTCTAACGATCCAGATAAAGCTCTTGCTCGTCGACATAAGGGGGAGATGGGCCGAGCTGTTGCTGACGCTGGACTCCCAATCGCACGCCAAGTATGCACGGACTCAACCGATGAGGTAGAAAGATGGCTTCATGAGGAGGGGCTTCAGGGCAAGGATCTCGTCGTGAAGCCCCCAAAGAGCGCCAGTACGGACGGCGTGACAAAAATAAATGGTGGAAAGAGTTGGCGCGAGACATTCGTCAGTATGCTCGGAACCCGAAATCGCCTGGGCTTTAAGAACGACAAGATCGTCGTCCAGGAATTTATGCACGGAGTGGAGTTCGCGGTGGACACCGCAAGTTATGACGGACGGCACGCCGTGGCTAGCATTTGTCGCTACAACAAGACAGACAACGCGGGCTATATGGCAATTTACGACACAATGGATTGGATGCCCCCTAGTTTCCATGGGGCGGCAGAGATAAAAGAATACGCACGCCAAGTCCTAGACGCTGTCGGAGTACGGTATGGCACCAGCCATATCGAAATCATGCTTACCAATCAAGGCCCGCGTCTGGTCGAGATTGGAGTGCGCCCTCATGGCGGTGGTCACCCGCAATTCTGCCGCATCGCTACAGGTAGTAGTCAGGTCGACCTTATAGCTCGAAGCTTTGTAGACAACAGTTTACAGCCTCAGGACTACAGCCTAAGAACCAACATGACCATCGTTTTTCTTCTATGCAGGCGCGAGGGCAAGGTCACTAATCGGGCCGCACTGGACCAAATCAGCCGCCTTCCTAGCCTTCATTTGGCCAAGATCAAGATAAAACAAGGCGATTTTTTAAAGCCAACAGAAGACCTTTTCGCAAGCTTAGAGCTAGGTTTCGTAGCTCTTTCGAATACAGACCCTCACCAGATCTCGGCTGATTGCGATGCAATCCGCGAGTTAGAAGCATCGATTTTTTAATTAGTCGATGTTCGCAAACAGCATGCGACTATACAAGTACACCAAATAAGAGAGAACGTTATGGAAAGTATGAATACACCTTACGCAGATGGCGTTGAAAGGTTCGTCGGTGAGTGTAACGAAATCATGTCGGGAGATTATCACAAGCTCCCTGTAGCAGAACAACGGAATCTATACGAAACGTTGGCTCGCCACTTCAACGAAGAGTTCCCTGAGAACGTCGAGTCAACAGAGTCCGAATTTGAGAATGACGGAGTACGACGTCGATTCAGGGTCTACAAAAATAAGAAACAGAGTCAATCGAATGCTTTCGTTTTTTATGTCCGCGGTGGCGGTTTCGTATTGGGTTCACTTGAAACGCACCACGTGCTTATAGCCGATATCTGCGATGCAACCGGGCTAGACATAGTTGCCGCCGATTTCCGACTGGCACCTGAAGCTCGATTCCCTGCCGCGATCGACGATTGTCAGGATGTCTTGCGATATGTACTCGCAAACAGCGCCGAATTAGGGCTTGGAGTGGAACGAGTTCTGATATGCGGTGATAGTTCCGGCGGTAATATGGCCGTCGCCGTTTGCATGCGATTGCGCGACCTCGGTGAACACATAATCCATGCACAAGTACTATTTAACCCTGTATTGGACTTTTCTCGGTGGCGAAATGGGGGGAGCGATGCTCCTTTACTAACGTCCGGTGAGATGGAGTTTTACACCGCCTGTTATGCACCTGGTGACTCAGTTTTCCATGAACACGTCTCGCCTCTTCGTACCGCCAACTTCGCTGATCTGCCCCCTGCCTACGTGATGGCGGCAGACCTAGATTCGTTGCGGACTGATTCTGAGGACTATGTCCTGAGCCTTCTTAAAAATGGTATCAGGGCTGAGTTGACGGTTGAAGCTGGCCTCGTCCATGGCGCTGTGAGAGCCCGAAACATGAGTGCAGCAGCCAGAAAGGCTTTCGAGCGTACCTGCGGTAAGCTCGCCGAATTCGCGAGCTCATAATTTCCCGATCCATGCTGGAATATGGATTAATCAAATGGCCCTGCCCCACATAGAAGACGCGTTTACCGCTAGCTAGACCTCACACTGAGGTATCTACCAAGAGGTCAGGCGTCTATACAGTGCGAACTCACGAATGGAGAAAGCAATGCTCAGTGACACGGAAAAACGACTACAAACGAACGCAACACAAAGCATCGAACGTCTTTTTCATTTTCTCGGGATTCCGTCTATTTCCACCGACAGCTCTCATGACTCAGATTGTGTCGCTGCCGCGGAATGGTTGGCCGGCGAACTTACTAGCATAGGAATGGACGCCAGATTAGTGCCTGCGACTCGGCACCCAGCGATCATTGCTCACGGTCCTAAAGTAAATAATGCCCTTAATGTACTTTTTTACGGGCATTACGACGTTCAGCCGCCGGAACCTTTGGATGAGTGGGAATCTCACCCCTTTGATCCAGCAATTAAAACTCGGGATGGACGTGAGGTGATCCACGGTCGAGGGGCTGCTGACGATAAAGGACAGCTGATGACTTTTGTCGAAGCTTGCCGCGCTCTTCACGAATCTAGTGGCATTCCGCTCAACCTTACGTTCCTTATTGAGGGAGAGGAAGAAATTGGATCTCCTTCAGTTAAAACTTTGTTAGAAACCTATAAGGATGAGTTGAGTGCAGACATTGCACTTATCTGTGATACCGGGATGCTAGATTTCGACTCACCCGCTATTGGGTGCCAACTGAGAGGATTCGTTGGCGAAATTATTACTATTGAAGCCGCAACATCAGATTTACACTCCGGAAACTACGGGGGCGCTGCTCGGAATCCAGCTGTCGTGATGTCTAAAATATTGGCTTCGATAGTAAATACTGATGGCTCAATTTCCTTGCCGGACTTTTACGAGGGAGTAGAAGATACCTCGGAAGAACTAATGCGTGACTGGAAACAATTAACCTCGATGGAGGCAAACCTTTTAGATGAAGTAGGGTTGAAAATTCCCGCAGGAGAGCATGACAGAAGTGTTTTGGAGCAGGTGTGGGCTCGACCATCTTTTGACATAAATTCGCTTTCATCTGGATATGTCGGCCCAGGTTTCAAGACCGTTCTACCATCAACTGCTCAGGCAAAAGTTAGTTTCCGCCTCGTTGGGAATCAAGATCCACATAAGATTCGCGAGGTCTTCAGGCGCGAAGTAGGTAAATTTGTTCCTGTGGACTGCAAGGTTAATTTTGAGGCCTTCGGCACGGTGCCCGCAGTGGAAATGGATATAAGTCGTAATGAGTTTACACTGGTCAAGGACGCAATTAGGGGCGTCTGGAAAAACCCGTGTGTTTTTATTGGTATGGGTGGGTCCATTCCTATTGTGACTGATATAAAAAAACTACTTGGTTTGGACACTGTTCTTCTTGGTTTTAGCCTAAGTGATGACCACATGCACGCACCCAACGAAAAATATGATCTAGAGTGTTTTAGGAAAGGAGCATTGTCCTGGCTTCGTATTCTGCGAGCCCTCGAAGCATCCGCTAGCCCAGATTTATCCTAGCGAATCAAGGCCGCCAGTAACCTGTCCAAATATGGGCGTCTGGCGGCCCTCTCTTCAGTATAACGAATCCAATTCTTCTGTTTTCCGATTATACGGTCAGCCCCTACCCCATTGATTTGCGCCGGTGGTGTGTAAACATCCCTGTTTCAGTTGCACCGCTGATTAGAGTTTTCCGCCCGTTGGTGTTTCGCCAGGTATTCCTGTAAACATCCCTGTTTCAGTTGCACCGCTGATTAGAGTTTTCCGCCCGTTGGTGTTTCGCTAGGTATTCCCATGGTGTCAGGTCTTCCAGTGAATCGTGGGGGCGCTCATCGTTGTATTCCGTCATCCAGGATTCGGTCAGTTTTCGGACTTCGGTGAGGTTCCGAAAGACATACATATTCAGGATCTCGTCCCGATAAGTCCGATTGAAGCGCTCAACATACGAGTTCTGAGTGGGTGTGCCGGGCTTGATAAACTCCAG
>Ga0114904_1001024_pt1 | contig 14494 bp, 14 predicted proteins | sample MalvirDeepMed_s6_FD_83498 | JGI IMG/M metagenome (GOLD analysis project Ga0114904, IMG submission 83498) | Marine viral communities from the Global Malaspina Expedition - Malaspina viral metaG DeepMed_s6 | ecosystem: Environmental > Aquatic > Marine > Oceanic | place: Mediterranean Sea... | reverse complement strand
CCCCTCGGGCGTCGATGTGCGCCGTTTCGTGCCGGGCGACAAGATCCCGGGCAGCGTGCTGGGCATCGGGCGCTTTGTCGAAAAGAAAAGCCCGCTGCTGACCATCCGGGCTTTCGCGGAGGCGGCCAAGGGCCTGCCCGAGGCGCATCTGACGATGATCGGGGATGGCGAGCTGCTCGAGCCGGCCCGCGCGCTGGTGGCCGAGCTGGGCCTCGGCGAGCAGGTTTCGCTGCCCGGCGCCTTGCCGCACGAGGAGGTGCGCGCGCATCTGGCCAAGGCCGAGATCTATGCCCAGCACTCGGTGACCGCGAACAACGGCAACACCGAGGGCCTTCCGACCTCGATCCAGGAAGCGATGGCGACGGGCTGCGTGATCGTCTCGACGCAACATGCCGGCATCCCCGAGGCGGTGACGCAGGACGAGACCGGCTATCTCGTGCCGGAGCAAGATGCCGAGGGCTACACCCGCGCCCTGCGGGACGCGCTGACGCTCGGCGCCGCGCCGAAGACCGAGATGGCCCGCAAGGCGCGCGAGGTCGCGATGGCGCGTTTCGACAATGCCGAGCTTCTCATCCGCCTCGAGCAGGAGATCGCCTCGACCCTGGCACGGCTCTAGGGCGCCGGCTCAGTCGTCCGGCGGGATCAGCCCGAGCCCGCGCAGGTAGATGCCGATACCGGTCTCGAGCAGGGCCTCGGGCGGGAAGGGCGACTGTGTGCCCGGCGAGTTGCGCGCGAAGAGCTCCACAACACCGTGCGAGAACGCCCAGACATGGGCCGAGACCATCGAGGGCGGCGGGCGCTTCTCGGGTGGGATGTGCTGCGACAGCTCGGCGGCGGCGCGCTCGGGGATGCCGCGGGCGCGGGCCGAGAGCGCGGCAAGCTCGGGCGAGTGGTTGACCGAAATGCCGCTTTCGAACATCGCGATGTAGTGCCCGGGATGCTTGCGCGCGAAGGCCAGGTAGGCGCGGCCGGTGGCCTCGAAGGCGGCCAGCGCAGACGGGCGGCCGTCATCATAGGCAAAGGCCATCAGGTCGGCGAAGATCTCGTAGCCTTGGCGGGCGGCCTCGGCGATCAGGTCCTCGCGCCCGTCGAAGTGGCGGTAGACCGCGGCTGGCGTCACGCCGGCGCGCTTTGCGGCCTCGGACAGGGTGAAGCCGGTCGGGCCCTTCTCTTCGATCAGCGCGAGCGCCGCATCGACCAGCGCCTGACGCAGGTTGCCGTGATGATAGCCGCGCTTGGGCATCAGGCGTCCCAGATCTCCGGGCCGCCGGCGATCTTCGGATCGGGGGCACCCACCGCGCGGGCATCCTTGCCGGTATAGTCGAGATGGCTCAGCACATGGCGGATCGCCGCGAGGCGGGCGCGCTTCTTGTCATCCGAGCGGATCACCGTCCAGGGCGCGGCGGCACTGTGGCTGCGCGACAGGGTCTCCCGGATCGCGGCGCTGTATTCATCCCAGCGCTTGAGCCCCTCGACATCGACCCAGCTCAGTTTCCACTGCTTGAGCGGATCCCCCTCACGTTTGAGGAAGCGGCGCAGCTGCTCGGCGCGGCCGACATTAAGCCAGAACTTGAACAGAACGATGCCCTCATCGACCAGCATCGACTCGAAATCCGGCACCTGGGCGAAGAAGTGCTCGCGCTCGGTTTCGGTGCAGAAGCCGAAGACCTTCTCGACCACGCCGCGGTTGTACCAGGACCGGTCGAAGAACACGATCTCACCGCCGGCGGGAAGATGCTCGATATAGCGCTGCAGATACCATTGCGTCGCCTCGGTGTCCGAGGGCTTGGAGAGCGCAACCACCCGGGCGCCGCGCGGATTTAGGTTCTCGCGGAAGCGCTTGATCGTGCCGCCCTTGCCGGCGGCGTCGCGGCCCTCGAAGACGCAGGCGATGCGCTGGCCGGTGGCCTTGGCCCAGCTCTGCATCTTGACCAGCTCGATCTGCAGCGCCTCCATCTCGCGCTGGTAGGCCTTGCCCTTCATCTCCTCGGAATAGGGGTAGGAGCTCGAGAGGATCTCGTCCTTGTCGGCGCGCTTGAGCGCCTTGCGGATGTCATCGGGGGCTTCATCGTTGAAATAGCTGCTGATGGCGCCGTCGAAGGGAGTGGTCAAGGCGGATGTCCTGCTGGTTGCCGTGCGGGCCAATATGGAATGTAAATCGCCTTAACGCAAACCCGCGCGGGCGGCGACCCGGTCGATGGCGGCGTACATCTGCGGCGCAGCGGCGTGTTGCGCCGCGTGGCCGATGCCCGGCAGCACCACGAGATTGGCGCCGGGGATCTGCCGCGATGTAGGCACCGAGTGGATCTGCAGGCCGACGGTGGTGTCGGCATCGCCGTGCAGGATCTCGACCGGCAGGTCGAGCTGGCCGTAGCGCGGCAGCATCTGCGCGATCTCGGATTTCAGCGAGGCGCGCTGCAACGCATTCTCGCGCAGGCTCGCGGGACGCAGCGCCAGCTGGGCGCCGATATGCTCGGCGTAGCCCGGTGGCACCGGCTGCGGCGCGAAGACACCGGCGATGGCGTCGAGCACGCGCTCCTCTCCGGCCAGCGCAGAGATCGCGGGGTTCGCGATGCCCGAGAGCGGCCCGGAGGTCAGGCGATAGAAGAACGGCACGCCGGTGTCCCAGGTCTGCGAGGCGGCCGAGACCAGCACCAGCCCCGAGATGTTCTCGGGATGCTCGACCGCCCAGGCCAGCGCCACGGCGCCGCCATAGCTGTGGCCAAGCACGATCGGGCGCTCGGCCCCGAGCTGGCGGCTGGCGGCGCTGAGCAGTGCGGCCTGTTGCTGGATCGAGGCGCCGTCGCTGTCGATGCGCGGAGTGTAGCCCATGCCCGGCCGGTCGAAGGCGATGACGCGGTAGCGCCGCGACAGCTGGTCGACCGCGCGATAGGTCCAGTCGCGCAGGTTGCCGCTGGCGCCGTGGATCAGCACAAGGGGCGGGCCGTTGCCCTTCTCGACATAATGCACGCGATGGCCCGAGACCTCGAGGAACTGGCCCTCGGGCGGATAGGCCTCGAGCGCCGCCGCGCTGCTGCTGTTGGAGGCCTGATTGCCGGCGGCGCAGGCGGCGACGCCGAGAAACAGGAGGGAAAGCAGCGCGCGTCGTTTCATGTCAGGGGCCCTTTCGTGTGCGCCAGTCGGTGCTCTCGACGCCGATGCGGGCAAGATCGAAAGCGGTGGTCTGGTAGATTTCATTGATCCAGTTGCCGTAGAGCAGGTGGGCATGGCTGCGCCAGCGGTTCTGCGGCACCAGGCTCGGATCGTCGTCCGGGTAGTAATTGGCCGGCACGTTGATCGGCTTTCCGCCCGCGACGTCGCGGTCGTACTCTTCTTTCAGCGTGCCGCTGTCATATTCGAGATGGTTGAAGATGTAGAGCGCCCGGTGGCCCGGATCCTCGACCAGCGCCGGGCCGGTCTCGGCGCTGTCGATCAACACCCGCAGGCCCGTCGCCTCGACCTCGTCGCGGCGCATCTCGGTCCAGCGCGATACCGGCATCACCATGTCGTCGGAAAAGCCCCGCAGGTAGGGCGATGCGGGCGCGAGGTTCTGGTGCCGCACGCAGCCAAAGGCCTTGGCCTCCAGAATATGCTTGGGGACGCCGTGGAAGTAGTTGATCATCGCCATGCCACCCCAGCACACGCCGAAGGTGGAATGCACGTTGGTCTGGGTCCAGTCGAACACCCGCGTCAGCTCGTCCCAGTAGGTGACCTCGGTGAAGGGCAGGTGCTCGATCGGCGCGCCGGTGATGATGAGGCCGTCGAACTTCTCGCCCGTCGCCTCGACCTCGGCGAAGGGACGATAGAAATTCTCCATGTGATCGGCGGCGGTGTTCTTGGTCTGGTGCTCGGACATCCGGATCAGCGAGAGCTCGATCTGCAGCGGTGTCGCGCCGATCAGCCGGGCGAACTGGTTCTCGGTCTGGATCTTCTTCGGCATCAGGTTGAGCAGCGCGATGCGCAGCGGCCGGATGTCCTGCCGTCCGGCGCTGTCCTCGTCCATGACCATCACGCCCTCGTTGGTGAGGACGTCATAGGCGGGCAGGTCGGAGGGCAGCTTGATGGGCATCGGGATCACTTCTTCTCGGGTGGAACAGGTAGGGCGGCGCACTGGGTTTTCCAAGCGCCGCGACGGAGAGGCGGGCGGCCTTAGCCGGGCAGGGCGGCGGCGATAATCTGCGCGAAATCCGCCTCGTCGCGGACCGTGGCCATGTCGGCGGCCTCGACGGTCACGCCCCAGTTCTTCGCCATCGCCTCGTAGCGCGGCTGGCGGTGGGCCAGCGCTCGGGCATAGGTCCAGCGGATGAAGGCGTCGGGGTCGACAGAGGTTTCCGACAGCCCGGTCTCCTCGAGATAGGCGCGCCAGGCACCCGCCAGAAACTCGGGCTGGTAGGCCATTGGCTTGGGCGCCCGGTCGAAGCGTCGGATGAGTTCCTCTGTATGGGCCTCGGTGCCGCGGATCCAGACCATCAGCGCGTGGCGCGAGAGCTCTGACAGGATCGGGTCCTTCGGGTTCCCGGCATCGACCCATTCGCAGATCGAGCCGCCGGTGTCGCAGACGAAATGCGGATAGCCGTAAAGCTCTTCGGCGCGGTCGATGAAATAGCCCGTGTCGAGCAGCGCCTGCTCCTCGGCGCGTCGGAACTGGTCCTGCCGCAGCTGGTAGGTCTCCATCGGCAGGCCGCCCTTGGCGGTGTCGCCGGGCTTGCCGAGATAGGCCGAGACCGGGGTCAGGTTGTCGAAGCTGAGATTGGTGCCGATATGGATCGAATCCGACATCAGCAGCTCGCGCAGGAACGGCACCTTCATCGCCTCGCGCTTGGCGTTGTCGGCGATGTACTCGCCCATGTAGCGGGTGCCGATGCGGTAATCGATCGAGTAGTGGAACCAGTGCCCGGTCTGGCGCAGCATCGACGAGACATGGGTCTTGCCGAGCCCCGACATGGCGAACAGCACCACGCGCTTGTGCGGCGCGCTGCGCCAGTCGTTCGCGGTCGGGTAAAACATGGGCGGGCATCCTTCGAGTCGTTCGGACCACAGGTACTGAGGCCCGCGCATGGCGTCAAATGCGGCTGTTGCATGGGCCTGAATGCAGCCCGCCCGGGCGCCTCTCGGCACCCGGGCGGGACATTTGCCTGCGCGATCGTGACGCCGTCAGAAGCGGTAGGCGACCTTTAGGCCGACGCCCCATGCGTCGTTGTCTTCGAAATCGGCGCGGGCGACGTCGGGCGTGCCGGTTTCGGGCTTGGCGTCGCCAAGCCAGAAGTAGCTCACACCGCCGGAGACGGTGACGGCTTCGTTCACGTTGTAGGAGCCCGCGAGGCGCAGCTGGGTGTAGCCGGTTCTGGGCGCCAGCGGCGAGACGAGGTCGTCGCCCGGGGCTTCGTAGGTGGCGCTGAGGGCTGCGGAGAACTTGTCGTTGAAGCGGCGGCCCACACCCAGCGTGTAGGCGGTGCTGTCCTCGAGATCGATCAGGCCGCTGCCGGTGACGGTGTCGAGGTTGTCGGGGTCGACGCGGAACTGCGAGTGCTTGACGTAGCGGACGCCACCGAAGAGCAGCGTGTCCTCGGCGATGCCGGTCTGGAAGTCGAGGTTCCAGCTTTCGGGGGTCTTCACCTCGGTCTCGCTGTCGCCGTCGAGCAGCGGCAGGGCGACGCCCGGAGCGACGGGGATCAGCGGCCCGGACTCGGTGGTGTCCATGTCGTGGGTGATCGACGAGTTGTAGGTCAGCGCCACGCGCAGCGCGATCTCGGGCACCTCGTAGGCGGCGCCGAGCACGTAGCCAACGCCGTTGGTCTTGTCGAGATTGACCTCGTAGCCGCTCACCGGGCCGTAGGCGGCGCCCTGAAGATGGATGTCGCCCTCCGCCTGCTGGAACCGCAGACCGCCGAAGGCGCTCCAGTTGTCGTTGAACTGGTACTTGGCAAGCGCGGTGAGCGTGTTGGTGTTGGCATCCGCGGTGGTGCCACCGAGCGGGATGTTGCCGCTCTCATAGGCGATGTCGGCGCCGAAGGGGCGGTCGTAGATCAGCGCCAGCGCCAGCCGGTCGTTGACATCGTACTTGATGCTGAAGGACGGCAGCCAGAAGCCGTCGGCCACATCATCGATATCCTGCGCCGGGAACGGCGGCGAGATGTTCTTGCCCGAAAGCGACGGGTCGGCATAGCCCAGCGAGAGTTCCAGCACGTTGCCGGTCTCGTACAGGATCATCGCCGATTGCTGCGTCCGCTCGATGCCACCCGCGTGAAGCGCGGTCGCCGACAGCGCCAGCGCCGAGGCGCCGGTCAATAAAACTTTCATGAGTTCCCTCTCCCTAAGGTGTTCTCCTCCACCTTTCGACGCTAACGACGAGGTGGTTGAACGGTCAACGAATGACCCAGCGTCACTTGACGCGCCGCGCCGCAACGTCACTTTGACGCAGCGGCCGGCGGTCTAGCGGGTTTCACGCAAGATATTGAAATAGTTGGCACCGAAGATGATCGCGGCGCCAAGGAAAACGAAGGGATCCAGCGCTTCGGCGTAGACCAGCATCCCGACCACAGCGACCAGCGGCAGGCGGGCGAAATCGATCGGCATCACCACCGGCGCCGGCGCCAGTCTCAGCGCCGTGGTAAGGCAGAAATGCGCCACAAGACCGGCGACGGCGATCAGCGCGACCCAGGGCCAGGTCGTGCCGGCGGGCAGCGCGATGTCGCCGTCGATGCCGGCGCAGACCAGCCCGAACACCGCCTGCATGACGGTCAGCCAGAACAGGATGCAGCCGGTCGACGCGGTGCGGGTGAGCCGGCGGGTGAACACTGCCGAGCCGGCAAAGCCGATGCCCGCGAGCAGCGCCGCCACCAGTCCGGGGCTGAGGGTTTCCGGCGTTGGCCGGGCGACCACGAGGATGCCCACGAAGCCGATGCCGGCGGCGATGGCGCGGGTGGGGGTGATGCGCTCGCCCAGCACCAGCGGCGACAGCAGGATGACCCAGAGCGGCGAGGTGAACTCGAGCGCGAAGACCTGCGCCAGCGGGATCGTGGCCACGGCAAAGAACCAGCAGTTCTGGCCGGCAAAATGGCTGATGTTGCGCGCCACGTGCAGGCCGAAGCGGTCCCGGTTGACCTGCGAGAGCTTGCCCGTGGCGATGAGCACCGAGGTGACGATGATGGCGCCGATGATCGAGCGGTAGAGCATGATCTCGAACGTGTCGAGATCGAGGCTGACGGCGCGGCCCGCCACCGCCATGGAGGTGAAGGAGACGACCGCACCGGTCATCCACAAGACGGCCTGAAGGGTCTGGCTCATGCCTCGGTCACCTCGTAGTCGCGCGGGCAGCCCGCGGTGACGCGCGCCCACTCGCTCGCCCGCGTGCGGCGCTGATGCGCCTCGAAGGCGGTCCGGTCGGCGAAGTGCTCGGCCACCGAGAACACGCCCGAAGCGGTCTCGGTGACCTCGAAGGCGAGGCAGCCGGGCTCGGCGCGGGTCAGGTGGATGTGCTCGGGGAGCGCGGTGCGGACAGCGTCGGCGCGCTCCGGCGGGCAGGTCATGGTGCCGGTCAGGCGGATCTCGGGCATGGGGTCTCCTCGGCCGGGGCCGGCCTTTTCGACCGCCCGCGGGCGGCGCGACATTGGCCTGCGCCCCGGAAAGACACAAGCCCCGCATCGGACAATGCGGGGCTTGCGATGATTGTTCGTGTGCAATCGGTCACGCGTGGCGCGTGATCACTCCAGTTCGATCGTGCCCGGCGGCTTCGAGGTGCAATCGTAGAACACCCGGTTGATGCCCTTCACCTCGTTGATGATGCGGGTCGAGGTCTCGCCGAGGAACTCGTGGCTGAACGGGTAGTAATCCGCCGTCATGCCGTCGACGCTGGTCACCGCGCGCAGCGCTAGTGCGTAATCGTAGGTGCGTCCGTCTCCCATCACGCCCACGGTGCGCATCGGCAGGATGGCCGCGAAGGCCTGCCAGATCTCGTCATAGAGCCCGTGCTTGCGGATCTGGTCGATATAGACCGCGTCCGCCTTGCGCAGGATCTCGAGCTTGTCGCGGGTGATCTCGCCGGGGCAGCGGATCGCGAGGCCCGGCCCGGGGAACGGGTGGCGGCCGATGAAGCTGGCCGGCAGGCCGAGCTCGTGCCCCAGTGCGCGGACCTCGTCCTTGAACAGCTCGCGCAGCGGTTCGACGAGCTTGAGGCCCATCTTCTCGGGCAGGCCGCCGACGTTGTGGTGCGACTTGATGGTGACCGAGGGGCCGCCCGAGAAGCTCACACTTTCGATCACGTCGGGATAGAGGGTGCCCTGCGCGAGGAACTCGGCGCCCTCGATCTGGTCGGCGTATTTCTGGAACACGTCGATGAACAGCTTGCCGATGGTCTTGCGCTTGGTCTCGGGGTCCGAGACGCCCTCGAGCGCGCCGAGGAAAAGCTCGGATTCGTCGGCGTGGATGAGGTTGAGGTTGTAGTTGTCGCGGAACATCGACACCACCTGCTCGGCCTCGTTGAGGCGCAGCAGGCCGTGGTCGACGAAAACGCAGGTCAGCTGGTCGCCGATCGCCTCGTGCAGCAGGATGCCGGTGACCGAGCTGTCGACGCCGCCCGACAGCGCGCAGATCACCTGCTTGTCGCCGACCTGCTCGCGGATCTTGGCGATCATCTCTTCGCGGTAGGCGGTCATCGTCCAGTCGCCGGTGAAGCCCGCGATCTTGACGAAGTTCTCATAAAGCGTCGCGCCGTTCGGGGTGTGGTGCACCTCCGGGTGGAACTGAACCGCGTAGAAGCGCCGCTCGAGATCGGCGATCATCGCGAAGGGCGCGCCCGGCGAGGTGCCGTAGACGTCAAAGCCCGGGGCGATCTCGGCCACGTGGTCGCCATGGCTCATCCAGACCTGCTCGCGCCCGGTGGCGTCGAGGAACCAGCCGTTGAAGAACTCGGTGCTGTACTCGGTGGGGGTCACGTAGGCGCGGCCGAACTCGGCGGTGTGGCTTTCGCCCGCCTCGATGCGCCCGCCGAGGTCCTGCATCATCACCTGCTGGCCGTAGCAGATCCCGAGGATCGGCACGCCGAGCTCGTAGACCGCCCTGGGCGGGCGCGGCGAGCCTTCGCGGGTGACGCTGTCCGGGCCGCCGGAGAAGATGATCGCCTTCGGGGCGAACTCCTTCAGGAAGGCGTCGGAGACGTTCTGATAGGGATGGATTTCGCAATAGACGTTCAGCTCGCGCAGGCGGCGCGCGATCAGCTGCGTCACCTGCGAGCCGAAATCGATGATGAGGAGGCGGTCATGCTGGGTCATGGCCACGCTTTAGAAGCGCTTGACGCGTTGCGCAAGAGCCCAAGGGCTCAGTCGCGGAACGGATCCACCAGCGCCATCCCGCCCAGCCAGACCACGCAGAGCACCGCGATGGTCACCGGTACCGACAGGGTCAGCACGAAGGCGGCGACCGCGCCGCCGATCGACGCTTCCATGACGTAATCGAAGAGCGGGGCCGGCTGCGGGGCGTCGAGACTGCGGGTTTCCATTTTGAGGGTCCTCGAAGAGGGTGGGTGCGTCTTCAAAATACAAAAATTTTGTGACGGGTGCCTTGATCTGGCGCAGGTTTCGCAGCGTTCAAGTCGGACCGGGAAGAATATCTATCCCATCGAGTCGGATTTTGCCCGCCCGCGGCGGCGCGAGCGGGCGAAATCGTCGCGCTTGCTCCACAGCGCCGCGGCGCCGAAGGCCAGCACGTAGATCGTGCCCATGGCGGCGATCAGCTCGCCGGGAAGCGGACCGATATCGGCGCGGCGGAGCGCCTCGTCGACGGAGGCGGCCGGCGTCGGATGCACGGCGATCTTGCCGGCAAAGGCCAGTGTCTGAATCAGCAGGATCCAGAAATAGTTGCGCCGGATGCGCCGGCCCATCGCGACCATCAGCGGGACATGGTAGCGCGGCCTAAGGTAGTCGTTGGCCAGAACGCGCTGCCAGTCTTCCTCGAGATGCAGGTCCCCCTCGGCCAGCATGGGCGCGTAGAAATGCGTCTCCATCCAGCGCGCCCGGGCGCGCCAGACGTTGAAATAGCGATAGCGCCGCGCCTCGAGGAACAGGAAGAAGATGATCAGGATGCCGACGAGGACGAGCGGGATCGGCGAGGCCTCGGGCGAGGCGAAGGAGATCGACAATGCGACGCCGAGCGTGACCACCGCCCAGTTCGTCGTCGTGTCGAGGCGCGTGCGCCAGATGGTGCTGCGATAGACTTCACCGCGGTAGAGATGGGCAATGGCGCCCATCTCGGCGGCGTCGAGTTCCTTGCGCGGCGTGGGCACGCCGCCTGTCTTCCTGTCGATCTGCCGGTCCTCCGCTCCGCCGGGCGCTTAGGCGCCGCTCCCTCGGGCGGAGTTTTGCACTCATGATCCGGCTGGTCAAATCCCCTCTCGCCGTTCTGGATCAGTAGATTGCATCCGGCAGCGCAAGGTTGTGCTTGCGAAAGCTGCGCCGGTCCTCGATCGCGCTGTAGATCGCGAGGGCGCCGAAACTTGCCATGTAGAGCAGGCCTCCGAGAAAGATCACTTCGCCGGGGATGTCCCCGACATCCGCCCGATGCAGAACCTCGCTCAGGGTTTCGGCTGGCGTGGGGTGGACGACGAGCTTGCCCAGAAAGGCGATCAGCTGGATCAGCATGATCCAGAGATAGCTGCGCCGGATGCGCCGCCCGAGGGCGTGAAGATAGGTGATGTGGAACATCGGATGCATGTAATCCTGCGCCATCATCTGGCGCCAGCAATGGCGGCTGCGCGATTGCGCGGGATTGAGCATCGGTGCGTAGAAGTTCTTTTCCATGCGACGAAACCGGGTGCGCCAGCTGTCGCAGTAGCGATAGCGGCGGGCTTCGAGCGTCAGGAAAAAGAGGTTCAGGATGCCGATCAGCACCAGCGGCAGCGGCGAGGCGTCGGGCGAGGCATAGGAGATCGACAGTGCCACGCCCAGCGTGACCACGGCCCAGTTGGTCGTGGTGTCGAGCCGGGTGCGCCAGACGCTGCAGCGATAGACCTCGCTTCGGTAGAGATGGGCGATGGCCCCGATCTCGGCCGCGGTCAGCTCGGGAAGCGGCTGAATTCGAGGGATATCGTCGCTGTCTTCCGCATCATCCAGCCAATCGGCCAGCGTCGCGAGCTGTGCGCTGCTCGGCATTCGTCCACCTGAAGTCCGGCGCCGTGCGCCGCCTTGTCTGCGCCCCCTTGGACCGGGGATATGCCCGAGAAGGGTTAAAGTGTGGTGACCAGACCGGCGTGGTCTTGGGTGCCGTGACGACGCGTTTCTACCGGCAAGATGTCGCATTTCCACCGCATCCGCCGCTAACACGCATCCTCCGGCCTTGGCCGCCCGGTAAGAAAAGGAAACCTTGGGCGCATGGATGCGCCCGACTTCAAGCGGGGACGAACATATGGTCGAGGCGACGACGCGGAGACGGGGCAGAAGCGGCGGCGGTGCGGCACGACGGGCGGCACGTGGCTCGGCGGTGGTCGAGACGGCGCGCTATATCGAGCGCAACATTCCCGATCTCGAGATCCTCGACGAGGAAGCGCTGCAGATCATCGAGCACAATGCCGAGACGGTGCTGGAAGAGATCGGCGTCAGTTTCGTCAACAATCCCGCCGCGCTGGAGCGCTGGCGTCAGGCCGGGGCCGAGATCGAAGGCGAGCGGGTGCGCCTGCCGCGCGGGCTGGCGCGCAAGCTCTGCGCCACCGCGCCGTCGCAGTTCACCCAAGTGGCGCGCAATCCCGAGAAAAACGTCGAGATCGGCGGCCGCAACCTCGTTCTGGCGCCGGTCTATGGCCCGCCTTTCGTGCACGATGCAGCGGGCGGGCGGCGCTATGCCACGATTCAAGATTTCCGCAACTTCGTGAAGCTTGGGCAGATGTCGCGCTGGCTGCACCATTCGGGGGGCACCGTCTGCGAGCCCACCGACGTTCCGGTGAACAAGCGTCACCTCGACATGCTGCACGCGCATATGACGCTGTCGGACAAGCCCTTCATGGGCTCGGTGACCGAGCCCAGCCGGGCGCAGGACAGCGTCGACATGTGCGGCGTGCTCTTTGGTGAGCAGTTCGTGCAGGACAACACCGTGCTGACCTCGCTGATCAACATCAACTCGCCCCTGACCTTCGACGACACGATGATGGGCGCGCTCGAGGTTTATGCCGCCAACAATCAGGCCTGCATCATCTCGCCCTTCATCGTCGGCGGGGCGATGGCGCCGGTCTCGGTGGCGGGCACGCTGACGCAGGTGCTGGCCGAGGTGATGGCGGGCGTGGCCTATTCGCAGCTGGTGCGGCCCGGCGCGCCGGTGATTTTCGGGGCGTTCGTGACCTCGATCGACATGAACTCCGGCGCGCCCACCTTCGGCACTCCAGAGGCGGCGCAGATCACCTATGGCGCGGGGCAGCTGGCGCGCCGGTTGCGGCTGCCGTTCCGCTCGGCCGGGTCGTTCTGCGGCTCCAAGCTGCCCGATGCGCAGGCCGCCTACGAGACCGCGAACACGCTCAACAACGGGCTGCTTGCGGGGGTGAACTTCATGCTGCACGCCTGCGGCTGGCTCGAGGGCGGGCTGGTGGCGTCGTACGAGAAATTCGTCATGGATGCCGATCAGCTGGGCGCGCTGCACAAGATGGCCGCCGGCGTCGCGATCGACGAGAGCGCGCAGGCGATGGATGCGCTGCGCGAGGTCGGTCCGGGCGGGCACTACCTTGGCTGCGCCCACACCCAGGCGCATTTCAAGACCGCGTTCTGGCGCTCCGAACTGTTCGATTACAAGCCCTTCGAGACCTGGATCGAGGAAGGCGGGCGCGACACGCTGGCGCTCGCCTCGGAGCGGGTGCGCAAGCTTCTGGCGGGCTACGAGCAGCCCGCCATCGACCCCGCCACTGCCGAGGCGCTTGACGCCTTCGTGGCGGCCAAGAAGGACAGCATGCCCGACAGCTTCATGTAAGCCGGTCCTCGGCCTGCGCCATCAGGCGCGCTTCGCCGATCACCGCGGCAAGGGTCTCGACATGGCGCGCGACGGAATAGGCCCCGTCGCGCGCCTTTCTGCGTTCGTCCATCAGGCCTTCGGTCTCGAGAAGCTGCAGCAGCGCCGCGCCGCGATGTTTCGGCGGCGGCCCCCCGAGCACGCGCACCAGATGGCGGTCGCGGCGATATTCCTCTGCGGCGATGCGCGCGGCCCGGATCAGCAGGCGCGGGCGGTGGAGGCTGTGCAGGAGACTGGTGAGATCGTGCATCGGTCGGTCCTTCGGAAGTGTGACGCCCAACCATGGCACGTGAAATCCGGGTGTTGCGGCACAACCTGAGCGGAAGTGCGCTCACTTAAGGATTGTTTATGAATTGTGGATAATTTTCGATGTTCGGGAAAATCATTAACGTTCAAGTAACTTGAACCCGCTGATTTTGGGTCCGGTCTGGGGAAATATCTGTGGATAAACTTAAGGACCGAGGGGACTTACCATGAACTTTTACAGTGGAGACAAAGCTGTTGGACCGAGCTTTCCAGCCTGGGTGCCGGACGATGCAAGGCACTACCTCGCCCACACGGTGGGCGGCGAAGCGATCCGCAAGCTGGCGCGGGATGCGGGGTGCCATGCCTCGACCGTGCTGCGTCAGGTGCGGCGGATGGAGACGCTCAGGGACGACCCGCTGGTGGACGGTGCGCTGCGCCGTCTCGGGGCGATGCGGTCTCCGTCGTTTGCGGCGCAAGCCACCCGGGAGATCGGGCCGATGAACGCGATGTCCGGCAACGATCCGGCCCCGGACGAGGTCAAGCTGGCGCGCGAGGCGCGCCGGGTGCTGCGCCGGCTCTGCGAAAGCGGCGCTGTCCTGGCCGTGGCCGCCGAAATGGACAAGGGGGTCGTGGTGCGCGACACCGGCGAGGGGGGCTCGACCCGCACGGCGGTGGTCGATGCGCCGATTGCCCAGGCCATGGCGCTGAAGGGCTGGATCGCCTGCGATGCGCCGGGGCGGATCTCGCGCTATCGCATCACCTCGGCCGGGCGCGCGGCGCTGGGGCGGCTGGTGGCCGAGCAGGAGACCCGCCTGCGCGGTTTTGCCGAGGCGCAGGCCGGGTTCGACAGCGGACGCGCCGCCGAGGCGGCGATGCAGGCCGAGGAGGACGATCCGAAGGCGCGCCGCCGCAACCTGATGCACGAGGCGCCGCTGGCACTGCTGGCGCGGCGGCGCGACAAGGACGGCGCGCCGTTCCTGTCGGATGATCTGGTGCGTGCGGGCGAGCGTCTGCGCGAGGATTTCGAGCTTGCCCAGATGGGGCCACGGGTGGCGCAGAACTGGGATCAGTTCCTGACCGCCGGCATCAATCGGGGCGTCTCGCGCGACGTGCCGCGCGGGCCGGAGGCGGCGCGCGCCCGGCTCACCGCGGCGCTGCGCGAGCTCGGGCCCGGCCTTGGCGATGTGGCGCTGCAATGCTGCTGCTATCTAGAAGGGCTCGAGGTGACCGAAAAGCGCATGGGCTGGTCGGCGCGCTCGGGCAAGAT
>Ga0114904_1001023_pt1 | contig 14505 bp, 16 predicted proteins | sample MalvirDeepMed_s6_FD_83498 | JGI IMG/M metagenome (GOLD analysis project Ga0114904, IMG submission 83498) | Marine viral communities from the Global Malaspina Expedition - Malaspina viral metaG DeepMed_s6 | ecosystem: Environmental > Aquatic > Marine > Oceanic | place: Mediterranean Sea... | reverse complement strand
GCTCGTCGGAGCCGTGTCTCATGGGCCAACCCCCATCAGGAGCGGGAACAGCGCCAGCAGGGCGAAGATCGTCACCGCCGTGAGCGCGAGGAAGTGAGAGAACAGGGTGAGGTTCATCAGGTCAGCGCGGTACTCCGGCGTGCAATGGCCGAACTTCACCCGTGCGGCGACATAGAGGTGCATCACCCAGTTCAGCAGCAGGTGCAGCCCCATCCACAGGATCAGCATCCAGACCATGGCGTCGAAGCTCTGAACCGTCGGGTCGAGCCCCTTGGAATAGGCCGACCAGCACCACGCGCCGATCCCCAGCGCGCCCACCGGCAGCGCGCCGATCAGCAGCGCCATCGAAAGCCCGCGCCGTCCGTGGCCCAGCGTCTCGCGCGCGGCGGTGGTCATCGCCCATGCGCCGATCAGCAGCGCCAGCCCCAGCATCAGCCAGCCAAGGCCCGGCAGGTGCGCGGCGGAGGGCAGGAAATCGGGCAGGGCCGTCCAGTAGAAGAAGTAGGAGAACACCAGCCCCATGAAGGCCGTCATGTCGCCGGTCATGGTGATGAACACGGCCCACCAGCCCGGAGAGCGGTTGCCCTGCGCGTAGGTCGGCAGGGTCAGCCCGCGCCCGGCGTATTTCTCGGGCGTGTCGGGGATCCGAGAGGTGCCGGTCCAGAGCCACCAGAGCGTGAAGCCGACAAAACCCGCGCCGAAGATCAGGGTGATGGTCCACAGGTGGAAGGTCGCGAGGATGAACACCGCGCCGAGGCAGAAGGCGGCGCCAAGGGTCAGGAAGCTCGGGCCGCCGACGCGCTGCACAAAGAGCGGCCGGGCGTCGAGGATGTCGGTCACGATAAGCTCGCGCTTGCCTTCCTCGGCATCGGGCAGGAACCACTCGCCCCGGTCGATCTCGCCGATGAGGCCGTCCTGCTCCCACAGCGGGTAGCGGGTGTGGATGTAGGGGATCGAACGCACGCCCCACGGCTTGTCGGGCACTTCCGCGGCCCACTCCATGGTCCCGGCGTTCCACAGGTTGCGCTTGACCAGCGGGGCCTTGCCGCGCGGCCAGAGCACATTGAGCGCCAGCACGGCGAAGCCCGCCGCGAACACGAAGGCGCCGATGGTCGAAACCATGTTGAGCACCGCCCAGCCGTCCGAGAGGTCATAGGTCCAGACCCGGCGCGGCATGCCCATGATGCCGGTCCAGTGCATCGGCAGGAACGCCACGTTGAAGCCGCCGAACATCAGCCAGAAGCTCCACCGGCCGGCGCGTGCGCTGAAGGTCTTCTGGGTGACGAACGGGTACCAGTAATAGATGCCGGCAAAGAGCGGGAAGAGCATTCCGCCGATCAGCGTGTAATGCAGGTGGGCCACCACGAAATAGCTGTCATGCGCCTGCCAGTCGAAGGGCACCAGCGCCACCATCACCCCGGTCAGCCCGCCGAAGACGAAGATCGCCAGCGCACCGCCGGCGAAGAGCATGGGCACCGAGGGGCGCACCTTGCTCACCAGCATGGTGGCGATGAAGCAGAAGATCTGGATGCCGGTGGGCACCGCCACCGCCTCGGAGGCGGCGGAGAAGAAGCTCAGCGAAATCTCGGGCAGACCGGTGGTGAACATGTGGTGCACCCAGAGCCCGAAGCTCAGGAAGGCCACGCCCACGGCGCTCAGCACGATCCAGCTGTGCCCGACCATGGGCCGGCCCGCGAAGGTGGGCAGCATGGTGGCGATCAGCGCGATCGAGGGCAGGAAGACGATGTAGACCTCGGGGTGGCCGAAGATCCAGAACAGGTGTTGCCAGAGCAGCGGGTCGCCGCCGCGGTCGGGATCGAAAAAGGCCCAGCCGAAGGCGCGCTCCATCTCGAGCAGAAGGTCCCCGGCGATCAGCGGCGGGAAGGCGAAGAGGATCATGCCCGCCACCACCAGCACGTACCAGCAGTAAAGCGGCATCAGGTTCAGGCGCATCCCCGGCGGGCGCGATTTCAGCACGCCCACGATCAGTTCGACCGCGGCGGCGATCGAGCTCACCTCGATGAAGGACAGGCCCAGCAGCCAGATATCGGTGCCAAGCCCGCTATAGGCCGGATCCGACGACAGCGGCGCGTACATGAACCAGCCGCCATCGGGGGCCACGCCGAAGAAGATCGAGCCGCAGACGAAGATGCCGCCGATCACGAAGCACCAGAACCCGAAGGCCGACAGCCTCGGGAAGGGCAGATCGCGGGCACCGAGGATCTCGGGCAGGATCAGGATCGCCACCGCCTCGAAGATCGGCACGGCGAAGAGGAACATCATCGCGGTGCCGTGAAGGGTGAAAAGCTGGTTGTAGAGCTGTTGCGAGAACAGGTCGTTGCCCGGCACCGCAAGCTGCGCCCGGATCATCAGGGCAAGGATGCCGGCGAAGACGAAGAATCCGAACGAGGTCAGCAGGTACCATTTGCCGATATGGGAGTTGTTGACCGCCGAGATGATCTTCCAGCCCGGCGGCTCGCGCCACGCATCCATCAGGCGCTTGCGCTGCGCGGTGTCGCGGGCCTCGTCATAGGGCTCGGGCGGCGGCAGGCGGGAGAGGTCGATCTCGTCGGTCATGGGCGGCTCAGTCCAGGCTCAACAGGAAGGCGACGAGCCGGTCGAGCCGGTCACCCTGCAGGTCGGGATAGGGGGGCATGTCGATATCGGGCTTCATCGCGTGGGTATCGGTGATCCAGCGCGCCATGGTCTCTGGCGTCATCTCGTAGATCCCCGCGCCCAGCTTTTCGCGGGCGGCGAGATGGGTGAGGTCGGGGCCCACCGGGCCCTGCGCGTCGGTGCCGCGGATGGTGTGGCAGGCGCCGCATCCTTCGGTCTGGAAGATCTCGAGGCCAGGGTCGTCGTCGGCGATCTGTGCGGGCGCGGCCTGGGTTGCGAGCCAGGTGTCGAAGGCCTCCTGCTCCATCACGATGGCATCGAAGCGCATCAGCGCGTGGGCGCCGCCGCAATACTCGGCGCAGAGCCCGCCCCAGTTGCCGGTCTCGATCGGGGTCAACGCAAGCGTGGTCTCGCGGCCCGGGATCATGTCCATCTTGCCGCCAAGGGCGGGCACCCAGAAGGAATGGATCACGTCATCGGCGGTGAGCCGGAAGAGCGCGGTGCGATCAACGGGAAGCCGGATCTCGTTGGCGGTTATGACGTCGCCCTCTGGCGTCTCGTAGATCACCCGCCACCACCAGCGCTCGCCGTCGACACGCACCGTCAGATCGCCCTCGTCGGCGGTGATGTCGCGCAGGATGACAAGCCCCCAGACAAGCAGCGCGCCCACGACCACGGTCGGGAACACCGCTCCGCCCCAGAGGATGAAGCGCCGCGCCTGCGTCTCGAGCGAAGGGTCGACCTGTCGGCGATGGGCATAGACGGCGGCCCCGATCACGAGCGACCAGATCAGCACGGCGCCGATCAGAAGCACCCAGAACAGCTCTTCGACCCGCTGCGCCTCGGCGCCGGCGGAGGCCAGCCAGTTGTGGCGCCCCTCGCAGCCCGCGAGAAACGTCGGAATGATCAGTAGAATGCCTCGCTGCAAGCGTCGCCCCGCCAAATCTCGTCCCTGTAGAGGCGCAACCTGCGACGGCGCGTCGCGGTTCCCGAAAATGTGACGCGGAGTGAGATCTTTGTGCGGAACCCCCGCCGCTCAGACCTTGCCGGAGGCCGAGAGCAGGATGGCGAAGGGGCGGGTGGCGTCGATCTCGGCCATGACGATGATCAGGCTCGCGGTGAGCGGCACGGCCAGCACCGCGCCCGGCAGACCCCAGAGCGCGCTCCAGAATGCCAAGGCAAAGAGCACCACGAAGGGGCTGAGGTTGAAGGCCCTGCTCATCATCCGCGGCTCGAGATAGCCCGCCACGAAGAGCTGCGCCGCAGTCAGCGAGACCGCCACCAGCGAGGCCACGGTGAAAGAGCCGAACTGTGCGAGGCTCAGCAGCACCGGGAAGATCACGCCGATCAGCGAGCCGATATAGGGGATGTAATTCAGCAGTGCGATGAGGATCGCCCAGAACAGCGCGAAGTCGATGCCGAAGAGCAGCATCACCCCGAAGGACAGGGCGCCGAGCACGATGTTGACCACCGTCTTTACCGACAGGTAATCGCCGATCCGCGTGTTGATACGGTTGATCAGCGCGATGGTGCGGTTCTCGGCATCGGCATTGCCCTCGAGCGCGAGGTTGAGCTTGCGCGCCATCCCGGCGCGTTCCGCCGTCAGGAACGAGGCGTAGAGCACCACGAGGAACAACGTGCCGCCAAGCCCGCGGATCGAGAGGATCACCGGGCCGATGAAGGGCTGGATCTCGAGCCGGTCGAAGGTCATCGCGCGCAGCTTGGCCCAGCTCGGCTCATCATCCACCCCGACAAGCTGCGCCACGTGGGTCATCAGGCTATCGAGATTGGCCTTGTAGCTCGGCAGCACGGCGGCGACCTGCGTGAAGGTGTCGAGCACGTAGGTGAACAGCGCGACCAGAACGACGGTGAACGCAAGCAGCACGAGGACCCGCCGCAGGATCGACGGCAGCAGGCCGATCAACGGCACCTGTCCGAGCCGCGCGGTCACGTCGAACAGGATATAGACCGAGATCACCGCGATCAGCACCGGCAGCAGCACCGGCTTGCCGATATGCAGAAGAAAGCCGATCATGATGAGCAGCGCGAGCAGGTAGGTGGTTTGTCTCAGGGTGACCATCATGGGCGCATTTCTGGATCGCGGGCCTTTGTTCATACGGGGCGTTCAGGTGCCGCCCTATCCTCATGGCATATCTAGGGTTTCCGCAAGTCGATTACCTCTCCCCGAGGTGCCTGCAGGACAATTTCTTTTGCCGATCTGCCCGGTTTCGCGTCAGCCGTCGCCCGCGGGGTGTCAGAGCCCCTCGTGGAATTCCTCGATCAGGTGGCTGACCACGGCACGCATCTGTTCCTCGCCGTCCTCGGGATGGGCTGCCGCCACCGCCCGCTGTCGTGACGAGGAATTGCCCTCGGCCACCACCTTGCGGCAGCGCTCGACCTCGGTCACGCAATCCAGCGCCTCGGCATCCTCCGCGATGAGCGCGATCAGTTCCTCGGTGAGGGTCTCGAAGGGGGTGATCTGCGCGGCGCCGAAATCGATCAGACCTTCGGTGATGCCATAGCGCTGTGCCCGCCAGCGGTTCTCGCCGATCAGGAAGTTCTCGTAGATCCGCCAGCGCAGGTTCTGCCGCCGCAGACGCCAGAGCATCCGCAGGATGCACTGATTGATCGCCGCCAGCATCAGCGCGTCCTCGAGCCGGGGCTGCACGTCCATGATCCGGGTCTCGAGCGTCGGGAACCGGGCCGAGGGGCGCAGGTCCCACCAGATCTTGGAGCTGTCCTCGATGATGTCCAGATCGACCAGCGCCTGCACGGAGCGCTGGTAATCCTCCCAGTTGGTGAAATGCGGCGGCAGCCCGGTGCGGGGCAGGTTGTCGAAGACCGAGATCCGGTAGCTCGCCAGCCCGGTGTCGATGCCTTGCCAGAACGGCGAGGAGGTCGAGAGCGCCAGCAGGTGGGGCAGGAAGTAGCTCGCCTGCCGCATCAGGTCGGCGCGCAGCTGGTCGTCGCCAAGACCCACATGCACGTGCATCCCGCAGATCAGCATCCGCTGTACCACGCCGCCCAGATCGCGCCGCAGGTCGCGGTAGCGCTCCTTGTCGGTGTGGTGCTGGTTCTTCCAGTGTGCCAGCGGGTGGCACGAGGCGGCGATCGGGGCGAGGTTGTAGCGCGCGGCGTGTTTCGAGATCGCCGCTCGCAGGCGCCTGAGATCCTCGCGCGCGGTGGCGATGTCGGCACAGGGCAGGGTGCCGATCTCGATCTGGCACTGCAGGTATTCCGGGCTGACCTGCCCCTCGAGCTCCTGGCTGCAGGCCTCGAGGAGACGCTTGGGCGCCTCGCTCAGGGCCAGCGTGTCGCGGTCGACAAGAAGGTACTCCTCCTCGATTCCGAGGCTGAACTCAGGTGTCTGCATCGGCCCCTCCCTGCGATGGCGTCAGGCGAGCAAAGCAGAGCGGACGCCGCCGGGCAAGCCCGGCGGACGGCCTCAACCGTGATCGGCCAGAAGGTTTGAAACGCAGTCCTGCCGCAGGCCGAGCACCGACAGCGCGCCGTCCTCGTGCTGTTGAAGGATGGGAACCACCGGGGAGACGCCATCCCAGGAGCGCAGGATGACCTTGGAGATGCGCAGCGACAGCTTGGTGGGGCAATAATAGACCTTGAGCGTCTGGCTGTCTCTGCCGCAGAAGTAGCCGGCCTTGAGCGCCTGCAGCTTCATGAGTTTCACGTAGTCCCAGCTGATGGAGGTGACGCGGGACAGGTCGACAAGTTGCTTCTGGGCCGGTCGGGCATCTGGATGCCGCGTATACTCTTGGAAAGCGTCCATGATCTCGTCGATCAGGAGGCGGCCCTCGAACCGCACGTAGACAAGGCCTGACCGGGGCAGGATTCGGAAAGCGACAGGCATAAGGCAGCTCACCAACTATTTGTTAAAAAAGTACTCATTTAATCGGAGGCGTGCCGCCCGCTGACATTGCGGAGCCGCCTCGTGGAGTGGGGTATGCATTGGCCTTTGTGCGCGTGCAAGTCTGGCGCGTAGAACTTTCGGCGACTGCAACCGCAAAGCCACGTCGCAGAACATAAGCCTCACATAAAAAAGCGCCCCGAACCTGACCGGTCCGGGGCGCTCTTTGTGATGGGCGATCCGCCCAAGCGTCAGTCCATGGCCTTGAAGTTGAACTCGCCGCCTTCCTTGATGCCCGAGAACCAGCGCGCGGTGACGGTCTTGGTCTTGGTGTAGAAGCGGAAGGCGTCGGGGCCGTACTGGTTGAGATCGCCGAAGGCGGATTTCTTCCAGCCGCCGAAGGTGTGATACGACAGCGGCACCGGGATCGGGAAGTTGATGCCGACCATGCCCACATTGACCCGGTGCGCGAAGTCGCGCGCGGTGTCGCCGTCGGCGGTGTAGATCGCCGTGCCGTTGCCGTAGGGGTTGTCGATCACCAGCTCGAGGGCCTCGTCATACGATCCGGCGCGGACCTGGCTCAGCACCGGGCCGAAGATCTCTTCCTTGTAGATGTCCATGTCCGGCGTGACGTTGTCGAACAGCGACGGGCCCACGAAGAAGCCGTTCTCGTAGCCCTGCATCTCGAAGCCGCGGCCGTCGACCACCAGCTTGGCACCCTGATCGACGCCCGAGGTGATCAGGCTTTCGATGCGGCTCTTGGCGGCGCCGGTGATCACCGGGCCATAATCCACGTCTTCGCCGGCGGTGTAGGGGCCGACCTTGAGTTTCTCGATGCGCGGGACCAGCTTCTCGACCAGCGCGTCGGCGGTCTCCTGGCCCACGGGAACGGCCACCGAGATCGCCATGCAGCGTTCGCCCGCGGCGCCGAACCCGGCACCGACCAGCGCGTCGGCAGCCTTGTCGAGATCGGCGTCGGGCATGATGATCATGTGGTTCTTGGCACCGCCGAAGCACTGCGCCCGCTTGCCGTTGGTGGCGGCACGGCCATAGATGTACTGCGCGATCGGGGTCGAGCCGACAAAGCCCACCGCCGCGATCTCCTCGTTGTCGAGGATCGCGTCGACCACTTCCTTGTCGCCATTGACCACCTGCAGCACGCCCTCGGGCAGGCCGGCTTCGATGATCAGCTCTGCAAGGCGCAGCGAGGTCGAGGGCACGCGCTCGGAGGGCTTGAGGATCATGGCGTTGCCGCAGGCCAGCGCCGGGGCCATCTTCCACAGCGGGATCATGGCGGGAAAATTGAACGGGGTGATGCCCGCGACAACGCCCAGCGGCTGGCGCATCGAGTAGAGGTCGATACCGGGGCCGCCATCATCGGTATACTCGCCCTTGAGCATGTGCGGCGCGCCCATGCAGACCTCGACCACCTCGAGACCGCGCTGCACGTCGCCTCGGGCGTCGGGCAGGGTCTTGCCGTGCTCCATCGAGAGCATCTCGGCCAGCTCGTCCATGTGCTCGTTGATCAGGGCGCCGAACTTCATCATCACCCGCGCGCGGCGCTGCGGGTTGGTCGCGCCCCAGGCCTTCTGCGCCTCGGCGGCCTTGGCGACCGCGTCGTTGAGCTCGTCCACGGTGGCGAGCGGGGTCTTGGCGATGGCCTCGCCGGTGGCCGGGTTGAACACCTCGGTGAAGCGGCCAGACGTGCCCTCGACGTGCTGTCCGTTGATGAAATGCGTCAGTTCTTTCATGATCGCGCCTCCTGCTGGTCGGGTTTGGCGCCACCTTAGTCTTGCGCAAATGCAGGCGACAGGGGTAATCGGGCAAAAGGGTTTTGCAAAAATAGAGGTGCGCCGATGCGCGGGAACTGGGATGATTTGCGGATTTTCCTTGCCGTGGCGCGGGGAGACAGCCTTTCGGGCGCCGGTCGCGTCCTGCGCATGGACCCGGCCACGGTGGGCCGGCGCATCGGCAGGCTCGAGGAAACGCTGGGCCAGCCGCTCTTTGCCAAGAGCCCGCAGGGCTACGCGCTGACCGAGGCCGGCGCGCGGCTGCTGTCCCATGCCGAGGAGGCCGAGCAGGCGCTCGGGCGGGGCGCCGAGGCGGTGCGCGGCGCGGGCGAGGGCATGTCGGGACAGATCCGCATCGGCGCGCCCGATGGCTGCGCCAACTTCCTGCTGCCGCAGGTCTGCGCCGAGATCGGCGCGCAGAACCCCGATCTCGAGATCCAGATCGTCGCCCTGCCGCGCATCGTGAACCTGTCGAAGCGCGAGGCCGACATCGCCATCGGCGTCTCGGCGCCCACCGCCGGGCGGCTGGTGGTGCAGAAGCTTGCCGATTACAAGCTGCACCTCGCCGCCTCAGAGAGGTATCTCGCCCAGCATCCGCCGATCCGCAGCCGCGCCGATCTGCGCGATCACCGCATCGTCGGCTACATTCCCGACATGATCTTCGACAAGGAGCTCGACTATCTCGCCGATCTTGGCGTCGATCGCGTGCAGCTGGCCTCGAACAGCGTCTCGGTGCAGTTCCACTGGCTGCGCCAGCACGCGGGCCTTGGCATCGTGCACGATTTCGCGCTGCCCGCGGCGCCGGGGCTGCGCAAGGTGCTGCCGGACGAGGTCGAGATCACCCGCAGCTTCTATCTCGTGCGCCACGAAGACGACCGTCGCCTCGGGCGGCTCAATGCCTTTGCCGAGGCGCTGGCGCAGGGGATTCGCAAAGAACTTACCCTGCTCGAAGGTCTGACTTGACAGATTGTCGCAGCCGCCGGACGCTGGATGCACGCGCAGAGAAGGCATGGAGGAGAGCCGATGCAGGTGCAGCAGATTCTCAAGGACAAGGCGGATGACGGCGTCGTCACCGTGCCCCCCGCAACCACGGTGGCCGAGGCGGTGCGGCTGCTGGCGGAACGGCGCATCGGCGGCGTGGTGATCTCGGAAGATGGCCAGACGCCGCTGGGGATCCTGTCGGAGCGCGATATCGTGCGGGTTCTCTCGGCGCAGGGCGCCGATGTGCTCTCTGCCACCGTCGACACGCTTATGACCACCAATCTTCAGACCTGCAGCCGCGACGAGGACAGCAATCTCGTGCTCGCGCGGATGACCGAGGGCCGGTTCCGCCACATGCCGGTTGTCGAAGAGGGCGTCATGGTCGGGATGATCTCGATCGGCGACCTCGTGGCGGCACAGATTGCCGAGCTGTCGATGGAGAAAGAGGCCCTTCAGGGCATGATCATGGGGCACTGACGGCGACCCCGACAGCGCTCAAGGGGTTGCATTCAGGGAAGCAATATTGTTGCGTGCCTGAAACTGACAGATCAGGGGCAGCCCTATGCGCATCGGCCTATATCCCGGCACCTTCGACCCAATCACGCTTGGCCATATCGACATCATCCGCCGCGCGGCCGCGCTGGTGGATCGACTGGTGATCGGCGTCGCCATCAACCGCGACAAGGGGCCGCTCTTCGAGCTCGAGACCCGCGTGGCAATGATCGAGGCCGAGTGTCGCGCCCTTTCGGACGAGACCGGCACCGAGATCGTCGCGCACCCGTTCGAGAATCTCCTGATCGACTGCGCCCACGATGTCGGCGCGCAGATCATCGTCCGCGGCCTGCGGGCGGTCGCGGATTTCGAGTACGAGTTCCAGATGGTCGGGATGAACCGCTCGCTGGACGACAGCGTCGAGACGGTGTTCCTGATGGCCGAAGCCCGGCATCAGGCCATCGCCTCGAAGCTGGTCAAGGAAATCGCCCGGCTCGGCGGCGACGTGAGCAAGTTTGTCACGCCAGCGGTGCACGAAGCGCTCGTGAAGCGCTTCGACGGAGCTTAGGCGCCGTAGACCGCGCGGCGGGCGATCTCGGTCTCGTGCCCGGCGATGTCGCAGTCCATGCGGGTGCGCTCGGGCAGGTTGCGCAGCGTGTAGAGTGCGCGGCGATACGCGTAGCGGCGGTAGATGCTGTTCAGAACGGTCATGTCATCGGTCCTTCGTCTGTGTTGCGGCCGGAGGTCAGGCGCGGGCCTGGCCGTAGACGGCCTCGGATGCGATGCGGCGCAGGTCGCCGCGGTAGATGTCGAGATCGAGCGCCGTGTCGAGCGACATCCGGCGCAGTTCGCGCAGGGTGCGGTTGTAGCAGGCGCGCTGATCAAGACGGGTTTTGAGCGTTGCGATAAGGTGGGTCATGGCGTGTCTTCATAGCTCCCCCCTTCGTTGCTGTTGGCGCTAACCTAGGGATTGCTGCGGCGCAGCACAATTTCCGAAATTCCAACCCCGTCCTGCAGTTTTTGCATGGCGGTGGTGGTGGTCGCGTCGACGCACAGGCACGTCAGGAAGATCTTAACCTTCCGCGCGTAGGGTAAACGGCATCGAAACACGCCATGAGCAGGAGGTGATCGCATGGATATCCGGTCCTTCGGGGCACGCCCGGCGCGCCGGCTGGCGCAGGCCCCGCCGCCGCGTCCGCGCATATCGGGCAAGCAGGGGCAGGGCGCCGCACGGGCCGGCGCGCTTTCAGCGCCGGGCCGTCCCTTGTCGGGTTTCATGATCGCGGACAGCGTGCACCCGCGCAGCGCCCGGGATGGCTATGCGATGGCACGGCGCATGCAGAAGGACTGACTGTCAGGCGCGCTCTCAGGCAGGCACACGGGCAGGCAGGCTGAACGACAGGCAGGTTCAGCACCAGCCACGCAGGCGGGCCCAACGACAGGCAAAGAACAGGCAGACCAAAACCGACAGGCAAAAAACAGACAGGCAAGAGTAAGGGCGGGGCCGTTTCCGACCCCGCCCTGATACATGGCATGGCGGCCTGGGGCCGCGATCAGACCCGCGCGATCAGATCAGCTTGCCCATGGCAACGGCGGTGTCGGACATCCGGTTCGAGAAGCCCCACTCGTTGTCGTACCAGGTCAGGATGCGGCACATGGTGCCTTCCATGACCTTGGTCTGGTCGGTGTGGAAGATCGACGAATGCGGATCGTGGTTGAAGTCGATCGAGACGTTGGGCTTGTCGGTATAGCCCAGCACGCCCTTGAGCGGGCCGTCGGCCGCGGCCCGGATGGCATCGTTGATCTCGTCGACGGTGGTGGTCTTCTTGGCCTCGAAGGTCAGGTCGACGACCGAGACGTTCGGGGTCGGCACGCGGATCGCGACACCGTCGAGCTTGCCGTTCAGTTCCGGCAGCACCAGGCCCACGGCCTTGGCGGCGCCGGTCGAGGTCGGGATCATCGACAGCGCCGCGGCGCGGGCGCGGTAGAGATCCTTGTGCATGGTGTCCAGCGTCGGCTGGTCGCCGGTATAGGAGTGGATCGTGGTCATGAAGCCCTTTTCGATGCCGATGGCATCATTGAGGACCTTGGCCACCGGCGACAGGCAGTTGGTGGTGCACGACGCGTTCGACACGACGATGTCGTCCTTGGTCAGCACGCTGTCATTGACGCCGTAGACGATGGTCTTGTCGGCGCCCGAGGCCGGGGCCGAAACCAGCACGCGCTTGGCACCATTCTCGAGGTGCAGCGCGGCCTTGTCGCGGGCGGTGAAGATGCCGGTGCATTCCAGCACCACGTCGACATCGCCCCAGGGCAGATCGGCGGGGTTGCGCTCGGCGCTGACCTTGATCGGGCCGCGGCCGACGTCGATGGTGTCGCCGGAAACGGTCACCTCCTGCGGGAAGCGGCCATGGACGCTGTCGAACTGCAGCAGGTGGGCGTTGGTCTCGACCGGGCCGAGATCGTTGATCGCGATGACCTCGATGTCGGTGCGTCCCGACTCGATGATGGCACGCAGCACGTTCCGGCCAATGCGCCCGAAGCCGTTGATTGCGACTTTGACGGTCATGGGTATCTCCTTGCTATCGAAATACTGAAGGTTGGGCGCAGGTCATCAGGTTGCTGCAGCTAAGTCAACCTGCCCTGGAGGGCGGCGGCGCGATTAGCGCCAGAAGGCCATCCAATCCAGCAATGCGAAGAACTTACGCCCCAGAAACACCAAATGCTCCGAACCCCAGATCAGGGTGTCCGCGGCCAGCGCGGCGAGGATCAGCAGGCCGATCCATATGGCGATCCGATTGGTCATGACGCGCCTGATGCCAGAGCGCGCGGGGCCTGTCACGCGCGATCTGACGCACTCCCATGGACGGTGGGGCGAAATGCCGATCATGACCTGCGACAGGATGCGACACGGCGCGCCGGCGCAATGCGCGGGCGCAGGAGCAGCCAAGCGTCGATCAGACGCAGGTGAAAGCTATCAGGCGAGATCGGTGGCTCTTGCCAAGCGGCTGGCCGCTGGCCGTTGGATGCGACGTGAGGGCCGGGGGGTGGGGGCGACGACGCGGCGGCTATCTGCAGGGCGCGACGGGTGTCCTCGGCACCGGCCACGAGACGCCGAGACGCGATCTGCTTGATATCGACCGCATATCGACCGCGCTGGACGGTGGCATCATGGGCCGGAAGCATCACAAGGCCGGGCGATCAGGCGCGATCACAAGAGAAGACGGTTGGCCGGTGACAGTGGCAGAGGGGCCGGGCCATGCCCCCGAAGGATAGACCCGGCCCCTGCGGCTTTGGATCAGGCCTTGCTTTTCAGGGCGGCCCAGATCCAGAGCGCCATGAAGGCGAGGCTTGCGAGGGTGTTCCAGCTGGCCATCGACAGGCCGAAGAGATCCCAGAGCACGTCGTCGCAGCGCTGGATCTCGGCGCTCATGATCTGGTTGAGAAGATCATCGGTGCTCATGCCGCTGACCGAGCCGGAGGCGGTGCAGCTGGTCGGGCCCTCCCACCAGCCGCGCTCGACGCCGGTATGGTAGGCGCCGATACCGGCGGTGCTCAGCGCCGCGAGCGCGCCGAGAAGCGGCATCGCCGGGCCGCGGGTGGCCAGCGCGCCGAGGGCGATCACCACGGCGGCTACATGCGGCCAGCGCTGGTAGATGCACAGCTTGCAGGGCGGCAGATCGCCCAGGTACTGGAAGCCGAGCGCCCCCAGCAGCACCGCGACGGAGCCGGCGGCGGCCAGCAGGATCAGGAGGTTGCGGGTCAGTGTCATAGGAATCTCACGATGTAGAAGCCGCCGACGAGCAGCAGCACGAAAAGCGTGAAGACGATCCCGAGACGGCGCTCGATGAAGTGCCGGATCGGCTGGCCGAACCCCCAGAGTAGACCTGCGACCACGAAGAAGCGCAGCGCGCGCGCCACGATCGAGGTGATGATGAAGGTTCCGAGCGGCATCGCCGTCCAGCCCGACATAATGGTGATGACCTTGAAGGGAAAGGGCGTCACGCCGGCGACCAGCACGGCCCAGAACCCGACACCGTTGAAGCGTTCGTTGAAGGCCGCCATCTGGTCGGCCTTGCCCATCGACTCGAGGATCGGCCGGCCGAGGCTCTCGAAGAAGAAATGCCCGATGCCGTAGCCCGCGAGACCGCCCAGCACCGACGACACCGTTGCCACCAGCGCGATGAGCCAGGCCCTGCGCGGCGCCGCGAGCACCATCGGGATCATCAGCACGTCGGGCGGGATCGGAAACACCGAGGCCTCGATGAACGAGACGAGGGCAAGCGCCCAGAGCGCTTTGGGGTGGTCGGCCAGCGACATGGTCCAATCGTAAAGGCGGCGCAGCATGGGCGATCTCCGTTTGTCCCCGACCGAGGAACCATGCCCGCGCGCGCCGCGCAACAGACGAAAACGTGTTGCCGGGCAGATCGCGTCCTGCGGGTGACACAGCGCTCTTCGCGCGGGCGGAAAGCGGGCTCAGCCGCGCCGCCGCCGGCGCCGGCCGCCGCCCTCGACATGGGCGTTGAAACGGACGTCGGGCAGGGTGACGTGCCGGCCCAGCTCCGGGAACGGGTCGGAGGCGTGCGGGATCGCGTTGGCGGCCACGAAATGCTCCTGGAAACGTGGCTCGATGGCGGTTTCGACCTTGGTGATCGCGTGCACGTCGCGCTCGATCTGGCGTCGCGCCGCGAGGCTGCAGAGCGCGATGCGCGCGCCGGTGCCGGCAGCGTTGCCGGCCGAGCTGACCTTATCGAGCGGCACGTC
>Ga0114904_1001021_pt1 | contig 14506 bp, 7 predicted proteins | sample MalvirDeepMed_s6_FD_83498 | JGI IMG/M metagenome (GOLD analysis project Ga0114904, IMG submission 83498) | Marine viral communities from the Global Malaspina Expedition - Malaspina viral metaG DeepMed_s6 | ecosystem: Environmental > Aquatic > Marine > Oceanic | place: Mediterranean Sea... | reverse complement strand
GCGCCACCGGGCAGGCGGCGCGGATCAACGCGGGCGATCACGACGTGCTGAAATATGTCGGCGGACGGATCTCGCCCGAGATGCAGACGCCGAAGCTGCTGTGGCTCAGGGAGAACCGGCCCGCCATCTACGCCGCCGCAGAGCAGTTCTTCGATCTGACGGATTTCCTGACCTGGAAGGCGAGCGGCGCGCTGGACCGGTCGTCCTGCACGCTCACCTGCAAATGGACCTACCTCGCCCACGAGGGGCGCTTCGATCCCGACTATTTCCACGCCATCGGGCTTGGCGATCTCGCTGACCAGAGCTTCGTCCGGGTCGGGGCGTCGGTGGTGCCGCCCGGCACCGCGCTCGGGCACGGGCTGACCCATGCTGCGGCCGCGCAGATGGGACTGCGGCCCGGCACCGCCGTGGCGGCGGGCCTGATCGACGCCCATGCGGGCGGCATCGGCACGGTCGCCGCCGACGGCGGTGCGGGCACGGCGAGTGACTGCCTCGGCTACGTGTTCGGCACCTCGTCCTGCACCATGACCACGACCGCCGAGCCGGCCTTCGTGCCCGGGGTCTGGGGCCCCTACTATTCCGCGATGATCCCGGGCATGTGGCTCAACGAAGGCGGGCAAAGCGCCGCCGGGGCCGCCCTTGCCCATCTCGTGACGCTGCACCCCGCCCATGCCGAGGCAGAGCGGATGGCGCGTGCCGAGGGCAAGGACCTGATGCCGTTTCTCGCCGACCGCGCGCTGGCGCTTGGTGGGGACGCAGGCGGCGCGCTGCGGCTGGCCGACGATCTGCACGTGGTGCCCGAGTTCCTCGGCAACCGCGCGCCGTTTGCCGACCCCGAGGCGCGCGCGATCCTCGTGGGACAGGGGATGGAGCAGGGCATCGACGCGCTCGTGACGCTCTATGTCGCGGGGCTGTGTGGGCTGTGCTACGGATTGCGTCAGATCATGGAGACGCAGGATGCCAACGGCGCGCCCACGCGGACGATCTCGGTCTCGGGTGGGGCCGGGGCGCATCCGCTCACGCGGCAGATGCTGGCCGATGCCACCGGTCGCCTGGTCGAGATCATCGAATGCAAGGAGCCGGTGCTGCTGGGCTCGGCCATGCTGGGAGCCGTGGCCGCCGGGGCCTTTGATGACCTGCCCGAGGCCATGACCGCCATGTCGCGTGTCGCGACCCGCTCCACCCCATCGGGAGGGCGGACCGCAACGCTCCACGCCGCGCGCTACGACACATTCCTCGCCTTCCAGACGCTCGCGAGGGAGCGTCGCGCGCGCATGGCGGCGCTCACCGAATAAAGACGCAGACACAAGGACAGACACAAGATGGATTTCACTGGCAAGACCGTCATCATCACCGGCGCCGGCAAGGGGATCGGGCGCGCCTGCGCGCGCCTCATGGCCGCTCGGGGCGCAAAGGTCGTGGCGATCACCCGCACGCAGGCCGACCTCGACAGCCTCGCCTCCGAGATCGGCTGCACCACCGTTCAGGCCGATCTCGGCAGCGCCGCCGCGACGCGGGCCGCGATGGCCAAGGCCGGACCCGCGGACATGCTGATCAACAGCGCCGGCATCAACGTGCTCGAGTCGAGTTTCGACATGACCGAGGCGGGCTTCGACGCGGTCATGGGCATCAACCTGCGCGCCGCCTTGATCACCTGTCAGGAGTTCGCCCGGGCGCGGGTGGATGCGGGCGGCGGAGGGGCCATCGTCAACATCACCTCGATCGCGGGCCATCGCGGGTTTACCGAACATCTTTGCTATGCCGCCTCCAAGGCGGGGCTGGAAGGCGCGAGCCGGGTCATGGCCAAGGAGTTCGGCCCGCATGGCATCCGGGTGAACTGCGTCGCGCCGACCATCACCCTCACCGAGCTTGCCGCCGAAGCCTGGTCCGACCCGGAGAAGGCGCAGCCGATGATGGTGCGCCACCCGATGGAGCGGTTCGCCGAGGCCGCCGAGGTGGCCGAGACCATCGCCATGCTGCTCTCGGACGATGCGAAGATGATGACCGGCGCGGTGGTGCCGGTGGATGGCGGCTTCCTTGCGGTCTGACCAAGGAGCAAGCGCATGAAGGTCCTTGCAGACACCGCCAACCGGGGTCAGCCCCGCCAGATCTCCGGCACCCACGCCTTCCGGACCGGGATCCTCGCTGCCTCGATCCGCAAAGCCGGTCATGTCGGCGTGGCGGCTCCGGCAGGCGCCGCTCTCGCAACCCGCCGTGCCGATGTGCTGATGGGGCCAACCGGCCATCCCCTTGCCGACAAGGACATGGCAGACCGCAGAAGGGACCGGGCAGAATCCGGTTCGTCGTTTCTATGATCGGGAAAACCACGGAACCGGTCCGCGGCATCATCTTCGACCTGGATGGCTGTCTGGTGGACAGCGAACCCCTGTCCCTGAAAACCATTGCCGATGAGATGCGGGCATACGGCCTCTCGCATGATTGGACTGCACTTCGTGACCGCTACCTCGGCGTGTCGATCGCCACGGTACAGGCCGATGTTGCCGCGGAGAGCGGCGCGCCATGCGGAGCCGATTTTGCCCGGACGATCGAGGACCGGCTTCTGACGCTTTACGAGACCGAGCTGCGCCAGCTTCCCGGCGCAGCGGCGATGCTCGACCGGTTGGTTGCGGCCAAGATGCCGCGCGCGATTGCCACCGGCGGCTCCATCCGACGGATGGGCGTGACGCTGTCTCTCGCGGGGTTTGCACCGGTCTTCGGCGCCCACACCTACAGCGCTGATCAGGTCCCGCACGGCAAGCCCGCGCCGGATCTGTTTCTGCTGGCGGCCAGAGAGCTCGGGCTTGCCCCCGAAACATGCCTTGTCTTCGAGGATTCCCCGCACGGGGTTCGAGGGGCGCGCGCGGCGGGGATGCGCGCTGTCGGTTTCGTCGGCGCCAGCCACCTTGACGGGATGCGTGAACTCCAGGCAGAGCGTCTGCGTGACGCCGGTGCCGAAACCGTTCTGACCTGCCACGACCAGCTTTTCTCCTTGCCCGGACTGGAAGCCGCGTTGAGCTGAGGCGGCCTGCAGGCTCAGGGTGGCAGATGGCATCGCCGTTGCAGGATCGCCGGCCCGCTCGACGCAATGAGGCGATCTCTCGAGCGCGGGCGCAAAGAGGGATGAAGGAGATCCCCTGAAATGCGTAACGGCGCAGATGAGGGCTGCGCGCAGCTCACCGACACAACGGCACATGACGCGTCCGACCCGGCCAGCAGCGTTCCCGGCGGCCCCAAGGCGCGCTGTCGATCCGCCGCGTCCTGCAGCCGCGCCGCTACCGGATCCTCCCCGTAGCCCTGCCGCCCGACGATCTGACCTTCCGCGGGGCACCCCCGCTCTCACCCGGCCCGCTCTTCTTCTGGCCGAAAATATCCCGGGGTGAATTGGCCGCAGGCCAAGAGGGGCAGCGCCCCTGCACCCCGCCACCAGAAGGCCGACCGATGGCCCCGCTGCACGGCTCAGGCGCCACCGTCAAAAGCGGCGCCCCTGACGCCGGCACCGCACGCGGTGCGACAGCCCCCGCCACCTTTCAGCGGCACATGAAGGTCGCGATCGGCTTGCGGCGGGTCGGGTGCCGTTTCGCATACCGGCAAGCACGCGTTGCCACCGACCCACGCTCGCCGCACCGGGAAAGCCCCTGGCCAGCCGCAAGCGTCACGTATCTGCCGGCCCGGTCATAAAGCGTGATGGATCGTGCGCGCGGCGATGCTCGGGCGACGCACACAACCCGGCTTTGCTGTCCCGGCATCAATTAAAGTCCGTCGGCCAGACCCCTCCGTGCATGTCTCGGGCCCGGCGGCAGCGATCCCCGCAGCCCCCTCGGGAGCGGCCACCAGCTTGCCGGACGTGCCCCTCTGTACCCGGCAGCATGGTGAACAGGAGGCTTAGCGGCACCACGGAACCGTCTGGAAAATGGGAAACTTCGCTTTTCGGGCGCGTACCAAAATCGCAACGGATGCGCACCCGGCAAGAGTTTGCCTATGGAACTCGGTGCCGACATCCCTCAGGCTGTTTGGCAGCGCTTGGTGCTAGGTTCGGTTTAAAGTAGATGCCCTTTCAGAGCAGTAGAATATTGCGAGGCGCCGCCGGCATGGCGTGCATGGCCAAGCTCGGGCTTCTGGGCTTGATGCTGTCTGCCTGCACGAGCTTCCCGCTCAGCTACACCGAGTTTCAAGCCCGTCTCGACCGCGCGCCATACCAGAGCCAGCCCTTGTCGAGCGCATGGATCTCGGTGCCCGAAGCCGAGATGGTGCTGGAGCGCCGCTATCGCGCGGTCAGCGAACAGCGTATCCTGCTGCCGAACCTGACTGCCATGCGCGGCGAGAATTTCATCCTGCTGCAGGCCGAGCGCTCGCCGCTCTCGCTTGGCGGGCGCTTCCGGCCGGCGGACCTGCTGGCCTCGACGCAGGGCACGCCGGTACCGTTCGAGCGCTTCGAAGAGCTGACATTCCGGACCTCCGAGGATGTGCTTGGCCTGATGAGCTGGGCGAGCTGGACGAACAACGCCGGGCTCAACTGCGTGCTGGCGTTTCGCCGCCTCGATGCCTCCAGCCGCACCGTGCTGCGCGGCACGCCGGCGATGGACATGATGCTTCGCAACTGCCTTCACGGCAGCGAGGAAGAGGCACTGGCCCCGATCGGACCCGCGGCGGTCGGCTTTGCCGCGGGTCCCGTTGACCCCGCCTCTGCTCCGCAAATGCTCTCCCCTCTGGCAGGCCCGCTTCCATGACCTCATCCAGCGCGAAGCCCGCCACCTCGCTCCTGCTGCTTGCAGTCTGGGTCGTTCTCACCGTGCCGTTGGTCTTTCTGGCATCGGTGCCAATCTCGGTCAGCACGCAGGGCCTGCTGGCGCTGATCACCTGTGCGCTGATCTACGCGTTGAAACCGTTGGTGGGCACGCGGATCTCGATCCGCTTCATGGTGATGTCGATCGCCGGGGTGTTCGTGCTGCGCTACTGGCTCTGGCGCGCCTTCGAGACCCTGCCCTCACTGGACGACCCGGTCTCTCTCGCCGCCGCGCTGATCCTGTTCGGCGCCGAAACCTTCACCGTCGGGCTGTTCTTTCTCACCGCGCTGATCACCGCCGACCCGGTCACCCATCCCCGGCCCGCGCCGATCAAGCTCGCCGATGTGCCGACCGTCGACATTCTGGTGCCAAGCTACGATGAAAGCCCCGAGCTGCTGGCCGTCACGCTGGCCGCAGCCAAGCGCATCTCCTACCCCGACGACAAGAAGACCGTCGTGCTCTGCGATGACGGCGGCACCGACCAGCGCTGCAACCATTCCGACCCGGCGGTTTCGGACAAGGCGCAGGCGCGCCGCGCGACCCTGCAGGCGCTCTGCCACGAGCTCGGCGTGGTCTATACCACGCGCGCAAAGAACGAGCACGCCAAGGCCGGCAACCTCAACGCCGCCCTGCAGAAGGTCAGCGGCGAGCTTGTCCTCATCCTCGATGCCGACCACGTGCCGACGCCGGACTTCCTCGCACGGACGGTGGGGTATTTTGCCGAACGCCCGCGGCTGTTTCTGGTCCAGACCCCGCACTTCTTCACCAACCGCGACCCGATCGAGCGCAACCTCGCGCTTCCGGAAAGCTGCCCCTCCGAGAACGAGATGTTCTATTCGGAGATCCACCGCGGCCTTGATCGGCTGGGCGGGGCCTTTTTCTGCGGCTCGGCTGCGCTGTTGCGGCGCCGGGCGCTCGACGAGGTGGGCGGCATCTCGGGTGAGACCATCACCGAAGACGCCGAAACCGCGCTCGACATCCATGCGCGCGGCTGGGAGAGCATGTATCTCGACCACGCCATGATCGCGGGATTGCAACCCGAGACCTTTGCCTCCTTCATCCAGCAGCGTGGCCGATGGGCGACCGGCATGATCCAGATGCTGATCCTCAAGAACCCGGTGTTTCGCAGCGGCCTCTCGCTGGCGCAAAGACTGTGCTATCTTAACTCCATGAGTTTCTGGCTGTTCCCGCTGGTTCGCACGGTCTTTCTGCTCAGCCCGCTGTTCTACCTGTTCTTCGGACTCGAGATTTTCGTCGTCGAGCCAGCAGAGGTCTTTGTCTACATCCTGCCCTACCTGCTTATCGGCTTTTTGGTGCAGAATGCGCTGTTCTCCGAGGTGCGATGGCCGCAGATTTCCGAAGTCTACGAAATCGCCCAGACCCCCTACCTGCTCAAGGCGCTGGTCGAGACGGTGCTGCGCCCAAGGGCCGCCACCTTCAAGGTGACGGCCAAGGACGGCACTCTCGAGCACGCGTTTCTCTCGCCGATCTATCGCCCGCTCACCCTGCTGGTGCTGCTTCTGCTGGCCGGGCTGGCCGCAGGGGCCTACCGCTGGTACGCCTTCCCGGGCGACCGTTCGGTCGTTCAGATCGTCGGCGCCTGGGCGCTCTACAATTTCGTTCTGGCCGCCTATGCCCTGCGCGCCGTCTTCGAGCGCCCGCGCCGGCTGCTGCGGCCGCGCACCGCGGCATCCGCCTCCGGGCGCATCACGTGGTCCGGGCCTGCCGACACTGCCAACCTCACCGCGGAACAGGGCGCCCCCGAGGGTCAGCACTCGGACGAGGTGACGATCGTTCTCGCCAGCGCCGAGCGGTTCCGCCTACAGGTCCAGGGCGCGGCGCATGAGGCCTGGGGCCCAGAGCAGGTCGGTACCACGGTCACGCTCCACCCGAGCCTGCCCAAGGCCCCCGACCTCGAAACCGCCCTGCCGCTGACCGTGACGGAGGTTCGCACCGGGGGCGATGGCACCTTGATCAAACTCAATGTCGCACCGGAGCAGATGGTCCAGGCCGCGCGGCTGACGGCCCATGTGGTCTATGGCGACAGCCGCAGATGGCAGTTCTTCCGCAAGCTGCACGCCCAGAGCAGCACGCTTGTCGCCGGCCTTCTCTATGTTGCGGCCAAGAGCCTGCTCGCGCTTCCGCGCACCCTCTTTGACTTCGCACGCGAATTGACGCGGCGCAGCGCGGCGCCCGAGCCGGATGACACCCTGTTCGAAGACGCCTTCACGGCGTCCGAAAAGACGACGGAGCGGGCGCCGGCCCCGGCAAGGCCTCCAGCCGCGCCCCCCGCGCCCGACGGCTACCTCAGGGTCGAGGAGTAGCGCCATGCACACGATCAGAAGACTGATATTGGCGTTCCTTCCCGCCCTTGCGCTGCAGACCTCGTGGGCCCCCGCGCAGCAGATCCAGCTTGACGAGTTCCCGCCCCCCGCGAACGCCCCCGATGCGCCACCGCGCCCGCAGCCCGGGCTGCGGGCGCGGTGGCGCATCGGGGGCGTTCGCGGGGGGCGGGAACTCGTCAAGCTGGATCTGCTGCGCGGGGGCCCACGAGGTCTGCAGCGCAAGGGCGGGAAGGAACGCCAATATCAGTCTTCTGATCGTGTGCATGGCGCTACTCCTCGACCCTGAGGTAGCCGTCGGGCGCGGGGGGCGCGGCTGGAGGCCTTGCCGGGGCCGGCGCCCGCTCCGTCGTCTTTTCGGACGCCGTGAAGGCGTCTTCGAACAGGGTGTCATCCGGCTCGGGCGCCGCGCTGCGCCGCGTCAATTCGCGTGCGAAGTCAAAGAGGGTGCGCGGAAGCGCGAGCAGGCTCTTGGCCGCAACATAGAGAAGGCCGGCGACAAGCGTGCTGCTCTGGGCGTGCAGCTTGCGGAAGAACTGCCATCTGCGGCTGTCGCCATAGACCACATGGGCCGTCAGCCGCGCGGCCTGGACCATCTGCTCCGGTGCGACATTGAGTTTGATCAAGGTGCCATCGCCCCCGGTGCGAACCTCCGTCACGGTCAGCGGCAGGGCGGTTTCGAGGTCGGGGGCCTTGGGCAGGCTCGGGTGGAGCGTGACCGTGGTACCGACCTGCTCTGGGCCCCAGGCCTCATGCGCCGCGCCCTGGACCTGTAGGCGGAACCGCTCGGCGCTGGCGAGAACGATCGTCACCTCGTCCGAGTGCTGACCCTCGGGGGCGCCCTGTTCCGCGGTGAGGTTGGCAGTGTCGGCAGGCCCGGACCACGTGATGCGCCCGGAGGCGGATGCCGCGGTGCGCGGCCGCAGCAGCCGGCGCGGGCGCTCGAAGACGGCGCGCAGGGCATAGGCGGCCAGAACGAAATTGTAGAGCGCCCAGGCGCCGACGATCTGAACGACCGAACGGTCGCCCGGGAAGGCGTACCAGCGGTAGGCCCCTGCGGCCAGCCCGGCCAGCAGAAGCAGCACCAGCAGGGTGAGCGGGCGATAGATCGGCGAGAGAAACGCGTGCTCGAGAGTGCCGTCCTTGGCCGTCACCTTGAAGGTGGCGGCCCTTGGGCGCAGCACCGTCTCGACCAGCGCCTTGAGCAGGTAGGGGGTCTGGGCGATTTCGTAGACTTCGGAAATCTGCGGCCATCGCACCTCGGAGAACAGCGCATTCTGCACCAAAAAGCCGATAAGCAGGTAGGGCAGGATGTAGACAAAGACCTCTGCTGGCTCGACGACGAAAATCTCGAGTCCGAAGAACAGGTAGAACAGCGGGCTGAGCAGAAAGACCGTGCGAACCAGCGGGAACAGCCAGAAACTCATGGAGTTAAGATAGCACAGTCTTTGCGCCAGCGAGAGGCCGCTGCGAAACACCGGGTTCTTGAGGATCAGCATCTGGATCATGCCGGTCGCCCATCGGCCACGCTGCTGGATGAAGGAGGCAAAGGTCTCGGGTTGCAATCCCGCGATCATGGCGTGGTCGAGATACATGCTCTCCCAGCCGCGCGCATGGATGTCGAGCGCGGTTTCGGCGTCTTCGGTGATGGTCTCACCCGAGATGCCGCCCACCTCGTCGAGCGCCCGGCGCCGCAACAGCGCAGCCGAGCCGCAGAAAAAGGCCCCGCCCAGCCGATCAAGGCCGCGGTGGATCTCCGAATAGAACATCTCGTTCTCGGAGGGGCAGCTTTCCGGAAGCGCGAGGTTGCGCTCGATCGGGTCGCGGTTGGTGAAGAAGTGCGGGGTCTGGACCAGAAACAGCCGCGGGCGTTCGGCAAAATACCCCACCGTCCGTGCGAGGAAGTCCGGCGTCGGCACGTGGTCGGCATCGAGGATGAGGACAAGCTCGCCGCTGACCTTCTGCAGGGCGGCGTTGAGGTTGCCGGCCTTGGCGTGCTCGTTCTTTGCGCGCGTGGTATAGACCACGCCGAGCTCGTGGCAGAGCGCCTGCAGGGTCGCGCGGCGCGCCTGCGCCTTGTCCGAAACCGCCGGGTCGGAATGGTTGCAGCGCTGGTCGGTGCCGCCGTCATCGCAGAGCACGACGGTCTTCTTGTCGTCGGGGTAGGAGATGCGCTTGGCTGCGGCCAGCGTGACGGCCAGCAGCTCGGGGCTTTCATCGTAGCTTGGCACCAGAATGTCGACGGTCGGCACATCGGCGAGCTTGATCGGCGCGGGCCGGGGATGGGTGACCGGGTCGGCGGTGATCAGCGCGGTGAGAAAGAACAGCCCGACGGTGAAGGTTTCGGCGCCGAACAGGATCAGCGCGGCGGCGAGAGAGACCGGGTCGTCCAGTGAGGGCAGGGTCTCGAAGGCGCGCCAGAGCCAGTAGCGCAGCACGAACACCCCGGCGATCGACATCACCATGAAGCGGATCGAGATCCGCGTGCCCACCAACGGTTTCAACGCGTAGATCAGCGCACAGGTGATCAGCGCCAGCAGGCCCTGCGTGCTGACCGAGATTGGCACCGATGCCAGAAAGACCAACGGCACGGTGAGAACGACCCAGACTGCAAGCAGCAGGAGCGAGGTGGCGGGCTTCGCGCTGGATGAGGTCATGGAAGCGGGCCTGCCAGAGGGGAGAGCATTTGCGGAGCAGAGGCGGGGTCAACGGGACCCGCGGCAAAGCCGACCGCCGCGGGTCCGATCGGGGCCAGTGCCTCTTCCTCGCTGCCGTGAAGGCAGTTGCGAAGCATCATGTCCATCGCCGGCGTGCCGCGCAGCACGGTGCGGCTGGAGGCATCGAGGCGGCGAAACGCCAGCACGCAGTTGAGCCCGGCGTTGTTCGTCCAGCTCGCCCAGCTCATCAGGCCAAGCACATCCTCGGAGGTCCGGAATGTCAGCTCTTCGAAGCGCTCGAACGGTACCGGCGTGCCCTGCGTCGAGGCCAGCAGGTCCGCCGGCCGGAAGCGCCCGCCAAGCGAGAGCGGCGAGCGCTCGGCCTGCAGCAGGATGAAATTCTCGCCGCGCATGGCAGTCAGGTTCGGCAGCAGGATACGCTGTTCGCTGACCGCGCGATAGCGGCGCTCCAGCACCATCTCGGCTTCGGGCACCGAGATCCATGCGCTCGACAAGGGCTGGCTCTGGTATGGCGCGCGGTCGAGACGGGCTTGAAACTCGGTGTAGCTGAGCGGGAAGCTCGTGCAGGCAGACAGCATCAAGCCCAGAAGCCCGAGCTTGGCCATGCACGCCATGCCGGCGGCGCCTCGCAATATTCTACTGCTCTGAAAGGGCATCTACTTTAAACCGAACCTAGCACCAAGCGCTGCCAAACAGCCTGAGGGATGTCGGCACCGAGTTCCATAGGCAAACTCTTGCCGGGTGCGCATCCGTTGCGATTTTGGTACGCGCCCGAAAAGCGAAGTTTCCCATTTTCCAGACGGTTCCGTGGTGCCGCTAAGCCTCCTGTTCACCATGCTGCCGGGTACAGAGGGGCACGTCCGGCAAGCTGGTGGCCGCTCCCGAGGGGGCTGCGGGGATCGCTGCCGCCGGGCCCGAGACATGCACGGAGGGGTCTGGCCGACGGACTTTAATTGATGCCGGGACAGCAAAGCCGGGTTGTGTGCGTCGCCCGAGCATCGCCGCGCGCACGATCCATCACGCTTTATGACCGGGCCGGCAGATACGTGACGCTTGCGGCTGGCCAGGGGCTTTCCCGGTGCGGCGAGCGTGGGTCGGTGGCAACGCGTGCTTGCCGGTATGCGAAACGGCACCCGACCCGCCGCAAGCCGATCGCGACCTTCATGTGCCGCTGAAAGGTGGCGGGGGCTGTCGCACCGCGTGCGGTGCCGGCGTCAGGGGCGCCGCTTTTGACGGTGGCGCCTGAGCCGTGCAGCGGGGCCATCGGTCGGCCTTCTGGTGGCGGGGTGCAGGGGCGCTGCCCCTCTTGGCCTGCGGCCAATTCACCCCGGGATATTTTCGGCCAGAAGAAGAGCGGGCCGGGTGAGAGCGGGGGTGCCCCGCGGAAGGTCAGATCGTCGGGCGGCAGGGCTACGGGGAGGATCCGGTAGCGGCGCGGCTGCAGGACGCGGCGGATCGACAGCGCGCCTTGGGGCCGCCGGGAACGCTGCTGGCCGGGTCGGACGCGTCATGTGCCGTTGTGTCGGTGAGCTGCGCGCAGCCCTCATCTGCGCCGTTACGCATTTCAGGGGATCTCCTTCATCCCTCTTTGCGCCCGCGCTCGAGAGATCGCCTCATTGCGTCGAGCGGGCCGGCGATCCTGCAACGGCGATGCCATCTGCCACCCTGAGCCTGCAGGCCGCCTCAGCTCAACGCGGCTTCCAGTCCGGGCAAGGAGAAAAGCTGGTCGTGGCAGGTCAGAACGGTTTCGGCACCGGCGTCACGCAGACGCTCTGCCTGGAGTTCACGCATCCCGTCAAGGTGGCTGGCGCCGACGAAACCGACAGCGCGCATCCCCGCCGCGCGCGCCCCTCGAACCCCGTGCGGGGAATCCTCGAAGACAAGGCATGTTTCGGGGGCAAGCCCGAGCTCTCTGGCCGCCAGCAGAAACAGATCCGGCGCGGGCTTGCCGTGCGGGACCTGATCAGCGCTGTAGGTGTGGGCGCCGAAGACCGGTGCAAACCCCGCGAGAGACAGCGTCACGCCCATCCGTCGGATGGAGCCGCCGGTGGCAATCGCGCGCGGCATCTTGGCCGCAACCAACCGGTCGAGCATCGCCGCTGCGCCGGGAAGCTGGCGCAGCTCGGTCTCGTAAAGCGTCAGAAGCCGGTCCTCGATCGTCCGGGCAAAATCGGCTCCGCATGGCGCGCCGCTCTCCGCGGCAACATCGGCCTGTACCGTGGCGATCGACACGCCGAGGTAGCGGTCACGAAGTGCAGTCCAATCATGCGAGAGGCCGTATGCCCGCATCTCATCGGCAATGGTTTTCAGGGACAGGGGTTCGCTGTCCACCAGACAGCCATCCAGGTCGAAGATGATGCCGCGGACCGGTTCCGTGGTTTTCCCGATCATAGAAACGACGAACCGGATTCTGCCCGGTCCCTTCTGCGGTCTGCCATGTCCTTGTCGGCAAGGGGATGGCCGGTTGGCCCCATCAGCACATCGGCACGGCGGGTTGCGAGAGCGGCGCCTGCCGGAGCCGCCACGCCGACATGACCGGCTTTGCGGATCGAGGCAGCGAGGATCCCGGTCCGGAAGGCGTGGGTGCCGGAGATCTGGCGGGGCTGACCCCGGTTGGCGGTGTCTGCAAGGACCTTCATGCGCTTGCTCCTTGGTCAGACCGCAAGGAAGCCGCCATCCACCGGCACCACCGCGCCGGTCATCATCTTCGCATCGTCCGAGAGCAGCATGGCGATGGTCTCGGCCACCTCGGCGGCCTCGGCGAACCGCTCCATCGGGTGGCGCACCATCATCGGCTGCGCCTTCTCCGGGTCGGACCAGGCTTCGGCGGCAAGCTCGGTGAGGGTGATGGTCGGCGCGACGCAGTTCACCCGGATGCCATGCGGGCCGAACTCCTTGGCCATGACCCGGCTCGCGCCTTCCAGCCCCGCCTTGGAGGCGGCATAGCAAAGATGTTCGGTAAACCCGCGATGGCCCGCGATCGAGGTGATGTTGACGATGGCCCCTCCGCCGCCCGCATCCACCCGCGCCCGGGCGAACTCCTGACAGGTGATCAAGGCGGCGCGCAGGTTGATGCCCATGACCGCGTCGAAGCCCGCCTCGGTCATGTCGAAACTCGACTCGAGCACGTTGATGCCGGCGCTGTTGATCAGCATGTCCGCGGGTCCGGCCTTGGCCATCGCGGCCCGCGTCGCGGCGGCGCTGCCGAGATCGGCCTGAACGGTGGTGCAGCCGATCTCGGAGGCGAGGCTGTCGAGGTCGGCCTGCGTGCGGGTGATCGCCACGACCTTTGCGCCCCGAGCGGCCATGAGGCGCGCGCAGGCGCGCCCGATCCCCTTGCCGGCGCCGGTGATGATGACGGTCTTGCCAGTGAAATCCATCTTGTGTCTGTCCTTGTGTCTGCGTCTTTATTCGGTGAGCGCCGCCATGCGCGCGCGACGCTCCCTCGCGAGCGTCTGGAAGGCGAGGAATGTGTCGTAGCGCGCGGCGTGGAGCGTTGCGGTCCGCCCTCCCGATGGGGTGGAGCGGGTCGCGACACGCGACATGGCGGTCATGGCCTCGGGCAGGTCATCAAAGGCCCCGGCGGCCACGGCTCCCAGCATGGCCGAGCCCAGCAGCACCGGCTCCTTGCATTCGATGATCTCGACCAGGCGACCGGTGGCATCGGCCAGCATCTGCCGCGTGAGCGGATGCGCCCCGGCCCCACCCGAGACCGAGATCGTCCGCGTGGGCGCGCCGTTGGCATCCTGCGTCTCCATGATCTGACGCAATCCGTAGCACAGCCCACACAGCCCCGCGACATAGAGCGTCACGAGCGCGTCGATGCCCTGCTCCATCCCCTGTCCCACGAGGATCGCGCGCGCCTCGGGGTCGGCAAACGGCGCGCGGTTGCCGAGGAACTCGGGCACCACGTGCAGATCGTCGGCCAGCCGCAGCGCGCCGCCTGCGTCCCCACCAAGCGCCAGCGCGCGGTCGGCGAGAAACGGCATCAGGTCCTTGCCCTCGGCACGCGCCATCCGCTCTGCCTCGGCATGGGCGGGGTGCAGCGTCACGAGATGGGCAAGGGCGGCCCCGGCGGCGCTTTGCCCGCCTTCGTTGAGCCACATGCCCGGGATCATCGCGGAATAGTAGGGGCCCCAGACCCCGGGCACGAAGGCCGGCTCGGCGGTCGTGGTCATGGTGCAGGACGAGGTGCCGAACACGTAGCCGAGGCAGTCACTCGCCGTGCCCGCACCGCCGTCGGCGGCGACCGTGCCGATGCCGCCCGCATGGGCGTCGATCAGGCCCGCCGCCACGGCGGTGCCGGGCCGCAGTCCCATCTGCGCGGCCGCAGCATGGGTCAGCCCGTGCCCGAGCGCGGTGCCGGGCGGCACCACCGACGCCCCGACCCGGACGAAGCTCTGGTCAGCGAGATCGCCAAGCCCGATGGCGTGGAAATAGTCGGGATCGAAGCGCCCCTCGTGGGCGAGGTAGGTCCATTTGCAGGTGAGCGTGCAGGACGACCGGTCCAGCGCGCCGCTCGCCTTCCAGGTCAGGAAATCCGTCAGATCGAAGAACTGCTCTGCGGCGGCGTAGATGGCGGGCCGGTTCTCCCTGAGCCACAGCAGCTTCGGCGTCTGCATCTCGGGCGAGATCCGTCCGCCGACATATTTCAGCACGTCGTGATCGCCCGCGTTGATCCGCGCCGCCTGCCCGGTGGCGC
>Ga0114904_1001019_pt1 | contig 14557 bp, 23 predicted proteins | sample MalvirDeepMed_s6_FD_83498 | JGI IMG/M metagenome (GOLD analysis project Ga0114904, IMG submission 83498) | Marine viral communities from the Global Malaspina Expedition - Malaspina viral metaG DeepMed_s6 | ecosystem: Environmental > Aquatic > Marine > Oceanic | place: Mediterranean Sea... | reverse complement strand
TCCTATTAGGATGTATCAATTCGCCTGTAATTACGTCCTTAACGCTTAGAATCTTGATATTAGGCACGCTACCTAAGTAAGTGTCAAAACCCTTGATTTTGGCTAATTTAAAGCGTTTTAAGAGACCATGTAAATTATCATCTGTAAGCACTCCGTAATCTAAATCAGGATGCTTAAACTCAACTTCCATGCAGTATCGTTCTTTTTCAAGGCATTCCAAACAGACTCTTTCATCGAGGTCCATGTATATGCTATCGAATTTCATTTCACATTGGATGCAAGTAAATTCCATTAGTTCCTCCTTAGCGGTGTGCTGAAATCATCAGAGAACAAATAAATCTTATCGTCTTCAGTCCAAGGTTCGCTAAAGCCATCAATCTTAATTCCCAGTTTAGATAATACCGTTGATGCTTGATCAGTTAAGAACCCGTAACTATAATCCCATGAAAAGATTTTAGAAACTCCACGATGACGGGTGTCAGTGATCTTGAATCTGGTTCCCTTATGGGTCGTTGAACTTAAATACTTCACTACAAACATTCTTTTATTCTTCATCACTCACCCCCTTCTGCTTCGGCTATAAGAATCTGTAAGTCATTCCAAGGTTTAAAAGGCATATATCCCGAAAAAGTACCCCTATTACCTATGTAACTTCTTAATATTTTCAACATCTCCAGCATTTCAGGTGCAACTTCACTCAATCTTTCTTTTCTTTCCTTTTGCTTTGCTTCTAATTGAATGACTCTTAATTCATTTAAGGTTCTCATATCACTCACCCCCTAACAATTTATCAACATGAACATATTCTACTATATCAGGTGTCCCACCATAACGATTTAAACTCAACTCTGCGGTTATATAGTATGACGATTCAGTAAAACAATTCCCGTTGCAAACCGCTTTAATAAATTGGTTTACATTATCATATTCATCAATGTCATCATCGTGTTGATAAGAAAAAAACCAATTCTTATATCCCCTGAAAGAATATAAACCTAACTGATTTGCCAACCTTCTTTTCATATCCTTTTCTGCTTTATTAAGATAAATTGATTTCTTTCTTTTTGGTTTTATGCCTATATCAAATAAGCCAGCAAGTAAAGTCATATCACTCACCCCCTTTAAAGCGTTATATAAATTTTATTATTTTCATTAATTATTTCAAAACCAAGTTCTTCGTAATTTTTATAGTATAAATAACTAAAACCACGATATTTTTTATTATGAGAACCTTTGGTTTTTTCACCAATTCTTCTTTTTAATAAACTTATACTAATTTTCTCGTCACCAAAATCTTCGAAATTTTTTATTAATATTTCTAAAATTAAGTTTTTAAAGTTATTAAAAGTAATTTCATCGAAAATAATTCCGCGACCTTTACTATCCTTCGTTTTTAAATGTATCATTGAAAACTCCTTATTGTTTATTTTATTCACAATCAATTTTAATTATAAAAAATGGAAATGTAAACCCTTTTATTAATTTATTTTAAGGGTTACATAAGACTATATAAAGGGGGAAGTCAGGGGCAATGTTATAGTGTGAATAAGGACGATGAAAGAGCTAAACGCCCTGATCGCCCCCGACTTTAGGGTAGAAATTTAATAAATTATTTCATTGAAAAAAACTAAAATTCTTCAATTAGAGAAATATTCGCATTCCACATTTGATGTGCCACTTGATTAAATTTTGGCACATCTGTAAATCTAACCCATGAAAAGTTATCACGGACAAGTGCAACCGTTGAATCATCCCATTGAATTAAAAAGGGGTGATGAGTGCCTAAAGTTCTTTGAAGCACGTTCCCCATAAACGATGTTTCTGTAAAAATATCTTGCTCTTGATACAACTCAGAATAAAATATATCACTATCAGTCATATAGTTAAAGTTCATGTCATATTGTAACTTTCCCGCTTTTCGCATTTGATTTGGAGTGACATGATTCTTAGCATCAAACGCTTCGGTCATTCCACCCCAATGTGGTGCGGCAAGCCACGAAGCATTGGAGTATGTCATCCCGCCTACAGATTCTTGCATTTTATTTCCGAATCCAATGGATTTAGAAATATCCATGTCAGGTGCGTGGGGAAACGACCAGTATTCACCTATGATGATACATGAAATTTTAATGTCAGTATCATAATTTCCAGATGCAGAATCAAGAACAAGCCGATAATACTGATTGTCGGCATCACCGCCATCCCAGGTAAACAAACTCCACCCGTTGTATGTTGGTGTTGCATAAGCTCCGCTTGATACATCACCTCCTATATTGACAAGTTCTGTTAGGGCTGGGCTTTGAGCAGATCCGAAGTCACTTGCATCGTCATGCTGAAGTTTGAACTTGACTCCAGATTGTTCCAAGTTATGACCCATGATAAGCATGAAATTGGAATCAGACATGAAACTATCTCCCGATTCGTTGAAATTTATTGTAATTATATGTTGAGTAGTAGTGCCGTTACCTCCTATCGTAACTGCATTGGATGGTTTTAAATCAAACATCTCAATCGGTGATGCACTTGTAATCCCCGCTTGAGTAAGATTAGCGGATGTCATTTCGCCCAAACTTAGGGCGTGATTAATTGCACATGGATAAATTCTTGGTGTTGCTGTTCGTTGATAAGACATCAGCCAACCTCTCTTGCTGTGATGCTCACCTTACCTGGTGAGCGCTGTAAAATCATGTTGAAATTTAAACTTAGAAAACTCATATTTCTCTTGCCTTTATTTTTAAAACTCCTACAGACCTGTGTGTTGTAATAATTATAAATTTCCTCCCAGACCAACTGCCTCCACCTGGATCAACTACCATGTCATCAAAGTCAATTATATCACCAACCTCCAAATCGAGATTGGCTGGATTGATTGAATTATATTGAACCGTTAATTTTAATTCTCCAAATAAATTAGTTCTATAAGTTGCCCAATCATCGTTACGATTCGAGCCTCCAGAAATCGAACCAGCTAAAGCATTAAGTTGAATGTTGATGACGTTCTCATTATCCTCAAAAGAATAATCTGAGCGACTTGACGATGTAACAGTTACCTGTGATCTATAGATATTCCTTGCTGGATGAGGATCATAATCTATAATATGTTTAGTCTCAAGTTCGGTGAAATTAATTTCATCTATAGTAAAATCTGAAATATCCTGTTTTGTGATTGTCTTTGTACTGGACGGACTGTCTGCGATGAAGATATATTTCCCAGCACCTCTTTCAAACATATAAATAAAGCATCCTTCAAATTGAAGTTTCTCAAGAAGTGTTTTAATTGGTTCTGGGTCATTCTGCCAATACAGAACCGTCCAGGTTTGATTTGTTTTTCTTTCTGTATCTAAATCACTCCATCCAGTTGGGGTATCAGTCAAATTCAAATGTCCATGTAAAAGACTTCGGTGTGCTTCATGGATATTAGCAACTTCTTCCCCAGCCGCATAGTTTTTTATGGTGCCGTCTGCATCTGTAAATATTTCGTCTGAATCTTCTTTGGCTTTTATGGTCGAAGCGTATAATTCATAAATATCTACACCCAGAGACATAGACTCAGGGCCAACACCAGCATCAAGAGTTCCTAAAAATTGAATTTCAAGGTCGATAGACGTTATTGCACTTGTGATGTCCTTTGTGATTACTTGTAGCGATGTCTCAACTGCGGTATGAGTATCTACAGATGAATCTCCACCCGCCGTATTAAATGAAACTTTTATTGATTCATTGGTCATATTATTGGTGCTAAATGTCGGCACTTTATATTTCAGAGTTATTGTTGCATCGCTTTCAGTATTTGATATGTTATATGTTTCATGGTGGGTGAGGTTGATATTTCCAGTTATGCCTGTTTGACTAAATAATACATTCCCAGCATTTGCAGTATTGCCATTGTAGGCTCTGTCCATATTTGTCTCGGTAATAGTTTCATCCGAAGATGCTTCAGTATTGGAATTTGGCAGATGGTAGTATTTGTAGTTTGACGATGTGTTCACATATACAGTCTCTACATTTGTTCTTGTTGTAGATGCTCCCGCAGACAATAATAGTGGAGAAAAATGATCTACTTCTGATGTGTATCGAGTAACATTACATGATGATTCTGAGTCTGTCCCAATTACATATTCACCACCATTTGCACCGATGGAAGTAAATGGTACTGGTCGCCATAAATTCGGAGTTGCATTCGTATAATAATTATCATGCCCACCAAAATTACCAAAAGAAACGGGTGCTACCACTTTTTCATCGGAATAGGTATTCGGATAATCCACTCTGTCCCAGGGTGAGTAATTTGCAATAGATAATTGAATTGTAGAATCACTATGTTTTATTCCTTTTAATCGTCCTTGGAATAACAAAAGACAATTCGCCAGTGTAGTATCGCCGTTGAGTTGTGAATAAATTTTTACTTCTCTATTAACGTATTTTCTCGTTCCGAAGAATAATTCAGCCGAGAAATCATCGCCTTTGTATTGAAAGTTTACTATGGATAAAGATATATTGCCTGTTTTCGCTGTAGAATTTGTTAAATTAATAGAAGAACGAATTGAAGGCCTGTTGGTGATAGTGCCATGATAAAAGACATCATCAACAGTTGTATCTGCTAATGATATTGGTGTGAAATTGTTCCAGTAAAGAGCAGTATTGTTTAAATGTACCGCCGCAGTTGTACCCATTGCACCACGAGCAACAGTCAATGTATGAGTTGAGATACTTTTTATCTTTATAATCTCACTCTCAATTTTGATATAATCACCGTTCTGAAACACCGTGCCATCATCCACTATAATCGCTGTTTCAGCCGCTCCATAGCCATTTTTTTTTAATGTTACATCATCAATCGTGCCATTTCCAGCAGATGATGTGTCTGCGGTGAACCAGAGATGACTCCTATCTGCTGTAGCAGTGAATGTGACCGTGTGTGTCCCCACCGCATAATTTGCTTTAGCAACGAATGTCTCATCTGCGGCATTACCAGTAAGATCACCGCCGCCAATGGCAAGACTCAAGGTCGCAACCCCAACCGTGAATGTCAAACTGTAAGGAAGTCCAGCATCAATAGCACCACCAGTTAGCGTATTAATCATAGCTGCAATTTCATCGTCTGAATATGGGGATGGCGCACCAGTACCCCAACCATCTGAATTACCATCCCTATCCCTCATTGTCCATGTTGATAATCGATGGTCTGGATTATCTCCATCCTGTACTAATTCGGAGCCTATAAAATTAATTAAATTAGCAGTTGTTCCATCATCCTGTAGCGTAGCATCCCAACCACCTTCACCACTCCCATCAGCATCACCATTAAAGAATCCTAATTGAACAATCCAGTTTTCTTGTATATTGCCTAATTTACTGGTGTTGGAATACGCTGTCGGTAAAGTCAGGCTCATGCAAGATTCATCCTCTGTGCTTCTTTAATTTTTGGCAAAATTACGTCTAAGATGTGTTCATCTACTAATGGTGCTGAGATATTTAATGTGATTCCACCCATTCCCCCAACAAGATTCTCCTGTTGTGATTGGTTTAAAATAACCTCTCCTGGGGTGAGCATTGCAGGGACTGTATCTCTATTTCCAACCCCTGGAACAATCCCCCCTTGAGCAAATTCTGTAGATTCTATTTTAACAACATTAGCCAATCCTGCGGCAATTACTGCAGCAGCAGCAATAAAGCTCCACGGTGGTCCCGCTGGATGTTTTAGAGCCACATTTGCGGCAGAATAAGTATTAATGATGGCTTCTCCCTGAGCAAGCCTTTTTGACAATTTAGCATTCCCCTTTGCCGTCGCATTTAAATTCGAAAGGGCTCCTAATGTACTGGCTATAGTGGCTGCTTTAGATGCCCTGACATTACGCTCAAATGCTGCTTTCTGTTCAGCAACAAACTTAGCAGCTTCTGCTTCACTCAATCCTTGGGCTATCATTTCTTCGGATTGATTGACTGCCTGAATGTGTGCCATCTTTCTGGCAAGCCCTTCCCTGTTTAGATTAGTAATTGCGGTATCTGTTTTTTCCTTATCTACGTTTCCGCTTTCTTCTGCGGCTGTTCTTTGGGCTTCTAATTCTAATTGTAATGCTTCAACTCGTTTTAATGCTCGTGCGGCTTCTGAGTCTTCAAGACCTTGCGCTATAAGTTCCTGTCTCATTGCAGAAATTCCAGCTTGAAAAACTATATCATCATACATGGCTGCAAATTTTAGCCCTATAATTTCAGTGCTTCGCTCAAAGGCATTACTGTTCAATTCCTCCATCTTTTTGATCTTGGCACTCATATCGCTAAATGGGTTTAAGAAATCGAGAACTTTGAACCCTGTTATTTCAGCTTTTTCTTCAATGAATTTGAAACTTAATTCAAAACTCTTCATTAAAGTCGAAAGTATAGGTTGCAGATTTGCCGCTATTGAAGAACCTATATTTTCCCAGCCTATTGCCCCAAGTTTTGCAAATTCCGCATTAGCTCGTTCTATTGACGGTTGTATTTTATCTATTATTACATTGCCAATCTCAATCATTACGTTCTGCATATTGTTCTTTAATTTGGAGAACTGTGTATTGAAAGCGGAGTTCATTTTCTCAAAAGCTATTTCTGTTGCTCCTGCCGCTTGAGTTTCAAATTGCTCTACATTTTTACTAAGCACATCAAAATTATTAGCAAGGGTTTGGATTCCTGTAATAGCCCTGACATTAGGAATGAATTTTTTAATAGTTGCGGGGTCCATACCTTGAAATTGTTTTATAGTCTCAACAATATCTACTGTTCCATCTGCAAATTTGACCACCTCTATTCCTGCGGCTTTCATCGCATCTCTTGCTCCGTCAGCGGGAGCACTTAAACCAAGGATTGATGCCCTCAATGCGGTAGTAGCTTCTGCAGTATTAATACCCGAAGCAGTCAGAGTAGCCATTGCTGCGCCTACGCCTCTCATACTCAAATTCATAGATTTAGCAAAAGGAAGAACCATGCCCAAACTCTGCCCCAATTCGTTCATCGTTGTCTTACCCAATCTCACTGTAGTGAATAACACATCGGAGACATCGTTTACTTCGTCTGCTGTCTTACCATAAGCATTTAGCGAAGTAGTTAGTATGTCAGCGGCAGATGCAGCTGTGGTGACACCTCCTACGGCTAATTTACTTGCTACGGCTAAAATATTGGCAGATTCAGCGGCATCAGAAAACCCCGCAGATACAATATCATATTTCGCTTTACTGATAGAACTAAGAGCCAAACCGGAAGCTGATGCAACTGCTCTTAATTCCCTACTCATATTGGGAAGAGTTTTTGCATTAACATTATTCATCAAAGTAGAGACTTCAAGTAATGATTTTTGAAAATCTCCTGCTAATTTTGTAGAGAGGACTGCGAATCCAGCCCCAACCAATGCCGATTTTGCCCCTAATCTCGCAACGGAACCAGTAACGGCTTTTAATGCTTTTCCAGTTTTGGCAGCACCTTTTTGACTAATTTTTAGGACTATATTTTTAGGCATTTTCTTTTGCGTTTAGTTTTTCGATTTTATTAAACTCATTTTCAATTAAAATAAAACAATCTGTACGGAAGGAACTTAAATTATCTAAATCATCACCTAAAGGAACATTAAAGTTCTTACAAAGGTAATAATCATTAATCATTTCAATCTGCCAATCTCTAATTAAAATATTTGGATTACTAAAGAAAGGAAGATTGTAATAGAGTGTTTGTCCGAGTCCATGTTTTTCTGTCGTTGGTTGTTTTATCAATTTTATTATTTCATCAAGAACATCGTTTTTTGTTTTAAATTCCTTCTGCTTTCCCGTAATAGGGGACTGAGCCGAATAAGGGAGGTCTGCAAATCCAGTTGAGATTCCCTTAACATGACACCAGACTGCATAACTCAGTCCCCATGTCCAGAAGGGGTTTCAAACCCCATATACGAGTTTATTATTTCCATTAGAACTTCATCCTCTTCAAGAACAGTTAAACTTCCTAATGCCTCATCAACTTTTTCTTCGGTCTCAAAGGCTATTAAAGCAAAATCGTCTGCTAATCCATGAACCAATTCTGGCTTCATGTCTTGAAAAACGACCTTGACCTTTCCATAAAGTTCTCTGCGTTCCTTGCGAGTAATGTCCTTGCATTCAAACTCGCCATGTTTTGTAATAATGACCATTCTGACCTCCCTATTAGTTTACCAAGCAGTCACTGCTTCATTTTTAAACGTAGTAATTTTAAATGCTTCAGTTGAACCACTCTGGACACATTCAAATTCAAGAGAATGAAAAAGCCCCGATTCACTTAGGTCTTGTCCAGGGTCTCCTGTGTATTGAATCTCGGCAAGTATATTACATTCACCTTCAGCACTTACAGTCCCGTCTCCGATACTAATAGCGAGGCTCATTGTATCCCCATCAAGAAAGTCTTGAATAATATTATTGGTAGCAAGATAATTAAATTGATCATCATATTTAATTACCAGACTCCCTGTAACCGCATATTCGGGGAATACGTATGCTTCAGCATTGCCATTTGTATCAGATCCCACCCGATTAACTCCATTAGAAATATTAAATGAAAACGACTTCATAATGAAAGTTAATGTTGTAGCATCATCTATGTCTAAGGTTCTTACATCGGCATCTAAAACATTAAAATAAGTTGTCTCAGCAGCAGCCCAATTAGCAACGGTGAAATCAACTTCCGTAGTTGTTGAAGTAGCAACTGGACTTGAAAATCCACTGAAATAATTACCACTAATAGAAACCATCCCATTATTTGCAGCTACGTCTCCAGCAATAGTTAAATCGGAACAGATGACCCCTGCAACTCTAATACCTTCACTTGCCGTTCCTGGATAATATGCCAAGTTACAACTATGAGGCAATCCGTCTCCGCCAATAGCTTCGCCCATTGAATTAGCATTACTTGAACCATCTATTTCCATTTCATGTACGATAGAACTAGATTGACCATTTTCTTGCCCCACTAATAGGCAATGTTGTGCTAATGTTCTTGGGGTTGCCAGCATTTCAAAAGGCATTGATATTGTCCCACCTCTTGTGTTTGTTACTGTATCGGCAGCATTCTTGACACTTCCTCTACCGCTTAATAATCTCGATTCCCTGAGAATATTAAATGTTGGTTTTTGTGCTTGGACAACTGGTTGCGTAAGATACGCTGTGTCATCAGCAGAAGTGGAATCTAATGCCACTCCGAAAGCTGTTTCAGCCTTCAAACCGTATTTTATACTGCTTACAGGGACTACTCTTGTATCGGCCATTATTTAGCCTCCTTTTTTATTGTTGTTTTTCCTTTTTCTACAACTCCCATACTAAGCAGTTGCTTTGCGGCATCCTCATCCACATCTACAGTTTCGCCTTCCTTCAGTTTATTAAATTGAAGTGGGCTGCATAATACAGAATTAGGATTTACTCTGTATATTTTATTTGATTTTCCTTTGATTTTCATTTTAAATCACCTCTATGTTTTGACAGTTAAATGTTCCTACTCCCCTTAAAAGGGTGGGGTCATCTTCGTCTATTTCGTATTCAATGCTTGAAATATTTGCATCAAACCATTTCTCGCCATTAGAAGAAGAGACATTGTTTAATATTAATCGCTTAAGCCTTTCCATTATATTGCTCACTTGTTTAATATTGTTTTTATTGTATTGACCCCCAAATTTTAATTGATAATTAATTAAAATATCATATTCCCTTTGGACACCACTTGACATATAAGTGACTAAGGTGTCCGACTCTGGAATTAAGAGGAAAGAACTATTTCCACGATGCTCGTCATAATGTACGGGGACTGCAAATTCGTCATTAATAATAGTTGCCAAACTATCTATTATATCGTCATAAATTGTATTTGTGAAAGTAATTGGCATTAATATCTCGATGTTCTTACTGATTTAATCGGTGTGAATGCTTGATCCAATACCCCACTCACTTCCAGCTCATATTCGTCGTTGGTAGTATAAAGACCCGCAGCAAAACGAATCCACATATGATGTGCCGCTGGTTGCCAGCCACAATCAATTATTTCTTCACTAACGTCTTGGTTCATTTTTAAGCCTTTTTCATTTCTTGTATAAGTCGAATATTTGACGGTTGTATTAGCAGACCCTGCCGTAATTGTGCCTCCAGTAGAAATAAGAATTTTGACTGCATCCCATTGAGTGCTCGCCTTTCCCTTCACATCAACTATCCCGCCAGTTGTATTTGCATTAACAGAAACGTCTTTTAAAATGCCTTTGTATTTTTGCTCGGACTCACTGCTGTATAGAGTAATTTGACCAGTTCTGAGCATATCCAACCAGCCTGTATTTTGCTCGTTTATAGCTTGGTTTTTTATTAGGTCAGCTTTCTCTACGTCGTACGGTCTTATTAACGATTCTACCGCCATTACAGCCGTGCTACGCACTATAATTTCAGGATAATCATTACCAACTGCATCAGATGTTCCAATTCCTTTGTTTTTATAAATCGGAAATGGTAAATAAGAACGAATAAAATCACTTGCTCTTTTTACTGCTTCAGTTTTTAAATCACTCCAATCCCTAGACGATTCAAACATTGTTGAGTTCATTACTGAAACACTTAGTCCCCCCATGAAAAATTGCAATCTATCTGAACCCGAATCATATTCATACTCGTTATTAGCATTAGGAGTGTCCGTTACTTTTGTTTGCTCTGCCCCATCCTTATATAATTGACCACTAACGTCACTTGAATTATGTAGGTAATAAAGGTTGGATGTTCCTGACTCTACCCAATTACTCGCCAAAACTCTTTTGTGGTCGTATTCCCCCAAATATGGCTCAATAAACGATAGGTCTGTGGTTGTATCGCAATAACTTTCTTGGTATGTACTCATGCTCTGGCTCCAATTCTATGTGGAAAATCAATTTCTATAATCTCCAATTCTAAACTCCTAATAGATTCAATTAATTCAATTAACATTTCTTTCTCATCTATACAAGTATTATCAATAATGACATTTGTAATATCAACACACTCAGCAATCCTTTTACATCTAAGGATAGTTTCAAATGCGTTTTGATCTGTATCAACACCAGTTGTTATTTCTGTGATCTTTTCCATGTCAAATAGTCCGCCCCCTCATAGGGGTCGAAAATGGTTGTAATTAATCTGTTGTCATTATCATCGTATTTAGGATCAATAATTGTTACGGGTGCATTAAATATATTTTTATCATCTAATCCTAATTTATTAGCGTAATTATCTACCCTCTTAAAAGAAGCAACTTGAATAGCGTGACTGATTAATCCGTTTGAAGGGTCTTTCAATACTTGATACCCGCTTACGTGAGTATGCCCAGCAGTTAGTATGTGGTCTCTCCAACCAGTTTGAACCGCCCTACTAACTGCATGAGCCGTATTCCAGATAGAATGTCCCTTAAATTGATGCCTTGCATTAATCCTAACACGTTTTCCATTTGGAAACTTTAAATTGATTCTCACCCCATGATTATTATAGACTGTTTTTGTCCTTCTCATTATAAATTCTAATGGATCACCATCGCCCGACCATACATCGTGATTCCCTCCAACTAAATAAAGCCAATCCAGGCTTGAAATAAAATGCTCTGATATTGCCCAGGATTCTTTTGCCGTTGTACTCTGTTGGCTGTATAAAGCTGCAAGCCTACCTATCCAGTTGTTCTGAATGTCTCCTAAATTGCCAGCAAATAGCCCTTCAACTTTATTAATTTTGGTTGTCAGGGCAAATATCTCAGAAAGGTCTGTTCCGTCATCATCAACGTGAGGATCGCCAAAGTGACAAATGCCTATCGGACCATCTATATTAATTGAAACATCAGTACAAGAATCATAAATATTCCTTTCTTTTTTTACGGTATATTTTTTTATTCTAAAATTAATTAAATCATCAATATCCAACTCTTTGTTTGGTTCTTCGCTTACAGAATAAGGTTTTGCTCTAATAATTTTAATTGACGTAGACCTTCTTCTGCATTCATTACATCTATATCTTTGTTTCCCTGCGGGGGTACTCCCAGCCTTATGGATACTAACAGATGAACAAAAAGCGCAGCTCAAAACATTACCATTTAAGTCTCTCATTTCTTCGTGCCTTATTTTCATTTCAAGCATTCTTAACAACAATTTCTTTAAAATGATCAACAGTACCCGACCCTTTTGATGTATTATAAAAGGCCTTCCAATAAACAGCTTGATCGTCTAATGTCTTTGGAAGTGATTGTGGTACTCTCCAATAGTGTAACCTACAGACAATGATCATCGCTTTAATATTAGTTGTTAGGATTTCTCGCCAATCATCTTCTATAGGATTGGTAAAATGTTTCCAATCTAAATAACAAATATCTGCGACTTTCTTCATAAGCGGTTCACGGTATTTCAAGTAATCATTGCAAAGGCTAACCGCTACCCACGGTTCGCATTGAAAGAATCCTCTGGCTATGTTATCACCACCAACTTGCATTAGATATTGATATTTTGATTCTACTAAGCCAGTTCTGTGAACTAAAATTACAGCATCATCAGAAGCATATTTAGAACCAACCTTCATCAGAGTGTCCTTAATAACTGTCATCATTTGAAGTGAATTAATCACTACTTCATTGACCTCATTGCTTTTTTTATATCAGCAATTAATTTATCATCTTTCTTAGATGGGGTGGCTTTAGCAACCAAATCTAAAACCCAGATAATAAAGCCTTTTAAACCTTTCTTTTTTATTTGTCTTTCAATGTATTTCGATGCCCAACTCATTTAGATTCTCCTTTTACCATTTTACTTAATCCCTGCCAAACTACATCCAGAAGTATATCGTCCTTGTCCGAAGGTGACATCTTAACCAGTTTCTCAAGAACCATAAACCCAAGTAAAACCCATTCCCAATTCATTTGTAGCCATTCCATTTTATATACTCCATGTTATTATGAAAGAAATAATTGCCATACCGCCCAATATATAATTACGCCAATTCTCGAGTAATCTCATGCGACCATTGGATATTTTTAGTTGTTCTTTAATATCAGGCAATTCTCTATTTAAAATTGTTTCAATTCTTGTAAGTCTTTCTTTAACATCGCCACGGTAGTCATCTATGTTTTGATATTCCATTTCATTTGCCGTTAATTCTTGAAACCGAACCCTTTATTTCCATAAGGACATCACTCATATCGTTAATTTCCTTTACAGTATCTTCGTGTCTTCTATCTCTGGTTTCATCGGAGCGGTTCCATCTTTCAATTAATTTAATCATCATACCTTCCATATTCTCCAAGGTTTCTTCCTGTCCTTTATTAATGACCTGTAATTCTTGGATAGATTCAGCTTGCTGTTCACTACGTTTAGCATTTTGATATACCATAAAGACGAACATACAACCCACTACACCAATCATACCAGCTTCTGCATATAATTCTAAGAAGGATTCCATTATTTAATGCCTTACAAAGAACATAATATTCAAAAAATATAATTTTTGAGGCATTAGTTTGATCATTATTTCTTTTTCCGTTTTCCCCAACTAAGCGGGTTAATGTTAAATTCTTTTTCATAAAAACTTACCTTTTCCTCGAGTTCGGCACGTTTCCCTTCTTCTTCCAACATGTGTCTGTCAAGAAGATTTGTAATCTGTTTATCTGCCAGCAACATTTGTTCTTCAAGGCTCTCCAGTCTATCCAATAACTTATAGCCAGACCAGCCGAGCATACCGACCAGAACAAATAACTGCCCCAACCACTTGAGATTAAGGCTGATGACAGCGTTATCGTCAATAATAGTGCTATTGTAACTTCTTGCTGTCTTAGGTGAGCCACCCATCGTCTCTCAAGTATTGTTCATTTGAATTTGCAATGTAAATATATTTAATGGGTATTCCATATGAAGTATTTATATTTTCCTTCATCTTATTGTTAGCTTCCTAATACTCAATTTATTATAATTTTTAAATATTATAATATTCATCTCATTGTGACCTTATTATTTACTAATTTATGTTTTACAATATCAATGCGCCCATTACCACCTGAATGCTTTTTAGCACATTCTTTGACAAATTCTTCTTCGCAAGTCTGGAACGAATCACTACGCTTAGTGATTTCTCCATCCACCCATAAGAAATAATCTTTTGCAGCAGATGGGTATGTAAGTGAACTCATAGAACCGTCAGCCAGTTTAATGGTCTTGGTCATTTCTGGCTTGTTGTTTAAGTGTAGCACAACATCGTGATCTTGGGCGCATCGTCTTACAATCATTCTTCTGCTTCAACCCCTTCGGGTTCTAATAGTTCACGAAGTTCGTTCACGCTTTTTTGATGCTTTTCCACAAATACCTTTTCACACTCCATTAATTGTTCTCTCATAAATAAGTTTGTTTGCAGCTTGTTTTGAACATCTTGAACGTGATCATTGTATCTCATTGTTTGTGCAGCAAGTTCCTTTTGAGAATCGGTCATCTTATCTATTTCATATTCCTTTCCATCAAAATTGAGCATTGCTGGCTTTTCTTTTTTTGTTTTAGCCATTATTGACTCCTTGTTTGTTAGTTCCCATTATTGGGAAG
>Ga0114904_1001005_pt1 | contig 14640 bp, 16 predicted proteins | sample MalvirDeepMed_s6_FD_83498 | JGI IMG/M metagenome (GOLD analysis project Ga0114904, IMG submission 83498) | Marine viral communities from the Global Malaspina Expedition - Malaspina viral metaG DeepMed_s6 | ecosystem: Environmental > Aquatic > Marine > Oceanic | place: Mediterranean Sea... | reverse complement strand
GTCCCAAACCAGGTGAAAGAGCACGACACCCGCAATCGCGATCCCTCGAACGACATCGACGATGTCGAGACGCGGGATGCTGGTCTTCGGGTCGAGGATTTCCGATGCGGGCAATTCTTGCATGAACAGCTCTAACTTCCACGCACCCATTCGATTGCCGCTCCCATCTGGGCCGGGTCGAAGCTGTGCATCTCGGCTCGGGTCAGGGCGTCGGCCAGTTTCGCGCCCCATTCCATCAAGACGCCTTCGCCAACGATGGCCACGCGGCTGAAGTCGTTCGCATGGGCGGTGTCGATCTTCAGGTCTTCCAGCATCGCAGACGGGCCGTCGTAGCCGTCGAAATCGGTCAGATCGAGAACGAGACCGGGTTTGCCTGGCCTTTCGAGCCGCTCGTGCAGAAGCCCGTGCATTCTCTCCAGGTCGCTTTCGCTGAGCTTACCCCGGCAGGCGATGCCGATGACATTGATGTCCGCCGTCTTGATCTCCGTAAACATGGAATTCTCCTATTTGTCGGACTTGCCGTGACCGTAGAGGTCGGCGTTCTCGTGCGAACGATTTTCATGCTCGAATTCGAGGCTTGAATGCCCGATGCCGAATTCCTCTTTGAGGCGGTGTTTGATCGCGGCCTTGATGTCTTCGATCCGGTCCCAGCCCCCATCGGTCAGCACGACATGGCAGTCGAGCGCAGCTTCATGTTCCTGCATCTGCCAGAGATGGACGTGGTGGACATCAGCCACGCCATCCACGTCGCGCATCGCATCAATGACCGCCGCGTTGTCCATGTCCGGCGGGCTGCCCAGCATCAGCGTGCGGATCGGGCCACCGATCTCGGTAACGGCGAGATAGAGGATATAGAGCGCGATACCGATCGTGATTGCGGGATCGACCCACCACATGTCGTAGAGCAGGATGAGTGTCCCGGCCACGATGACGGCAACCGAGGCCAGTGCGTCCGACAAGTTGTGCAGAAACAGCGCGCGGATGTTCACGCTGCCCTTCTGCATCGAGTAGGTGAGAACCGCTGTCAGGGTATCAACAACCAATGCCACTCCACCGAGGATCACCACGGTCCAGGCACCGACCTCCGGCGGGTCGATGATCCGCATTCCTCCTTCATAGATGAGATAGAAACCGATGAGGATCAACGTTGTGTAGTTGATAAGCGCGGCGACGATCTCGACCCGGCCGTAGCCGAAGGTCATGCGTTCATCCGCCGGACGCCGCGCGATCTTTCGTGCCACGAAGGCAATGACCAACGACGCCATATCCGAAAAGTTGTGCAACGCGTCGGCGATCAGGGCGAGGCTACCGGACAGGATGCCGCCTACGATCTGCGCGACCGTCAGAATACCGTTGGCCCAGATCGCTATGGAGACGCGGCGGTCGCCGGACTGAGGGTCAAGATGGGCATGGCTGTGGTCGTGCGGCACGAAAGGGCTCCTCGAATCATTCGAAGAGGGATGTAGGGGCTACAGCTACTGTAGGTTCAAGTCCTTTGATCACGTGCCACGCGGCGCCGCCAAAATGACCGTCGCGCCGATCAGGCAAATTGCGGTTCCGGCTAGGTCCCACCTGTCCGGTCGCTGTCCCTCTGCTAGCAACATCCACAGAACGGATGCAGCAATATAAACCCCGCCGTAGGCTGCGAAGGCGCGTCCCGCGACGACGGTTTCGACCTGTGCAAGCAGCCAACCGAAAATTGCAAGCGATAGGATTCCGGGCACCAGCCAGAGCGACGTAGCCCCAAGACGCCACCACGCCCAGATCGCAAAGCAACCGACAATCTCGGCCGATGCGGCCAGGGGATACGCAACAGTTGCGTGCACGTCAGTCGCCGGTTCCCTCGCGAGTCTTTTGACCGACGGGATCGTCGTGGACAGCCTCGTGATGCTCTCCATGCGCATCCTTCAATATCTCAATCCCGCCCCAGGCGGCCACGACAGCGACGGCGACACCGACCGCCAGATCGGGCCAGTTGCTCCCTAGCCAAGCGACGAGCGTACCGGCGATGATAATACCGGCATTTGCCAGAAAGTCGTTCATGGTAAAAATGTTGGCGGCGCGCACGTTGACATCCGGATCGGAGATCCGGCGCAAGAGAACGACGCAGACGAGGTTCACAGCGGCAGCGATCAGCGCCATCACGATCATCACAGGGCCCAGCGGTTCCGATCCTTCGAGGTATCGGCGACCGGCGTCGAACAGAATACCGATGGCGAACAGAATCAGCACACTCCCGGAGACGGTCGCCGCGATCCGCTTCCATCTGGCCGACCGGGACAGCGCGAACAGGCTCAAGGCATAGACGAACGCGTCGGATGTGTTGTCGAGGCCGTTGGCGATCAGCGACGTGGAGTCGCCGAACGCGCCGGTCATGAAGAAGGCCACAGCAATCGCGGCATTCAGCAAGAGCACGATCCACAGGATACGACGTTGACGCGCGTCTTTCGGCTGGATGCTTTCGCTCAACGCGTGTCTCCCTGGCGGCGACGTCCAAACGGATCGACGAACTCATTGTTCCCGTACGGGAGGGCCTAAGCACCGATCTCGTCGTGATCGGTCAGGCACTCCGAATGGTCCCGCAGGACCTCAAGCACCCGACAATCGGCCGTTTGTCCGCCAGCGCATTCGCGCACCATGCGTTTCAACTCGGTGCGCAAGGCCTCGAGACGCGCGATGCGCTGCTCAACCTGACGAAGCTGCCGACGCGCGATTGCGTCAGCGTTCTCGCAGGACCGGTCGGGTTCATCGCTGAGGTCGAGAAGCTCCCTGATAGCTTCGAGCGTGAAGCCCAGCTGACGCGCGTGGCGCACGAAAGCCAACCGGTCGAGTTCGTCCTCCCCGTAGCGACGCTGACCGCCCGCCGTTCGTCCCGGCTCGGGCATCAAGCCGATCTGTTCATAGTAGCGGATCGTCTGGACCTTGGTCCCGGTCTTCTTGGCGAGATTACCAATCGTCAGCATGTCCAACCCCCTCAAAGCTACAGTTTTGGTAGATTTCGAATAGTGGACAGGCAAGCGTTCTTCGCTCCAATCACAGATTTGCGACGAGACGACTTATGCGATGGAAATGGCTTGAACCTCTAGCAGCTGGAGGAGGTATCTCCCGCGTTGACAACGTCCCAGAGAACCCGAGCCGCGTTGAGAATGACGTTTTTGCAGCAATCCCTTTTGACGCTGATAGGTATAGTTGCGCTTGTTTTTCTGTGGCTCCTGCTTCGGGTGGATTACCGCTCAGACACTGCGCGGAAGACCGGAAATGCGATCCAAGCCGAGTTCGAACTTTCGGATCACACCGGAATGGTCCGGACGCAAGATGATTTTGCGGGGCGATGAATGCTGATCTTCTTCGGCTTCACCTATTGCCCGGACGTCTGCCCGACCACGCTGGCGGATATCTCGGACTGGTTGGACGCACTGGGCGGCGATGCCCGACGGCTTGATGTCGTGTTCATCACGGTCGATCCCGACCGCGAGACGGTCGAGATCATGGCGGAATATGTCGACTACTTTCATCCCGCAATCGAGGGATCGACCGGCACCGACGACCAGATCGCCCCTGGGGTTGAAGGTTTCCGCGCAAACTATGAGAAAGTACCGACAGAAGGCGGTGACCACACGTTGAACCACACGGCGAGCGTGTTCTTGTTCGACGTCGAGGGCTGGTTCGTCACGACCATCAACTATCACGAACCGCGGGAATTCGCGGTGCCGAAAATCCGGCGCACGATGAAAAAAGAAACGGAAGAGGCGACATGAAGATCAGATATCTGGCGACAGGACTGTTCGCGGCGGGCGGCATCGCAACGGGCGGCATTCTTCTATTCGACAAACTGGGAAAGGAGCCTGTTCCGCCCTCCCTTCGCAATGCCGCCACCTGGATACCGGAGCCTATGCCTTTGCCCACTTTCTCCAACTCGGACGCAAACGATTTGGATATGGGTAAAAAAGAGGTAGCGCCGACTTTCACTTCTCCAGCTCCTCTTGCCTCCGCGATCGCCGAGACTTCCGCGCCAGTCATCGAGCCGCTTCTGGAGGTCTGGTCGCGCGAAATCGCCTCTGGCGAAACGCTCGATACCGTTCTGGCGGAAGCTGGCCTCGTAGCTTCAGAGCGAGCCGAAATCGCCCTGGCGCTTGCAGCGGAATACGATCTGCGTCGGCTGCGTCCGGGACATGGACTTACTGTCGAGACAGGGCATGACGGGCATTTGCAGCGGGTGGTGCTGGATGTCGACGACGGCGTTCGGATCGAAACCGTCTTCGGTGCGGATGTCGCGACCCGTGTTCTTTCCCCCGAATCCGAGCTGCTGATCCGCGCGGCAGAAACGCGCATCGAGAGCTCCCTCTTCGCGGCGCTCGCTGACGCCGGTATCCCCGCGCGCTTCGCAGTCGATCTGGCGCAAATGCTGGGCGGCACTGTGGACTTTCGGCGTGACCTGTCGGGCGGCGAAATCATGCGCTTGATGTGGCGCGAGGAACGTGTCGAAGGCGGGGTGATCGGGCAACCCGAACTGGATTTTGCTGTGCTCGACCTCGGCGATACGCAATTCGAGATTGTCTGGCCCGAAGACGGCACCGGCCGGGCCACGATCTATCGGGACGGCGAGATGATGCGCGTCTTTGCCCAGCCCGTCGAAGGTGCGCGTCTCAGTTCTGTCTTTGGTCGCCGTGCGCATCCGGTCTATGGCGATACCCGCATGCATACCGGGGTGGACTTCGCCGCGCCGCGCGGCACGCCGATTTCGGCGACCGCGCCCGGACGTATCAGCTTCATCGGGCGACGCGGCGGCTACGGGCGGGTTGTTGAAATCTCGCACGGCTCCGAGACCATGACTCGCTACGCGCATCTCAGCGCGGTTCCAGACGGGCTGGCGGTGGGCGATCGCGTCGCGGCGGGCGATACGATCGGCCGCGTCGGTGCAACCGGTACGGCGACTGGTCCCAACCTCCACTACGAGGTGCGCGTCAATGGGCGGCCGACCGATCCTCTTTCCGACGACCGTCTCGCCGAAGCCGTAGAACACGAAGAGCGGAACGACGATGCGATCATGCGTCTTGGCGCGGCGCGGACTTTGCTTGACGAGCACCTCGCCGGTCTTCTTCCGACGAATCCAAACGAAAGACTCTGACCAATGAAACGATCGATTATGGCCCTGTCATGCGCCCTTGCACTCTTTCCGTTTGCGAAGGTCTCCGCAGAGCAATCGCAGATCGACGTCTACAAGACCAACAGCTGCGGCTGCTGTGTCGCCTGGATGAACCATCTCGACGAAAACGGCTTCGAGACGACCGGGCACGACATGTTCGGTGGAACTCTTGTCCGCTTCAAGCTCGACAACGGCGTTCCTCAGCGGATGGTGTCCTGCCATATGGGCCTGATCGATGGCTACGTGATCGAAGGCCATGTCCCGGCTGCGGACATATCCAGATTGCTTGAGGAACGCCCGGAGGCCGTGGGCCTCGCCGTGCCAAAGATGCCGCTGGGATCTCCGGGCATGGATCAAGGCAGTCGCCGCGATGCCTACGATGTCTTTCTGATCTATGAAGATGGTTCGACAGAGGTTTTTGCCAGCTATCCCGGCAACTGACCAAGGACTAAAGGGAATCCGATTTGGAATCACTGTCTCCGATAGCGCTCGGCTTCTTCGGAAGCCTCGCGGCCGGTTCGCTGACCGCAATCGGCGCAGTACCGGTGCTGTTCGGTCGTATCCCGTCGCGAGCCACGAGGGACCTGTCGCTCGGCTTTGCAGCCGGCGTCATGCTGGCAGCGTCGTTCTTCTCGCTGATCATTCCGGCCCTGGACGCAGCCGAAGGTCAGTTCGAGAACGGTGCCGTGCCAGCCGCCATCGTCTGTGTCGCGATCCTCTTCGGCATGGGCGCCGTCGCTCTGTTGAACGAGAAGCTGCCGCACGAGCACTTCTCGACGGGCCGCGAAGGGCCGGACGCGATCGCCCTGCGGCGTGTGTGGCTGTTCATCTTCGCGATCACGATCCACAACTTCCCCGAAGGCCTCGCCGTCGGGGTCGGCTTCGGTGCCAACGGTCTTTCCGGCGGCCTGCCGCTCGCGCTCGGGATCGGCCTACAGAACGCGCCCGAAGGGCTCGCGGTGGCGGTTTCGCTGCTGGGCGAAGGCTATTCGAAGTGGCGCGCCTGGGGCATCGCTGCTCTGACCGGTATGATCGAGCCTGTCGGCGGGCTTATCGGTGCCGGCATCATCAGCCTGTCGCAACCGCTTTTGCCCTGGGGTCTCGCCTTCGCGGCCGGTGCGATGCTGTACGTCATTAGCCACGAGATCATTCCCGAAACCCACCGGAGCGGAAACCAGAACCGCGCGACGCTTGGCCTGTCGGTCGGGCTGGTTCTCATGCTGTTCCTCGACGTTTGGCTCGGATGAGATCATGACGAATATGAACAGCCCGCGCGCCCTGGGGCTGACCATCGCGACTGCTGCCATCATCGCCGATCAGGCAACGAAGGCAGTTGTCGTCGCGAATGCCGGTGCCTTGGGCACCGGAATCGCCGTTGGCCCAGGCTTCAATCTCGTCTTCGGGCGCAACGACGGCGTGACCTTCGGTATGCTTGGCGGTGTGCCATGGTGGGGCCTCGCGCTTCTCGCACTTGGTATCTGCCTCTGGCTGACCGTCATGTTGTATCGCTCGGACAGCCGGATCGAGGCATTGGCCTATGGGGTGATCATCGGCGGCGCGCTTGGAAACGTCATCGACCGCGTGCGCTTCGGCGGGGTCACTGACTTCCTGGATTTCTACGTAGGGCGGCTGCACTGGCCCGCCTTCAACCTGGCGGATGTCTTTGTGGTCTGCGGCGTCGGGCTGCTGCTTCTGGCATCTGTCCTCGAGCGACGCAAAGACAACTCGAGGGTTGGTCAGGAGTAAATGTCGATAGGCGTTCCATTCCGCACCATGGAGTAGATTTCCTCGATCTGCCGATCCGTCACCGAAATGCAGCCCGCCGTCCAGTCGCGCTTGTCGACCGGATCGATACCGGGACGTGGCCCACCGTGAATGAAGATGTCGCCCCCGGGCGATCTGCCTTCAGCGGCGGCGAAGTCCCGGTCCTGCGCGTTCGGATAGGAGATACCAATCGACAGGTGGAATCGGCTGTCGGGATTGCGCCGGTCGATGACATACGATCCCTCAGGCGTCCGTCCGTCTCCTTCGAACTGCTTGTGACCGATCGGTGCGAAACCCAGTCCGATGGGATAAGTGCGCAGCGCCCCTTCGGCGCCATCGAGAACGAGCAACCGCCTTCCCTTGAAGAGCCGCAGGCGCGTGACTTGTGGGCCATCATAGCTGCGGAACTTGGTCGCACAGGCCGACAGAAGCGTGGCCACAGCGCCAAGCAGCGCAATCCGTCTCGTGAGTCTGATATACTGCATCGATGGATGCCCCGTTTTCGAGGTTCTCTACTTCGTCGGATAAGCCACAAGAATGCGCCCGGATCAATGCCCGTGCGCCAGCGCGCCCTGTGCCATGCGTTCACCCACCGGCTCGCCACCCTCGGGCGGTGACTTGCGCCCGGCGGCGTTCAGCAGACGCAGAGCGTTGGCGACCACCAGCAGCGACACGCCGACATCAGCCGCGATGGCCCCCCACATCGACGCCAGTCCGAAGGCGGTGGCCACGACGAACGCGGCCTTCGTTGCCAGAGAGATGCCGATGTTCTGATGAATGATCGACATGGTGCGGCGCGAATGGCCGATCAACCACGGAACACGGGCGATGTCGTCGGTCATCAGGGCAATGTCGGCCGTCTCTATGGCCGCGTCGGATCCGACCGCCCCCATGGCGATGCCGTAATGCGCCCGCGCCATCGCCGGGGCGTCGTTTACCCCGTCACCGATCATCGCGACCATGTCGTGCCTGGCGACCAGTTCCCCGATGGCCGTGACCTTGTCTTCCGGCAGAAGCTCGGCGCGGACCTCGTCAATCCCGACTTCGGCCGCAACGGCCCGCGCGGTGCGTGCATTGTCGCCCGTCAGCATGACGATGGTGTTCACGCCCTGCGCGTGCAGTGCGGCGATGACGCCCTTGGCCTCCGGCCTGATCCGGTCACGCAATTCCAGAACGCCGACGACTCCGGCATCGTCGCCGACCGCGACAAGCGTGGATCCGCCCGCTTCGATTCGGTTCCGAAGGTCACCGGGGATCGCGTTGCCGAAACCCTTTTCCTCGGCGAAGCGATCGGAACCCAGCCAGATCGACCGCCCATTGGCCTGCCCTTCCAGACCTCGGCCGGGCACCGTGCGCGTCTCGTCCGCCGCGGCGACGGTCAAACCGTCCCGCGCGGCTCGGTCCAGGATGGCGCGGGCGAGCGGGTGCGACGAACGCGCTTCGAGTGCGGTCGCGAGGGACAGGAGTTCGGCTTCGCTGGTAGTACCAAGCGGATGGATACCCGCCACCTCCGGCTCGCCCATCGTGATCGTGCCGGTCTTGTCCATCGCCAGCGCCGTCGTCCGGCCTGGGGCCTCGACATAAGCGCCGCCTTTGATCAGAACCCCCGCTCGCGCGGACGCGGTCAGCGACGCGACGATCGACACGGGCGTCGAGATCACCAGCGCGCAGGGGCAGGCAATGACCAGAAGCACCAGCGCATTGTAGAACCAGAAGTCCCAAGCACCGCCAAAAAGGAGCGGCGGAAGCAGCGCGATTGTGACTGCCAGAACCATGACCACAGGCGTGTAGATGCGCGCGAACTTCGCCACCCATTGTTCCACCGGCGCGCGGCGGGCATGGGCGTCGCCGACCATGCGGATGATCTTTGCCAATACCGTATCGGAGGCGAGTTTCGTCGCGCGCACTGTCAGCGTGCCTTCGCCGTTGATCGTGCCAGCATAGACTTCGTCGCCGGGTTCCTTCGCGACCAGCGCGCTTTCGCCGGTGATGGGGGCCTGATCGACCGCGCCGGCACCGTCCGTCACCTCGCCGTCGAGCGCGATGCGGTCACCGCCGCGCACGATGAAACTGTCCCCGACGGCGACTTCCGCTGCCGGAACGTCCGCTTCGCTACCGTCCGCCCGGATCAGCCGTGCCCTGGGCGGCGCCAAATCCAGAAGCGCCGAGACCGCATTGCGCGCCCGCCCGACACTCCAGCTTTCAAGATAGAGCGAGAGCGAGAAGAAGAAGGCCACCGTCGCCGCCTCGAAGAACTCGCCCAGGCCGATTGCGCCCGCGACGGCCACGACCATCAGCAGGTTCATGTCCGGCGAAAGCCGCCGCGCCGAGGACCACGCCTTGGGCGCGACCAGCCAGACACCGAACAGGATCGCGATCCCGAACAGCCCTGCCTCGGTCAGGGGCATCGGGGCATCGCCATGGCCCGAGAATATGCCGACTGCGCCGCCCAGCCCGGTCTCGATCAGGTGCCAAAAGAAGCCAGCGGCCCAGAAGCCGCCGCTGAGCATCGTGAACCATCTTTGACGCGCAAGATGGGCGGCCTGGTCTTCCGAAGCCGTTTCAGCATCCCAAAGACGAGCAGTCATTCCGGTGCTTGCCACCAGTTCCGCGATGCGCGCATCGGTGACGGGTTCGGCGCCGTCCAGAACGGTCATGCGCCCGTTGATCACGTCAAAGGCCAGATGTCCCTTTCCGCCGATCTCGGGTCCAACGGCACGACCTAAAATCGCGATCTCTTCCGCGCAATCGAGACCGGACACCTGGAAACTGCGTCCTTTCACCGGTGTCGTCGCGGTTGTCGGCATCTCCTTGTCATAGCGTGCGTTGCCGCAGCAACCACCAATCTCTTGTCGATGTGCGGTGACGCGATCGTGAATATGAGGATCGGAAGGCATTGGCGGACCTGCAAACTTGCGAATTCAGACATGGAGATAGCTCCTACAGCAGCTAGAGCTTCAAGGCCCAATCTCGTTTTTGCGTTGTTCATCGAACAGGGGAATGAAAAAGCTTGTCACCGAAACCGGAATCGATGGGAAAATGGCCATGCGCGTCAGACTGATAGGCTTTGTGGTGGCAACGCTCGCCCTAGGTGGGTGCTCGACGCTTGACGGCACAGCCCGCGAGACACGTCAGCAAGAGGCCGTTCAGGCCCAACTAGCTGCCTTGGCGGCACCGGATCAGGATGTTGCAACGGCGCGGCTGAGACCCGAAGACGGGTGCTACTGGTATCGCCATGCCGGGCGTGTCGAGACGACCGAGCTTCCGCTTCGCACACCGGGTGGCCAGCAGATTTGTGCACCCTCCGAAACGTGACCGCCGCTACCGGACGACTCGCAACCGTCTGATCGGACGACTTCCGACGACATTTTGCGCCGGAAGCCGTGGCTTCGCGTCTTCAACTGCGCGGGGATACGCTGTCGTCGGCCGAGTAAAGATACGCGGTCGAACCGAGTTCGACCCTTGGGTAAAGCTGATTGATGTGTGCCATGACCATGCGGACGCACCCTGAACTTGCCCGCGAGCCAATGGACCGCGGATAGGGCGTGCCGTGGATCCGCAGATAGGTATCCCGGTCTCCGACATAGAGATAGAGCGCCCGCGACCCCAAGGCATTGCTCGGACCCGGTTCCATTCCATCTTCGTACTGCGCGTAGACTTCGGGCTCGCGCTCGATCATCGACTGGGTGGGCGTCCAATGCGGCCACTCGACCTTGCGCTTGATCGTGTAGGTGCCCGGCTCGTAGAGATCGCCCCGCCCGATGGCCACCCCATAGCGCATCGCGGTCCCACCTTCCTCGATATGATAGAGATACCGCGCTACCGCGTCGACATGGATGTCGCCCGGTGTCAGTCCGTCATTCGCAACGACCCGCTGTGGCAGGAAGCGCGGATCCAGACCCCACGGATTGGAGGTCGCCGGATCAAAGCCCGGCGGCGTCACCTGCGCGTCCCAGGCGGCCTTTTCCGCTGCCGTCGGCTGGCTGCTGGAAAGCGCGGGGCCTGCTGCCGCGGCCGAAAACAGCGCGGAAGTCGTTATGATGAAATGGCGTCTTGTCAGCATGTTCTGCTTCTCTCTTCAATATCCAGCCCGGTGTCGCCGAAGAATTCGAGATACTTTGCAGTAGGATAGGACCTACACCAGCTAGAGGTTCAATGGTTCACGATCAGAAAATCGTGAGAGGTTTCTGAAACCGCGATCTATCGATTTTCATCGCGGGGCGCGAATGACGGCCAGGTAGACCGAAGCGGAGACGCGAGCGACAGTTTCCGACTGGCCGATGAGAAGTTGGCCAAACTTTCGCTTTTCCTCCTTGAGTCGCGCGGCAGCCTAGGGTCGAAGATTGACGATGATGATCTTGGTGCCTCAGAAGCCAGTACATCAGCCTGATGCCTTTGAATTCATAACGGTCTGGCGGGCCATGCTTTGCAGGATCGGACAATCGGGCCGATGGTCACCAGCGCATTCACGAACAAGGTGGTCGAGCGTCTGACGCATGTCTTGGAGATCCGCGATCTTGTCGTCGATCGCACTCAAATGATCTTTGGCCAATGCTTTCACGTCTGCACTGGCACGCGTGTCGTCCGCCCAAAGTGCAAGCAACTTGCGGCAATCCTCGATCGAGAAGCCGAGCGCCCGCGCGCGACCCAGAAACGTGAGCTTGTGCGCGTCGCGGGTCCGGAACGCGCGATATCCGTTCGTATCGCGCAGCGGTTTAACCAGACCGATATCTTCGTAATACCTGATCGTCTTGGCGGGCAGTCCCGACACAATCGCAACTTCTCCGATATTCATGCCTTGCCTCCTTTCTGTTTCATTCTGCGGGTTCGGGAACGATACTGGCGCTGTGCCGCTTGGGCGTGGCCTTGGCGGAGCCGGTTTGAACCCGGGTCAGGCGAAGCGCATTCGACAAGACGAAGACACTGGACAGCGCCATCGCGCCCGCGGCCAGCATCGGCGACAGAAGCATCCCGGTCAGGGGCCACAGAACGCCCGCGGCCACCGGGATTAGCGCGGTGTTGTATGCGAAAGCCCAAAACAGGTTTTGGCGAATGTTACGCATCGTGCGCTGGCTGACATCTACCGCACGCAACACGCCGGCCGGATCGCCCCGCATCAGCACGACATCGGCCGTCTCGATAGCCACGTCCGTACCGGTCCCCATTGCCACGCCGATATCGGCAGCAGCCAAGGCGGGCGCATCGTTGATGCCATCGCCGACAAAGGCCACCGGGCCTTGCTCCCGGAACTGCTCGATTGCGGCGACCTTGCCGTCGGGCATGACTTCGGCCGTCACCAGATCGATCCCGAGCTCCTGCGCGATGGCATCTGCCGTGGCGCGTGCATCGCCGGTCACCAGGGCGACCCTTAGGCCGCGGCCCTTCAGCTTCGACACGGTGTCCGATGCACTGGATTTGACGGGATCGGCAACGCCGATTGTCGCTGCCAGGCTGCCGTCGATTGCAACAAAGAGCGGGGTGCGCCCCCCTGCCCCGATGGCAGCCGCGTGCCGGTCCAGCGCCGCGGTCGCGATGCCGTCGCGCCGCATCAGACGGGACGCGCCGACCAGAACGGTCCGCCCGTCGACCGTGGCGCGGGCACCGAGACCGGTGATGCTTTCGAAACCGCGCACCCCCGACAGATCCAGACCGCGCAGTTCGGCGGCCCGCACGATGGCCTCGGCGATCGGGTGCTCGGACATCGCTTCCACCGATGCGACCAGCCTCAGGACGTCGTTCTCCTCGAAGCCCTCGCCGACCGACAGATCGGTCAATTCCGGACGGCCTTCGGTCAGGGTGCCGGTCTTGTCGAAGACAATCGTGCGGACCTCCTGAAGCCTCTGCAACGCATCGCCCCGGCGGAACAGCACACCCAATTCGGCGGCGCGCCCTGTTCCGACCATGACCGACGTGGGTGTGGCAAGCCCCATGGCGCAGGGGCAGGCGATGATCAGGACCGACACGCCCGCGACCAACGCAAGACCAAGTGCGGGATCGGGGCCGAAGGTCAGCCACGCCGCGACCGTCAGGACCGCGACAGCCAAAACGGCGGGGACGAACCAGCGCACGACGCGGTCCACCGCGGCCTGGATCGGAAGCTTCGCGCCCTGCGCGTCCTGCACCATTCTGACGATACCAGCCAGCACCGTGTCCTCGCCCACGGCCGTCGCGCGGAAGGTCAAGGCACCCGTGCCGTTGACGGTGCCGCCGGTCACACGCGCGCCTGCGAGTTTTTCAACAGGCAGCGGTTCGCCCGTGAGCATGGCTTCGTCGACGAAGGATCGTCCCGAAGTGACCTCGCCATCCGCAGCAATTCGTTCCCCGGGGCGCACGATGATCATGTCGCCCCTGACCACGTCGGCGACGGGAATATCGAGCGTTTTTCCCTGTCGCTCGACCCGAGCTGTGCCCGGTCTCAGGGCGATCAGCGACCGGATCGCCGCGCCCGTCCGCCCCTTTGACCTCGCCTCCAGATACCGTCCGGTCAGGATCAGTGTGACGATCACGGCCGCGGCCTCAAAATAGACCGCGACACTGCCGGGCGGCAGTATCGACGGGGCGAAAGTCGCGACTGTCGAATATCCCCACGCCGCCAATGTTCCAAGCGCCACGAGCGAATTCATGTCCGGTGCCGCACGGAGCAGGGCGGGCACACCCTTCGTGATGAAGCGCCGACCGGGCCAAGCCAGGATCAGCGTGACCAGCGCAAACTGCACGATCCAAAGGGTCTGGCGGCCGAATGTCGCGTCGAGGGTGTCGCGGAAGCCGGGAACCAGTTGCCCCCCCATTTCAAGCAGGAAAACCGGCAACGTCAAAACGGCGGCGATTATAGTCTGACGCAACAGGGTTCGCGTCTCTTTCGTCGCCCGATCTTCGTGTTCGGTCGACAAGTCACCGCGAACGCGCAGCGCCGTTGGATAGCCTGCCTCCTCCGCCGCCCGGGCGATTTCCTCCGGTGTGGTCGCGCCAGCGAGCCATTCGACCTCCGCCGCATTGGTCGCAAGGTTCACGCGCGCCGCGATCACACCGGATACCGCCGCCAGCGCCCGTTCGACCCTGCCCGTGCAGGACGCGCATGACATGCCCTCGACCTCGAATGTTTCCACCCGTGTTTCCGCCGGATATCCGGCAGACCGAAGGGCTTCGGCAATGTCCCCCAGATCGGCAGCCGCCGGCGCGACCCGAGCGGTTCCGTCGGCAAGGTTCACATTCGCCGAATCGACGCCCGGAACTGATGCAATTGCCCGTTCGGCGCGACCGACGCAGGACGCGCAGCTCAGCCCGGTCAACTGGATCGTACTGAATGTTTGGGCCACGGGCGACGCTCCTTCGTAAGGCATAGGCCAGAGATAGGGCTTCCCCTTACTGGAAGGTCAAGGATGCAAAATCACATTTCCGTCCGCTTGACCCTCCAGCGCTGGAGCGTCCCATATATCCGGCAAGCGAAAGAAAGGACCGACCATGACCATCCTGAACGTTCCCGGCATGAATTGCGGCCATTGCAGGACCGCGGTCGAACAGGCGATCGCATCCGTGGACTCTGCCGCCACGCCGCAAGTTGATCTGGGCAATAAAACGGTATCGCTTGAGAGCCACGCAAGCGATCAGGAAATCGTCGACGCGCTCGCGGCCAAGGGTTACCCGGCGACCGTCGCCGCCTGAGCCCCCCCGGCGTTTCCTATTCCTGACGCGCGGCCTCGACCAGATTTTCGAGCTGTTCCAGCGGCACG
>Ga0114904_1001001_pt1 | contig 14693 bp, 27 predicted proteins | sample MalvirDeepMed_s6_FD_83498 | JGI IMG/M metagenome (GOLD analysis project Ga0114904, IMG submission 83498) | Marine viral communities from the Global Malaspina Expedition - Malaspina viral metaG DeepMed_s6 | ecosystem: Environmental > Aquatic > Marine > Oceanic | place: Mediterranean Sea... | reverse complement strand
TTAGCCATAATATTCAAAGGGTCAGTTTCAGATGTACCGAATCCGGTATCTGTTCCTGAACCGTCTGAACCTACAGTTGTACCTGCACCAGAAACCATAGCTGCAATGACGTTTTCATCGTAAGAATCTTTTAGAGCGTATGCTCCAGAAGATGTAGCCAGTGCCTCCCAGTTCACGTGCGATTGTCTTTCTTCGATATCATCAACTTTAAAAGCAAATGCATTAGCTTGGTCAACAACTAGTTGTAGTTTATCATCAGCCAAATTTTGGATGTTGATTGCTCCACCTCTAGTGTATGAACTTACGCTAATACTAGGTTCTTTTATAATATTAACAGTATCTCCGAAATTTTCAATCTCACCTGCATAGTCAGTGTTAGTAATATCTTCCACGACTGATGCAGTTCTAAAGAACTTTTGGACTTTCTGACTATAAATTACCGGTAACCAATTACCCGAAGGTAGATTATCATAACCGGCTGATTTAGTAATAGCCATAGTATTGTCCTCCTATAGACTGTTGAGATTAAGTACGAATCCTACCTTCTCTTCTAGCTAAATCAATTTCCTTTTCAAGTTTTACAAATTGTTGAGGTTTTAATTTTTCTATTTCTCTAACACTCCAAATCTTTTTTTCTCCAGCTTCGATATCTCTTTTAGAAGTAGATGTAACTGCTTTAGCAGCTTCTTTTTTGTCAACACTTTTTGCCTTCTTAGTTAAACCTGCATCCATTTTATATAAATCAATGGCACGGGCTGCTAATTTTGCATTACTTGTATTGTCATATAACCACCCTTGAATAGTAGAATCTTGAGTTGCAACCCATTCATGAAATTTATCATCTGCTCTTATGTCTTTAAAATCAGAGTGGATTTTTTCTAATTCCACTTCTGCTTTATCTCTATTGACATTTGCTTGAGCATTTTCTAAATTTTTCATTTTAGTTTGCACTTGCTTTGCCTTTTCATCCGCTTTTGTATGAGCTATAGTTTCTATAACATCATATACATCAGGATATTTTTTACGCCAAGCATCAATTTCCCCTTTAGTCTTAGGTAATTTAAAGCTGTCAGCTTTCTCTTCTAACTGAGTTCTAAACCGAGAAACTTCATCTTTATGTTTATTCACAGTAGAATCGTAATGGCGTTTAAGGTCATCATATCTTTTCTTAAACACCTTCTCTTCAGCATTTACAGGGCGTTCTTCTTCGGGAGTAGCTGCTTCTTGTGAATCAGTGTCCTTCTGAACGGTAGCTGTATCCTCTGTTTCCTCCTTATCTAAATCTTGTTTATACTTATTATGATATGGAGTAGGCTCAAGAAGAGCCTCTGTTTGTTCCTCATTTTGTTCACTAGTTTCTTGAGAAACTTTTTTTTCTTCCTCTTCCATTTTATCCTCCTATAATGGGTGCTGTTGGAAAACAGGTGGCCCTAGAGTCGCTTAGGGGCTATGACTTATGCAGTCATAGGTGGCCTGTCCATTGGTGGTGCTCCTAAACCTTCAGGTGAAGGCGTTGGAACTCCTGCTGCCGCCATTGCTGGTGGAGCAGAAACTGGTTGTTCTGTAGCAGGTGGTGCAGCGTTTGCTGTCATATCCTGTACGAACTGTTGCATAGATTCTTCAGGAGTTTGTCCTGGATATCTACTCATAATTATTGAAACTGGTATAACCACTACTGGTTCTCCAGGTCCTCTATCTGCAACTGGAGTTATATCAACTCCTTTTGCTTGTAATGCTGCTTTTACATCTTCAGTTAAATGCATATCTAGGACTGCATCATCTACAGGAGCTCCTGCTCCCATTGGTGATTGTCCCATAGGAGCTTCCGCTCCCATTGGTGGTTGCCCCATAGGAGGTTGTGGTGCTCCCGGTGGACTACCCATCATTCCGCCATTATGGCCTGGTATGTGTGGCATATATATTTCCTCCTATTGGTTTGTTATTTTCTTGAATATCCTGCTCTTTCAACTGCTCGTTCATAATCGCCTCTTGCTTCTCTAGCAGCTTCTCTATTTCCAGCTCTCAGTGCTTTACTCTCTCTATTAGCTGCACTTGTCATTGCTTTTTCTGCTTTCTGCCTTGCTTCACGACCAACAGCAGGATATTTTGATTTACCCATTCTTTGTGCATATGTTAAAGCTGTTGGTGCTACTTTTTCACCATATTCAGTTTTACCAGTAATTCCTCTTTTTGTTTCTAATTTTTTACTAGCTAGGTCTGTTCTGGCAATTTCAGTTTTTATTTGCTCTCGTTCTAATTTTGCTTTATCTTGTTCATGTTGCATTCGTTCACCAATTGACATAGCACCACCAGATACATCTTGTTGTCTGAAAAATGGTTGCCTTTGGCCATATGATGGTGCTGTTATACCAAGTGTATCTTTTGGTTCTTCTAAAAATCTTTCCCTTCCACCTGGCCATATTGGTGTTATATTAAGGGCATAATTTGACCATGTATTAAATTTTCCTAATGCAGTATCCTTTTGTAAATCTGTTTGAAATGCAGGGTCTGTTGCTTTTCTTCCCTCACCCATAATTTTTGGTCCTGATGGGAATGTACTAGGTGATGTTGGTTGCCAAGGTGATGTATCATTTTCACCTACTTTACCCTCTACTCCATATTGTTCAAGAAATTTTTCTGGACTAATAGATGTTGCATAATCTTCAGGACGTGAAAGAATTTTACCAGTACCCATTGGGTTTCCAGCCACTATATCTTCGTTAAATAATCCTTTCTTTTTTAAATGATTTATATATTGGTCATAATCAGTTTGACGACCTAAATTTGCTATAGTTCCAAGAAAACCCTCTTCTGCAGCAGGCTTACTTACATTTCCAAATTCATCAACAAAACCTTTTTCTATTCCATAATTTCTCATATCAGTCGCAGTAAATTGCCCCATAGTTTGTGGATATCCTGCACCATATGTTGATTCTTGGATTCTTTCTGAAGGTCCTGCCTCGGAACTATATTCTCCCTTGGGTTGTCCTGCGTATGTAGGTGCTTCATAAGTTGGGTCAGAAACACATTGTTTTAAATTATTATCATAAACATATCCCGGTGGACATGGGTCATCTCCTTCTGCAAAATCTGTTGTTGCTGTTGTTGTTGCTGCTCCTTCTGTAGCATATTCAAATGCAGGGTCTGTTGCTGTATAACCAGACCAACTTGGTGCAGTTTGAGCGCCATAATCATATGCAACTTCTGTAAAATTCCACTGATTTGTTGCATCATCGTAAGTTAATTGTAAGTTAGTTGCTAGTGCCATTTATTTCCTTTTAAGTTGTTCTCGTAGTGCCATTAGTTCTCTCAGTATAGCCAGTCTCCCCTGGTTGCGGTACACCTCCAACTCCGATGTTGCCACCTCCAGCGCCCGTGATGTCTTCTGGATTCGCTCCTGCAGGAGCTGCTCCACCTTCAGCCATACCGGGTTGCTGACCATTGCCTTGATTTCCTTGATTTCCATTTGCCATCCCCATTATTTTTGCAAAAATTGCTGCCCTTTCCGGGTCATTAATTAATTTTTCAGGTTCTATATCAAGTGATTTTGCTATTTCTGCTAAAACAGAATGCCATTTAACAAATGGTGCAAGGTTTTGATTAGAAGCTGTTTGTAAGAAGGTCATTAGTCGTTGAGACCTTACTTCTTTTTGCATTAATGACGAAGTACCTCTTGCTTTAACTTCTACATCTCCACGTATTTCTGGACTGTCATCATTAAATTGCATATTCCAGGCAAACATAGATTCGCCTAATGGTCGCAATAGATAATCATCTATATTCTTTACTACAGTTTTTATACTTAGTGCTGCTGCCCCCATTAACATAGACATACCCGCAGCCGTTCTTGTTGTTGATTGCACACCTGTAGTACCGTGTGAATACGAGGGAATGCCCGTTGCTTCATCAGCTAATTGTCTAAACCTATCAAACATCATCAAATTTTCATTTGCTGTATTTGGAAACTTAACACCATGTAATGCTTGACCCGGTTGTCCACTTTGTCTTCTAAATATTTTACCTGGAAATACTTTCATATCTTGACCAGGTACTAACATAGTTTCATCAATATCAAAAACTAAATTTCCCGCTAAAGCTAAATTATCAATAGCCATTCGTGCATGACCATTCATAATAGTTTGTGAATCATCCATATTTTCTGGAATACCTACACCAAAAAATTGATAAGGATTTATTTCATATGGGCATACAAGAAATGGTATTCTTGATGGTGTAAATGGATTTAATACTAATCTAATTATTTTTCCATTACATACCCAGCAATTAACAGATACTTCATCCAATTCATCTATATCTTCTTCTAAGTCAAGACCAGCCTGTTCTGCTAAACTTTTATCTAAGTATCCCCAAAATTCTAAAATTTCATATCTATTTTTATCAAATTCATCAGTTGTTTCCCTATCTAATAATGAACTTTCATATCCTCTAGCTTCATAATTAGGCCCCATTGCTAAAGCTTGTCGTAAGGCATTTTCTCTAAAAAAGGGTCTATTTATTAAATCTCGAACTTGTGTTTTAGTATAATTATGTCTTTGAATAACATAATCAGCTTCATCTATTGATACTGCATCTGGGTCAGGATAAAAATCCCAACAACTTACTGCTTCAATTTTAGGAATTAATTTTGATTTTGGAGAATAATTATTTTTCCCTGTTTCTAAATCCTTTTCCCAATGATGTTGTACTTTATCATAAGTAAATGGCCCTTTAACAATTCCTGTTCCAAGTAATGCCATTTCAAATAATGAATGCCGTAAAATAGTTATAGCACTTGTTGATTCTAATTGGTCATGAATTAATTTCTCCATATTATGAGATGTTGTCTCAGCCGGAGAAATTTGTGGTTCTGCTCTGGAATCTATTGCTGGACCTTTAACAAAATTAGCTTCACCTAATTCCTTTTCTAATCCACCTAAAACATCATTAACAGTTTGTCCAGGTTGCAAATCTTTTCCATCACCAGGAAATCCATAAGGACTTTCATTAGGTTCTGCTTCCGCTTCCGTTTCTGGTTCTGGATTTTTTGAAATATGAGCATACTCACTTGCACCTTCAGGTACAGGAGTTGGTTGTATACCTAATGGAAATTTACCACTAGAAAATAATACTTCAATAATTTGACCAAAAGCAGCCATTACTTTTGTCTTTGTTATTTTAACAAAAACTTTTGACTTTTCACTTTCAGTAAATTGCATATCATTTCCATAGATTCCTCTATAATTACGATATGCTCTTAACCATCTTTTTTCATCAAACTGTCGAGCATTTTCGGCAGATTGAAATTTTTCTTTTATAGTTCCGGCAAGATTATTGTATGCATCATCTTCTTCGGTATCACCGAGAGCTATGATTTGGTCTTCAGCCATTATTTTTAACTATTAAATGAGCCTTGTTTAATTTTTGCTTTTGACCAAGCAGCAGGTTTCTCGTTAGCAACTTTACCGCCTGCATCAGAAAATTCTCCTTGTGAATATTTTTTCATAACACTTGCATCAAGTTTTTCATTAGGTGCTTTTCCATAATCTGCACCAAATTCACCATGCTTATATTTTTTCATAATTGGTTGTGGCATTATTTCCCCCTAGTAATCTTTTTCGTTCGCCATCTTCCAAAAAGATGCCTGAACTTGTTTATTTTTTTTAGTTTGATAATCTTTAGTTGCAACATCAGCGTCAGCTTCTGCTGTTAAATTAAGATTTTTCATTTTATCCTTTTTCTTTGGATATGGCATACCTAAATCGCCTTGTTTATATTTAGTCAACACTGGTTGTGGCACTTAACCCTCCTCTATTTTTTCTTTTATATAATTTAGTAACCAAGGATTATCTCGTATTACTGTTATAAGTCCATTTGCAACTGTAGTACAAACTTTCTCTTCATCTTTCTCATTCAAATTTGTATTCCATTGGTACATTATTCCATGAAATATTTCATGTATTAATGTATTTGCATGAGAGATTCCCGTATCATTATTGGCTAATCCAATAACTTTTTCTTTTTGAAAAAATTCACCGTAAGCTTCATTAGAAGAAGCAAGGTGTTTTTCCCATTCTTGAAACTTGTAATCCTGATAACCAATTTTTATTGTTTTTGGCAATTTAAATTTATTCATTTATTAATATCCAAATATGCGGTCAGCAGGCTTGAACTCTGGTTTCTGTTCTTTTCTTCTTAAATATTGATTATGATAACTGTCAGGATGTATTGGTCTTGTCATACATCCATATCGAAGTGCATCATATGCATGGTCTTCTACATCTGTATCCACATCTTCAGGATTATTTTTATCTGTTGGAAGAAGTGGAAATGTACGTAATAAATTACGACACGTATCAAATATTTTTAACTTTGGTTCCCCAGTATTTTTATCAAAGGATAATCTTTTATGTAATTCTAATTTTCCGTTTATTCGACTTCTAGGCGACCTATCTGATGGTCTCCATCTACATCCTTCACGAATCATTGTTTCAGCAATACTTGGACCAACATCTCCTCTTCTAGCCCATGTTGAAGAATCTAAAACTCCGTATCTAATATATTCGCCATGTTCTAAGTCTAAAACTTTTTTTGCAAATACATCGGCTGTCATTCGTTTTATATATAATTCTCTATAGACCCAAAGATTATTATCAAAATCTATTGCTATCCAGAGTACACAAGAATGACTTGAATATCCCCAGTCACACGCTCTAAATCTATGCCAATTTTTTGGTATCTCAAAAGGTTTAGCAATATGTTTTACTGGGTCAAATTCTGGAAATGCACAGTCTTCAAATGCAGACCAATCACCTTCTAGAAATTGTTTTCTTTGGACTTCAGGTAAAGACGATAGCATTACCAAATAATCATCTGTTTGAGTAAGATAAGGATTATCTTGTAGTTTTGCCGGTATAAATCGTCTTGTTATTTTCTTTTGACCTGCTATAGTGTCAATAAGTACATCAAATTTTGTATTAGGTTGTGCAGGGTCAACGAACATTTCTTTTACCCACATTGAACCAACATTGCCAGGATTTCCTGTAGAACGCATATATACAGGTATTTCCGGGTCTACACTTCTTAATGATGAGCGTAGAAAATTATAAATCTCTGGTGTAGGATATTGTGGTAACTCATCAATTCCTATCCACGTATATGATTGTCCTTGATAACGTAATACATCTGTTAAGTTTTCAGCGTAACCAAATTCAATTCGTGCACCGGACGCAAATCTCCACTCCTTCTCTTGTTCTCTCCATTTTGCACCAGGAAATGCCTTTGGATATAATCTTTGAGAATGATTAATCATGTCTCTTAATTCAGGCATTGAACGTCTTAATAAAAGCGCTCTATGATTTTCCTTATGACAATAACGTAATGGGTCAACAAGCATGGCATAAGATTTTCCGCCACCTCTTGCTCCGCCATAGAAAACTTCTCTTTCAGAAGCTGCTAAAAATTCTGTCTGTGGCCCCTTATTAGGTTCAAAAATAATATTTTCTTTTACGTGTTCTTGAATATTAGGAGCTAAAGATTCAACTTCTTTTGTATCCAATACTGAAGATAATTTTCCCTTTAATGCATTATCAGCTTTTAATATAGTATCTCGTTTTACTTTAGCATTAGATAAATCATTACTTGCTTTAATAATTTTCTTTTGCTGTTTCCTAAGAGAAAGCCGTGCAGCTAATTTTGCTTTTTCTGCTAGGGTAAAATGTCTATCTCCCCTCTTTCTTCCACTATTTGTTTTAGGTTTTGGGGGTTCAATGTCTGCCATTTTTTATTTAATTTTCTTAATCCAACGTGACTAATATATCTTCCTGTTTTTTTAAAAAGCCAATGCGCTACTTCTCTATATGAACAGTTTTTTAAATATTCTTTTGCTTGTTCTAGTGCGTCAAGTTCTTCTTCAATTGGCTCTAAATATTTTTTATTTTCTGAAAGTTTATACCCAAAAGGTATAGTTGAACTTTTACGTTTGAGCATCTTTTGGTGGTAATATAAATATACCATGTGCTATTTTCGCATTTACATCAACTTTTTCTCGTTTGACAATTCCAACTCTATCGAGAACTTGTTTTGCAGCTTCAATACGAATATTGGCAGCCGGTGTCATTCCATCTTCATCCATTGCACTGACAAGACCCATAACAGCTTTAGGTGAATGAACAGCTAAAATTTCTTCTGCTCGTTCTACAATAATATCTTTTAATCCTTTTAAAATATTAGGATAAGATGTTTCTGCATAACCAGCAATTTCTCCAGCTTTTTTAGGATTACCATTTGCCTTCCCAAACAATGCCGTAACAAATACTTTTTGTTGAGAAGTTAATTCTTTATTTTGTCTTTTTTCTGGTAACATTTATAATTCTAGATGATTTTCGTATTAATCTTGGAGTTAATAATTTAAAAATAGTTATTAAAATTTCTTCCTCCCAAAATGCTTTTTTTAATTTGTTTAATACTCGACTAAAACCACTGTCTTTTTTGTTTACTTTTTGCTCGTCTTTCTTTTGCCCAGTCAGGTGTTTTGATATTTCTTTTTTCTCTTTCTTCATACCCCCTCTCTGCTGATTGCATGATTTGTTCCCTTGCCTTATCTTCTTTTCCTCCATTGTCGGAAATAAAAGAAAGATGTGGTGCAGATAAAATCATTTTTACAAATGGTTCTCTACATGGGAAATTTCGTTTATGTATAGGAAGATTCTCTGTAAATCTTTTTCCTGTTTTTGTATTTTCGTATGTATATAAAGGCATTTTATTTTTCTGTATGTTCATCATTAGATGGTTTATTAAATGGTACTACAGTTTCAGATTTAGAATCTTTACTAACAGATTTTTCATTTTCTATTTGATAAATTAACTCTAATGCCCCAAGTACACGATTTCGCATATCAAGACTTTTATTAATCGTCTTAGTAAGTTCATCGTGTTGCTTACTTAAAGATTCTTTCTTAGCCTTTAAATCCATCTAAATTATAGATTATTATCTTCAAATGATTCATTTTCGTCATCAATAAGTTCAACTATATCTTCTAAAAGAGTTTCCTCTTTTTCACGTATATCTTCAATCTTATCCAGTTTCTTTTGAATCTTTTCCAATATTGTTTGTTTTTTTACCATTATTTTCCCTTCGGTTTCCAGCCAGTTTTACGCAGAGTACCATAAACAAAAGCACTTGTACGCTTCTTACCCAAGCCCATTTTTTGGGCTTTTGCTTTTAATTTCTTTTCTAGTGCTTTTGGCACTATCGTTTACCTGCTTTCCGGTTTCTTGGAAAAGAACGATTAGAACTCTTTGTTCGTACTGTCAAGTTCTTTTTTGAATTATTTAAAGGGTTGCCATCTTTATGATGAACATCCATACCCTTCTTTCCAACTGAATAATTGGCTTTATTTCTGGCTGCCCTTCTTTTCTTTTGGGTAGGTTTTGCATGATATCTATCGTATTCCTGACGATAATTTCTTACATAACCTTTACTACTTGGCATGATTAGTATGCGTATTTAGGAGTTTTAGATTTCTTCTCTTTTTGGGATTTTGTCCCATACTGAGTCTTTTTAGGCCCAGCTTTTCCTATTCTAGCCTTTGCTCCAGTTTTCGCTTTAAGTCTTTTTCGACCTAATTTACCATACATTGCCATAATTTGTACCTTTTAAGTTATATTTTTAATGAATTGTTGTATAATTTTGTAGTCTTTCCGGGTTATTCTATACTCTTTCCGAAGTTTTTGAAACTTTTCTATAGTTAACTGTATATTTTCTTTATATTTTTTACGCTCTTCCTCAGATGATGCAGAATAATATTGAGAAGCGGCATTGATAATGTCACTTTTTATTTGACTTATCGGTGATTCAGACATTCATTGGGAATTTATACCGAGATATTTAGGTAGTTAACATATGCTTTTAAGCGTAAAGCCTATGTGTATGCAAGTTAGTGTGTGCTATCTTGCTTTAAAAGCATATACTTACTATTATAGTGCTAGTTGCCAATTTGTCAAGCTTTTTTTTTATATTTATGCATTTTTTACTTGACAAGATTGAAATACGACTGTATAATTACATGAGCCCTTAGAGGAAGCTATATAGTATGTATGGGGAAGGGGTACTTAAAGAAACTTTGAAGTGAGCCTTGGAGTATAGCCCAGAACAAGTTAACACTGTTTTCTTTCATTTCTCCAGCACCCTGGTATTCATTGAATGGGGTAAGGGGGGGTGGCGGTGGCATGCCCCTTTAAAATATAAAGAAACTTTTAATCTCCATAAAATATATGTAAAAATTACAGGTAGAAGTCAACCCTATTTCCCTTGAGGTTCCTCCAAAGTATAACCAAGTAAAATAAGGGGTCTTTAAGGGTTCCCTCTTTGTTCCCTTAGTTCTCCTCTTGTTACCGCTAGAAACGATAAAAGAGAGCCTTTAGGGTTGAACCCTTTTAACCCTTTGGTAGTAACTCCAACCATTTATAGATACTTGGTAACCTCTCCAATATTACCCCCCATATCCTCCCAAGTCTTCCCAAACCTTCCCAATAGACCCCGCAATATCTAGCCACCGAGAGGCTTATTCAAGTATTTCAGATTGTGGCGAAGAAATCACAATTGAGTAGAAAATTGCCTTATTGTTGCCCTAGTTGTCCAGTCTTATGGTTATATCGTTAATTATTAATTTATGGGAGGATTTATGTTGACTAAGAAAGACCTAAGAAAACTATACTTACGAGGTTATAAAACTTCTAAAAGTAATAGACCTAGTAAAAATGACCATGATTTAAAAATGGTTGAAAAAATTAAAAGATTATCCAAAAATGGTAAAATTGCTGTTGTTGTAAATAATCAATATTTTTATGATAGCTATGATTATGCTGTTAATGGTTATGACTATGAAAATATTTATTTTATACAGGCTAATTACACAGCTTATAGACATTTTTTAAATAAGATTGAGAAAGGCGCAGATTGCCCTTATTCAATTGAAATAATAAACCAACAAAATGAAAAGTTCTATAAGTGGCTAGATTAAGTGTATCATTAATTATTAATTTATAGGAGGATATAACAAATGCTAGAAGAATTATTAAAAGAAGACGGAATACTTCAAGTATCAGAAACCGAATATTTTGATGATGAAGTAATTATAGAAGACTTGAAGGAATCAACTAGCCAAATTAATCAATATAACAGAGAGGCCAAAAAATGTTAGTTGACGGAATTATATTCGGCTTGATTGACAATATTGTATTAATTGGTGGCGCATATACTGGCTTGAGTGTTGAGGATAAAATGTTTAAGAACTCTACAGGCTTAGGCGCAATCGTTGGCGGTGGCTTTGGGAATGCCGTCAGCGATTGTTTAGCGGGTCTCCCTATGTCAATCACATTTGGAGTAGCAACGGCCATAGGTTGCCTAATTGCTATGGTAATAATCCCAATTATTGAAACTTACAAAAAAAGGAGGATTTAATATGAACCAACAAGAAATAATAATCAATAAGCTTGAAAGTAAAGCTAATGAATATCAAAAAAGAAATGATATTGAATTTACTGAAAACAAAAAAAATATTAATTTTGCATTAAGAGGTAATAATAAATATTATTATGCTTTTCAATGTGCATTATTTACCAGCAATCTTTTAAAACTTGGCTATGGACATATTAATAAAAAAGAAATAGCTGAAAAGGGTATTTGCTTTAATAAGTATTCAATCAATGTCGGATATAATCAGTATTGCAAAGATTTAAAAAGATTTAACTCAAAAGAAGAAATGCTTGGCTTTGTTATTGGCTACAATGAGGCGGTTAATAACAGACAATAAAAAATAATATTATATATAGAAACTTACAAAAAAAGGAGGATTTAATATGAGGCAATACAAGATATGGAATGAAATTTATAACACCGAATACAAGAAATCCAATTCATTTGGTACTAATGGCCAAGCTAATATTAATATGCTTATTGGGACTAGCTCAAAAAATAGCCATGACTTTGCAAAGATAACCCAAGATGTATATTATAGTGAAGAAAATGACTGTTACTACTATGACCTTTTAATTGACGGTGTAGTGATTAAAGAAGCACAATATTACCCAAAAACTAAAACATTTAAACAAACTTACAACCGGCAAGAATTGAGTCAGAAACATATTGCTTTAAATAATTAATTAGATATTATGGGGTAGCTATCCAGCTACCCCTTCAAACTTTCCCCCCCTCTACTATCAGATTGAGCCATACTATCATCTATTAATTTTTTCGGGCCTTCGCTACGCTACGGCCAAGAAGATTTAATGAGAGCCCAAGAGGGCTCCCTTTAAGATATCCTTTTGCCTTCGGCATTAAAGAAAGATTGAGAGCCCCCAAGCAAGAGGGGGGCTCACTACTATCAGGAAAAGTCCCAGAAATCTGTCAAATTTTATATATGCAACTGTGGCGAAAAAAAAAAAAAAATCTTGAAATGGTCAAAATTCCCCCATAGTTCTATGAAATACTGGATATAATTAAAATTTAATTAAAGGATAAAATGAAAACATTTGAATTTATAATTAGCGAAAACTTTGCAACATCTTTTAATATTAAAGCAAACACAGAAGGAGAGGCAAGAGAAAAATTTGAGCAAAATGGTTATGATGAAAAAAATATTAAAAGAGAGTGTACTTATTGTACAATAGAAGGAGTTGAGGAGGTAAAACAAAGAGGATAAATAGAATATGAAAAATGAACTAACTAAAAAAGATATAGGCAAGCTGATTATTTACTGTGGCATTGCAATTGATTCTATACTAGATGTGCCAGAAGACTACTTAAGCGTATTGACTGAGAAAGAAAAAAAAGCACACTTGAAAAATGTTCGTGACTGTGAAATTATGAAAAGGAAACTTATTAGTATTGAGGAGCAATATGAAAAGAACTAAAATAGATAATATTACGCTAATGCGGTATGCAGACAATCAACTTTCAGCAGTAGATATGATATATATTAAAGAAAAGGTAAAAGAAAATCCAAATTACCAAGAAACAGTCCGTGTGATGCGCCTTTCCCACCAATTAATGGGAGATTTGAAAAAGCGAGACCAAAAAATATTGGAATTTCTTTATAGAAAAGAAATTGTTATACCTAAAAGAATTAAGAAATTACTAAAAAAGTATAAAGAGAGGTAAAAATGAATAATAGTAAAATAAAAAGACGGCTTGTTGGGAACTGGGACGAGCAAGACAAAATGTATTACTTTATCCTTCAAAAATGGAATTTCAAGACCGAGACCTATGAAAATATCAGCACTTTTGTTGCCGAAAAATGCGAAATAAGAGAATGGCACAACAAAACGAAAGTTGACGATAAAACAGGTTTTTTGGTAACTGGTCGAGGTGTTTAATGGTAGATAAACCTAATTTTACAATAGTCAAATTAAGCGAGATAGCAAAAGATAAGAATTTAAACCTATCCGCTAAATATTGGATAGATAAAAAAGAACAACTAATCAAAGATACGCTTGAAGAAGGTAAAACATTAATCAAAAGAAACTATGGGAGGGGATAAAATGACAAAACCTGTTAATATGTATGGTTATGATAAAAATTTAAGATATTATTCAGATGTTAAAGATAAATTCGGATATGCAAATATAAATAGATTTCCCAATAACTTTGATGTTAAATCTTTGAATGATGGCTTAAATGTGTGTGATAGGTGTGGTGATATATGTAATTGGGAGCAAGAAATGTGTTGGCAAGGTGAATGTGAAGATACATGGCACAACTGTATGGGTAATGATTATGTTGCTGTATGTGATGATTGTTTTACTAAACTAAAAAATTGCGAAAAATAATAAACTATAATATAATTAATTAATAGGAGGAAATACTAACAATGGAACTAGAGGAGGAGGACTATGAAAAATAAAAAATCTAATTACAAAAAAAATCTTAATGACAAAATTGGTTACGCTAGATTTAGAACAGCGATAGACTGCGACAGCGATTATGAATTTGATAGCCTTTGTAGGTGGTACGATAGGACAACTCCGCATAATAAAAAAATGATTGATTATACATTTATGTATATTTGCGGGTACACCTTAAAAACTTTAAGATATGATAAGGATAATATGTTGCATATTGACATTGACCCCAAAGAAGTTGAACAGTATTTAAGCTAGAGCCTAATATACTTCTTCCTCCGAGAGAAAAGGTGGGACTTAACCGTCCCACTTTTTTTTTATATACTATCAGATTGAGCATTACTATCATCTATTAATTTTTTCGGGCCTTCGCTACGCTACGGCCAAGAAGATTTATAGTGAACCAAAGGTTCCCTTTAAGATATTCTTTTGCCTTCGGCATTTAAGACAGAGAGTAGCGAGAGCCCAAGTTGCAAGAACATGGGCTCCCTTACTACTATCAGGAAAGTGTTGAAAATCTGCCAAATTTTATATCTTGAAATAGCCACAGTGTTGCCTTAATTAAGCCATAATTTTTTATTACGCTCTCAACTCAAATATTTTATTTTAATTTAACAGGGTAAAAAAAAAATAAAACAAAGTAACCACTCTAAAATTGTAGTTAATGGTGATACCAAAAAATTAATTAAGCTTATGGAAACGGCTAAAGAAGATGGTGGGGAGTGGCTCAAGCCTTTTAAAACTGGCGACTATTCTTTATATCAAGTATCAAGTAATGGTCATGTTTATAAAGG
>Ga0114904_1000991_pt1 | contig 14769 bp, 21 predicted proteins | sample MalvirDeepMed_s6_FD_83498 | JGI IMG/M metagenome (GOLD analysis project Ga0114904, IMG submission 83498) | Marine viral communities from the Global Malaspina Expedition - Malaspina viral metaG DeepMed_s6 | ecosystem: Environmental > Aquatic > Marine > Oceanic | place: Mediterranean Sea... | reverse complement strand
TCCCGAAGAAGGCCCAGACGCCGACCGCTGTGGCCGACAGTATGGCCAAAAGGTTGCGCATCGGCATGCTGATCGCTGTTCTGTCCGATACATCGAGTCTGTCGTTCATTACAGTTTTCCCACTACAAAAATTACAAAAATTATTACTGCAATACAGCCAATTGTAACCATCGTCCAGTCAAAGTTATCCAGTAACCTTACGCGCCGCATGAATCACAGCCATCGTCGCAGACGCATGGATCTTGGTTGCAGGCTGGGCATTCTATCATTACTTAGCTAGAGGATTATTAGCTTTCTTTTTTATTTCTTGAATCTGTATGTCTTGCAATTCATTTTCTTTCAACGCAATTGCTACGTCAGTTTCAAGTTTCTTAATGGCACTCAATAAAGGGTCTAAATTTACAACTTTTGGAATTGTTGCTGTTATTCGTATAAGCTCTTCACTTAGAGCTGCTAGTTTCTTGGATAAGGGCTTAAGATCAATGTCATCTGGTATATCCAGCATTGCCATTTCTTCTCTTACCTTTCCAATTTCCTTGAATACCAATGTTAAATCAACAGGTTTAATTTTTTCTTCCACTGCTGCTATTCTGTCTATTAAATCCACCTTGTATTCGTTGGCATATAGTAGTACCTCATCAAACTGTTGCGTCAATGCCTTGTCCTTTTCATGCAAAGGCTTTAAATTCACTGGTTTCTTGTTCTCTATTGCATCAAGGCGTGTATTAAACTGGCCCCAGGTGTAAAAACCTCCGCCTATGGCCCCTATAACGCCAATCAGTGCAGCGTATGTAGATAATTTCTCTATTATTTTCATTTCTTCTTTCCTTTATAGTAATTAGTTATCCATTCTCTAACTTTTCTAGGATTTTCTCTAATATCGTCTTTAACTATTCTAGTAAGGTCTTTCTTCATTTGACCAGTTATTCTTTTTCCTGGATTGCTTTTTTTCCAAACATTAATAGCTCGATCAGCCAAACCAGCCCTTTGTTGTGATCTTGATGGTCCCTTACCTTTTTTAACAGGACCTTTTGGTTTCTTATATGCCATTTTATTCTCCTCTCAAGAGTTTCAGTTCTATCATAATGCCAGCTTTTTGTATAGCCAATTCTTCTAGCTCTTGCCTGTACACTTCCACTGGATCGCCTTGTATATATAGAACAAGCGTTACGCCCTTGTATATTTCCTTGTTGTATTCGATCATGCTTAATTGCTCAAAAAAGTCATCATTTGTGGCATAATTAAGTCCTTTGTCTGTATAAAAATCCCTATTGGAATAGTCATTCAAGCTAATCACTTCCTTGAATATATCCCTAGGATTGATGGCTACCTTGATTTCTCCAACGTCAACCTTGCCTACCTTAATTTCCTTTGAGACTGTTATTTTATTGTCCTCTACCTCCCCAGCTTCAATATTATCTTCTCCAACTGCTTCTTCCTCATTCGCAGCAACCTCTTGTGGGCCATCTTCAGGTTCTGGCTCTTCTGCCACTTCTGTTTCAGGTTCGTCATCGCTTCCCTCGGTATCTTCCATAGATTCTTCATCTTCAGCAACCTCCATTTCTTCGGTTTCATCTTCTCCCTCCATTTCCACGACATCTTCCTCTTCTTCCATCTCCATGTCAATAGTTTCTTCTTCCTCTATTAAAGGTGGTTCTTCAAATTCTTCAGGTGCATCCATGAATGCTTCTTCCATATCTTCAAATTCTTCCATGTACATTTCCTCGAATTCTTCTTCAGGCATGGCAACAGTTTCTTCCTCCATTGGAGGTGGTTCTTCAAATTCTTCCTCTATCATTAGGGGTGGTTCTTCAAATTCAGTTCCTACATTATAATCTTCCACATCAAATTCTTCCTCGAAGTAGAAATCATCTTCCCAGGTAAATTCTTCCTCTTCCCATGTCCAGTCTTCTTCCCATTCTATATCTTCTGGTATGTTAAAATCCTCTTCCCAATCAAGTTCATCGCCATCCGATGTATTATAGGTAATGCTAAGCTCAACGTTATCCACATCCGGTCCTGCGTGCGATGAGGAGTTGGATGAGTCATCTATGTCTATTCTTGCATTGATATCAAAATCTGTTGATGTGTTTGCTCCAATCGTGATGGAATCCGTGTATGTCTTGTAGATGTTGTGGTCATCCTCCACTATTCTTATTTGTGTATTTACATCGCCACTGGAGTCAGTGAGCGTTTGTGTCATGGTAACCTTGTCCTCGCCATGCCAGAACCATATGTCTGATGACATGGTGCTTGTGAATCCACGCTGTATTTCAGGTGTGCCCATGTTCGTGTCTTCTGATAATGTTACTGTCTGTGAAACACCGCCATCATCCACGCCAGCGAGGGATCCTTTCGTTACACCGCAAGTGGTTGAAAAATTATTGGCTGTATTGGGATTGCACTCATTACCGTAGTAAGTATGGTGTTGCTGTGTTGTTCCGTGGTTTGTCCAGCTTGTATTGCCGCCAGTGAACCCAGGGTTTACAAGGATGTTCCCTGTATTTATTTCTATACTAGTTGTTTCTGTTGATAGGCACAGAGTCAATAACAACAGTGATAGCGTTAATCTCTTCATTTGCTTCCTCTAATAGTTTAGCTTGTTTTAATGCTTCTTCTTCAGCAGCTTTGGCTAATTCAGCAGCTATTCTTTCCGCTTCTATTCTATTTTCTTCCGCTATTCGCTCGTCGACCTTGGCGATTATTTCATTTTTAGCTTTCCATTCCTCATAATCTGGTCTCATTTCTGGGTATTTATCCCACATTTCCTGCGCAGCTGGACCAATGAGGCCCTGATAAGGACACGGCGTTCCTGCAGATTCCATTGCCGCATGGACACGTTTGTCCTGGCATAGTACTGCAACGCTTGCAACCTTCATGCCGAAATCCTGAAGGACCTTGGCTAATTTGATGCGCTCACAGTTTTCATCAACGACGTGCTTGCCACCAGAAAAACCCACGATCCCAGTAGTGACACTGCCACTAATGCCCATGCTACACACATCCTGACTCATACTTGAGTATGAGGGACTGTTTGCTGATGGTGGTGGTATGCTTGACCCATTAGAGGTTGTTGCGTTCGTTGTTGTTGATGTTGTTGTGTTTGTTTGTCCGTCGTTATTATTCGTTGTTGTGCTTGTACTCTCGTACCCACCCGTTATATTTGTATTGCTTCCTGATGTGTTCGTCTGTGTGTTTGTATCGTCTGCTAGTACGGGTCTAGCCCACATCGAGACTATAATTAATATCATTAGCAGTGCTATTATCTTCAACCAAAATTTCATACACCCTCCAGTGTTTATGCGCCAAATGACGTCTCATTTTTAGGTTTCCTAGGTTTTATTGACTCAGGAAATGCCAGTATTTCTTCACACGCCACATTTACGTATAGTGTTGTTCTGCCTTGTCTGGCTTCAAAATCAGTAATATAATTTTCGGTTGGAATAAGTAGTGATTCACACTCTTCCTTATCCTCATATCCACCAAATCCTTTATATACTATTGCTGCCACATCTGGATAGGCTATATAGGCCATCAAAAACCATATCTTAATCACGTTGCCCCCTGAAATATCTTTTTTCAGGGTGGTATTGTAACCATTTTTGAATATTTTTCCACATCTTTCTTGTTCTGTATCTAACGATTCTATATGTTCTTGACATGTTCTCTTTTAAAAAGGGACCCTCCCTGCTCGAATGAGCAGTAAGAGAGTCCACTGGGTGAAATGAAGTTGAGGGTTTATGTATACATTCTGTGCACAAAATGTGCAAGTTAAAAGTACGATTTTACTTGACACGTATTTTTTCCCGGAATTGCGGGATAATTATTTACTTGATTTATCCCATCAATTACTGTATAATATGGGCTATTAGTTTTGCATAAAACTAGTGTCCTAATGGTGGGCCAGTATCGGGCGATCGCTGGCCTACCAACAAAGATGAAAGAGTTGAGATGACGAGAACATATACAAAGGGAGGAATTTTTAGTAAGAAGCCTAAAAGTTTCCTTTCAAAAGGAGAGTTGGAGAATATTTTGTTAAGCTTAAAGAAATTTGATGAATGGATCAACAAATCACGCAAAGGAAACACCATTTCCTATTACCGTGGATTTTTGTTTTCACCCGACCAGCAGAAGCTATCGCCAACGCTGGATTTGAAGAGAGTCGATAAACTGCGAAAGCATGTGTACAACTATTACATGAAGGACCTAGTCACGTTGGTGCAGCGAAAGCATGACAACTTTGACTATGACTACATAGCGGTGCGCAGATGATTTGGTCATTGTTTTGGCTGTTTTTAATACCCATCAAGATCTGGATAGCGTTTCAGGTTTTGCTGTGGATCTACAGAGTATGGTTGGGAATATGACGGATTTTACTACTGATTTCCTTGTTTTCGCCACCGTAATAATCATAGGGCTTGTAATAGTGTACTATTATTCGAACAGAAAATGAGAATGGAAACGAAACAAAGTTTGTACGACAGATTAGCTAAGGAAAAAGAACGTCTTGGAGGGAAGGCACTGCGCTTTCCGAAGACAAAACAAGAGTTGCTCGACCGTAAGAGGTGGGAGAGGATTCACATAATCCTCACCCGCCGTTACGAATACGGAATAGATAGCTATCTGGATGATATGAGGAGACAAGACCATTTTGATGAGATTGCCACGATAAAAAATATCCGATGAATGAGCAAAAAGAAAAACATATTCAAGCCGAGCGGCAAAAAATCCGTGAAAAGAAAACCAAGCAAGCGCTTGAAGAAGCTAAACACTATAAGGAAAAAGTTATCTCCTTCGAACGGCCCCAGGAAGGGAAAATTGATAGGCGCATTGGTGGAATTAATACATTTCATGTTGAAAAGGGCGAGGAAAAGAACACGTACCGAATCATTACAAAAAGGGAATACACCTTTGCGTACACCATCCGTGCGAAAAACGAAGAAGACGCGATGATACGCACATTGCAGTATGTATCGAAGGACGGAAGCGGACACTATTTAAAGGGTCCAATGCAGTTGGGAAAGCCACTCATTAGGGAGTGGGTTGACAAGATTGAAAAATTATAGGAGGCAATATGCCAAAGACACCATTACAGAAGATCAAGACACAGCTTGATAAACTAAACAGACTTCATGAAAAGGAAGAAATAATCGTCGAGAAGATCAATGAGATCATTGAGGATGAGGAAAATATTGACGTCAATGAAGATTGGGAAGGCACTGACTAATAGATAAGGAAAAAAATGGCTAATGGATATAAAAAAGAATTTAAGAATACAGGAACCATGCACACACAAGTAAATGGAACCATCAATCGCCATCCAGGAACTGGTAAGCATTTCATGGGGAGGATATTGCAGCGAATGAACAAAAAATTCAAGAGGAAAACGAAGCGTGGTTGATACGACAAAATACAAGAGTGTGGCGATTAAGATCCCCTACTATGATGCATTGGTGCAAATGGGGTTGATCGTGCATCGTGGACCGGGACAGCAAATGATGCACTTAATAGAAAAAGAATCAGAACGGAGGGAAATAAAGATACATGATGGACGGACTAAGAAAAGCAACAGAAGAAATTAGAACCATTCTTATTGAGGGCGAGCGTGAAAACATGTCTTTTCCTTCGCTATTGGATAAGATGCAGGCGGTCAAGGCGTACGGTGAATCCTTCAGTACACTGATGCTCATGGAAATTATAAACGAATTTATTGATGACAAGGAAAAACGTGCCAGCCTTACACCGGAAGCGGGGTATGATGGCGTGGAGGTACAACAAAAATTTGATGAAATGAGTGATAAGTGGAACAGCCGAAACCAGACAAACTAAAGCAGCCTAACTCATGGCCTATGGTGAAGGTTACCTGGATGGATGCCATGGACGGCGAGACGGGGTGGCAGTCACTTGAGGACATGCTGAAGGGCGATCTTGCAACAGTGATGGACATTGGGTGGATGATCAAGAATGATGAGCGAGTGGTCATTGTCATGGGATCGTGGTGTGTGGACCCGGATGATAAAAACGGCGGACGTTACATTACCATACCAAAAGGGTGGGTAAAAAAGATAGAATATTTAGAGGCAAACTATGCAGACATACGAGATTAACTTATGGAAGGACAAAAGGGTCATTGAAAAAGTGGTCAAACAGTTTGAGGAGGATAAGGATGTGCTTGAATTCATTAAGAACAACTTTGATAAGGAGGAGGAACTACCACGCTTGGACCAAGAGAAAGGCTTCCTTCGACCAAAAAAAAGTGATATAATAATTACATGGGCTAAAATAACTACGTATGTTAGGAAGAAGGGTCCTACGCGGTTGGAGCTCAGTGAAAAAGAAAAGGAACTGAAAGATACATTGGAAAAATCAATTACACAAGAGACCATAAATGAATGGGGATACAACGAGATGCTCCGACATACGAGGAAGGCCTATGGGCCTAACCCAGATGCGAAGGGATACAGTGAATTTCCAGGAAGAGAGGACAGGACATATGTTAGAAAATAAGAGTATTGGCAAAGGTATTACGGGTGATAAAAAAGGATTGACACCCAAGCAACACAAGTTTCTTCAACAAATTCAATCATTTATCAGTGCAAATGGCTATGCTCCTTCGTACGAGGAGCTTAAACAACTCACTGGACTGAAATCAAAGAGTAATGTGCATTCCAAGATGCATGCCCTTAAAAGGCGCGGATATCTTGACTTTTTGCCACATTCCAGTAGATCAATGTATTTATTATGAACAGTATTGTATTGGCGCTGGATGCTAAAAAGTTTTTTTATTTTTTCTTTTTACCGGGATATTGCCAATACCGTAATACCAACCCTAATTCGTCATATGGGATAAGGGATAGCGGGTATTGGCAAAGTATTGGCAAATTGAATAATTGGAGTAAAAAGGAGTATTTTTAGGCTAAAATGAGTGAAAAAGATATATATACCAACAAGTTAGCTACCTTGGAAGAAAAGGTCACTCGTAATACCATCCGTAATACCAGAGACATGGCATTGAAATACCCAAGAGGAGAGGATGGATTGACTGAAAAACAGCGGATTTTCGTAGAAATATATACTGCCAATGAAGGCAGATTGACTCCAACAGAATGTGCAAGGCAGTCTGGGTATAAGAGAGAGCGTGCTGCAACTACAGCTTCCGAGCTATTAAGCATTAAGCGATACCCACGTGTTGTTGCTGCTGTCAGGAAGAAAAGAAGTGAGCTTGCAGAGACACACAAAGTTGAAATGGACAAGCATGTCCAGGAACTGGCTAGACTAAGAGATAGGGCACTTGGAGACAAGTCACACAGTGCTGCTATCAATGCCGAAAGATTACGTGGTCAAGCTGCAGGATTATATGTTGAAAGAAAAGAGATTAGAACAGGATCAATTGATGATATGTCAAGGGAAGATGTTCTCAAGCAATTAAAGGAATTAGGATTAGATGGAAAATTTAAAAAAGAAGGTCATAAAACTGTCTTATCGGTCGAAGAGGAATCCAGTAGCGAAGGAATTAAGGACATCACCGAAGTATCAGCAGAAAGTAGTGAAGAGCAAAAGAGTATATGACCGTAAAAACGGAAACAAATTTTTACAAGAATTTAAAGAAATGTTTGGAAAATGGGAGTAAGAAATATATTATAACTCGTATTGAGTCATACGTTACTCCTGGATTCCCAGATTGCTTGATATATCACAATGATGTTGGATTTTTCACGCTTGAGTTGAAGGTTGTAAGACGTAACAAGAAGGGAGCTGCTAGAGTATCAATTTCACCTCTTCAAATCGCCTGGAATGTGCTTCATATGATACATGGCGCACCTGTATTTATCTTAATATATGATCCCGGTCGGAAGACCACGAAACTCTTTCCAAGCTCCAAACTCCTAGAACTCCGTGAAAAAGACTACGATTCAGTGGACGGCTGCCTGTGGGCTGGGGAGCTGGGGCCCGGGCTCGCTGCGGAACTCCCCAAACTCCTGAAACTCCCGTAAAACTGCCACTTTGATTTTGGATCTTGGCTGCTGGTGCTGCGCACCGGGCGCCCGGCGCCTGAACTTCCTGACAAAATAATCCAAATGATCTCTTGCATTGTGGATAAGTTTATGTTATAATACATATGGAACATTAAACATTAGCTAGGCACTCATTGCGAGTCACTCGAGCACAGTTGTGTTATGTTCCACATAAATAGAAAGTAGGTTATTATGGTTGTAGACGAGCATATTAGTCACGCACTCAATAGGATTGCAGACGGATTAGAAGAAAATAACGAAGTACTCAAGAGAATTGCGAATCATTATGATGGGGTTGTTCCTGTTATGACTCGTAATGCGAAACGGGCTGAAGCTATGGCTGAAGACCAAGAGCAAACTTTTGCTCAAGGTATAAAGAACATATTTAGTCCGCAAGAGCATTAGGCTCTAACTCCCAAACTCCACTATAGTTACCCACATTAAGTTGTGGGTAACTTGTGGATAGTTACGCACCGGGCCCGCAGCGGGTAAACTCCCAAACTCCGATTATAAATGGCGGTTTTCTGGGATTTCATTTGGAGATGTGGTTTTCGCACCGGGGCGCGCGCCGGGATTTCCTCCATGAAGAGAATGGCTGATTTCCGCCATTTGTTTTCCTGAATTTCCTGTTGACAGATCCAGGAGATGCCTGGTAAGATGTAATAACCTGGAATTGCAGGTAGAAAGAGAAGGTGCAAATGGACTGACTAACATTACTCATACCATTGAAAATCGTGGTTTTCTGCGTTATTTTGGTGGTAATATATAGGATGATGAGTGGTTAAACTCCATTCAAACTCCTCAAGCTCCCGGGACGCAGCTCCAGCAGCTGCGGTCCTGAGCTGCCAGTTCTGCTGGCGGGCGCCCCGGGATTTCCTCCCTCCTGACTGGAAATGTTATCCACAAGAAAAAGAAAGAAAGGGTTGAGATGGGTTACATTTGATGATATAATAAGGACATAATAGGATGTGGCTTACCTCTTTTAATGTGTAGCCCTATTATACGAGGCAAGATAAACGGAGTTATTCGGCCCTTGCCTCAAAAGGAGATGGTAATGGGGTTTAGTCCTTACTCGGTTGATCAGAAGTCCGTTCTATTCCCCCAAACTCCCAAGCTCCCGCATACTCCCTCTATTAATACTACAGCTGTGAGCTGTTCGCCCGGGGCACGGGCAGCAGGGTAACTTCAGGGTTGAGATTGATTTCAGATGTCTTATTATTACCTTAATTGATTTGTTGTATTTAGGTTATTAATGCTTATATTATAACTATAAATAGAAAGGTAAATATGACTAAAGAACAATTTCACGATATTGTTAAACTTGGATTTTTCAGTATTAAGTGGACAAAGAATAACGGAGAACAAGGACATATTAAAAGAGGTATCATTGGACAGAATGGCTATAGATTTACCAAGAGTGGAGAAGTAAGAGAACACCCAAATTATCTATTGGTATTCTGTGTTAGTAATAAAGGTGATCATGGTTGGGCGAATGTAAACCCAGACACAATCACAGAAATAAACAATGTGAGTTATACACAATGAATTTCCCAATGTTCTTATTAGCTATTGCACTATTATGGTTTTTAGTGTTTTATAGTGTCATTAATTTATAGGAGAAATAGAATGACTAATGAAGTTACTACGACTGAAAACAAATCAGTAAACAATGTAGATATTAGTAGTGTTATCAAAGAAGTAATTGAATACACTAAAGATCAAGCAACTGTTACTGATCTAAAGCATATCATCTCATCAGTTCCCAAATCTGACTCAATGGATTGGAAGCTAGTTAGTGGTGTGTTGATGAATAGCCTTGTTGAATGGGTTGTTGAGAACAAAGACAATGACGATGTTAGATCATTGGAATTGATACAGCACTTACAAAAAGATATTGGTTACTTACTAAAGAGATTAGGTTTAGCACAATAGTTTCTCCTAATGTGTTGATGACTAAAGGGCGATATCCCACATATCGCCCTTTTTTTATGCCCAGGATACTAGATGTTGTGTCAAGTATTAAGTATGATAAGTTGTGGATAACCTGTGGATAACTTCGCGCCCGGGCTTTTATGCGGCTCGTAAACTCGCCGCCCGGTCCAGACTCCCAAGCTCCGACCCCCATACCCCCCCTTTTCGATAAGCATGCTTTGAATTTTGTGGGGGCAAGTTTGAGAGTGACAATTACGTGTAAAAACATTATAATAGGGAACCTAAAGGGAGAAAAATTTTTAAAAAATGAAAACCATTTCGAATTTAGAGAGTTTGGATACCAAAACTTTAAAATATATCCTCAAAAATGCTGTCCTCGACAAGCAAGAAGAAACCCAAAAAGATTTTTTAACATTTGTAAAGGCCGTTTGGCCGGATTTCGTTGAAGGAAAGCACCATAAGATATATGCAGAGAAGCTGAACCGTATTGCAAACGGTGAATTGAAGCGATTGATTGTCAATATGCCTCCAAGACACACAAAATCAGAGTTTGCATCACACTTATTTCCAGCTTTTTACATGGGTAGGCACCCAAAGGCCAAGCTCATTCAGACAACGCACACAGGAGAGCTCGCAATTCGCTTCGGGCGGAAGGCCAAGAACATGATAGAGTCAACGGAGTACGAAAGGGTGTTCCCTAACGTCCGTTTGGCAGCCGATTCAAAGGCCGCAGGCCGTTGGGAGTCAAACCATGGCGGTGAATATTTCGCTGCCGGCGTTGGTGGTGCGATAACTGGACGTGGTGCCGATTTATTGGTCATTGATGACCCCCATTCGGAGCAAGATGCACTTTCACCCTCTGTTTTGGAGTCCCATTACGAGTGGTACACTTCAGGACCCCGTCAAAGGCTTCAGCCAGGTGGCGCGATAGTGCTTGTCATGACGCGGTGGTCTATAAAAGATCTCACAGGCAAGCTGCTAGAGGCCCAGGGTAGGGATGATGAAACGGATCAGTGGGAAGTTGTTGAATTTCCGGCAATTATCAATGAAAAGCCGATGTGGGGCAATTTTTGGTCCCTAAAAGGCCTAATGGGCGTAAAAGCGTCAATTCCGCTTACAAAATGGCAGGCACAGTGGATGCAGGCACCAACATCCGAGGAAGGGGCGATAATAAAGCGTGAATGGTGGAAAAAATGGGAAAAAGAGGACATACCGCACTTGCAGTACATTATTCAGTCCTATGACACCGCTTTTTCATCAAAAGAGACAGCCGATTACTCCGCAATAACAACATGGGGCGTATTTGAGCCGGAAGAGGGTTCAAAACCGAATTTGATCCTTCTGGACGCGAAACGTGGCCGTTGGAACTTTCCGGAGCTGAAAGAGATTGCGCAAACGGAATACAAGTACTGGGAACCCGAGGCAATCCTCATAGAGGCGAAGGCAAGTGGCATGCCACTAACTCATGAGTTGCAAAAGGCAGGAATACCTGTTATAAATTATACACCCTCAAGAGGAAATGATAAACACTCGAGGGTAAACAGCGTAGCCCCACTCTTTGAGTCGGGAGCGATATGGGCGCCCACTAAAAAGTTCGCCGAGGAAGTGATAGAAGAATGCGCAGCATTTCCGTTCGGTGACCACGATGACTACGTGGATTCAACCACGCAGGCGTTAATGAGGTATAGACAAGGATACTTTGTTGCGTTAAAAGATGATTACGAAGACGAGGAGAGTGTCAAAATAGGCACAGGGAGGGAGTACTATTAATGTATCCATTTGGATCACCAATTACAGGAATAATGTCGTTAGCCGATTATCTGGATTTACCGGAATTATATAAATCGTACGGCGATACGCACTTAGATAGATTAACTAATTTAGATATGTATTCTGATCCAGTTAAGATGGTAGGTAATACAATTTCAGATCTTGTTTCTTTTGTACCTGACTTAGCAGGAGATATTCCTGCAGCAGCAATAGATAGATTTACAAGCGCAGATTACTACAATCCTTTTAGTGAATATGCTCAGGAGCACGGCATGAACGTAAATCCTGCAACGGGAGAAAAAACAATTATACCCGGAATAGATTTTCAAGATTCAATTACACAGATGGGAAAATATGAATTAGACGCACTTCCTTGGAATCCTATGCCTAGTTTTTACACAGAGGAGCAAGGAGGAAATCCTTTAGATCCAAAAGTTGGTGACCGTGTATATGCAGATGCTAATAAATTAGTGGACGATCATTATAAAAAAGAGGTATCGTATTTAGATAAAAATAACGATAAGTTCATAGATAGTATACAAGATGATTTAGAAGAAAATCTTCCTCCATATTGGAAGTGGGCTTACGATAATCCAGAAAAGGAACCAGAGGATTATGATAAAATATATAATGATGAATATGCAAAAGGATATGAAAAAATATTTCCACTAAAGGAAGAGCAAAAATTATACGATAAAACAGTAAATGAATTATTTCAGAGCAGATATGGCATTGATAATCCATATAAAAAAGGTGGAGATCAGGCATTGGTTGGTCCTGGTTTACGAGAATTTGGCCTTGAAGGTATAAACGTACCGTTCACTGATAAATATGATATTCCATTTCAGTATGGACATTTTGGAGATCCAATTTTAGAGTACTCAACACCGGAAGCAAAAGACACTTATACAAAAATGAACATTGCTGGGGAACTTTTATACGGATTACCAAGTATGCTTAGATGGGTAGGAAAAAAACTTTCAAGAAAAGGTGCAAAAGAAGGTGTAAAGGAGTCCAAAAAATCAAGAAAAGAATACGAGTCTAAATGGCGTAAAAGATAAGGTGAGTAGATTTAAAAGAAGATAATGTCTATTGCAAGAATTATTTACAAAAAATTAAAAGAAGGAATCCCTGGAGGAGCTAAAAAAGGTCAGAAAGTAAAATCCCACGCTGTTTATGGTGGCAAGAGATATGAACTTGATGAGCTTGTAGAAGTACAAAGAAGAGGTGAAAAGAATAAACCAATTAGAGGATTTATACCACGCGTAGTAGAAGAAAAAAGATTAGCTGATCTACATGATAAACCTGTCATACACGAAAAAATTAAAAGCACACCTGTTTCTGGAGAAAAAAATAAATATATTATAGACACGCTGCAAGGTATGTCAGATAAACAATTATTTCGACTTACAGTAAAAGAAATGGATGAAATGTTTGGCCGTAATGTAAGTTCCCAAAGAAAACGTGTACTTGCTAAAAGAATAGATCCTGCAACAGGAAAAAATTACAAACCTTTTGAAATGGGGCTTTCAGCATTTGGAAGACATTTTAAAGAGTATGATGAATTTGATAATCCAATTACTGTTAAAAGAAAATTAAAAAAAGACCTTGGCCTTAAAGAGGAAAATTTTCAACAAATATATAAATTATTTAATGACATAGATTCAGCAGTGAGAGGCAAAGCTTCCCTTAGTTCAAAATCTTCTTTATTTTTACAAGTTAATAGAGCTATAAAAAATGGAAAAGCTTTAGGTATACCAGAGGATGCAGTAGTAGAACATGTCATAAGACAAGTGGATAATTCTGTTTGGGGCAATATGGTAAAAGAAAGAAATAAAAGATTGGCTGACATAGCCCGTGCGGAGAAGGCCGGCATACTTACACAAAGTGATAGACCGGAAATAAGCCATATAATTCCTGCAGCAGAAGATTGGACAAAAGCAATGAGGCACGACAATGTATTTTTTGAACCTAAAGGAATAAATAGAGCGAGACCTAAAAAACAGATTGCTGAAAGAAGAGATAATTATTTAGAAGAGTTAGATAAGAAAATTATTAACTGGGATTTAATGGACAAATATTCTTTAGCTGAAGGCGGAATAGTCAACGGCTACGCCGGCGGCGGAATAATCAAGAAGCTTCTAGGTGACAGCCTTGGCATGATGTCAAGAAGAAAGTTCCTCAAGGGCATGGGCGCAACAGCTGCATCCGCAGCATTGCCAAGATCAGCGATGAAACTTGCGGCACCAGCCGCGAAGAAAGCGGCACTGTCATTCGCACCGCCGTGGATGGGACAAATGGCTACGGCGTTAAGTTCCGTTGTAAAGAATAAAGGTGTAGCGAAACTTCCTAACGGAACAACTATAACATACTTAAAAAAGCCAATGACACAATGGGACAATCATAAACTTTCAGTCAAGACAGCGGATGGTAATGAGGATCTAGTCAATTTCAAGGAAGGTAAAGATACGATTGATATAGAGTTTGATGTTCGTGATGACTTCCATAATAACCAGCATATTTTCATAGACAAGAAAAACAAGGTTGCGGAGCTTATTGACGAGAACTACTATATGACGTCGCCGGAAGACTATGCAAAGGATGACCCCATCATTTGGGATGTATCCAAAAAGTCCTTGGACAAAGGCATTATACTGGATAAAACCACTAAGGCGGATGATTACATATATGACTACATGTCAACGCCGGGTGACAGTGACTATTCCTACCTGTTTGAGAGATACATTGATTCTTTTTCTCCAGCTGGTAATATATTCCACACAAAAAAATATGCGCAAGCTGATAAAGCAAAAAAACTAGCACAAAAGGAGACAAAAGAAATGGATTGGGAAGAACAGTTCCGTGGAGGACAGGGCATGCATGGATATAACAGAGGTGGGATAAGCATGGATGATTATAAACCTCAAAAGGCTTTTGGTGGAATAGTGACAGATGAAAAAGGAGTAGATGAAAGTAGACGCATGATTAAGCTTAGAAACATGAGCGACGTGGAAGCGATGGCGAGAATGATGCACGCTGAAAGTTCATCCGG
>Ga0114904_1000988_pt1 | contig 14776 bp, 24 predicted proteins | sample MalvirDeepMed_s6_FD_83498 | JGI IMG/M metagenome (GOLD analysis project Ga0114904, IMG submission 83498) | Marine viral communities from the Global Malaspina Expedition - Malaspina viral metaG DeepMed_s6 | ecosystem: Environmental > Aquatic > Marine > Oceanic | place: Mediterranean Sea... | reverse complement strand
GTCTGGACTCATGGTTCTAAGTGCATTAGCTAAAGCTGATTGGTCTGCTAATGTTTGCATATCTGTTTGGAAAGATTCAGGTTGAAGCAAAGATGCCATTAATTGATCATCTGTCATAGTTGCTCCAGAATCAACGATTGGTGTAATTGTAGGTGGCAAAGAGCCAATGACATCTGGCTGTTGAGCGACTAATTCTGTTTGAGGTAATCCATATGCTTCAGGTAAATTAACCACAGGTGGTACTAATCCGGGACCAGCTTGTTGACTAGCACCCATTTGTTGCTGGCGCAGCATCATCATATATTCTTCTTCTGTCATACCTTGACTTATTGCGTGACCTAAATCGTGCATTACATAGTTCCGTACATTGCTTGATTTCGCATCATTTGATCTAATAACATCCTATCTTCTTCAGAAAGAGCTGTTGGACTATACGGAGATTCAGTAGCCATCCCACCTAAATTACCCATTGCACCCATTGTACCCATTGCACCAGCCATTGTACCCATTTCAGCATCAGAAATTTGTCCTAAAGCACCGCTTGTCGCAGAATTGTCTCTCATTTGGTTCATCAACATTGCTTCGTTTTCTCTTACCACATTTGGATCGCTAGGTGGCGGAATACTTGTTGGCGCTGCACTATTTACATTATTTAATCTTAGTAAATCTGCCATACTAAGAGTTTTGTTTTGTTCTTGATGATACATATTATGTGGCATAGTTATAATCCTATTATTTTTGTGTGCATAGTTATAATCCTTGAAATCTTCTATTATAATTGATTCTGAAAACATCATCTTCATCAGGTCTTTGATTCCAAGTTGCACTAAGTCCACTTGGTAATCCTAGCCTTACATTAGTACCGCCATATCTTATTCCATCAGTACCATATTTTATGGTTTCCCCACCAAATTCTTTTGGTAATTGATCTTCGCCCTTAAAATAATTAAATCTTGAGTCTGTACTCAAATTAACACCTTCTGGATCGCCTAAATTAAGACCAACACCACCTTGAGCAAAAGCCTGTTCTCGTCCTATATTTACGTTGCCACTTGGCAGTTCAACACCCACTTGAGTTGGATCATAACCGCCATATACTCCAAAACTTAATGGGCTATCGTTTTGTTCGCTTTCTTCAACATACCTTTCAACATCAATATCTACACCACGCTCTCTTAAAAATCTTGCAAGTTCCTCTTTATAACTAGGCATTATAATCCTACTATCTTGGATTGAGCTTTAGCTTGCATCTCTTGCATTTTCATTTGATGGTCAGCTTGATCTATTTGTGCTTCTCTTTCGAGTTTCTGCATTTCCATTTGATGTTTAGATTGAGCTAATTCAAGTTCCATTTTCTGTTTAGCCATTTCAGCTTGCTGTTCAGATTGAAGTCTGGCCATCTCTGCTTGTTGTTTAGCCATTTCAGCCTCACCACTTTCCCCAGTTTGTTGTTCCGGGTTCTGTATAGGTTGATCGCCAATCTTATCAACGGCAGTCTCAACTTCTGTACCGAGCTTAAATCGTCTAACCGCTGCCATTAGCAATGACTTGGCAGTTTCCATAGGTACAGCACCGCTTTCAACGGCTGGTCCTATTCCGCTTAAGAATGAGGTAATGCCAGTCAACAGTTCGGTTATGTTCTGTTGCTGTTCTGCATCGTTAGCAGCGACAGTTGAATCAGTCTCAATATCAACCTTAAACTCACGCATTAAATCATCTCTTGCGACTTGTTGAATCTGCTCCCATGTGGGTTGCTCTAATCTTTCGAGCATTTGCGGATCAGGTTGCGGTGGTGGCGCTGGTTGTTGCCCTTGCATTTGCATCTGCTGGGCTTGCATTTGGAACTGTTGCATCTGCATTTGCATTTGCGATTGCATCATTGCCTTTTCTTCTTCTGTCGGGAAATTCAATCCTGTCATTTTCTGCAAAGTATCTACTGAGAATTGTTCTGCGATAACCTCTGCCATCAGACGTATAACATCTCTGGCATAGCGCTGGACTTCTCTTTGTCTGCGTTGCAGTCTCATGCTGCCGTAGTTAGCTTTTATGCTTTGTGCTGTTGCAGTCTCAGAGGCAACTGAAGTTCCTCGTAGCACATCGGAGATACCTGTTATCTCATAAATTGAGGTAATCAGGTTTTGACGATACGCATATAGTTGATTTACAACACCAACGTATTTGTCAATAGGCATCATCCATATTGCACGATCTAATCCACCAGCATCGAGATACTGAGATGCACCATCTAACGGAATCATCTTGTTATCGCCAGAATCCATCAGACGTTCAATTTCAGACATCCTGGAGTCGTAGATTCCTCGTAGCCTCAGACCTTTTAAAATATCAATAATACGCTTAGTGACATTGTTTAACTCAGTCGCTAGTGTTTTATATAGATAATATTCGCTGACAGGGATTAATGAATCCGTTGTTGTCAAAGTATATATTGGTCTTGGCACCGGGAAGAACCCGGATAAACCTAATGGATCGTCTGCTTCTTTAAGTGGTTTGTCTTTGAAGGAAGGTGCAATAAAGTATACCTTCTTTGTTTCTTTACACCAGATTTCCCAGACTCGGACTCGGCCTTCTCTTTGGGATCGGTTTGTTTCATTGTCATAAGTATCATCCTCTTCTTTGTAAACATCTATCCCGACTGAGTCAGCCATTTCCTCGCCAAACTTCTCTTCAATATCTTGTTTCGTTAATTTATGTTGGAAACCAACCCAATTTACTTCTGTCCATTTATTAGCTGTTCCTCTTCTGAAATCTTCAAAAGCAACAGATTCAGCAACAACTTCTTCTCTGACTACTTCACCAACTGGCTCTTCATAATTTTCTTCCATCTCACCAGGCATTTCACCTTCAGGCTGTTCAGGTGTTCCAAAGGTAGGCACATACCTGACTCTGGTAACACCACGACCGACTAATAAATAATCGTCAACCGCATCACTCATTGGTCTGTCAAAATCTGAGGCATCCACCATGAACTCAAGCGAGCGCTCTAAGACTTGTGCCACAGCTTTGCCAAGCTGGTCCTCGTCTTTGAATCTTCTCTGTACATTCGGAACAGGAGTCTTGTTATATATTGCTGGTTTTAATGTTTCGATATTCGACCAAAGAATATTAAACGTATTCTTACGCATTTTCTGACCATCTGAACCAATCGCTGTTGAAGAAACATCCTCGCCACGATAAATGTCAACAACCGCTTTAGCATCATCTCGCCAGTCTTTTTCTGTTTTGTCTGAATCTTCTAATTCGTCAAGCCAATACTTGACTAAATCTTCAGGCGAGTCGCCATATAGCGGGTTCTTATAATTAATCATATTACATTGGGTAACCTTTGCGTTTCATTACCTCACCAATAAAGCCAGTATTTTTATTTTTCTTGGTTGTTTTATTCGTGTTATTTTTTTTCTTTGGCGGTCTGCCTTTTGTATTTCCGTAAGTACCTTCTCCGTATGGCATATCAATAATCCTCTTGTTGTTGTCTTAATCGTTTGCGTTCTTCAATCATTTGCATAATGGTGCGCTCTGAGCGACCTTTCATCGTCTGTGGGTTTATTTCTTTCTTATCTTTTGCTTTCTTAATAAATGGTCTCGACATACAAGCGTAGCGTGTTTCGTCTGCTGCATGATCCTCGCCATCAGTATCAACGTCCTCTGGCCTTTGGACATCGTGTTGCATCATTGGAATCGTTCTAATTGTTTCGGTACACGTTGAAAAGAATAGAATCATTGGTGGTTCAGGCTTTAGTCTTGCCCGGAGATTATCCCAGCCACCCATTGCACCTTTTCTTGATACCCGCTTATTGTCAGCTCTTCTGAAGCTGATTACATTCCCGGATGCTTCGTATATTCGTTCTGCATGGGAAGGACCACCATCTCTTGCAAAGGCAGATGGATCGAGTACCGCATCATCAAGCCTTTCATCTTCGGCCATTCTTTCTACGATCCCGGCACCAACTTCTTCTGCTGTCAGTTTAAGACCAACATTACTTCCAGGCTCTCTTGTGCCGTACCACTCACGATATTTAACCAAACAACCCTTTGAGATGCCTTCTATTGAGCCGTCTGATACTGCATACCAACCAACACTAAAAGGTGCAGCACTTCCCCAGTCCATGCTTATGAATCGTGTCCAATGCTCTGGGATTTCAAAAGGTTCTATGATGTGGCGCTTACCAAACTCGCTGAAGAAAGCACCCTCGATTACGTTCCAATCTCCTTCAAGCCATGCTTTGACCAACTGAGGTGAGCCAACCATCTGAAGGTTAGCAATATAGTCTTTACCTAGATATTTATTGTCTTTTACTGTGCTTGGAATAAATACCCAATCTCTTTCAATGCTTTCGCCACCAAAAGGATCGTCAAATATTTCTTTATGTATCTCCCAACCTTGTGGGGCTGGATCAATGTATTTTGCTTTAACCCAGTTGTGTCCGGGACCACCCGGATTAGCTGTTAGTCTTACTCCAACAGGCACATTGTTGCCTGACCTGAGTGTTGCCATCAACTTATAGATAGGTTCTGGTCTTGGAAATGTTCCAGCTTCTTCTATGTAAAGTCTTGTGTAGCTATGGCCTTGATAACCATTTGCATCGCTGTCTCTTTCAAGATAGGCAAAGCGGAGTCTTGCTCCATTTGGACTGCGCCATAATTTATTAACGTCCTCGTATTTCCATCCTAGATTAGAATAGATCATTTTAGAACGCTCAATTAAATCTATTAATTGAGTTCTCTCTCGTCTAATCACTAGCCCTGAAGCATCAGCACCATATAAGTCAGCGTGGCTTATCCATTCTCCTAACAGAGCATCAGATTTTCCACCGCCCCTCGAACCGCCAAATAAAATACTGAAACAAGGACAACTAACAAAAGCTGTTTGTGGACCAGGTTGAGGACTCCAAGCTATTAACTGTCTAGTTTTGCTGGTGTGTACTGATCCGCCCATGATTCACTATCCTCCGGGATTAAGGGTAGTCGCACTATATAATTAAGGTTTTGTCCAATCTCTCCTGAGTGTTCTGTTTCAACTTTGTCTTTCCAACCAGCTCTGTTTTTAAGATAGAAAATCATCGCTGTGTTGTCGCCAGACTTTGCTTTATTAAATAGAGTATTGGTTATGGTTGCGATGCCTTTACTTCTTCCCTTTTTTATAGCCTCTGAAAACTCTGGATATTGCTTCTGTTTTTCATATAAGGTTGATTCTCCCATACCAAGTACAGATGCTATTTGGTCTGAGGTTAATCCTTGTGCTGCTAAAGATTCTGCCTTTAAGCACAGATCGTTGTCTATTTTAATACTTGGTCTTGCCATTATGCAGCTTCCTTCTTTTCAAGTTCTGCTTTCTTCCCGGTGTAATCTTCCCACCGCTTAACTATTACATCACAATATTTTGGATCAAGTTCCATTAAATAAGCATTTCGGCTTGTTTTCTCGCAAGCAATCATGGTGCTGCCTGAACCACCAAATAGGTCTATAACTATACTTTTGGTATTTGACGCAATCTTTAATTGATTTTCAATAAGGGCAACAGGCTTCATGGTTGGGTGTGACGTATGATTTTCTCTTTTGTGTTCTAATGACTTTGAATAATTCACATTTGGGACAGCATTATTCCATGTGGCACTTTTACGAAACACCAAAAGATATTCCACATCTGGTCTCCATTGTCCACCAAGCGGAATTGCGTTTGGTTTTTTCCAAAATAAAATATTAAAGGCGTATCCTGATTCAACTCCCCAGTTTAAATAATCAGGGACAAGGTCTTTATTGCAAAATATGTACGCGTTCATCTTCCTTAAAGGAAAGACTGTTGGCATAGTATTAAGAAACGCGTTTGGGTCAAAATCACATAAATGTTTGATTAAACTTCCGAGCTTTGCAGCAGCTTTACCAATAGGTTGATTACTACCACCTTCGACATCCATGCGATAAGGCGGATCAGTAAAAACCATATCAGCTTTAGCTCCGTCCATTAGCGTATTTACATCTTCCTCTTTAGTAGCATCCCCACACAGCAGTCTGTGGTTATCTAATAACCATATATCGCCTAATTTAGTTATAGGTTCTTCAGGAGTATCAGGAACGGCATCATCGTCCGTTAATCCTTTGTTTTCTATATCTAATAATTTATCTAATTCTTCTTGGTCAAAGCCTGTGTCTAAAAGGTTATAGTCTAGCTCTACCAAGTCGTTGAACTCTAACTTGAGTAGTTCATAATCCCACTCAGACTCTTGGCTTACCCTATTGTCTGCAATTCTGTACGCTTTTATTTGAGCGTCAGTTAAATCATCTGCTACGACTATTGGCACTTTATCCAGGCTTAGTTCTTTTGCTGCATCAAGTCTGGTGTGACCGGCTACAATAACCATGTCTTTGTCGACAACAATCGGCTGTTTGAACCCAAACTGACGTATTGAAGATGCCACCTTTCTAACTGCATCTTTGTTTTTTCTTGGATTCTTTGAGTATGGTATTACAGAGTTTGTCGAAACTTGCTGTGTTATCATGTTTTTTTATGTTCTACCGATGATTCTAATGTTTTAAATAACTGATTACCGATTAAAGTATGACTTTGGATATAAGGTAGTGCAGCTCCTGGTAAATACTCTGCTAATACTTCATGCAGATCGAGTTCTTCAAGAGGAAGCCACCCGGTTAATTCATCTCCATGACAGTCGCCAAATCGAATATAGTCTTTTGATGGCGATAAGTGATCCCTTGATATGGTCACTTGGTAATATATCTGCCGGGTATGCAAAGGCTGAGAGTTAAAGCTCACTATGCAAATCTGTGCCGTTGGCATTGTTTCAATAACATCGGCTAGTGTTGCAAGCACTTCGGTAACTTTCGTTGTTTCCATGATTCCTCACAGTTATGTGAATAAAAAAAAACCCACAAGATGTGGGTATTCAACTGACTATTATGTGCAGTATATAGTGATTTTATATATTTCTATTGTAGTGTCAATTTATTTTTTTCTTTATATTTTTAAGAGCAACTGTCTCTCTTTTGATAACGTAGCCACCAAATAATTTATTAGCATTAATTAAATTAGAAAGTTCGCCTATGACTTCATCGAGTAGAAAGACAATCTTCTTCCTTTCTGCTAAATACTCTAAAACAAATTGGCATGGATAAGGGATAGGTTTTCCTGAAATCCAATGTCTGATTGACCTATCGTTGACACCGATAAGTCTCGCAAGTTCCCTTTGCGATAGACCTATTTTATCTACTAATCCTCTAATGTACTGAGGATCAGTATTGTGGTTTTTAGCATTAAGTTCCATTTGGTTTTTCCTTATATGGACTTAATGTGTAAGCAGATTTTGGTACATTTGTCATAAGTCTAATCCTTATTGGATTATTAAACATTTCAAAAATTTCTGCATCAGACCAACCATTTTCTTTAGCCTTTTTTCTTAACTTTGATTTATTCATTCTTATACCTCACTTTTAGTTGGTTAAATTATTTAAAATCCCAAGTCGCTCTTCCTTTAAATACTAAAGCAATTCGACTCCATTCAGGACTATCAGTAAAATCATTATTTTGTTCCCTTTCTTCTGCATACTCCCAAACATTACTGAATCTTCCAATCCAATTTCTTTGCTTTTCTGATAATTTATCGTTATATAAATATTCCTCATTAGCACAACGTAAAGGTTGAATATTTTGTTCCTCGCCATAGCGAGTATATATATCTACAAGTTTGTCTAGTTTAATCATCTTCTTATACCTCACATTTAAGTTGGTTAATTTCTACTTCTACCCAAAAACCCCCATGAATTAAGGGGGTTTGTTAGGGTTATTTATTTAAAGTCTAAGCAACTGCACCAAGTACCACTTTATCTTCGTTTTTCTTGATGTTGATCTTAGTAACATCTTGCTCATGGGTATGACGAGTAATGAACTGTGGTGTTAGCTTTCTTCTTACAGCTTTTAAGTCTAATCTGCCTACTTTGGTGGTTTTAATTACAAGGTAGTTATCTCCTTCACCAAAATATTCGCCATCACCTTCAGCTTTAATAGCATCACCGATTGCTTTCTTTTTAGCGGTTAGCTCTTTTATTTTTTCGTCTAGTTCTATGTATGTATCTACTTCTCTCATTTTTAATACCTCACTTGTTGAAGTTGGTTAATTTCAAACACAGAGAGATTATAGGCAGTATTTGCCTATAAGTAAACACATTTTGTTGTTATTTTCTACTTTTGGTGAAAATAACCAGAGAGGAATCTAAGTGCCTGATTGAGTTGATTATTTACCCATTGTGGCGACATTTTCATCTTATGGGCTATATCGGCTTGAGATAGTCGGTGTGCGTAGATATGAGCGATTATCAGCGATTCATCAGGCGGTAAGGCATCAATAGCCTTGTCAGTCTCTAATTCCTCGCTAAAATTGCTTTGGTGGGCTGTTGAAGGGATTAATGAGGCATAGGCTTTATTCTTGGAAATTACTCCATAATTCTCGCCAGATACACGCTTGGCTCGTCTGGCTTCTGTGACTAATCCGTACAAATTAGTCGATGTCTTAACCTGTGGACCAACGTGCCTATTCTGACGATAGTACGCTCCCCATGACTCTAGCCGGGAAACTATGTTTTCTCGTTGCTCTAGCTTTTTGTCATGGCTTGCTCTATCCATTAATAATATCGCTGACAAATTGCAACGCTTCCTCAACGCTTGATATTACTTCGACCTGACCTTCCCAGTTATAATGCCACTTCTTTTGATCGTCAGTTAATTGCTGTTGGGATTTATATTTTTTACCATCCTTGACTTCAATGAGATAATTTACTCCCTCATATCCGCATAATAAGTCTGGACAGCCATTTCCAACTTCGTGAAGATGCTGAACAGACACACCTGATTCTCGTAAGGCAAAAACAATTTTCTTTTGATTATCATCGACTCTTTTTCTCAATTTTAATTACTCCCATGTCGATCCAAGTTCTCCAAGTTCTAAGCATAGCTCTTCTCATGTAAAATTCTCTGTCTGCATCTGATAATTCTTTGTCACTTCTTCTGTCAATAACATCGTGGCAATCTGAACAACCAAAAGCTGCTGATATTGAGTCTGAAGTTTTACCGCCCATTTTGCCTGTACCAGAATCATCAGGCAAATGACACAGAACAGTTGTCTCCCTATTGTAGTTGCAACAATTAGGAATGTTAAAGGTGCAATCCTGGTGTTTAGCTGTTTCTCTCAGATTCATGTCGGATTATTGTATCACCAAGTAAGGTTGCTATTTGAGGAACGATTGAATTTCCTAAAGCCTTTAGTTTTGCAACTCTGTCAGAAATCCCGGTGCCAAGTTTAGGCACTTCTCTATCTCTGTAAGCGATTCCGTTATCATCGAGTTTTCTTCGTACTCTATCAGCCAGTTCAGAGGGTAGCCCATCAACCAAGTCACAAATAAAGGATTCAGATGCCCACACATTCTTTTTCCTTCTGGTTTCTCTATTGCGTAATCCAGTCTCCCCCATTGAGTGTCGTTTTTCCCGGAACCTTTGTGGTCGCTCGCTGTTGGAGTTGGGTACATCATTACCGCATTTGGCAATGTGTCGGCTGGATGTCCTTTTCGCTCTTGTCTTCCCTTCCCCGATTGGCCTTTGTGATCCCTTGCTGTCGGAGTTGGGAACAAATGTTTCTTGTGGGCTATCGGTGTTCCGTTCTTGTTCATGTAGGGATGCCCGGCTTCCATCGTTTTTGCCAGACTCCCTGTTGGACATTTCGATCCGTCCGTTGCGATTGGAGTTGGGTACATTTGTTTTAATGTCTTCCCTCTCTGTCTCAATCCTGCTTCTATCATTACTTCTTCCTCTAACACCTTGCCCCCCTTGCCATTCGGTCTGCTCCCCCCTGTTGTTCTCGGAGTTGGCCACATCTTCTGTTTTTCCTCGAACAGTATCGCATCCGATAGTTTTGCTCCGTAAGTCATGTGTGGCTTGTTCTTCTTTCTCAGAATATAGCCTCCGTTCTTTGTCCTCTCCACTCTGTCCGATTGTTCCCCCCCTTCCACACAACCTACTGTCGGAGTCGGCCACATTACTTGATCTCTCAGATTGCTTGAGCGTTTTCTTCTCCCCTCTTTTATTTCCTCTTTCATTTTCTGTGATTCGCAATTCAGATGGTCCATTGTCGTTGGGGTAGCCCACAATCCAGACTCTATTTCGTTTGTGTGGAGCGCCCATGTCTGATGCTTGTATGCTATACCATCTCGCATCGAACCCGATTTCGGCCAAGTCTCCGAGAATTTTTCCAAACCATTCTCCAGGTTGTTCTCCTGGTCCAGAAAGGAGAGCTGAGACATTTTCCACGAGTGCGTAATCTGGTCGAATCTCGCCAATAATTCTGTGGAGTTCTGACCAAAGTCCAGAACGCTCGGCTGTGATTCCTTTTTGATGCCCGGCGACTGAGATGTCCTGGCATGGGAAACCGCCCGTGACAACGATTCTGTCTCCGTTGGTAATAATTCCATCTGCTCTAAGTCTTTTTGCTGTGACATTCTTAACATCCTCATATATTGGTACGTCTGGCCAATGTTTTTTTAAAATCTTCTGTGGGTATTTTTCAATCTCACAAAATGCGACTGTCTCAAAATGCCCGGTTTCCTCAAGCCCTAAACTAAATCCCCCTATACCTGAGAATAAATCAATTACTTTAAACTTATTCACGATTAGCGTTGTTTAAGTACTCGTTATATGGCCTTCTAATTTTATCATCAAAAATACTTTTAGCACTTGGATTATGATCTATTTCGGCACGAGACTTAACACCGCACATGGTTCTTATTTTATCTGCTGCGACTGCCTCTGTCATTTCTACAAAAGCATCGTCTTGAGCGCCAAACCATTCCAGAAACTCATCATCTCTGCACCATCGCCCAGCAAGGTTACTGAGTGGACCACCTACCTCACGCTCTTCTTTAGGAATAGTTGTTTCATCATCCTCTATTTTAACTAGCATCATAATGAAGCGTTGACCTTTCAAGCCACGAAAGGATGTCATAAGCTCGTTATCAGGTAATTCAAATTTAACCCAGCAACCGCTTGTATCAGACTCACCATAACCTAAGAGTTTAGACTCGGTGGATTCGTGTAAATAAGGTGTTATTTCTTGGACTACTTCTGCTGCACTTTTCATACTTTACTCCCAAATGACAGATCGTGGTCGATACGCAATTTCTGGCAGTTTTTCTTTGTCTGCTAAATTACATAAATGATCTTTAAAATTATCTAATGTTGAATAAAATATCTTGCCGTTGGCATTACCAAAATATTTATCTTTGTGCCTGAAAAGAATCGCCCGGTATCTTCGTGTCCTAATTTCAATAATTTTCGTATTAGCTGGAACAGGATGATAATTGCCATCGTAGCCAAAATATGCGGTCATGAAAATCAGGCAAAGGTGGTCAAGCATTTTTAGCCTCTTTTTTTGCTTTCTTAATATCTCGTTTTTTTTGTTTTTGCATTTCTGTTAATTTCTTTTTGGCTCTTTTTTTTTCTTTACCTTTTCTCATTTTTAATTTCCTTGATTCGCCTTGTTAAATCTTCCATGTGCTGTTCTGATCTCTTTTCTTTCCATTGAAACCAAATAGTGCGCGATACTTCTCTGTTGCGATTTCTAATAAACCATCTGGCTTGGCCATCGATAAAATCATCGTAGTTAAATCCGCATTTTCCACATTCACATTTCATCCTCTGGCATTGTGCCATAAGGACTAGCAAGATGCTTTGCCATAAATTCGTCTTTCCTTCGTTTTTTCTCTTTCTCTTTACTATCGACTGTCTTTTCCTTTTTCAAAATATCATTTTTGATTTTATCCATAACCTTTTTTATCTTAGCTCTTTCTTCTTCGGTGGGTGGTTTTTGTTCTATCATTTTGTAGGGTTGCGTTCTGAAAGAAAATTGATCTCTTGTTAAAATATTTTTTCTAATTGTATTAACTGTCGGCCAATCGTCAGTTGCTCTGCCAACCTGGTTAATAGCATAGACAATTCTTTCAATATCATCATCTTTATAACCAAGCGCTCGTAAATCCTCTTCCATAACTGATACCACGATTGGAAGCTCGTCTGCTGCTGGTGCATAGCGTAAATTCCTAGCAAGCATCTTTGTCATTTCCTGTGCAAGAACTTTATAGAGTTTGCTATGTTTTGTCTCTGAAGGCATCTATCGCTCTCCCAATTTTACCAGTTGATTGTTTTTTATCTTTTAGCGGAAATAATCCTTGCCAGCCACTAGCAATGCTTTGATCGACAATTCTCTGTTGCTCGTCATAACTACAACCTTCAAGCACCTTGATATTCTTTTTAAGAGCTAACCCAGATAATGGCTTTCGCATCAGCTTTCTATGCTCTTTAAATTCTTCTAATGCTTTCTTATTAATATTATCAGAAACAGATACAGATACAGAGACATAGGGATTCGTCCTTGCAACGCTTTTTGATTCTTTATTTATCCGACACTTACGGCTTCTTTCAGTAGAGTTATCACTTTTGTACTGCCTTTTATCCCACTTAACAGGTTGCCAAGTATCATCAATATAATCGACTTCTATTAACTTGTTTTTGGTTTGTTCAAATTCGGCATCAGATATATTTAAAGCCTTTTTTATGATTGATTCCCGGTTCTTTGGTGACAGTTGGCGGTCAAGTACACCATTACATTTAAGACATAAAATTATTATGTAATGTCGTTGTTCGGTGTGAGTGAGTAATTGCGATACAGGATCAGTAGCAAATTCGTGATAAAAGCGAAACCAAGAATTAGACATTGAAAAAGTCGCCTTGCGTTTCGTTGTAAACCTTCCTCACCATTCGGACTCGTTTTTTCGTGAAAGCACAGATAATGACTCCTGACTCCTCTAAAAATCCTCTTTTAATTAGTTCGGTAATTCGTGGTCTGACAGCATTTGGCTCTGAAAAACCTAATTTTGACATAACCTCTCTATCGGTCATTGCTGTATTTGTTTCAGACAGAAGCTCGTAGATGAGTGCTTGACGACCTCTAAGTCGTTCCCTCTCTTCTCGATATGCCGTTATGCTATTTATATGTGCCATAAAAAAATGGCGGTCGAAACCGCCACAAAAAGTAGGGGAGAACTCTAATCATCTCCATACAGCAATTTTTCACGAGATAGCAGTTTTCCTGATTTCTCGTGAATTTTATTCGCCATTTGTTTAGAAATATCTCTCTGCCCGGTGCGTATCATCTGAGCGTAACTCTGTGATATGCCTAGCATTTCGCCTATTTTTCTATCGGCAGAACCCGGATATTTCTCGTCTATCATGTTGTAAAATTTCGTGTATTCTGTGTTCATGTGCGAAATATAATTTGTTAATGAAGATATGTCAAATTGTTGTTAAATTGTTGTTGACGACATAGCAACAAAAAGTAATAATCCAAACATGACAAAATCAATAGACGAAATAATAGATAATTTAATAGTTAAATCTGAGGGTGCTATTGAAGCTCTTAAAGAAATTGACACTATCCAAGAGAACTTGGTAGTGGCACGAGCTGAAATTCAGAAACAAATTAAAATTTGTGAAGAGAATGTTAAGAAATATGAGGAGAAAAAAAATGTCAAGTAAATGGACGGGTATAGAAGGTGAAGCAAAGTATTTTAGAATCGTGAGAGATAGAAGAAATCGCAATAGAGTAATTAGAAATTGCTTTTGTGGATTTCTTTTCTTTTGTTTGATTATTTTTGCGATTGATTTTTTCTTTGTGAGTCAATTATGAGCATCTGCGATAGTTGCAACAAAGATACAGAATCATTGAGTTTAACGAAAGAAACTTGCCAATGGCTTTGTGATGATTGTCTTGATTCCTATTGCGAGGAACATGGAAGATTCGGAGTATGTGTCGATCCCGATGCTTGGAAAGGAGATAGAGATTATGAAATTTGAAGATCAACAATTACTAGATGATGATGCTGCTTACGAGCAACAGAGTAATGAAGAACACAGGAGACATGTAGAAGAGATGGATAAAGATAAAAAATATATAGCAAGCGTATCAATGAGTATTTTAGATAAATTTAAAAAGCCGTTCCCTGTTGACCAACTAAAATGGCGAAAAGGTGGTGGTGGTAAAGAACTTGTCTATCTTGGCGCTCAACAATACCAACATAGATTAGATGAAGTTATGGGTACTGATTGGCAATGTGAATACAATGCTATTACAGAATCAGGATTAACAGCGTGTCGTGTTGGCATTAAAATAGACGATGAATGGATATGGCGATCTAGCGGTGCCGGGCAGACTAATATTGAAGGCGAGAAAGGCTCGTTTACAGATAGTTTCAAAAGAGCTTGTTCAGCTTGGGGAATTGGAAGATATTTATATTTTATTACAGAAGGCAGAGACTTGCCTGAATGGGCAACACCTGAAGGTTACGACAAAAGAATGGAGAAGAAATATGGCTGAAAATAAAGAATTTGTAGATGGTTTATATGTGAAAGAATCAAAGGCAGATTTTGTTAAATTAGCAATATCTATTAACAGAAAACAATTAGGTAATTATTTAAGACAATCTGAAAAAGAATGGATTAATGTTGATGTTAAAGAAAGTAAAAACGGCAAGTTATATGCTGAAGTAAATAATTGGACACCAAAAGAAAAGAAAGAAGAACCTAAACCAGAACCTAAGAAAGACGATTTAGATGAAGAAATACCATTTTAGGAGATTGATATGGGCCATTTTTATTTGAAAGGCGGTAAGCCGTTTTACAAGATTGAGAAAATAACCGAACCTGGAG
>Ga0114904_1000984_pt1 | contig 14823 bp, 10 predicted proteins | sample MalvirDeepMed_s6_FD_83498 | JGI IMG/M metagenome (GOLD analysis project Ga0114904, IMG submission 83498) | Marine viral communities from the Global Malaspina Expedition - Malaspina viral metaG DeepMed_s6 | ecosystem: Environmental > Aquatic > Marine > Oceanic | place: Mediterranean Sea... | reverse complement strand
GACGCCACCGACGGCACCGTGGCGCTGCTCGACTGGATGGCCGATCAGGACGAGCGCATGTCGGTCTGCCTCGTGGGCGAGCCGACCTGCCCGTCCGAGATGGGCGACATGATGAAGATCGGCCGCCGCGGCTCGCTCTCGGCGTGGTTCACGGTGACCGGCACGCAGGGCCATGCCGCCTATCCGCACCGGGCGCTGAACCCGATGCCGGCAATGGCGCGGCTGATGGACCGGCTGTCCGCGCACGAGCTTGACACCGGCACCGATCATTTCGATGCCTCGACCCTGGCGGTGGTGAGCATCGACACCGGCAACCCGGCAACCAACGTGATCCCGGCGCAGAGCCGCGGCACGGTCAACATCCGCTTCAACGACACCCATACCGGCGCGGCGCTGTCGGACTGGCTGCGCGAGGAGGCCGCGAAGGTGGATGCCGCCTTCGGCACCACCACCGAGGTCAGGATCCAGATCTCGGGCGAGAGTTTCCTGACCCCGCCGGGGCCGCTTTCGGATCTGGTCGCCGCGGCGGTCGAGGCCGAGACCGGGCGCACGCCGGAGCTTTCGACCTCGGGCGGCACCTCGGATGCGCGCTTCGTCAAGGATCATTGCCCGGTGGTCGAGTTCGGGCTGGTGGGCAAGACCATGCATCAGGTCGACGAGAACGTGCCGGTGGACCAGATCGCGCGGCTCAAGGAGATCTACACCCGCATCCTGCGCGACTATTTCGCCGGCTGATGGCTGTTTCGTGAGGCCACGCAGGGAACCTCTCTTCTCCCCGCCCGGTTGGTCCTGCGACGACGAATTGACCGTGGAAGGGCAGGACAATGGCGGATCTCACATGCGACGTGGCAATCATCGGGGCCGGCACTGCCGGCCTGGCGGCAGAGCGCAACGCCCGCAAGCACGGCGCCAAGACGCTGCTGATCGACCCGGAGTTCGCCGGCACCACCTGCGCCACGGTGGGCTGCATGCCCTCCAAGCTGCTGATCGCCGCCGCCCGCAGCGCCCATGGCGCGCGGCAGTCGGGGGTCTTCGGTGTCGAGACCGGCGAGGTCGAGATCGACGGCCCTGCCGTGCTGCGCCGGGTGCGCGAGCACCGCGATCGCTTTGCGCAGGGGACGCGCGACAGCATCATGGATCTGCCCGAGGAGATCCGGGTGCAGGCGCGGGCGCGCTTCACCTCCGCCACGACGCTCGAGCTTGATGACGGGCGCACGGTCGCCGCGAATGCGGTGATCATCGCCACCGGCTCGAGCCCGATGGTGCCGGGGCCCTTCGCCGATCTCGGTCATCTGGCGCTGACCAACGAGACGGTGTTCGAGCTCGACGATCTTCCCGGGAGCCTCGCGGTGATCGGTGGCGGTGTCATCGGGCTGGAACTGGCTCAGGCGATGGCGCGCCTCGGTGTGCGTGTGGCCCTCTTCGACCAGCAGGATACCCTGGCACAGGTGCGTTGCAAGAAGATCCACGCCGCGCTGGAAGAGGCCATGGCGCGGGAGATGGACCTGCATCTCGGCACCGACCCGCAGCCCTCCGAACAGGATGGCCGCGTGCGCATCGACTGGGACGGTCAGAGCGAGACCTTCGACAAGGTGCTCGTGGCGACGGGGCGGCCACCCAACGTGCAGGGCCTCGGCCTCGAGACCACCGGTCTTGGGCTCGACGACAAGGGCATGCCCGAGATCGACCCCGAAACCATGCAATGCGGTGACCTGCCGATCTTCATGGTGGGCGACTCGAATGCCGGGCGCCCGGTGCTGCACGAGGCCTCGGACGAGGGCGCCATCGCCGGGCGCAACGCCGTGGCCTACCCGGCGCTGGTGCGCTCCGATCGCAAGGTGAACTTCACCATCACCTTCACCGAGCCGCCGCTCGTGATGGTCGGCGACAGCCCCGATGACAGCGCCAAGATCGGCAGCGCCGACTACACCGACCAGGGCCGTGCCAAGGTGGATGCCGAGAACACCGGCCTTGCCCGGCTCTACGCTGCCGCACCGGACGGTCGCCTGATCGGGGCGGATCTGTTCTGCCCCGGCGCGGATCACATGGGTCACCTGCTGGTGCTGGCCATCGGCCAGAAGATCACCGCCAGCGACCTGCTCGATATGCCGTTCTACCACCCGACGCTCGAGGAGGGGCTAAAGGGCGCGCTGCGCGAGATCTGCCGCGCGGTGCCGCTGAACGTGCCGGGCGATCACGACACCGGCAACCCGCCGGGCGTCTAGGCGGCAAATTCCGTGCGGCCCCCGTCCTTGCGCCACAAAGCGCCAGAATCGCCATGACGGGGGCGGTGTGCCGTGCTAGCTCAGGGCCATGAGCAAACTGCCGACCAAACCGGATATCCTCGACTGGATCGCCGCCAACCCGACCCTCACCTCGAAGCGCGACATTGCCAAGGCTTTCGGCATCAAGGGCGCGGCGCGGATCGACCTCAAGCGCCTGCTCAAGGAGCTTGAGCACGAGGGGCATCTGGAAAAGCGCAAGAAGACCTATCGCGACCCGGACCGCCTGCCGCCCGTCACCGTGCTGCAGATGAAAGCCGCCGACGAGAGCGGCGACCAGTTCGCGCAGCCCCTGGAATGGCATGGCGAAGGGGTCGAGCCGACGGTGCTCTTCGTGCCCCGCGCCACCGATCCGGCGCTTGGCGACGGCGACCGCATCCTTGCGCGGGTGCAGGTCGTGCACGAAGCCGATCACAATTACGAGGCGCGGCTGATCCGCCGCATCGGGGCCAGCCCGCTCAAGGTGGTCGGGATCTTCCGCAAGGGCGCCGAGGGCGGCCGCATCCTGCCGATCGACAAGGGCTCGGACAAGGAATGGACGGTGGCGCCCGATGCCACCCACGGCGCGCAGGATGGCGAACTGGTCGAGGCCGAGCAGGCCGGCCCGCGCGCCACCCGTATGGGCCTGCCGCGGGCGCGCATCGTGATGCGCCTCGGCGATCCCACCGCGCCCAAGGCGGTGTCGCTGATCGCCATCCATCAGCACGGCATCCCCGACGATTTCCCCGAGAAGGTGCTGGCCGAGGCCGACGCGATGAAGCCCGCCGGGCTCAAGGGCCGCACCGATCTGCGCGAGCTGCCGCTGGTCACCATCGACCCGTCGGACGCGCGCGACCACGACGATGCCTGTTTCGCCGAGCCCGACGAGGATCCCAAGAACCCGGGCGGCCACGTGATCTGGGTCGCCATCGCCGACGTGGCGCATTACGTGCGCCCCGGCTCGGAGCTGGATCGCGAGGCCAAGAAGCGCGGCAATTCGAGCTATTTCCCCGACCGCGTGGTGCCGATGCTGCCCGACCGGCTCTCGGGCGATCTGTGCTCGCTGCACGAGGGCGTGCCGCGCGCCTGCCTCGCGGTGCGCATGGTGATCGATGCCGAGGGCAACAAGCGCTCGCACAAGTTCGTGCGGGGCCTGATGCGCTCGCCTGCCTCGCTGAACTATCAGGAGGTGCAGGCGGCGGTCGACGGCGCGCCCAACGACAAGACCGGCCCGCTGCTCGAGCCGGTGATCGAGCCGCTCTATGCCGCCTATGCGGCGCTGCGCGAGGCCCGCGCCCGGCGCGAGCCGCTGGATCTCGACCTGCCCGAGCGCAAGGTGGTGCTGAGCGACGAGGGCAAGGTGACCTCGGTGAACTTCGTCGAGCGGCTCGACGCGCACAAGCTGATCGAGGAGTTCATGATCCTCGCCAATGTCTGCGCCGCCGAGACCCTGAGCGCCAAGCGCACGCCGCTGCTGTTCCGGGTCCACGAAGAGCCGCCGGCGGACAAGCTCGAGAGCCTGCGCGAAACCGCCGACGCGGCGGGGCTGACGCTGGCGAAGGGGCAGGTTCTGAAGACCGCGCATCTCAACAAGCTGCTGCACGACGCCGCCGGCAAGGAAGAGGCGGAGCTGATCAACATCGCCACGCTGCGCAGCATGACGCAGGCCTATTACAGCCCGAAGAACTTCGGCCATTTCGGCCTCGCGCTGCAGAACTACGCGCATTTCACCTCGCCGATCCGGCGCTATTCCGACCTCATCGTGCATCGCGGTCTGATCAAGGCGCATGGCTGGGGCGATGACGGGCTGAGCGAGCACGAGATCGAGACGCTCGAGACCACCGCGCAGCATATTTCGGATACCGAGCGGCGCTCGATGATGGCCGAGCGCGACACCAATGATCGCTACCTCGCGGCGTTCCTCTCGGACCGGATCGGGGTCGAGTTCGGTGGCCGGATCAGCGGCATCGCCAAGTTCGGCATCTTCGTGAAGCTCGACGAGACCGGCGCCGACGGGCTGGTTCCGATGCGCAATATCGGCAACGAGTATTTCCACTTCGACCGCGAGACCGGCACGCTGATGGGGGCCGACACCGGCACCATCATCACGCTCGGCCAGCGGGTGCGGGTGAAGCTTGTCGAGGCCGCGCCGGTCACCGGTGGCATCGCGCTGGACCTGCTCGAGCTCGAGAATGCCGAGATGCCGCAGGGCCGTGGCGCGGGCCGGCCGGGCCGTGGCCGGGCGCGTGGCCCCGGTGGACGTGGCCGCCCCGGAGGGCCGCCGCGCCGCAAGGAGGCCAAGGCCAAGCGCAAGGATGCCAAGGTCAAGCGCAAGGTCACACGGCGGCGCACCACCAAGAGCTGAGGCCGCCCTGGCCCGCGGGCGCCACGCGTTCCGGCGATGCCGGGACGCACCGGGCGGGCCCGCGCCTTGCGGTGGTGGCGTTGCTTCCGCAGGGGGCCGTCTCGCGGGGTTGTTTCTGCACCGAACGCCGCTGCCTCTTGCGGAATCGAATCGTGGAGCGTATATGCCCTTTCAACAGCGGCACGTCGGGTCTCTCCCGAGGTTCCACCGGGAAAGATCAACGGGCCGCGCGCCCGTTTTTTTGTGCTCAACCGGACCCGGACTCATGACCGACCTGATCGCCAAATCCGCCATCGACCGGCGCCTCGCCGAGATCGTTACCCCGGTCATCGAAGACCTCGGGTTCGAACTCGTGCGCCTGCGCCTGATGAGCGGCAAGACCGCCACGCTGCAGATCATGGCCGAACGTCCCGAGGGCGGCATCGAGGTCGACGAGTGCGCCGATATCTCGACCGCCGTCTCCGCGGTGCTCGACGTCGAGGATCCGATCATCGATGCCTATGCGCTCGAGGTTTCGAGCCCCGGCATCGACCGGCCGCTGACCCGGCTCAAGGATTTCGAGACCTACGAGGGCTACGAGGCCAAGATCGAAACCCAGGAGATGATCGACGGCCGCAAGCGCTGGCGCGGCGTTCTCGCCGGGATCGAGGGCAGCGAGGTCCTGTTCAACATCGAGGGCGAGGGCGGCGAAGAGCAGACCATCGGCCTGCAATTCGACTGGCTCAGCGACGCCAAGCTGATCCTCACCGACGACCTGATCCGCGACATGCTGCGTGCCCGCAAGGCGCAGGAAGTGGACGAAGACCAATTCGACGAAATCCAGGCCGACGACGCGGCCGCTCAGGAGGAGTAACAAAAAAATGGCAATCACCTCTGCCAACCAGCTTGAGCTTCTGCAAACGGCCGAGGCCGTCGCCCGCGAGAAGATGATCGACCCCGCCCTCGTGATCGAGGCGATGGAAGAGAGCCTCGCGCGCGCCGCCAAGTCGCGCTACGGCTCCGAGATGGACATCCGCGTGAAGATCGACCGCAAGACCGGTCGTGCCACCTTCACCCGCGTGCGCACCGTCGTCGAGGACGAAGAGCTCGAGAACTACCAGGCGGAGCTGACCGTCAAGCAGGCCAAGCAGTACATGGCCGACCCGCAGGTGGGCGACCAGTATGTCGAGGAAGTGCCCCCGGTCGACATGGGCCGGATCGCGGCGCAGTCGGCCAAGCAGGTGATCCTGCAGAAGGTCCGCGAAGCCGAGCGTGATCGCCAGTACGACGAGTTCAAGGACCGCAACGGCACCATCATCAACGGCACCGTCAAGCGCGAGGAATACGGCAACGTCATCGTCGACATCGGCCGTGGCGAGGGCATCCTGCGCCGCAATGAGAAGATCGGCCGCGAGGCCTATCGCCCCGGCGACCGCATCCGCTGCTACATCAAGGACGTGCGCCGCGAGGCCCGCGGCCCGCAGATCTTCCTCAGCCGCACCGCGCCGGAATTCATGGCCGAGCTATTCAAGATGGAAGTGCCGGAAATCTACGACGGCATCATCGAGATCAAGGCCGTCGCCCGTGACCCGGGCTCGCGCGCCAAGATCGGCGTGATCTCCTATGACGGCTCCATCGACCCGGTCGGCGCCTGCGTCGGTATGCGCGGCAGCCGCGTTCAGGCCGTGGTCAACGAGCTTCAGGGCGAGAAGATCGACATCATCCCGTGGAACGAGGACATGCCGACCTTCCTCGTCAACGCGCTGCAGCCGGCCGAAGTGTCGAAGGTGGTGCTTGACGAAGATGCCGAACGCATCGAGGTCGTGGTCCCCGACGAGCAGCTTTCGCTGGCCATCGGCCGCCGCGGTCAGAACGTGCGTCTGGCCTCGCAGCTCACCGGTCTCGACATCGACATCATGACCGAGGAAGAAGAGTCGGCGCGCCGTCAGAAGGAATTCGAAGAGCGCACCAAGCTGTTCATGGACACGCTGGATCTCGACGAGTTCTTCGCCCAGCTGCTGGTTGCCGAAGGCTTCACCAACCTCGAGGAGGTCGCCTATGTCGAGCTCGACGAGCTGCTGGTGATCGACGGCGTCGACGACGACACCGCGCAGGAGCTGCAGACCCGGGCCCGCGAATTCCTCGAAGAGCAGGCCCGCAAGGCGCTTGCGCATGCCCGTGAGCTGGGTGCCGAGGACAGCCTTATTGAATTCGACGGCCTGACACCCCAAATGGTAGAGGCACTGGCGGAAGACGGCGTGAAGACGCTGGAAGATTTCGCCACCTGTGCCGACTGGGAGCTGGCCGGCGGCTGGACCACGGTGAATGGCGAGCGCGTCAAGGATGACGGTCTGCTCGAGAAGTTCGATGTCGATCTCGCAGAGGCGCAGAACCTCATCATGACAGCGCGCGTGCTGCTTGGCTGGGTCGATCCCGAAGAGCTGGTGGGCGAGGCCGAAGAAGAGGTCGAGGGCGACGGCGACGAGTCCGAGACCGAGGAAGAGGTCTGATCCGATGAGCCGGGGCGGCCGGGACAAGGACCGGGCCGATGGCCCGGAGCGGCGCTGCATCGCCACCGGCGAGACGCAGCCCGCCAGCGGTCTGATCCGCTTCGTGATCGGGCCGGACAATCAGGTCGTGCCCGATCTCGCAGGCAAGCTGCCCGGGCGCGGCATCTGGGTGACGTCGGACAAGGCGGCCCTCGAGAAGGCCGCGAGCAAGGGCCTTTTCGCCCGCGCCGCACGGGCACCGGTGACGGTGCCCGACGATCTGCCCACCTTGGTCGAGCACATGCTCGCCCGCCGGGTGGTCGAGCTGCTGAGCCTCGCCCGCAAGTCGGGCGGCGCGGTTTCGGGCTACGAGAAGGTCAAGGACTGGCTTGGCAAGGAAGAAGCCGACGTGCTGCTTCAGGCCGAGGACGGATCGGCCAGGGGCAAGACCAAGCTGTCCACCCCGCAATGGGGATCGTATATCGGCTGGCTCACGGCGGACGAGCTGGGGCTGGCCTTCGGACGGGAAAAGGTGATACACGCGGCGCTTGGCGCTGGTGGACTCACGAAACGTGTTGTAGAGGAAGCCCAACGACTGAAGGGGCTGCGCGTCGGAAGGGCCGACGCGGCGACGGCAGCAGGGGCTGCCGGGGGCGGCAGGGGCCGCCGGAAAGGATAAGAGCTGAATGAGCGATAACGACGGCAAGAAGACTTTGGGTGTTCGTGGCGGGGGTCCCCGTTCGGGATCCGTGAAGCAGAGCTTCAGCCACGGGCGGACCAAAAACGTCGTGGTGGAGACCAAGCGCAAGCGCGTGGTCGTGCCCAAGCCCGGCGCCGGTGGGGCCAAGGGCTCCGGCGGCGTGCCGGGCGGGTCGGGTGGCAAGCGCCCGGCCGGGATCTCCGACGCGGAGATGGAACGTCGCCTCAAGGCGTTGCAGGCCGCCAAGGCCCGCGAGGCCGATGAGCAGGCGCAGCGCGAGGCCGTGGAAAAGGCCCGCGCCGAAGAGCGCGAGCGCATGCGCGCCGAGAAGGAACAGAAAGAGCGCGAGCAGCGCGAGGCCGAAGAGCGTGCCAAGGCGAAAGCCGAGGACGAGGCGCGCAAGGCCCGCGAAGCCGCGGAGGCCGCCAAGAAGGCCGAAGCCGCAGCGTCGGCCCCGGCGGCCGATCCGGCCGGCGGCGCGGCCCGTGGCGGCGCCAAGCCGGCGGCAGGCGCTCCGGCGGGTGGTCCCGCAGGCCCGGCACAGCAGCGCAAGGCTGACCGCGAGCGCGAAGAGCGTGGCCGCGGCGGTCGTGGTCGCGGTGGTGACGGCGGCAACCGGCGCTCCGGCAAGCTGACCCTGAACCAGGCGCTTGGCGGCGAAGGCGGCCGGCAGAAATCCATGGCCGCGATGAAGCGCAAGCAGGAGCGTGCGCGTCAGAAGGCGATGGGTGGCAGCCAGCAGCGCGAGAAGGTCGTGCGCGACGTTCAGCTTCCCGAGGCGATCACCGTTGCCGAGCTGGCCAACCGTATGGCCGAGCGCGTGGCAGACGTGGTGAAGTCGCTGATGCAGAACGGCATCATGGCGACTCAGAACCAGTCGATCGACGCCGACACCGCGGAACTGATCATCGAGGAATTCGGCCACCGCGTGACCCGCGTCTCCGATGCCGATGTCGAGGACGTGATCAAGACCGTGGATGACAAGCCGGAAGATCTCCTGCCGCGTCCGCCGGTCATCACGATCATGGGCCACGTCGACCACGGCAAGACCTCGCTGCTCGACAAGATCCGCGAAGCCAACGTGACCTCCGGCGAAGCCGGCGGCATCACCCAGCATATCGGCGCCTACCAGGTGACGACCAAGGGTGGTGACGTGCTGACCTTCCTCGACACGCCCGGCCACGCGGCGTTCACCTCGATGCGCTCGCGCGGTGCTCAGGTGACCGACATCGTGGTGCTGGTGGTTGCGGCTGACGACGCGGTGATGCCGCAGACCGTTGAAGCCATCAGCCACGCCAAGGCGGCCGGCGTTCCGATGATCGTCGCGATCAACAAGATCGACAAGCCCGAGGCCAACCCGACCAAGGTGCGCACCGACCTGCTGCAACACGAGGTGATCGTGGAGCAGATGTCCGGCGAAGTGCAGGATGTCGAGGTCTCGGCCCATTCCGGGCAGGGGCTGGACGAACTGCTCGAAGCCATCGCGCTGCAGGCCGAGGTTCTCGAACTGAACGCCAACCCGAACCGTGCCGCCGAAGGCGCCGTGATCGAAGCCCAGCTCGACGTGGGTCGTGGCCCGGTCGCGACGGTTCTGGTGCAGAACGGCACCCTGAAACAGGGCGACATCTTCGTCGTGGGCGAGCAGTACGGCAAGGTCCGTGCGCTGATCAACGACAAGGGTGAGCGCGTGAAGGAAGCCGGGCCGTCGGTGCCCGTCGAGGTGCTTGGCCTCAACGGCACGCCCGAGGCCGGTGACGTTCTCAACGTGACCGCCACCGAGGCGCAGGCCCGCGAGATCGCCGAGTATCGCGAACACGCCGCCAAGGAGAAGCGCGCCGCCGCCGGTGCCGCGACGACCCTTGAGCAGCTGATGATGAAGGCGAAGGACGACGAGAACGTCTCCGAGCTGCCCATCGTGGTGAAGGCCGACGTGCAGGGCTCTGCCGAGGCCATCGTGCAGGCGCTCGAGAAGGTCGGCAACGACGAGGTCCGCGTGCGGGTCATCCACTACGGCGTGGGGGCCATCACCGAGACCGATATCGGCCTTGCCGAAGCGTCGGGCTGCCCGGTCATCGGCTTCAACGTCCGTGCCAACGCACCGGCCCGCAACAGCGCCAACCAGAAGGGCGTGGAGATCCGCTACTACTCGGTGATCTACGACCTCGTGGACGATGTGAAGGCGGCGGCCTCCGGCCTGCTGTCGAACGAGATCCGCGAGAACTTCATCGGCTATGCCGAGATCAAGGAGGTCTTCAAGGTCTCCAATGTCGGCAAGGTCGCCGGCTGTCTCGTCACCGAGGGTATCGCCCGCCGCTCCGCAGGCGTCCGCCTGCTGCGCGACAACGTGGTGATCCACGAAGGCACCCTGAAGACGCTGAAGCGCTTCAAGGACGAGGTCTCCGAGGTCCAGTCGGGCCAGGAATGCGGCATGGCGTTCGAGAATTACGAAGACGTCCGTCCGCAGGATGTCATCGAGATCTTCGAGCGCGAGGAGATCGAGCGCTCGCTCTGATCCTCACCGGATCGTCGAAACAGGAACACCCGGAGGGCAACCTCTGGGTGTTTTCATTTTCGTGAAACTGTAGTTTCGCCCGCGGGGGCGCCGCACCATGTCAGGCCGCGCGAAATGGAAAAGCCCGGAGCGTGTGCTCCGGGCTTTTCACGAGAAATCAGAACTTGTCGTTCGGGTCAGGCAGCCACCGGGTTCCCGGTAAACACCTGATTTCCGACACGAACGGCAATGCGACCGTCAGGGAGGCTCTTTTCGAGAATGCCCTGAACCGAGACGCAGCTGCCAAGGATGATGGTACGCAGCATTTCAGTGTTCCTCGATACCGATATTACAGAAATATGAATACCGGCGATTCGTTAACGGAACCAGAACAAAATTTGTCAACTGCGCTTAATTACCTAGCATTCGCGCTTTTTCGGGTGATTTTCTTTCGCCGCAGCGCAGAAATTTCTGGACTTTGCCCGCTCTAGAGCCAGTCGCGCAGGATCGGGATCAGCGGGATGTCGGCCGGCGGCATGGGGTAGTCGCGCAGATCGCGGGCATGGACCCATTTCAGCGCCTGCCCCTCCCTGGACTGCGGCGTGCCCTGCCATTTGCGGCAGGCAAAGAGCGGCATCAGGAGGTGGAAGCTCTCATAGGCATGCGAGGCGAAGGTCAGCGGCGCAAGGCAGCTTTCCCACGTGTCGATGCCGAGCTCTTCCTGAAGCTCGCGGATCAGCGCCAGCTCGGGGCTCTCGCCGGGCTCGACCTTGCCGCCGGGAAACTCCCACAGCCCGGCCATGGACTTGCCCTCGGGGCGCTGCGCCAGAAGGATGCGGCCGTCGGTGTCGATGAGCGCGACGGCGGAGACGAGGATGATCTTCGACATGAGGGGTCTCCCGGCCCCGGGGTCAGGCCGGCGAGGGGCGCTGCCCCTCGCGCTCCCCGAGGTATTTCAGAACCAGAGAAGGGGTGGGGTCAGGACCGGTAATCGGCGTTGATCGAGATGTAGCCATGGGTCAGGTCGCAGGTCCAGACCGTGGCCTTGCCGGCGCCAAGGCCAAGATCGACGTTCACCGTGATCTCGGGCTGTTTCATCAGCGCCGCGCCGTCCTCTTCCTTGTAGGAGGGGGCGACCCAGCCATTCTCGGCCACCAGAACGTCGCCGAAGCGGATGGTGAGCCGGTCGCGGTCGGCGGCGGCGCCGGACTTGCCTATGGCCATGACGATGCGGCCCCAGTTCGGGTCCTCGCCGGCGATCGCGGTCTTGACCAGCGGCGAGTTGGCGATGGCCAGCGCATGGGTGCGGGCGTCGGCGTCGGTCTTGGCGCCGGTGACGTTGACGGTGACGAACTTGGTCGCGCCCTCGCCATCCTTGACCACCTGATGCGCGAGATCGAGGAACACGCCCTCGAGCGCCTGGGCGAAGTCGCTGTCGGCCAGCGTGACGTCGACACCGGAGGCGCCGGTGGCGCCCATCAGCAGGGTGTCGGAGGTCGAGGTGTCGCTGTCGACGGTGATGCAGTTGAAGCTGCGGTCGTTGATCTCGGAGACCATGCTCTGCAGGTCGGCGCGCGACACCTTGGCGTCGGTGAAGATGTAGACCAGCATCGTCGCCATGTCGGGGGCGATCATCCCCGAGCCCTTGGCGAAGCCAGCGATCTTCACCTCGCCGCCGGGCAGCGCCACGGTGGCGCAGGCGCCCTTGGGGAAGGTGTCGGTGGTCATGATGGCGCGGGCCGCCTCGTCGCCCTTGCCGGGCGCGAGCGCCGCCACCAGGTCGTCGACCTTGGAGATGATGCGGTCATGCGGCAGGCGCTCGCCGATCACGCCGGTGGAACTGGTGAAGACACGCGCCTCGGGAAGACCGGTGGCCTTGGCCACGGCGGCGCAGATCGCCGCCACCGAGCCGTCGCCGGCCTTGCCGGTGAAGGCGTTGGAATTGCCCGAGTTGACGATGATCGCCGCGCCCGCGTCGCTGTCGCCGCCGATTTTCGACTGGCAGTCGAGCACGTTGGCCGAGCGGGTCGCGGAGCGGGTGAAGACCCCGGCAACGGTGCTGCCGGGATCGAGAAGGGTCAGCATCACGTCGGTTCGCCCGGCATATCGGACCCCCGCGGCGACCGAAGCGAAGCGGACCCCGTCGATCACCGGAAGCTCCGGGAAGGCGGCAGGGGCGAGGGGCGAAACGGACGTGATCTTGGCCAATTAGTCCTCCAGGAGCTGCATGTTCGAAAGCGCCGAGACGTCGGCCTCGGACTTGTCCATGCGGGTGACTTCCGCCGATGCGAGGGTTTCGTCAATATATTTCTCGACCGCCTGCTGCTGCAGCGACATCTCGATCTCGCCACGCACCTCGTCGAGCGCCGGGGCTTCCTTGGCGCGGGACTCGTTGAGCTTGATCACGTGCCAGCCGAACTGGGTCTGCACCGGCTCGGAGACCGCGCCGTCCTCGAGGGTCTCGACGGCCGCCTGGAACGGCTCGACCATCATGCCGGCCGAGAACCAGCCAAGCTCGCCACCGTTCGGGCCCGAGGGACCGGTGGATTTTTCGCGCGCCAGCTCGGCGAAATCGGCGCCACCGTTCAGCTCTTCGACCAGCGCCTGCGCCTCTTCCTCGGTTTCCACGAGAATGTGCGAGGCGTTGAACTCCTTGCCCATGTCTTCGCCGGTGTAATCGGCGTCGTAGGCGGCCTGAACGGCCTCGTCGGTGACCGCGTCCTCGGCGATCGCCTTGACCACTTCTCCGGCCAGCAGGGCGCGGCGCTCATTGTCGATCGCCAGCGTCACGCGCTTGGTCTCGACGGCGTTCTCGTCCTGCGCGAGGGCGGCCTGGCGCACCAGCTGATCGAGGATGCCATCCCACAGGGCATCGTCGCCAAGCTGTTGATATTGCTCGGGAAGGGTGGAGCGGACCATCAGCATGTGGCCCAGCGTGATGTCTTCGCCATTGACGGTGGCCACGACGCTGTCGAGATCCATCTCATTGGCCTGATCCTGGGCCTGTGCCGGCATCGCCATGGTGAAGGCCAGGGCGGCGGCGGAGAGCGTGGTGAGGGTTTTGCGCATCGAATAAGGTCCTTTCGGGTCCTTCGTGGGCTGCCCGCGAGGGCAACGTTGACACTTTCTGAGACGAGCCTTACATGCCCATAAGGCTCTGCAAGGCCGACCGTTCCCCTGTGTCATATGGGCTGTGTTCGAGGCGGGCAAGCGGATGCCACGACGAAAACACGACTTTGTCAGACAGGAACGGGCAGGTATGCTGGGTATCGGAACTATCGCGCGGAAGGTGTTTGGAACGCCGAATGACCGCAAGATCAAGGCGACACGCCCGCTGGTCGCAAAGATCAACGCGCTGGAGCCCGAGTACGAAGCGCTCGACGATGCCGGCCTGATCGCCAAGACCGAAGAGTTCAAGGCGCGCATCGCCGATGGCGAAAAGCTTGACGCGCTGCTGCCGGAAGCCTTCGCCAACTGCCGCGAGGCGGCCAAGCGGACGCTCGGCCTGCGTGCCTTCGACACCCAGCTGATGGGCGGCATCTTCCTGCATCAGGGCAACATCTCGGAGATGAAGACCGGTGAGGGCAAGACGCTGGTCGCCACCTTCCCGGCCTATCTCAACGCGCTCACCGGCAAGGGCGTGCACATCGTCACGGTGAACGATTACCTCGCCCGCCGCGACGCCGAGTGGATGAGCAAGGTCTACGGCGCGCTCGGCCTGACCACCGGTGTGGTCTACCCGCAGCAGCCCGAGGACGAGAAGAAGACCGCCTACGCCGCCGACGTGACCTATGCCACGAACAACGAGCTGGGCTTCGACTACCTGCGCGACAACATGAAGTCCGAGCTGGGCCAGATGATGCAGCGCGGACATTACTTCGCCGTGGTCGACGAGGTCGACAGCATCCTGATCGACGAGGCGCGGACGCCGCTGATCATCTCGGGCCCGAGCCAGGACCGCTCGGATCTCTACATGGCGATCGACCGGCTGATCCCGCAGCTGTCGGACGACGCCTACACGATCGACGAAAAGACCCGCAACGTCTCCTTCACCGACGAGGGCAACGAGGCGCTGGAAGAGATCCTACACCTGCGCGGGGTGCTGCCCGAGGGGCAGACGCTCTACGACCCGGAAAGCACCACCGTGGTGCACCACGTCAACCAGGGTCTGCGGGCGCACAAGCTCTACACCCGCGACAAGGATTACATCGTCCGCGACGGACAGGTGGTGCTGATCGACGAGTTCACCGGCCGCATGATGACCGGTCGGCGCCTGTCCGACGGGCTGCACCAGGCCATCGAGGCGAAGGAGGGCTGCGACATCCAGCCCGAGAACGTGACCCTCGCGCAGGTGACCTTCCAGAACTACTTCCGCCTCTACGAAAAGCTCTCGGGCATGACCGGCACCGCCGCCACCGAAGCCGAGGAATTCATGGAGATCTACGGCCTCGGCGTGGTCGAGGTTCCGACCAACCGCCCGATCGCCCGTATTGACGAGGACGACAAGGTCTACCGCACCGGCACCGAGAAGTACCAGG
>Ga0114904_1000946_pt1 | contig 15123 bp, 14 predicted proteins | sample MalvirDeepMed_s6_FD_83498 | JGI IMG/M metagenome (GOLD analysis project Ga0114904, IMG submission 83498) | Marine viral communities from the Global Malaspina Expedition - Malaspina viral metaG DeepMed_s6 | ecosystem: Environmental > Aquatic > Marine > Oceanic | place: Mediterranean Sea... | reverse complement strand
GTCACCGATCCTCAGTTACGGCAGTTGATGGAATTCCAGAGAATGCAGGGCCAAGAACTGGGATCACAAGCGGCACAGGCTGGTGCATTTGGTGGAAGCCGTGCTGATGTTGAACAAAGAAAGTTGAGGGAACAGACAGGACAGCAAGCTGCTGAAATTATCGGCAAGGGACAGCAGGAAGCGTTCCAGTCTGCACAACAAGCATTCCAAGCTGACAGGGCGGCACAGCAGCAAGCCCAGCAAATGGGACTCAGCGCGGAACAGCAGGCGGCAGCGGCTCAACAGGCTGGAACGGGTGCCGCCCAACAGGCGGCAGCACAAGGATTTGGGGCTGCACAGCAAGGACAAGCTGCCCGTCAAGCAGCAGCGCAACAGGCCGTGCAAGCACAGCAACAGGGTATTGCTGCCTTACAGCAGGCTCAAGTGGCTGGTGGTAGTGCTGCTCAACAGGCTATGGGCCAGCAATTACAAGCTGCACAGCAGGGTGTTGGTATGGGTATGCAAGGACTTGCCGCTCAACAAGCTGCTGCTGCTAGAGGCGCACAGTTTGGTCTACAAGGACAACAGCAAGGGTTTGGTGCCGCACAGCAAGGTATTACGACTGGGTTGACTGGCCTACAGGCGGCTCAACAGGCCCGTCAACAAGGCTTTGGTACTGCGGCAGATCTGCTGGGAGGACGGCAACGTGCCATGGGTGCCGAAATGGGGGCCTATGGACAACTTGCCGGAATTGGTGGACAGCAGATGGGATTGGGTGGACAGCAACAGGCGGAGCAGATGGCGCGATTCGATATGATGAATCGTTATGGTGGACAACAGAGACGATTACAGCAAGCGGGTCTTGATATAGCGAAGGCAGAACACGAGAAAGCAATGCAGTATCCAGAGAGACAGATTGGCTGGATGAGTCAGCAACTGGGTGCGTTGCCTTATCAGAACATCGTGTCGGAAGCGGCCTATGCTCCTCAACAAGGGCCGCTATCTACCACGCTGGGTGCCTTGGCTGGTGGTCAAGAAGCAGCCGCGGAGTGGAGAGGGGGTCAGCCTAGCGCACCTATGCCCCAATCTTCAGGTCAGTCTGGGGGGACTCCCGCCGCCACACCGTTCAGCCCGACAATAACACCACCAGTCCCCGGTACATATCAAGGAGCCGTTCCTAAACCTCCGAAGCCGCAGATTGACTTTGGATCAGCAACATCCTTCTCGCCGGGAGTACAACCTTGGCAAGGTTTCGGGAGTCAGTACACCGCTACTGGGCCGAATCAGCGCATTGCAGGAACAGGAGCAACACCTTGGGCTAGTGGTGGTTTGATCCGGGGTTATCAAGGTGGTGGTTATATGCCGCCTTACGGTAGTGCCCGAAGTGGCATGGCTGGTGGCGTGGCTGGCGCGGGCATGGCTCGTGTGGGCATGGCTGGTGGTGGTTATCTACCGTTTTATGGTAGGGTAAATAGATGAGCATAGTCGATATAGCATTAGATCTGGAAAACCTCCCAGACCAAATGCTTCAGCAATTAGGTCAAGGCGGCGATCCACGTTATCCGCAATACTTGGTGATGGCCGAAGCACAGCGCAGGAAAGATATGCGCGACAGGTTTCAGGCACAGCAGGCTAAACAGCAAGCTGCGAACCCACCTAGTATTGCCGAACAGAGGATGGCGGAGCTAGGTGGCGGCATTCCCAGTGCAGATCCTAACATGGGTGCCCCGCCCGATCCATCATTACAGACAGGTATTGCGGGACCTCCTCCGGGTGGACCTCCTCCGGGTGGACCTTCTCCGATGATGGCTAGTGGTGGTTTGATTCAGGGTTATCAGGCGGGTGGTGGTGGGTTTGGTGATCCTGATGATGACCCATTGATCGTAGCTGCAAGGCAACAAGCAGAAGCGATTAGGTTGGGAGAGATGCCTGATCCACAAGCTGAACAAGAAACTGAACAAGATTATATTGCCTACGTTCAGGGACTTCCGATGAACAGGCCGGAAGAATCAATTCTTACTAGAGAAGAATTTCAGGCGCAAAGACAGAGGGTAAGAGATAAGATTCCCTTACCTCCTGCTCGTGAAAGGGGTGAGCCATGGGAGACTGGTGGCCCCGGAGCGCATGAAGACATAAGGTGGCGTCTTGCAGAACAGGAGCGGCTAACAGAGGAAAGGGATAGGCTGGCAGAATTTGATGAGATTATTGCAGACCCAGATATTTCGGATGAAGAGAGGGCTTGGATCATAGCCCAAAGGGATCTCACGTTTGATCCGGGGATTTTTAGTAGGGAGCGACCAATGCGGGCGTCTGATGTGCCTGAGTATACTCCACTTCGTCAGTTACAAATGTTTGGAGGAAGGCCAAGAGGCGGGACACCACAACCCTATGATAACAGACAGCAACTAAAAGATAAGTTAGATAATGATGAGATTAGCGAAGAAGAGTACATAGCAGGAATGAATAACCTGTTAACAGGTTCAGCAGCTTTAGATCCTGTAACAGGGGAACGTCTCGCGGGTGATGAAGAGCAGGAGATAGATTCGATACAAGCCGTTCTTGATGCACTAGAAGGGGGAGGCACTGGTCGTGATCAGCAAGACGTATGGGATGAAATGAGGGAGCGTATCGAAAGCTACGAAGAGGGTATGGGAGAAAGTGAGTTGGAGAGGACGGCGGATGAGGCGGAGCGGGCTGCAGTGGCACGGAGACTTGAGCAAGCGGGGGGCATCCGCTCTTTGGATCTAGAAAGATTAACAGAGCAAGAACGTCTCTTGGCGAAAGGGCTTGGAATCAGTGAGGATAGGGTGGCTGAATTGTTGCGTGAAATGGATACGCCTGAACAGATAGAAGATCGCAGAAAAGCAGCAGGTTGGGGTGGGTTGAGCCAAATGTTCCTGAGTCCAGATTTGGCGACTGGCATAGGGGGCATGGGCGAGCGTATTAGGACCATGGATGACAAGTTGAGAGACGAAAGGAAAACTGCTCTGACAGAGATCCGTGCAGAGCGCCAGACGGGCTTTGATTTTGAAGACCTGAAACGCAAGGGCATCTTCGATGTGAAGAGAAGGAGTCAGCAGGAATATGACACGGCAGAGCTTGCTATCGCCAACATGGAAGCAACGATTGCTAAAGCGAGGGCGGAGAGAGGATTCCGTGGTCAAAGGGAAGCACTGTTGGCCCATATGGACTTGCTGGGATCACAGGCTGAACAAATTGGCGCATGGAATAGGGAGATGGCTCAAGTGGACGCTAATATACGAACTGCCATGATGAGCAGGGAAAGTGAATTGGCTCAGTCAGGTAATTGGGAAAATATCGCTGATAATCTGACTGATATTAAAAATTCTTTAATGATGGAGAATCCGGCTATCGCTAAGTGGGTTGAAGATACTGAGAGAATTATGATGATGGCAAAGGTGAAGCAGTGGGGAGGTGAATCAAGGGCCATTATGGGAGGTACACCCTCGACAACAATCACCAGTAGTAGAACAACTAATCCATATCTGACACAAGATCAGGAGTAGGGGTTAGGCTGTGCCGCAACAATATCGCCTGCCTGATGGCTCCGTAATAGACGTTCCCGATGACGCGTCGCCCGAAGATCGTGCTAGAATAGCGAGAGCGATCCAAGAACGATTCGGAGGAGGGGTTTCGGCTCCTCCTTCTTTTAATGTTGGGGCACCCCCCCCGCAGGCATCCCTGCGAAACGGCGCACCCGCCATCGGTACGGATGAGTGGTTCAGAAGTAGGTCGGCCAACATCGAAACAATGTTGGGAAGCCGATTCGGTGCCCCTGCCGAAGAAGGCGGTATTGCTTCCCTGCGAGAACCCCCTTCCGATGAGTACGTCATAGAAGAAGGGGGCACCAAACTAGGGGCAGCTTGGGAAGGCATTAAGAGCCTACCGAAAGGAACAGCGCAAGCAGCCTTGATGGTTGCACAGGGCGCAGAAGGTCTTCGTACCCCCCATAAAGATACTGCATTAGAAAAGAGTATAAGAGCAAAACTTCAAGACCTACAAGAATCCATCGATCCTAAGTACCGGGACTCCAACCTTGTTCATGTAGCCATGGGCCTAGGTCAGTACGGGGGGCTGCTTGCCGCAGGTTTAACACCCGGACTGCAACCCGTCGCCTTGGCTAGTGGAATGCTTATGATGGCCGGTGACGCGGCTGGACGCCTAGCTGATTACGAAGAACGCACTGGTGAGGATGTCAGTACGGGCAAGGAAATGCTGGCTCTTGGTGCTGGCTTTGGCCTTGGCGTTACCGAGATGCTGCCGCTTGCCAAATTCATACCAAAGGGTCTAGTCAGCAAGGGTATTGCAAAGGCCACAGGAGAAGCCGCAGAGAAAGCGGCTCTTATGACTAGCAAGCAATTCCGTGCGAGCTTGCTCCCAACCACCATAAGGCAGGCTCGACAGGAAGCGTTACAAGAGGGCTTAACGGCATACGGGCAGTCCGTGACAGCGAGGCTTGTTTATGACGAAGATGCCCTCGCCACCGCAGGTTCCGAATCATTGAGGGAAGCTCTTATCGGTGGTGAGGTTGGTGCTGTTGGCAATGTCCTAATGAGGATGGGGACTCGTGCTTTCGGTAAGGGTTCGATGAGGTATGGCTCCTTTAGGTCGGGGGTGGAATTAAACAAGGCTGTAGATAGGATGGTAGAAGCAGAGGGCTTTGACGAGGACTTTATTGAGAATCTTATCAGTGGTCCTGATATAGATGGCATCACTCAGGGCCTGATAGATAGTGGTGTGGCCCCGGAGAATGTTGAAAGTCACCCGGATATGGTAGCTGCGAGGGGTTTGCAGGAACTCCGCGCTAACATACAGGTCAATCCAGATACGGGCCTGAGTAGGGTTCGGGAACAGGCTAGAGAGAGTATTGATCGCCAAAGAACTGAAAACGAACAGTATAAAGAATCAGACAAAGAAAGATGGGCAAGCAACGAGGCAAAGATTTCCGCGGATGAAGTTGGTTTTGAGACGCAAATGGGAAAGCTGTTGAAGTCGATCAAGCTTGTGGAATCACAAAATGAGGAGAAAGCTAGATTCGCAGCACTTAGTGAAGAAGATCAGGCCGCAGAGCTATTGGCAATAGAGAGAGCGAGAGACCCTAATGTTCTTTTAACCGAACAAGAAATTGATAATGAACAAGCAAGAATAAATGAGCGTCAGGAAGAAGTCCGAAGTCAGTTACAACGTGTAGAAGCTGAAGTAGGTGCTGAGAGCGACGTGTATCAGGCCCTCCAAGCTGAATCAATAAGGTTGGATGATGACGTAAGAGGAAACGAAGCCCTGCGTGAGCGCCTCAAGGTAGAGCCTTTGCCCGCCCCCACCATGGATGATATGGCAGGTAATGTTACTTATGGGGCACAAGATGTTGAACTCCAGCTACAGTTGGCTTTGCGGCCAACGCAACAGGACATAGAAACGCAGGCCCAATTTGAGCTTAATCGTCAAAGAGGTGAATTGGGTGCCCGCATTGAGCGATTGAGGGCACCACTCAGAGCAACCGAAGCAAAACTAGCCACTTTGAGGAAGACGGGGATTACGGATCAGGACCGCAGAAAACTGCGAAAACTTGAAAAACGCCGTGATGAGAATCAAAGGGAGACGGAAAAGCTTAGTGAAGAGAGTGGTGCGGCAATTGGAATAACGGAGGCGGACCTTGAAGCTGATCCCGAAGCTCTTGAGCAGTTCCGGTCAGATCGGCAAAACTTAGAGCAGTTAGCTGTCGAGAGAGTCCAAATTGCCCAAGATATAGACGCACTAAGCGTCGATAGGTTGATTGAGACAGCCGAAGCAGATGTAGATACGCAGAAGCTTGGGATAGCTGCCCTAGAGGGTGGTCCGGTCGTTCATGACACGGGAAAGGTAGAAGACATTCAGGGCAATGTCGTTGATAGAACTATTGCTACTTCTGGTATGGATGTACTCGCTAGTTCTGAATATCAAGATCAAAACAAGAAAAATGCGGTTAGAAAATGGAAGAAGAAAGAGCAGCCGTTGGCTGGATTGGCAGGCAGGCTTGTCACGCAAGAACAACGTGACAACCTAGCCGCTTTCCTAGGACGGCCCGAAACAGATGTGAGGATGACCGCCGAAGAGGTCCGAAGAACTATCGATGGTATTCTTGGGGGTGGCCTGAATGTTGTTTACGAGTCAACTGGAAAAAAGATCAGGAAAGAAGGCTATTCCGGCGAACCTGCACGGGAAGGTGATGTACCCGTCATTGAGACTGACGTTGGATTCCACTATCCAATGCCAGTCGAAAGGCCCGCGACTCCGCAGGAACGGAATAATGCAGGAGAACAGGTCGAGGAAGCAACTAACGAGATCCTTAGTTGGTGGTCACAGGTCGGCATAGATGAGGCTATAGACGAACAAGCTCGTGACAAACCGCCCCTCTCTCGTTCCAGAAGGCGGCTAACACCGCTTTATAGCTCACTTGGCATCCTAGGTAATGAGAAGCTGTTGAAAATAGTTAGGAATCTCAGGAAGACTGGCTTCAATGTTAACGAAAATGTTTTAGCCGAAGTGCTAAGGGCTAAAAACTTCAACATATCCTCTAAGAAGGGTGGCCTGTTTAAGTCTACATTCTTTCGGCAATTAGTTGGCGACACGCTTGGTCTTCGTGTGCCTATGCTATTGACTGCCACAAGCTGGGGGAGACTATCTCGTGGCAAGAAGGAAGCGGTTCTCTCGCGTCTCTTGCGTACCGAAGCCAGACCAGACACCACGAAAGCGGGGCAAGACGATAGGGTCTACAGGAGAGAACTCAGAAGGCTGCAGGACGGCCCCGATGCTCTACCTAAAACCGCAGAACAAAAAAGGGTGGATGCAGATAATCTTGCTGAAGCAAAAAAAAGGTTTGAGGTGTTCAGAAAGAAAGCTCAGAGAATCCTTTCTTCATTAGGACTCAAGAAGCTGGCGATTGAATTTACTGCCGATGTAAATGATGTCATGTCGCAGGTCGAAGATGTTGTCATCAACGGTGCTTTTGAAACAGAGTTGAATACGGAAGGGGAGACCGTCTTCAAGCTGGACTCCAAGGGCAAGAAGATATTCAGGCCAGTATACAAGGACGGGGCAGTAGCCTCACTCGACAAGCATGGAATGAGGATTGTCTTCAACCTATCGCAAATAATGGATAAATATGCAGACGGGATCGACACCAATCCAGATGAACTTATTAGGGAGACGTTGGCTCACGAAGGCACACACCTCCTGTTCCTTAATAACGATCTGACTACTGCTGAACGACGAGCCTTGGAAGTTTATGGTCGTAAGAAGCGAGTGCCCAAGGAAGTCGATCCTGATGCCCACGAGGCTGATATGACATGGCATCAGTGGATTAAGGAAATGTACTCAGATAGGAGCGAAGCCTATATAACGGAGGAAACATCTGTACGCATTTTGGACAATCTCACTATGGGCAAGATTCCAGAGGCCCAATCTGCTGGCATAGTAGGCAAGATCAAACGTCAAGCCGTTGATGTGTTCAAGGCGATGGTTGGTGCTTCGCAAGACGGTGACATCCTCCCCGTGATGAGGATATTCGAGGATATACAGAGTGGTGCAATCGCGGAGCGTAGGGAAACGATGGAGAAGGCCGAAGGTTTAAGGGGCGCATCCGCCTTATTGCTCGTAGAACGTGCCAAACCTAGTGATATCAAGCGTCTCAAGGTTGCTATAAAAGCAGGTGATCAGGTAGAGATCGACCGGATATCCGATGAGATCGTGAGATCCAGAGAGGAGTTCACTGATTCTAGGACAGATGAAGAGCGACTCGTAGAATCTCTGACTTCGGAACTCATGGCACGAAAAGAGATTGAAGGCACTCCCGATTTCATATCACCTCTGCTCAACGCACAGGCGTTAGAAGATGGTGATATAGATATTGACTCGCTGAACGCCTACTTCCGATTCAGGGATGGACGTAAGCCAGCATACCGTATGCTTGAGGGCGTAAGGGAAAAACGGGAGCGGCCTATGGACCCTAGGGACGCGGCGATGGTTCAGGATGATGTTGATAGGGGATTGGTATCGCGTAGCGATTTAGATGTTGGCGAGCGTATAATCGGTGCTACGGATGCTCACAACAGACTGGGGGACGCATATACAGGAAGTACAGAAGACTTCAAAAAAATGCTTGAAAACAATATGAGGCAAAGGTTCAGGACCAAATTTGTTGACAGGCGTTTTGCTCTTTGGAAGTCTTCAAAACGTGCATACAAAAGGGAGATAGGGAAGTACCATGGAGTTCTGAGCAGGCTTGCGGAGAATTCGGCAATATCTGCATGGAGGTTTGCCGATAACGCAATGAACTTCATACCCGGAGTGATGAAGCATGGCATGATCGTCTATGCGGAAGGCGGCTTCAAGCTCATAAAACTCACAGGCCCAACCGGGCTTCCGGTCAAAGGTCTGTACGATATCTTTGGACCGCTGGCTCAGATGGGTGGAGATGCCGAAGTCTTCGCAACTGGTTACATGGCTGCGAAGCGTATAGTGAGTATTCACGCCAAGCTAGAAGGGGCGAAACAAGAACGGGACAGGTTGAGGTTTGAGACGTCAGAGGGAGCTACCGAAGAGCAAGTTCTGGCTTTACGGCGAGCGGAAAGGAATTTTCAGGAATGGGAGCAGTCATACGACGAGGTTAATCCGTGGAAGAAAAGAGGGGAACGCAAGAAAGGAGAAAAACCCCCCCCAAAAGAGAGACAGTGGAACCTTGAGGAGGAACAGAAAAGAATTGTCGATATTGAAAAGGAAGACACTGAACTGAGACGTACCACCGTTCAATTTGGCAAAGACTACTTCGACTTCAACTATCAACTGGTTCAATTCGGAATAGACGTGGGGCTGATCAGTCGTGAGCGTGGCGAGGTAATGCAGGAGTTGAGCTTCATCCCGTTTTATAGGGATATGGGCTGGGAAAATACCGATCCCATGTCCAATAGCGAGAATGAAGTGGTTGCGAAAAAGAAAGATAGAGAGGCGAAAGAATCGTCAGATGCTTGGGAAAAAATGCAGGATGCGGCAGGTGAGGTGCAACTTCGTGGAGAGCCTCTCATCAACAAACAGATTAGAGGGAGCCTCGCTCCAATCAGTGGCGATCTGTTCGGTAACATACAGCGCAATGTTCAGGCCCTCATCAGGGACGGCATGATTAATGTCGCTACGACCAGAACAATGCGCGATGAAGTCGCTGATGGAACTGCCTACTTAGTAATAGAAAATTCCCAAGAGGATCTCAATCGTCTAGCGTATCTGAAAAAGTCAACCACCAAGAAGACGGCGGACATGGAGATTGAGTTGGCTGAACTAGAGGTCAAGACAAAGAGAATAATCGAAAAGGCGCAGGCCCAGAGAATTAAGTTAGATGCCGATGGTTTCTCCCCCATACTGGTCACGGCCATGGGTATATCGACGGACCTAAACAACGAAAACAAAACAACCGGGATTGAAGAGGGCGGCGTTGCTAAAACCTACCGTGTTTTAGATCCCGAAGTCTCCCGTGCGGTTATGAGCGTAGGCTTCAGCCCAAAGCAAGCGATTGAAGACTTCTTTGGAAAGGCCATCAAGAACGAGCGGCTCAAAAAGGGATTGACGATGCTTGTCGTAGGTCCTTCAAAGTTCCTTCGTGAGATGGTCGTGCGCTCGCCACCCTTTATAGCCAAGAACATCATCAGGGATTCATGGCAAGCTTCCGTGGTGTACGGAGGTGGCCCAACCATGTTCTTCAAGGCGATGGCGAATTTCGTAAAGCCGACTATTCTGAAAGAGGCCGAAGAGCGAGGATTGGGTATTGCCGTTGACTGGCAGGCCGATCCCGATGATCCGGTAGCATTAGATGTTCGGAGGCACCTAAAGAAGGAGGCTAGGGGAGAGCTATCGTCACCATCTGCTTGGTTAAACCCGAAAGACTGGGCGGTTAATCTGTGGGACGTTATGGGTAATCTTGGCAAGCGATCCGAAGTTGCGACACGGATGGCCGTGTATGATCACACGATGGCAAAAACTGGCAATGGTGATCCAGCACAAGGCAACTCCGCGGAAGCACTCAAGCAGGCGATAGAAATCATAAATTACGGTCGCCGTGGTTCAAGCCCCATGTTCGCCCTAATGACAACGATGTCCCCGTTCTTGAATGGTCGCATCCAAGGTCTGGACGTGACTTACAGGACACACATGGGTGTGATGGACGCACCCGGCTTGTTCGGGGAAAAGGGAATCACGGACGTAGATAGTGTTAAACAACGGTTGTTCAGAACCGGGACTGCCGTGAGGAGGGGGTCATTATTCATGGCAGCTACCCTCCTGTACTACCTGATGGTCAAGGATGACGAGGAGTATAAGAACACTCGCGAAGACCTGAAGAACGACTGGTGGCTGATACCTCTACCCAATGGCCTTCACCTCAAGATCCCGATACCGTTCGAGGTTGGTCTTCTCTACAAGGTCATCCCCGAGCAGATAGCAAGGATGTACTTTGAAGAGGAACATGATATTAGAGATGTCAGGGACGAAATGAGACGCCAACTTACAGGCTCCCTGAAGCTTGATCTCAGGCCGCAATTCATACGCCCAATGCTTGATGCATGGTCAAACAAAGATGCCTACCAAAGAGACGCGATTGTGCCGCAGTGGATGGAAGACACCGTCATGGCGAGTGAGCAATACAATCCGTACACTGGGTTGATCACTAGGCTGGTCGGGGACAAGATGGGCGATGTTCCGTTTCTCAAGCACGTGGACTTCCTGAACTCGCCCATGAAGCTTGAGTATATGTTGCGGCAGTACATGGGTACGATAGGCTCCTACGCCCTAATCACAGCCGATGCTATAACCCGATCCGCTATGGATGAAAGCAAGGTGGGAACAGCGGCTGACTTCGGCTTTGATACGCGAACTTTAGCTAATATGCCAATGATTGGTGATCTCCTGTATGACCCACAGAAGGGTGGCGGATTCCAAGAAGATTTCTATGAAGCCGTCGAGGACATCAACACATTGGTCAGTACGCTAGGCCAGATAGAAGAGCGCAGGGGGCCTAAAGAAGCACGGGAATTTGAGGAGGAACATAAGGGGCTATTCGACGCCAAGAGACGGCTTCAGTATTTTGAACGCCGCATGAAACATTACCGGATGGAACGTAACAGGTTGTTTGAGAGAACCGATCTGTCCGATGACGATAAACGCAGACAACTATTCCGAATGTTCGAGACTCGTGATGATATGCTTGCGGAGATGGTAAAGATTATGGCTGACATAAGAGATGAGCGTGGTTTCATGGAAGCTGCCCTAGGTACGAGACCATGATATCTATCAGGGAAATACTCACGGACGAGCGTGGCACCTTGAGTGCTGCCAGAACATTTCTTTTCGGATCTCTCGTCTTTACGGGTACCATCATCGTACTGGATTCACTTATACTGGCAGTCCCAGAAATTGCGTACACACTCTTGGGTAGCCTTAACGTGGGATTGCTCGCGTGGGCAGGCGGGCCACGGGTGGCTCAATATTTGGCTCCTCAGATAGGTGCGGCAGCAGCGGGCATAGCAAAGGCAGTGCGTAGTCCGCGGCGTCCTGACCTATTGGACAATTCCCCGGATTTCAAAGAGCATGACGAAAAGTGACTGGATCGATGCTTGTGGGCAGTGTCTCAAGGATCGTGGCATCAAGCATTTTTCCGCTTTGGAGATCTGCGACGTAGGTCGAGAGAGCAGGAATACCATTCTCGAAGCTCCTCCTCTGGAGCTATTGGAAAATGCATATAAGTTGATTGATGTGCTTGAATGGCTTCGCGCCAAGAATGGCGTGTCAAGCATATTGGTCAACAGTTGGTATCGGGATCCACGCTACAATGCACAAATAGGCGGAGTACGCCGTAGTATGCATCTGACGGGTGGTGCGGCGGATGTTGTCAAGGTGGGGTGCGTTCCATCCGAAGTTGCGGATATGTTGGAAGACCATCCAGATGCTGGACTCTTTGGTATAGGTCGTTACAAAACCTTTACACACATCGACGTGAGAGGATATGTAGTGCTGGATCGCCCATCACCTGCACGGTGGGGCAGCAATGCGTAATGGCATAGCTGGTCTACGTGGATATCAACATGGACTGAGATCACTGCCATGAGTACAAGTATGATTCGTTTTATGTCAGGTCTGGTCGCCGGAAGCGCGGGAACATTCATGGTTCAAAAAATAGTACGGGCAAGATGCGAGTCGAGATATGAGCGGCGTATGTTAAAGCATTTCCGTAGACTTGAAAAAACTGGACAAAACAAAGCATACTTTTCAGCACTTGGCGGGGAAAAAGCATGAGTATATTGAGCTTTGCTTTTGGCGTATTTGTTGGCGGAGCATTAGGGATTCTCATCATGGCACTCCTCGCAGGCTCCCGTGGACAATAGCGTGTCACCCGAAGTAAAGATGGCCTCTGCCGTGGTCAGTCAGGCGATAAAAGATTTACGCCACAAAGAAGTTGTTAATATGACGGACCACGTTGATGCAGTGTGTTGGTTGGCGTCAAAGGCTGGAATCAAATGGTTTGATGCGGCAAGAATCGATCAAGCCTCCGCGCTTTTTAGATTACGGTGGGATATATACGCCAAGGATATACTATCCGACCATGAAGAATCTTTATCCGATAACCAGCGTAAGATGCTTGCTTCGATGATCAAGCACTTCCAATGCTGGCATAAGGAGAACGACTATGCCTGACCTCAAGGAAAGCACCGTCACGTTAGCAGAGCGGCTGCTCGACCTTGGAGTCGAGAGTGCGCTGATCATGGATGACTACGACGATTGCGTGATAGGTGTTTTGGAAAGATACGGCATGGAGAACATCGTTTTATACGACAAGGAAAAGATAATCCAAAAGTTGATTGATGACGGGTGTGACAGTTATGAAGGCGCGGTCGAGTTTTATGAGTTCAATCAGCTAGGTGGCTGGCATGGGGACAAGACTCCCGGCTTCTTGGTCAAGCTGCCCGAATAGTATGAAGATGAAAGTTAAAGAGATTATCGTAGTAGTCGGTGTCTTGGTTGCACTGGGCTTCGCTTACAGCTATGCCAGTGGTGCTAGGGCAGATGCAGTTGCGGCAGAAGAGCGTGTCCGTGTGCTGGAGGTAGAGCGCATGGAGCTTGAGCGTGAAGTCGAGGAAGCCACCCAAGGATATGAACTACTCGTGGACAGCCTGTCTCAGGCCCACGACTCTATTGCGGAGGTCAGGGCAGAAGCCGTTATCACGGCCTCAGAGGCATCTAGGAGCTTCGAGCGTGGCTTCGGTGTGCTGCGGGATAGCCTAGAGGCTTATGATGGCCTAGTGGAGATTCTGGATCAGGTCCAGACGAGCCACCAAGAGGAGGTCACTGCCTATCAGGTGCAGATCGAAACGCTTGAGACGGATAAGGTCCTGTTGTTTGAGCGAGTGACCGTCCTTGACTCCATGTGGATACTGGAGCAACGGGTCAACGAATCCTTGCGAGCAGAGATCGGTGCCCTCAATGAAGAGGCCGATGCGTGGGAGAGAGCCGCAACGATTACTCTTGCTGGACGTTTGGGGAGTGCGATTCCCTATGCTCTGGCAGGTGCCGGGATCGCGCTACTCGTTCGCTGACCGATTTCTCGACAGTCCACCGATCTCTCGACCTCTCGACAACCCAATGGGTGTTAGCGGCCAAGCGTCCGTAGTGGATCCCATACCTAATCCCCACGATGAGCGATGCCCACGCTAGTTTAATCGTTCTCTTTCTCATCGTGTCACCTCCCTAAGCCCACCCTTGGTCAGGACATACTCCGCGATAGTCTCTCCTACCCTGTTGACGCAGTCGCATGGGCCGTCAGTATCGTTGCCCTTCGAGTCGTAGGCATCGTGATATGGACGCGAACGGGCGCAGAGCATCTTCCCGTTGCTATAGACCTTCCAGCGATTGCCACTCCTGTCGATAGTCAGCCCGCCCGCCATGTCTGGCGTCCACTGTGCCGTGCCCTTCATGATGCCTCCTCATTTATGGGCGACCACCATGTGTACGGCCCATCCGAAGAAGTCCTCAACCGCGCTTTATCGTCAATGAAGTGGTGGTGACCTTCTCTCAAGACCTCCAATAGCTCGACATGTGCCATGGCAATCGTCATTGTGGATTGGACTACATCTACAGCGTTTCCGTACTGTAGCCACTGATGCGGATCAACTCGCTCCTCAAGGTCTTCAAGAATCTTGGCCGCTCGCTCAAGCGTGGCGAATTCGGATTTGTTGAGGTACACGCATCTCTTTTCGGGCCGCTCAATAAGTGCCCACGCTTTCTGCGTCACAACGGTCTTCATCGTGCCTCCTCTGAATCAGACGAAACGCATGGTCTCGAAGTCGATGCTGCTGATGCCGTAGCGGCCATACTTCCGCTCCCACGTTGCGTGAGTGGCGATGGCCTTGAGGGTAGCGCGAGCAGAGCGGCAGATGCCTGAGCAACCGTCGAAGTCCCTCTCGTCCTTGTAAAAATCTGCATCGCTCATCAACTCGGGCAGGTGCTCATCGTTGAGGTCGATCCAGACATGGCGCTTCGTTGTCTTAATCGCTACCGGAGTGTCGAGATCCCTATCTCTGTGGTCTTCGTAGAAGAGGCGTGGGATTCTGATCGTAGTCATCGTGCCTCCTTATCCGTTGTTAGGATGATCGGCGTAACGGTTGAGTGCCCAGAGAATGTCCTTCTTGTTCGGCTTGATGGTTATGGTTTCGACCTCTAGCTCGTATTCAATTCCACAACTGGTAGTTATGGAAAACCCGTCAACAATGTGTCCTTGATCAGGTTCCTCCTGTGCCCTGTACTCTCTCTTGGTTTTCTCCACTTCTTTCAGCGAGGTGAACCAGTAGTACCCTGCGTGGCCATCCCGCTGAGACGAAACGCTTAGTCGGTAGAACTTCATGGTGCCTCCTCATGCGAGGGTGAATGATGTATATCAATACTAATACCATGTATCAATCCTGTCAACTCCCCCTAAAAATCCCATTGTGCATCATTCACTAACCTTAGGAGTGGCAATCGTTGGAAGGTCTATGTCCATCAAGTCGGTTAACTCAGTGAAAGAATCCTTAAGTTCCATTAACTCTCCCAAACGGTCTTCCCTTACTT
>Ga0114904_1000944_pt1 | contig 15131 bp, 18 predicted proteins | sample MalvirDeepMed_s6_FD_83498 | JGI IMG/M metagenome (GOLD analysis project Ga0114904, IMG submission 83498) | Marine viral communities from the Global Malaspina Expedition - Malaspina viral metaG DeepMed_s6 | ecosystem: Environmental > Aquatic > Marine > Oceanic | place: Mediterranean Sea... | reverse complement strand
CCTACTAGCCCGTTGTGCCTCCGTAGGTACTTCTGGAGGTCTATAACCTGCTTCTCCTCTCTCCTTTGGTGTCATTCTCTTGGAGAATATATCGGGCTTCAATCCATATGGACGTTTCCCATCCAGAAGCATAGCGTCATCAGCCACCTCGCTTCTTCGCAACTGGAGAAGTTCCTGTGCCTCGTCATCTCCTCCTTCTTTCCATCGTACCCTTAACTGCTCATCTGTCAACCCACCAGGTGGAGTTGGTTCTACGACAGGAGCATCTTTCGGGTAATACACATTTCCCCGTCTCTGAAGCCCAGCTCCTACAGTATCTACCACAGTAGGCGCAACATCTACAGGAGCTTCAACAGCTTGTACACCAAAAACCGCAGTTAAAGGGTCATCTTGAAGTGCTTGTTTATACGCAGCACTAAACTCTGCAAGACTATCCTTGCCCTTAAGGGGGAAGAGTTTCTTACGTGTCAAAGAGTAGAGAGTTAGTTCCTTCCTAAGAGCTTCCAACTCCAGTTGACGGGGAGCAAGAAGGCTCACAGTCTTAGGGTCTACTTTCATACGTCTAAGTAGAAAATCGTAGACCGCACCAATAGCTTCTTTATCGTACTTCATATCTTCAGGTGTTATACCAGCGTTTTTGGCCACTTTAGTTGCTTTAGCGTAGACACGTGCAACAAAAGCCTTTCTACTCCGCATCTGCATTAGACTAGGCATCCATATGGCAGCAGCTAAGTCTGAGGGCTGACTTCCAAAGAGATATGATATATCAGAGGGATTAAGTTTCCCTTCTGGTATCCGCGCTCCTGGTATCGTGACGACTTCTGCACGGGATCCGACTTCTCCAGCGTGACCTACCAATGCTGCGTGTTTCTCTCGACCCAATACCCAATCCGCATCGCGAGCTTTATAAAACTTCTCCCACCAAGCTTGCACTTCAGGGTGGTCAGTACCGAACTTCACTCCAGAACCTTTGGAGAACTCCAAGTCAATCTGCGCTTTAAGAGCTTTACGCTCCTCTATTAGACGTAATTCCGTTTTCCGCACAGTATCTCGGGTTTCCCTGATGACCTGCATCTGTTTTACATAAAGGTCTGTTAAATCATTATAATCAGCCAGTTGTTGTGGAGTAAGGTCAATCTTTATAGCCTCATTCCCCTTAATAACTTCATGTAGACGGTTACCTAATTGTGTGACACGTTCCTGAACAGTATCCATATAGGGGTCAAGCTTATTGTTAAAAAGGTCTTTATAAAAAGCGTCTTTCTGTTGTATGCTATGTAGACTTCTAGTGTAAATCTGAGCTTCGGTTAACTGCAATTCAATAACGTGATGGAAGTCCTCCGTAATATTACCTAAAGCCTGAAGACGCATTTTAAGGTCATCTAGGTCACGTACAGGTGCTTCCATCGACGCCTGAATCATATCATCTATTTGCCTCCTCATGAGAACTGGAGAGTTAAAGACCTCCTGCCAAAGCATTTCAGGGAATTCAGATGTCCAAAGCGCATCCATATCATCCCATATCGTACCTGCCATTACCCTCTTTACAAGTAAATCCTGAACGCCAATAGGTAAATTTGGATAGTCACTTGCCATTTCAAGTACATCACGAGCATAGACAGACGGCGGAGTAATCTGAGAAGCTAAATTATCAAGAGAGCCAGGACCTACAGAACTCAGATTAAAGGCGTGTTTGAGTATATCATCAACCTCACGAGGTGCAAACTCTTTTTCGAGTATACCTCTTAGAGAGTCTGCAATGTCTCTAGAACGCTGCATTGTTTGTGGATGTCTCTGCCACAACTCATTCTGATACGACTTCAGTAGATACCATGCCTGCTGCTGTAATGTAATACGGTTTCCTCTTCCAGTCCCTATTATCGGAAAGTCGGCAATTAAGTCGCTAAAGGTCTTATTACGTTGTCTACCCCCTTCCACCAGAGCTTTACGATACGATTTACCACTCATCTCCCCCCTCTTGACCTTCTGTCTCCCACTACCCCTTGCAAAGGTGTGAGCTTGAGCTAGGTCAAGTGTGGTACGCTCCATTCCAAATTGGAGTGATATCTCCTGAGCACGGAAGAATGCTTCAGGTGTGCCTCTAAGACCACTGGTCTGACCCAGAAGGCCCAGTCGAGCCTCACCCCTATAGAAAGGCCATATACCAGCTAGTATAGTTTTCCAACCATTCTCAACTACATTCCACGGAGAGTAAAGAAAGAAGAGTAAATGAAGCCGTGCAAAGGGTACAGTAACAAACCTCTCTAGATAATTCTGCCAGATGTGTATACTCTTAGCCCCTGCATTGGTAATAAAAGCTCCATACTTCCCTACTTTCTCCGCATCAAGTATCGCAGGAGATGTCATTCTGGCTTTTAAGTTCAGTCGTACATGGGCTTCAAACCTAGCCGTAACACCCGCTACACTATCGGCTGCAAAAATAGCGTTTACACCATTATCAACTTCCTGTCGAACGCCTTTTATGATTGACCGTGCCGTAATCATATTCCTCTTATTATGGATTACTCCAAATTTCAGAAGCAGCAGTTTAGCAGAGACCGCTTCACTGTAATATACAGTTCCAAGTCCCGTAGTATGGTCAAACAAATCCTCAATAAATCCAATTAGGCCATTATCAAACATGGTATCATCAATCTCTGCGCCAAGGCGTGTCGCCATTCCTCTAACCGCACCAGCATCAAGAGGTTGTCGTTGAAGTAGAAAACGACCTAAGTCAGCTAACGGTCCTTGTGCACCAGAAGCCTTCCTCACAACACCTATCGCAGCTTGACCGACATCAAAAAGTTGTTCGCGAGTATGTTGTAGTATTGGAAGCCTGTTCTGCATAACCTCATTAGCTATTCTAAAGGTCTCAGTAGCTAACTTACTGTTCTCGAGAATCCTCATAGTACCGGTCTTAGGCATCATCCTAAAGGCCCCTTCTTTAAGGGCATAAAAAGGCATATCGACTAATTGACCAAAGAGTCTTTCCCCTCTCGCAACACCACGTCCTAATATAGGGATTGGAGATAATATTTTACCGTATAAACCCACCCCGAAATACGTGAGTGGGTCCATGAGAACTTCGACTATGAATTTATGAAAGGCGTTGGCATCCCAGTTTTCAAAAGCGTAACTGTATGCTTGCCAAGAACTTACTCCTCCCTCCCGAGCTTCGGTATACTTCCCTTCGAGTTCATCCCAATCAGGAACTATACTGCTTATCCCACGGTAGAGCACGTACCTGGCAGGATTTGTGATCCTCCCGAGACCGCCACCTCCCATAACGGGTCTCGTGGCATCCACACCTCTAGACGTAGCAGCTATTAGAGGCATTATAAAATGCTGACGGTACTTCTCAAAGGGGAGCATTAGCAGAAGACCTTGTGTAGTCCACATATTCTTAAGGGTTTCAGAGCGGATCATTTCTCGTATCTCGCTAAGTTCTAAGTTAGCCATGTCTGACCTAAGTATCTCACGACTAGCATTCTGCTTTGCCCAGTCCTCTACTATTGCCTTAAGAGGAGCCTCGAAACCTACCATAAAGTTCTCTACCACCTCAGGGTCTGTACCAGCTTCCGATAAAGCTCGGCGCACATCAGATGTAGTTTGACCTGGTGGTAACTGGGGTTGAGTAAGCTCTGTCAAGATTGTAAGTAACTGGTCTCCCGCTGATGATAGAATACCAAAAGAGCTTATTGAACGTCGTGTTGAGTATTGATTAATTAACCCTTTACGTTTCTCCCCAGTTGCAGTTTCAGCAGAAACACCTTGAGCACTAGTTAAATGTACTTGTGCTTTTTGTAACCACTTTTTTATGAAGACTTCATCCGCCGGAGAAGGTATGAAGGACGCGTCCTCCTCCTGAAAGGCTTCCACAACGTCACTTACCTCTGTAATCTCCGGAAGACCGGAAATATATTGGAGTGCATATGCTCTAAACGTCTGGCGACCAATCTCTACATTAGAGGCAGCGACAGCTTCTTGTATCTTTTGGTGAGTGAGGGCAGCCGCCTTACGCTGCTCACGTGAGAAGATTCCCGTAAGTTGCGTTGCAATCCTAGCTTCAGGGGGAAGTATCCCCTCCGCCTCAACACTTATCTGTGCAACCTCTACTAGTCGTGCAATTTCACCCTCAACGCCAAGCTGCATATCAGCGTTTAGCTCATTAAGCTTTCCTTGCAGATGACCAAGTTCTTCTTCTATACCTGGTATAGGCTTAAGCTGCGTTAGAGCTGGTGCTGCTGGAGGAGTAGGAGTAGTAGTCGTAGGTTGTTCTGCAGGGGGTCCTTGCATCCCACGAAAACGTCCCCTAGGAAATCTTTCTCCTAAACGTCTTTCTGTTGTCAATGTCTAACCTCGCAACAATGCTTGTACTTCTGGGGGTAATGATGATGTAGTATCACCGCCTTGAGTAGGTGCAGTTGGCTCACCGCCACCGCCTAGTGTACGAGCTATCTCATCAGCAGCACGGTTAAGTAGTGTAGTAAATTCTGTATCACCTAGTTCAGCGGAGTCTACAGCAATACGTCTCATCTCTCGGACAAGTATTAACTGTCGGAATACAGGGTTAGCTAGGGCGTCTTCACTTTGAAGTCTTCCCTGCTCCTCAAGTATATTAGTTACTTCGGGGAAGAGTACATCAGTAACAGTCGTTCCCGAAAGTCTAAACTGGGGATTAAGCATCCGACCAACAGTAGCACGATGTACGAAATCTCCAGGTACTTGTATATCGTAACGGTAGCTTATAAAAGGCTCCTCACGTAGACGAGGGAAGGAGTCTTTCCCAAGTGGCATCTTAAGCTCTCTCATAAGACATATAGTCTCTGTAGCCATAAGCCCAAGAACATTTGTAAGTCCCTGATGAAAGGGGTAGAGCACTCTCTTAGCTGCAGCAGTTACCTGACTCATCAGAAGCGCAGAGACTTGCTGTGTGATACTACCAAATGTAATATCAGAGAATAGCCCACGCTGCAGATTGCCCCGAAGGTCGAACTGATGCGCCCTCATCTCAGCAGGGAGTGGAGGGAGCGGTACAGTATCAATACTCTCATCAGGCTCTATAGAGAAAATAGCACCACGCTCATAGAGCTTTTCTGGAGTGAGAACACTAGCACCACGAACTCTTTCTACGTATTTGGGATTAGCTGTGTCTCTCAGTATCTGCTGCATATAGGTAAGCATACGGTTATAGTTCTCTGTCATATCTTTAACAGGTGCTATAACTGATTGACCTACTTCAGACCGCCACTGTTCACTGGTCGTAATTGACCCGTCGTCAGGAAGCCCAGCAACAGGACCTACATATACTGGAATACGAGACAGCTCTGTAAGTAGTTCATCTCGGACAAGTATATTGGAATTAAGCACAACAGAGTGCTGTATACCACCATGCGCTTGTTCATAGAGATGAGATATAAGAACATTACGTCCTGGTAGATTACGAGGGTCTACCCTCCAGCCTTCTAAGTTATGCTTCCGGACTAGTTCACTCTTAGACACTGTGTATCTACGGGCGACTCTAGCAAGGGAGCCATCTCCATTATAGTCAGGAAAGACTGTTGCTGGATTCCACGCTGCCAAAGACCACCCATCTTTAGTGGGTAAGCAGAAGATAGAGAACCACCCCGTAGCAAGTCCTAAACGAACTAGACGGTCTGTAAAGGTTCCAAAGAGAGTTCCCCTTGTAAGACGGTTAGCCCTCAAAAGCTGGAAATTACAATAAGCTTCAATGGCAGCTACATCTTGTCTCTCCTCCATATCAAGACCTTCAGGGTCAGCAACAAAAGTGCCAGTTTGTGGAGTCAGTAGCCAAGCAGCCATATCAAAGCCTGTTCTAGGGTCAGTGGATATAACAGACTCCATCTTATCCTGAGCAAGATTATTATAGAGCCGTATCATTTGATACCACTCACTAAAAGCCGCTTTCCGTGGCTGCCAGAGATTTACTAGCTGGCGGACCTCTTTGTTAATATCAGTAGCACGTGTCATTTACCATCTCCATCCAGAAGCTCCAACAAAGCCTCGTGTTTTCTTCGGAGTATAATTGACTAGGGCTATCACTGCCAGACAGCCAGAGTCATGGTAATCATCTGCAGCTTGAGACATAACTTTAGAGTTACCTAATTCCCTGAAGGCTCTAAGCTGTCTTACAAACTCTGCATCATGAGTTTCTATACGACGTAGCCGACTCTTCATCTGCTGCATCATAAAAGGTTTCGTTGAGGGTGTTGTAAGCCACCCCATATGAGATGAGCCTCTACCACTGACAACATCTCTACGATAGTAGACACTGGGGTAATCTTTAAATTCACGTACAAGAGCAAGTCCATGAGCATTAGCTTCAGGTACTAACATTGCTGTATTGTAGTAATAACCCAAAGCTTTACACTTACTACCCATAGTTTCAGGTTCAATAAGACCTGCTAAGGTGGCCTCATGCCTCAGATGAAATTCTCCATCTCCGAAGAAGGGTCGCCATACTGTAGCTACAGATTCAGTTATTTTACCCTGTCCAGGGTCAATGCCTATAATGTATGTAGCATTCTCTTCAGGCTCAAACCAGACAAGAGAGCCTTCTGGACCAGTATAGGGCGCACGGTAGCAAAGTTTAGAAAGCTCTAGCAATATGTTCATATCATAGAAAGGTTCACCCGATACAAGGAAACAAGTATCTAAGTCCTCTGGGTGCTCCTGCCAGAACATATCACCTAGTTCAGCTATTTTCCACCTACGCCAACGCATCTGAGCACTAGATAGACCATGCTCAGTAGCAAGAACTGTCTCCTCTGGTGTATAATCCATTTCCCCACGGTCAATAAGTCTTACTCTAGGACTATCTTCTGGTAACTGATTACTGGGTTCATCCCACCAAAAGAAAGTCTGCAGTGAAAAAGTGCTCTGACCTTTGAGAGCAGCTTGCACTTCATCATAGAAGGAGTTAGTCTCGCCATGTGGAGTCGATTCACGTATGACCAGTCCATCAGGAGGTACTCGCTGAAGTGCAGGAAGAATCACACGGTCCATCGCATCAGGGACGTAAAACGCTTCCTCACTCAGAAGTAGATTGTGTATCGGCTCACCACGCCCGAATACTTGGGAACGGGCTGTCCCTATATAGAGAACAGAGTTAATATCAGGGAAACGCTTCTCAAAAGATGAACGATGGTCCATAGGCATACGTAGTTCATCTGGTAGATAGTCGTGCATTACCTGCACACGTTGCAACAAACGCTGTGTTAGGAACTCCTCATGAGCTACAATAACAGAAGTTGTGTGTGGTATTGTCATAGTGCGCTTGAGTAGTAGTGCTGATGATATAGTAGTCATTCCTATCTGGGCAGGTTTAATAGCGAGGTCTCGACCAGTCAGATTACGAACAAAACGCTCCTGACACGGTTTAGGCTCTAGAAGTACAAGACGTTGGTTCTTGTCTGGTATACGCATAAAAGTACGTATAAAAGTAAGGTCGTCTTTAACTATATCTTCCAGAAGCATAGTCTTTAGGGAATCCTCTTCCTTTTAGGACCGAAACGCACTCCAGTACGTAGAGTCTGTGCCTTACGTATGTTACGCCTCGATGCTGCTATCTTCACCGCTGTACGACTCGACCGTCTGCGTTTTACCATTAGAATCTCCATAAGTAGTTTGATTAGTCATATTAAGTATATATTGAGCAAAAGTAGGTTTCTCACTCTTAGAAGCTGGGCTAAGTACTTCTTCAACCACTTTGAGCTGGTCCAGTGTGTACGAGGACCTAGCCCGTTTGAGCCAATCCAGTTCAGCGTTATTCGCCCACTCAATCTCACCGTCTTCGTTCTTAACCCTCCCTGCAGCTTTCAGAAGCATCCGGTAGTCACGGTCAAGTATAAGAGTAAAGTTGCGTATAAACTTCTGAGTCAGTATTTCAGTACGTGCAGTTCTTGCAGATAAAGTTCCTATAGCTCGTTCTAAAGACTCAAAGATAACATCGGACCGCCAGCGTCTAACCGTGCGCTCATGCAGGTCAAGCATCTGGGCAGCTTCTCTCGGCCCAAAGCCACAGAAACGATATGCGAGGTATTCCTTCTTACGTTCCGCCCAAGGTGTATCATCAAACGAAGGCATGATACCACGCACAATGTTCATAGTCTCTTCCTGATTGTCTCCCTCTTCACGAGGTAAAGTGCGTTTAAGCATAAACACCTCTCACTAGATACAGTCAGCCCACTATATAAGTATAGTAAACTGATACTCTATAAACAAGAGGGCTGCTGACATAAATATGGAGGACCAGTCTGTATGCTAGTGTTTATATAGGCATTCATTAAATACAGAACCTATACTTGCATTTAATGTAATACTATGATATATATAGTATATGACTATACAGAATACATCAGCTTCACAGACCCGAATGTTCACCAGATTCTCATGGCTTCAGAGACGAGCACAGTGTGTTACAAAATGCAATGATGCTACCATGGAGGCTGGGACGGCTATTGTCAGAACCACAGTCTTTAAAGACGGTAAGCGTTATAGCTTTCTTCAACACCCAGAGTGCTACGTGCGTCAGGGGTTAGCATACCTTGAGCAACACCCCTTTGTCCCACACCCAGGAGGTCCTGGACGTAAGAAACTTAAATTGGACCCCGAGACCCGAAGACTAAGACGTAATATCCACGCCAAAGCTGTCTATCTTAGAAAGGAGCGCAGAGAGGCTATCAACAAAGGCTGGTGGTGGAAAGTAGAAATATTAAACTCTGACATGATAAAGCTTAGAGAAGCGTTTGAACAGGTCGGGGGTGTCCCCAGCAACTGGCGGTAGTAGTGCACCGTGTAGTGAGTATATAGTGTATAGATACATATATATTATATTATTACATTAAATACAGAATGAGGTAAAGAACTGACCCCCAGATTTTCCGAAAATTTTAAAATTTGCGCGAGAGTGGAGAATATACGAAGTATATAGCTATTCAAGTTGGCCGTATAGCCAAGTTATAACTTTTGGGCCTAAAACTATAGCCAAGTTGCTAAAAGTTGCTGTACGTGCATCTTGTGCCGTTTGATGGGCAATAGGCATCAAGTTGTATCTTGCAGCTTCTAGGCTAGCCTACTAGCAGTTTCTGGGCTTGCAGTATTGAAGTTGTGAACTTGGCAACTTGCCCAACAAAAGAACTTTGAAAGATGCAAAAAAAGTTGTTGACATTGCCTACTTGAACGATTAGTATTGACACATGGGCGTGTAAATCTACTGCGCGCTTGGCTGCACATTAACAATATAGGGAACTTCACTACTAGCAAGTAGGCAACTTGTCAGCTTGATTTATCGCAACAAGTAACTACTTGTGGCCAGTATGAAGAAAGCCAAATATTGAAAGGGAAAGATACGCAATGGCAACGATTCAAAAACAGTTAGAAGAATTACAGATACGCTTAAAGACAACTGAAAGCGTAGACGAAACTATAGAACTAGCAATGGCCATGAAGAAGCTTAGAAACGAACTAGAAACGTTTGAAGCTAACAAGGAAAATGGCCAGAAAGAAGCTTTGATAGAAGCTACTAAGACTGAACTTGCAGACTTAGACTTGGCACAGTTAATGGCTAATAGCGTTCTTGATATCAAGATAAAACGTAATAAAGATACACAAGTTTTTGATGATATCACTTGCGCTTTCACGAACAAGAAACTGGCTGATTACATCTACGCAGCTTGGCAAAGTCTTAACAAGATACAAGAACTTAAGACAGTTGCAAGCATAAGCTGCAAGATAGACTATAACGATGCTACAGCTAGTGAAGTTAGCCTAAACACTAAGGGCAAATCAAATGGCAATGGGGGCCAAAGTAACGGCAAAAAGGGCTATCAAGATGCTAGTGGCAAAGTTCTAACTTTGAAAGATGCGTACAAGTTAGTGGCTACAGCAGATGATGATGCCGCATTTGCCAAGTTCAAAGATGGCAAAGAGGGCAACAGTGCAAGATGGGCTTTCATGACTAAGACGCTAGCTAAAGATACAACGATGGGCATCAAAAAGTTGACATAGGCGGCAAGTTGAAAAGTTGAAAATTGGGCCTTCGGCAAGTGCAGCCACCGGGGGCCCTTTTTTCTTGCCCTTTTTCGGCCAAGTTCTGAACTTTTCTTGACAACTTAGTATTGCACTTACATACGGCAGAAGATACACGCACAAACCGGAACGTAAATTGCACATAGCCACAGCAGATATTGCCGAACAAACAAGGGCGTTGATTAGGACATCTTCTAGTTACAAGTTCCATCTCCTGCAAACTACTAACCTATAGTTGACATTACGTCAACAATGCGTTATACTAGAGATAAGTTGACAATAGGAGGTTCCCCATGCCCAGAGTTAAGCAAGTTCCCAACAGTAGTGAAGAAGAGGAGTTTAGGTTAGATGTCCCACGAATGCTTCAAGATGCCAAAGAAGAATGGCGTGAGAGTTGTGAATATTGTCGGCAGCAGAGGATTAAATGGCGTGATTATCCGGCACTTCACAGAATCGTGCAGGATACTTGTGATGATGCAGCTAAGATCCAACGCCATGTCATCTTCACACATCTCATGCCATTCTTAAAGTCTATAGAAATCGAGAGTTGGCCAGCTGAAGAGAATCTACTATCACAACTACATCTTGATAGACTCTATCAATGCTTTGATGGGGCTTCTTGTGAAGATACAAACGGATTTACTTTCAACATACTAGAGTTTATCGAAGTTAATATTGATGGCGTCTGCAATTTAACAGAGAGCATACTCAATGATGACAGTAGTAGAAATCTCTTACAACAATTAGAAGTTGGCGATTGCATGACAGATACAACCGAGCAGTCGCCCTTTCATGTTAGGAGGATACTGTAGATGAGTTGTCAAGATTGCGCTTTAGCTCATAGCTTCTGCAACTCGTCATCAATTCCAGGTGACAGTGGATTCAGATATGTACGATGTATGAGTTCAGTTGTTGCCAATGCACTTCGTCGTTACGAGGATGCTGATGAGTACAGAATGTTCGGCTATGTTGAACTCGAACGCTTCGAATTGTTAGGCGAATATGGCGACGGCATTAGAGGTTATAACCCTAATAGATGTATAGGGTGGAAACCTAAGTAGTGTAGTAAAAGTTTAACTGTCTATCTGCTAGCAAGAGTTCATCTTGTTGGCAGTCAAGGCTAGTTAAGCCTAAATAAATATAGAGAGGTTAGTACAATGACAAGGAAAAGAGTTATACGATGCCAAGGTTGTAACATTACACACGTGAAGCGAACTCTAACTAAAGCAGAAGCAAGAGAGTTTAAAGAAACAGGCAAGGCCCCACACTTTGGTTCCGTCTACAAAATAGTAGACAATATTAAAGTTGTCGAGGATTACCTTGTGCCGGAGTTCCCCAACTTAATAACTCCAACACTGGCAGCTTTTATTAATACTGTTCTTGATGAGGAAGCCAAGACGCACAACAAGAAGTTCAGAGCTGACGGTTCCAAAGTTAAAGCAGGCCGAAGTAGTTTATGGATACAAGATACACTATCCTCAATACTGCGTTGGCATAGGGAAGATAGGGAAGCAAGAGAGTTGAACAATGTTCTTTCTTAACTACGATGAAAGAGATCCAACAGATGAGGATACGTATAGTATTGGGGAGCTTCAAGATATACTAGATAACTTCGGCACTGGCAACGGAGATGTAGATGTAGAGTATCCTGAATTCTATGCCTTCCTAACTACTGCCAGAGTAGGCGAATCTAAATCTAGTATGTATGCACAAGGAACTTACTCTCGTTGGCTAAGAATAATTTAGGAGGTTCGAAGATGAATAACGGAGGAATCAAGATGAATAACTCAGAAAGTCCCAAATGGAATCGAGCAGAAACTTTAGTCGTGTTTGAAGAGATACTAGATTCAATGGCTAAGTGGTTAGCTGTTGCGGGCCACGATTGGAATTGCGGAGTATGCCAACAACACGCTGACTGGATACAAAATAACTTAGGCATGGGCCTTGAAAGAGTTAGCGTCATTGCCATGTTGCAAGAGTACTGGGCAAAACATATCGAAAAAGATAAACACGACGATTAGAGTTTGTCAACCTAGTCTGCCAGTCAGCATAAGTTGGTTGGCAGCATAGGCTGAGAAACTAGCAGCACAGAGATGTGTAAGGCAAATACATCAGCCGAGTATAAAATAGTAGAGGATATAAGAGAAGAGTCCGAATAGTTTAGCAACTCTCCATCTGCTAGTGAGTTGATTCTCATCAGCAGTTGAGGGTTGGGAAACCCAATTCAACATAGGAGGTGGCCGGTAATAAACTTGCACATACACACAGTGGAACTTATAACTTACAAAGGAGGAACCAATGGTTACTACTGGAAAGTACAAAACAATCTATACCGGAAAAGCAAAGTACAGAAAGTTACTAATCGACAGACCTAGCTGTGATCATCTCTTCATAGGCGATAAGGTTATCTATGATATCATCTCTAGGGATGGCGCAACCTATTATGCTGACTACAATCCCAGTTTCGAGAGTGGGCAGGATATTGTAGGCCAAGTGGTTAAGGGTGGCGTTGAGAGTACAGGTACATCTCGTGAATACTTTCTAACAGCGGGACTGCCCACGTATTGCGAGTTAAAAGATATTCAAAACATCCGACACTTAGACTGCTATAACTACGTGGAAAGAGAAGATAGCATTGACAGAGATAAAGCATTCAAAAATAAGTTAGATGAGTTTGTTACCAAAGGGCTGGAACTGCTCGATTTCTGGTACGACCTAGATGCTGCTTCGCCTATACACAACTTGGGAAACTTTGAAGGGAGCAGCTCACGTATACGCGCTTACCCATTCAATGAATGTTTTGAAGAGATAACAGCTTCAATGGCTGCATGGTTAGATTGTGTCGAACAGATTAAACACTTAAGAGTTCCCGAACAGAATAGTCTCACAGCCGAAACACGGTGTATCCTATGTATAGAACGCAAAGAGAAGGAGGTAACTAAGAAATGCTGAATGAGAATGCAAAGAAGTGGGTTAAGGCATTACGCTCGGGCGAGTTCAAGCAGGGCACAGGTTATCTAAGAAAGGGAGATAAGTTCTGCTGTCTCGGTGTAGCTTGTGCCGTCTATCAAGATGAAGTTGGAACTTTAGAAGTTAAAGTTAGTCTTCGAGGAGCTGGTGAAGGTTCAGATGTAACATCTTTCAACAGCTTAGAGGGCCAGCTACCTACTGAAGTTCGAAACTGGCTAGGTTTAGATGATGGGCAAGGTGCGTTTAGGGTTATGGAAGATAGGTTTGAATCATTAGGCAATGCTGAACTGCTCGACATCCTTGGAGTAGATGATGATAATCCAGTAAGTTCAGATTATGATTGGGACCTCATTCAGTTGAACGATGACAGGTGTCTAGACTTTAACTCTATCGCTAATGTTATCGAGGCCCAACCTTTCGGACTGTTCAGGTATTCGTATAACAAAGAGGTACGGGAACTTAAAGAGCAACAACTTAAGGATGCAAGAGCAGCACATAAGCGATTCACATTAAGAGACGGTGACCAAGAAAGCCTTGGGGTGACACTCTTCCAACTAGCAGAAGATGACGGCATGGTAGAGAATGGAGATATTGAGAAGCTGAGCAGACTTGCTATCGGAGAGACACTTTCCCTCGGAGTTCATGCGGGATGGATGCACTTTACACGAACCAATTAAATAGAGGAGGTAAGCTAATGGCTTGGGATATAGAGAGAGCTGATGAGGCTGCAAGAGAAGCAACTCAGGAACTAAATGAGAACATAGCTAAATGGTCTGCTGTGGAACTCGCTATGTGGTGGCGCAAATACGTCAGCGGTTCAGAGAATCGTCACAGCACAGGACATAAGAAACTTGGTCGACTACTCATAGCAGTGGCAAAGGAGGTAGAAGAACTATGAAAGAACCACGGATAACTTACTACGATAGGTACTCCCCAAATCCTGCGCTACCTCCATCTTACATAGGTAAGTGTGCTCAACTATGGTTGAAAGGTAATGAAGGTGCTTATGACTACCGTGGTCACATCAGAGAATGTACCAGTAGTTTCATCGTGCTCGAAGGTTGGCAGGGTGGAGGATACATTGCCCCTTGGGATAGCATAGGCCAAGTAGAGTTCTATGACTACACAGGTAGAGTCGCTAATGAATTTCTCAAGGGGTTTTAACATGACTACACTAAGAGGTAACCAGATACACAAGGCTAGGTTACTAGCACTAAGAGCCGGTATGAATTTAGAGGCACTGGGAATTAGAGTTAGTAAAGGTCGTAGTTTCCTTGCGACGGTAAAACGGGAGTTTAATTGGAAAGGAAATAGGGCAACCATAATAGAGCTACTCACTGAAGTCATAGACTCTATACCGGATACACCATAACTAATTGGAGGATTACAAAATGCTAAAACCTTTCTATATGTTAAATGGTCAAATAGATTTACTTCGAGAGACAAAACCTTTTAACTGGAATGGTAAAGATTATGTTGAGAGAACGTACATAGATGAGAATGGTGATAAAGCAGTTGTTGCAATACCAACACTAGAGAGGAGGAACCAATGCCACTAGAAGATATACCCCAGATAGAGAAGATATTTCAGGACCCCCACGTAGTAGAGGTTCTCATGAAAGCTCAAGAGTATCTCACAGCAGGAGCAAATGTGTACTTCAAGTGGACCTGTGCGAGCTGTCAGAAAAGAGCAATTTGTGATGTGCCTAATACTGTCTATCCTTATCTAAGGCATGAGGACTGTGGCTATACAACTCCTACTGAAGATGGGGACTTAGGATTCCTACTGGCTATGGAGACGGGCCAGCGTATACGAGTAGATAATATAGAGGAGGTAAAGTAATGGCAACCGATAAAACCTATAACGGATGGAAGAACTTTGAGACATGGAATGTAGTTTTGTGGTTAACAAATGACTACCCACTATCCAATATAATGCACGGTTACCGAACATACCCTAATCCTTATGCGTCACTTAGACATGATGTAGCTGAGTCCTTCGGGTTCGTTCAGACTAAGGATGGGGTATCACTGTGGGACAGAGACCTAGATATACCCAGAATCAATGAGACAATTAGGGAGAGTTAATAATGTACATCAATGGTAGCGAT
>Ga0114904_1000943_pt1 | contig 15158 bp, 13 predicted proteins | sample MalvirDeepMed_s6_FD_83498 | JGI IMG/M metagenome (GOLD analysis project Ga0114904, IMG submission 83498) | Marine viral communities from the Global Malaspina Expedition - Malaspina viral metaG DeepMed_s6 | ecosystem: Environmental > Aquatic > Marine > Oceanic | place: Mediterranean Sea... | reverse complement strand
GGGCACACCCCTGCGACCTGGCGCTCGAGGCACTCTGTGCAGGGGGCGATTGTTGGGCAGGCGTTCTACGTTGGGTTCTCTGACTCATCGGTTGCCGTGAAGGATGCGCAGGTGGAGATCCAAAGCTTTGACCTTGAGCTCCAGCCGAAGAGGGACATCACATGACAGTCCGCAGGCCCGCAGTCAGCATGGAGACTGACAACCCGCGGCTGCGGCGCCTTGAGCACTCCCAGTTGTTGCGGGGCTCGGAGTCCATCAAGGCGGCAGTCGCTAACGCCTCGAGTCCGGGGTTGGTGGAGTTGGCGCCAGACGAGTGGGGTCTTTCCGGGTCAGGCATCAGCATCAGCCGGCAGCTAACACTGCGCGGGCGTGGCTACCCGACGACAATCAATGTGGACAGGAACGTGGGCGTGGCTATCACGATCACAGCGGATGGCACCAGGCTGGAGGGGATACGGTTTGTCTCCACCGCAGCAGCGATGGCAGTGATTGTATCAGCAGACAACGTCAGTATTGTCGACTGCGTCTTCGAGGGGTTTGCCAGTGCAATCCAACTGCGCACATGTGTTAGGCCTGTGGTGAAGTGTTGTCGCTTCACGGGGCACACGGGGACAGCGGTCACGCTGACGGATGCCGACTATGGTATCATCGCTGACAACCTGTTTGTGAATACGGCAGGGCAGTCCGAGATTGACGCCGACTCCAACAGTACAAAGAACATCATCGCGAACAACAACACGGGTGATGGTCTGATCACCCATGTCGGAGCGTCCGCAAATGTGGTGGCAGACAACCAGGGAACAGTGACGGCAAGCTGATGGGAAAGCCTGAATTTCACAACTTCGCACTCGGAACCTACGCTCGCGGGCCAGACGTGTACGCGAACGATGGCGCCATCCTGGCAGAGGTGCTCGGCAACTGCGAGAAGAGGGTGAACATCCAGTCGTTTGAGGGCGTGTCGCTCATCAGCAACTGGTTCTTCCATGACCACAACGGGGTGTCTGGGTGGACGACTGACACCTACTATCCGTTCCGCGTTGTTATGGTTGCACCAGCGACTATCACTCATGTGAGCTACATTGGGTTTGCGGCGCAGGTGGCAAACGGTGGGTTCTATTCCACCAGCAACATTGGAACCCCGATAGCTGCCAACAAACTGGACCTCAAGATCCGCATCAAGGACGAGCTCGGCAACCAGATCACAAACAACTACGCGCCGCAGGAGATGGCGTATGCAAACAAGGAGACGCTGATCGCATCAGAGCGCAAGGTTGGCGCCGGCTGGACCCTGGAAGTTGCGTCTGAGCGACCTTCCGGGGCGCACCTTGTGTTTAAGCCTTGGGTCAAGGTCAACATCTGGATGAAGACGGAGCACATCTAATGGGGACAATCACCATCACAGACCTGACAGGCACGACGAACCCAGCCACAGTGCAGGCCAATGACGTTGCGCTCGTTGACAACGGACTGGGTGACTTGGACAACAGCACAAACGTCTCGCAATACAAGAGTCGGTTTGTTGTCACTGATACGTGGGGAGACCTGGCAATAGACAACTATATTGCACGCGAGATTGGTGGGGCGACGGACTCTCACGGCGCCGGAACCACAGGCTCGCCCGCCTACACGACCAAAATGGCGTACAACCTCTGCACCTTCCAGGCACCGTTCGCCATGCACATCGAGTCCGTGCAGGTCATCGCGAACAACATCGGAACGAACACAGGGGCAGGCCTCGACGGCTCAAACTACTGGACGTTCAAGGTGCAGACGGGAACAGCCAGGGACACTGGCGGGACGTGGACAACTCACAACACCATCACGCTAAACGACCCGACATCAGCATGGAGGTATGCGTCTGTTGACACAGCGCTCACCATAAACAGGTTCTTCCGGGTGAAGGGGGAGATCACCACCGCTGGCTCAAGCCTGCCAGACTGCGACCTTCAAATCGTGGCTACCTTCACCAAGGAGAACGTCTGATGGCAGTTCTCAACAAACTAGCCATCGGTACATCTGCTGACGGAGCGGAGGTGACGGGGACCGGCAGCAACGGCAATGACCAGCAACTCAAGGTGCTGCTCCTTGCAATTGGCAACAACAACAAGAAGTCCCCGCACTCGATGTTTGTTGAGACCGCGAACATCTACAAGTTGCTCGGTTCAGGCACAACAACTGCCATTCACCGCTCGGTCACCAAGAAGGTCGAGGCGGGCACTCGTTTGCTGGCTGTCGCTGTCGAACTCGTTATCACCGCAAACACCTCAACAAACGCAGACAACTTCGTCACGGTCTCGATGTACAAGACGGCATCGTTCGACGGCAGCGAGCCGAAGGACACGAACGCACCGCTGGGCGTTGCTGGGACAGAAGCGTATATCATCCCCGAGCAAAACATCCGTTCAATCAAGAACACCGACGACGCTGGCCTTGCTGGTGTTGGGAAGTCTGTGGTGCTGCCGGTCCAGATGGACTACGCTGCGACTGACGAGTACGTGACGTTCAGGATGAGCGTTATCAGCACGGCATCCCTTGGGGGCGCACAGATTGGGTGGACGCAAGCAAACATTAACTTCTGGTATAGTAGCGAGCACGAAGCGTAGGAGACACCATGCCAAACCAACCAGCACCGAAGAGCCAACAGCAGTCCAACGCAGCAGGCCAGGGGTTCAGCCCGTACTACCAGAACCAGATGCAGGGTCCGTACTTCGCCTCACCCATGGGCATGGCTCCAACCCAGCCGGGTATGGGGGCGTATGGGCAACTCGGCCAGAACTTCTTCAACGCACCAACTGGCCCAACATACTCGCTCCAGGCTGGACCTGGGTTCAGCGGGTACGGTACTGGCGGCACCCAGCTACAGACCCCGATGTCGTTTGCCGGCCCATCACCGTATGCACCAGGGGGCGCCCAGCAGCCGAGCGAGTACGGGACGATTGAGGCTCCCATGCTCCAGGCAGGCAAGGCTGATGTCATCAGCACGAACTACACCCAAACTGCTGACCCATGGGCTGCGAACCCCAATTTTGGGACACTGATTGGTGGAGCGGAGGCGTTCGGTGGGCAGGCGCAGGCGCAGGCGCAGCTCGAGGCTTGGGAGGCTCTCCAGCCACAAATGCTACTGGACGACCCGTCCGCAGCATACGCCGACCTGCTCAATCAGCAGATATCCGACATCGGCAAGGCGACCCGCGAGGCAGAGCTCAAAGCGGCAGGGGTGGCAGCGGGCGCAGGCATTGGCACGTCCACAGCGTTTGGCTCTGACATCGCTGGTGTCGGTATCAGGGGGGCGGAAGCCTCCGTCCAGGCTCAAGCGGAGAATCAGGTTGCGGTCGACCAGGCTATGGCTAACTACCAAACCGCGAACACAGCGTTTGAGAATGCCAAAGCCCAGTGGGAGATTCAGCGCCGGGATCTGGCGAGCACCACCGAGAACGCACCCTACATGAACAAGCAGAACATCATGGACTATCGGGACGGGACTATCGGAGCCCTTGTCACCGAGGCGGGGCAGTTCTCCATCGCTGCTGGCGAGGCTGCTTGGGGCGTGAACCCTGCGCTCCAGAGCGACATCAAGACGCTATCGCTGAAGTTGATGCAAGCCGGGGTCGACTCATGGGCTGCGTCTGAAATCATTGAGCAGCTGATCACCGAGTATGAGCGGCAGAACCTGGCGTTTGTGCAGGCAAAAGACGACGGGACATACGACTACATGGGCTACAGCCAAGGTGGGAACGTGAACCTGCCGGGAACAACGACCGGTGAAAAATCTGGCTCCAAGAAAGCAGACATCAAATGGTAGGTGAGCGATGGTGCAGCGATTCATAGGCCCATCGAGGCCAGGCTACAAGTTCCAGCCCCCACGCAGAGCACAGCCTCTTCCTCCGCAGAAGCAGCTAGGGATGGACGACCGGGTGAAGCTAGCCCTACTCCAAGGTGCCATCGAGGCGGGAACAGGGCTTGCCAAAGGTGCGGTCCAGGCAGGCGTGCAGCCCGGTGGGTGGCTCGACAGGATGGTGACCCCGGAGGAGACGCTGCGTCAGCGTGCAGCCCAGCAGCGAGCAGCCCAGCTCCAGGCAATCTCCGCATCCAGAGCCCAGGAGGCCCAGACAGAGTGGCACCGTCAGCGACCAGGCCTCGAGCGGGAGGCTATCGAGGGGCGGGAGGAGGTCCAAAGAATCCGCGAGCAGGGTCGCAAGGAAGCTGCCATTGCCGCACAGAGAGAGGCTGGCAAGCAGCGGATAGACAGAGACAAAGCGCTGGCTGCTGCAAAGAAGAAAGCCAAGGCAGCCGGGCGCCCGAGGTCTGGAGCGACAGGCTCACGGAGCGACAGGCGCCTGGCAGGCCGAAGGGATAAGTTGCTGGTGTCTCTGCGCCGCACTCAACTGCTCGGCGTCGACAACACCGGGGCTATTGCAGCCTGGAACGCAGACTTGCCGCCAGATAAACGTAAACAGTTCGGCATCGACATCCTCCCAGAGAAGCCGCCAGCCCCCGGCAAGGTGAACAAGGTGGCGCAGAAAAGGGCTGTGCTCGCCCTGCGAAAGAGTTTGCACGAGCAGGGTCTCTCGTATGAGTCGGCGGATGACCAGCTCCGCGCTCTCGGCATGACAGACCTCCCCAAGCTCGCCGACCTGCCCGTCAAGAAGGACACCACAGCGGTTGACGAAGAGAAGGACACCCTCGACGAGATGCGCGCAACTGTCACCCAGCAGCAGCGGTGGGAGAGGGAGTGGAACAAGGATAGTTCTTACGGGGGCTCCAACTTGAAGAGACTGTACCCGACCGACAAGGAAGGGAAGGGCTCCGACAAGTACATAGATGCGATGCTGGCAGAACAGGGCAAGGAGAGAGTGACTGGCGATGCCATCATAAAACAGAAAAAGAATGTCAAAGAGGCAAAGGAGGGAAAGATCAAGCCTCGCCCGACTCCAGCCCCCACCCCCCAGCCCGCCGCTGCCGCCCCGGTAGCGCGCCCAGAGGAAGTGCCGGTCCAGGCTGCGCCAGGCGGGCCAAGCCTGCGAGCACAAAGGTATGCGAAGGCTCTCACGGCATCCCAGCTTGCGTTACAACAAAGGCTCGAGAAAGACCCCGCAAAGCTGCGTGACATCGAGGCCGCAATGAACATCCTGGCAGGCGCAGTGGTAGACAGAGACAAATAGAGGGAGCCCCAGTGGACGCACAAGCGAAGGCACTCTACGACAGCATCAACGCTGAATTCGAGACAGCCCCTTCGGCTCCTCCATCGGCTCCTCCGCCAGAGGAAGAGTCGATAGTGGACGCGGATGCGGCGGCACTCTACGACAGTATCAACGCTGAGTTTGAAGCAGCACCCGCCCCCGCAGCAGAGCCCGTCCTGCCTCGAGAGTTGACCACTCCAAGGCAAGAGGACATCCCCGAACTCGTCGAAGAGGCTGCGTCAACCGTGGCTGACGTGTTGGTGCCGGGGTTCAAGGTGGCCCGCGGGGTTCGCAGTGGCATCGGGATGATGAGGACGATGCTCGGCCAAGTGCCGGTCGAGGAGTTCCTGCCAGACCTCACGCTGCGCAACTTGGACGAGGACTACACCGACTCCATGCGTAGGGACAAGACCCACCGACCCTCACGCGAGACTTTGCAGCAGCTTGTGTTCGCAGCCGAGCAGGGTGTTGACCCGGATAGCGTGGACGAGGCGTACTACGAGCGCTGGAAGGTCGACGGGGGCAGCGATGACGTGGAGTTCCAGCAGAGAATCAAGAGCGGGAAGTACAGGGCTGAGTACAGTCCGAGCGCGCCAGGTGTTCCGCCGGAGCTCAAAAGCGTCACCAACCCTGCCACGGGTGAGCGGTTTGACCCGAGCAATCAAGACCCTGAGTACCGCAAGCAATGGGGCGTCACCGGACCCGGCTGGTCAAACATCGAACTAACCAACGACAGGCTCACCAATGCAATCGGGGTGGCGAACGACCGCGCCCTCCAATACGCGCTGACCAGAGACAAGGCGATGGAGTTCCTCGACAGCGTTCCCCAGAGCATGCGCTGGAACATCTCCGTCCAGAACGACCCGTACTCGTTTCAGAGTTGGTTCGACGACGCCAACCCGTTCAACATGTCGGAGCCCCACCTCGTCGCATCGCACAACATGGCAGGGCTTGCCCGGTATCTCCATGCCGCGGGGACTGTTGGGATTGGCGGGGCCACTGGCGCAGGTACGGCTAGTGCTGCTGGTGCAATCAAGCAACACGCGAGGGGGCGTGCCAAGTGGCAAACCCAGCGAGAGATGGAGCCCTGGTACAAAGAGCACAAAAAGAGGAGGCAGGAGGAGGGGTTCTTTGGCGCCCTCGTGGACCGACCATGGGACTTGGCTCCAAACTTCACGCGAGGGATGCTCCAGACGGGGGCTGGCCTGGCGATGGGCGCCCGGTGGGTGGTGCGCACCGCTTCGCCGGTTATCGGTTGGGCAATTGACCCAAGCAAGGGGCTGAATGACCTCGAGGAGCCGCTGGGTAAGACAGCAGAGATAGGGTGGGGCGGCCTCAAGACCGCAGGTGCTGGGTTCTACCATGTTGGCGCCTCGGTCTCGGAGTGGGCACAGCACCTCGTTGGCATTGCTGACCTGCGCCCACCGGGGCTGCTCGACGCATACAGGCGTGCAGGGGTTGAGCCACCCCCGCCAGAAGAGTATCTCGGCAGCGCAGGCGCCTACCTCTTTGAGGAGCCCGCCGACCTAGCTGGCCTGATAGCGTTCGGTGGAGGGGGATTCAAGATGGGCGCAACTCGGATGGCACGCCAGCTTGCCACCCAACAGAGCGCGCTGATCGACGCAAGAATCACAGCCCTCGGGAGGAACGCCACCAAAGCACAGATGCGCCCACTTGCTGCGCTCGCAGAGAAGATTGGAGAGGCGTCAAGGAGGACAGAGATTGCCATCCGCGTTGGCAATGCGCTGCAGAAGTATGCCGACCCGCTGGAGGTGATGGCTAGAGGGGGAAGGCATCTGCCCCGCTGGATGTGGACTCGGTTGGCAAACAAAGACACCATCCTCTCCGAAGTGAAGTTGGTATCGGAGAGTGGCGAGGAGTTCACGCTGCTCGACGCCATGCGTGACCACGACCGCGACCTCTACAACCGGCACATGGCAGTCAAGAACAAGGGTACTGGAGAGGTTATCCCAGAGGGATGGACTCGCGACAAGTTCATGGAGAAAGTCCAAGACGTGATCGACCGTGTGCGCGGAGAGAACACATCCGAACTCTGGATACATCTGCCCGGTGAAGAGGCTGTTGGGCTCAACCCCGTGATACCAGAGCCTGATGTCGCAGCGATTGTTGGCAGGGAGTTGACCGAAGATGAGTCCAGCTCCATCCGCAACATGGGCAAGGCAGCCCACAAGGCAATGAACGACAGGGTTGAGCGCAGTCTGGACACGCTTGAGATGACAAGCGGCGTGCAACTACGCTCAATTGTTGGCGACTTCAAGAACCTAGCGCCACATGAGCGTGACTTTCTGATTGACCTGGCGGACCAGATTGACCCGCTAATGGAGACAGCCCGAACAGGTGCGCTCGCCGCAGCAGAGCAGACAAAGGCAATCTCAAACATGAGACCCCTGCTCAACCAGAGAGGCAAGGCAACAAAGAAGAGAGAGGCATTGCGCAAGCGTCTCACTATAAAACTTGCTGACCCAAAGGGGGTATTCACAAAAGACCAGAAGACGCTGGCGTGGGCTCTGATGTCCAGGCTGAGTGAGTTTGACCCCGGATGGACTCCGCGCAGGATAGGGTCTGTCACCCTGGATGAGTTCGATGAGTTTGTGGGGATTTTAGGAGAGGACATCAGGGCAATCGCGCCAGGCGATAAGAGAAAGCCAGGCCTGAGAAGAGATTTGCGGGAGGTTATTGCTGCCGACAGGAAGTTGATCGAGATAGAGGAGGGCATTGCTGGGCTGCTCGAGCACCAAGTGGTCAAGAGCCGGGTGCTCAAAGAGGGTGAGCTCTACGACGCAGCACATCTCCGCGAGGCAATGAAAGGCGTGGACATGTCGGTCAACGAGCGGGAGGCAGTCAGCCAGCTCATTGACCAGTACCAATCTGCGGTTCACATTGTTGCAAACCTAAAGTCAGTGAAGGAAACGCCCTCCCTTGCTGCCAGCGCAAACGTAGCCCGAGCCAGTCTCGATTGGAGCGTTGGGCCTGCGAACGAGGCGCGTCCATGGTTCCTCACCAAAGAAGATGTGATGGCATTGGACGACGACAGGTTCGTCAGCATCTTCGGTGACACCCGCTCCGACGACCCGCAGATGAGCGGTCGCCTGTTTGAGCATGATGAATCAATTAAATACGCAGCGGAGACAGGGGAGTATGTCCCCCTTGTGGTTCGCGAGCAATACAGGGACATCTTTATCGAGAAGAGCGAACTCGACATGACCTACATCGCACGCGATGCCCTCATGGAACGCATCCAGCGCAAGATAACAGCATTCCCAAGCGAAGTGCTTGACCGCAGGAAGCTAGCCCAGCAAGGCAGGGTGGCAAAGCAGATGGTAGATACCATCTACGAAGACCTGCGGGATGCGATGGTCACGCTGAAGAAGAGACACCAAGACCTGCACACCGCAAAGGCGAGCAATGCGCAGCGAGTGCTGGCAAGCGAGGTGTTAGACAAAGCAATCAGGACTGGGGGCGATGGCGACCGGGCGAAGCTGGCAGCCCTGCTAGCAAATGGCGTCATCCCCAGAGCAATCCCGGCCAAGCACCTGGCAGAAGCTCAAGCGCTCAAGATTCTACGGGACGTTGAGGAAGGCGCCTCCAAGCAGGACTGGGGTCTGTTGAGCAATGCGGATGGGAGCATCCGTAAGCACCTCGAGGGGCTCGGCATATCACTAGACACGAACATCAGCCCAGAAATCCAAAACTACTACGACTTCATCATGCGCAAGTACGGTGGGGCAAACCTGGACAACGCTGTCGCAGTCTACACAACGCGACCAATGAACATGCTCGAAGACCTCCATGTGGTGCAGCACGATGCGGTGAGCAAGTATGCCAGTGACATCAAGACAGAGGCAATCCGTGCAGGCGCGGCAGCGGTGCGCGAAGGGCTGATGTCGAAGCAGACCTACATCCTCAACATCCTCGACTACTTCCCAGACAAGTACATCCAGCACGAGGACTTGTTCAAGGCGTTTATTGGTGAGGGCTCGCTCGACCAACTCCAAGAGTTCATTGACGGGAAGACGAAGTCCATCACAGACAGCGGTGGCAAGAAGATATACGGCAAGAACTTCCAGCGCGCAGAGTACCGACACCGGGACAAGGAGTGGAAGGCAGAGATGGGTCGCATCGAAGACCCGCAGTGGGTGTTTCTCCAGGGGTACAACCGCATCTGGAACGACATTATGACTGCCAAGCTGCTCAACAGGCTCAAGGCAAGCAAGCTCAAAAGCACAGGGCAGCCACTTGCGGTGGCACCCAAGACATACACGCAGAGAGGTGTTGTAAAAGAAGTCCTCGGTGGCGACAGAAGGGCTCGCCCAGAGGGTGTGCCGGATGACTGGAGGCAACTGCCAGGCCGCGCTGTTGACAGCGGATTTGCGCCTGTAATGGCAGGCGGCAGGGGTGGTGGCAACCGTGGGTATGGGGCACTGGGGGGGCACTGGGTTCCACCCGACCTCCACCACGAACTGACCCGGATGCGAAACATCCCCACCACTGTTGGCAGGTGGTACAACAAGTACGTGAGGTTCTGGAAGGTGGGTCACACTGCCCTGAACCCGGCAACCCAGCTCGTCAACTGGTCAAGCAACATCATCATCTCGGATATGGTTGGGCTCAACCCTGCCACGTCAGCCTCTGCCATGAAGGCATATGGTGGGACGTGGGACGAGGCGTGGATGCACGAGGGGTGGGCTTTCGAGGAGGCAATGATCGGGGGGCTGTTCGGCAAGGACTACCTGTCCGTCGAGACCAACGCGCTCATCTCCAAGAAGTGGGGTGATGTCGGTGCGCCCGATGTTGACTTCAAGGCTGGAGGGTTCGATGAGTTTGCCTTCGCTGCGACCGACATCTTCGTGCGTGGCAAGTTGCTGAAGGGTTCATGGGGTATGGGCAAGGCGGGGTACAACCTGGGGGTCCGCTCATACACGTTCGGTGACGAGTTCTTCAAACTGTGGAGGTTCAAGCAGGTTCGCGTCCTGCAAAAGGAGTTCGCCAAGACTGGTACGCTCACATACGACATGAAGCAGGCTCTTGGTGGGCGCGACAAGGCTCTCGCCATCCTCGACGTTGCCGATGAGGACGCGGCGGTGAGGCTAGCGGTCGAGAACGTGTTCGAGTCAGGTTTCTTCGACTACTCAAATGTGTCTGCTGCAATCGGGTGGGGGCGCCAGTGGTATGCACCGTTCATCACGTTCTCCTATAAAGCCTTCCCATTTATGACCAAGTACATGGCAGAGCGCCCCATCAAGGCTGCGTTCTATCGGCAGCTTTATGAGGTAATGGGACAGACAACAGCCACCATGGACGGTGACATCTCGGAAGAGAAGCAGAAAGAGATCGAGTTGGCGCGCTCGAGCCTGCCGAATTGGGCGCAGGGGAACACGATTTACGAGGGCACCAACACCATCACCGCGGCGGATGGATCACAGGCCCAGGCACACTCGTTCTATGACGTCGGCAGGTTCACCCCAATGAGTGGTCAGGCGCGACGTGACGAGGCGTATGGTGATCAGTTAATCCCAAGTGAGTTCGCACCCAACGGGTTGTTGTGGAGTTTTGCCGGCGCGTTTGCATTCAACAGGGATCCACGAGACCTACAAGGTAGAGACCTCATCACAGTTGGAGCCGGCAGGACGAAGACAGACCAAGTGATTCAGTTCTTGAACGCGGCTCGACTATCACAGCTGCCCGACTGGCTCGGCGGCAGGGGCTGGGACAAAGCGGCAGCCTGGTACAACGACAAGCCATACAACGCTCGAGGCAGGGTGTACACCCTCTCCGAGCTCATCGCTGACGGGTTCGGGGGCAGCCGAAGGTATGATGTGCTCGACTCCAGCAGGCTCGAGCGACTGCGTGACTACCAAATGCGTGGAGCCAGCCAACCGCAAACCTCAGAAGAGTACAACACCAGCAGGTTGTACCCAGATGCCTGGAATGAGATGCGCAACAGGTTCAAAAAGAACGTCGAGGACCAGTACGAGGCAGAGAGGTTCAAGCGTGACGTGAAGATGCAGCGTGCAATAGAAAAGAATGAGGCGTACAAGAACCTCGAGAAACAACTCTTCGGTGACTAACATGACCTGGCTATCCACCTTCATCCGCAACATTAACCGACCCACCCCCAAGAGAGATGCGCCTGAGTCGCACCACAATCCACCAGAGTGCATCCTCACCATCTGGAGGAAGTCCAACCTCAGTGACGGCTGGCAAGAGGCTCTCGATGGCTTCCAGGCTCTCTCAGTCAAGATTGTGGATGGTGACGACCTCTTCCGCACAGCAGAGGCCAAGGATTTATTCAGCGAGTGCCGCAAGATGGGCCTCGAGCCACATGGCTGGGGCTTCCACTACTGCCGCACGTTGGACGAGGCCCAGTCCGAGGCAGAGACGGTAGCTGCTGCGCTCAAGCAGCACGGCATCAACAAGTACCATTGGAACGCTGAGAAACACTGGGCTGGTGCGAGCAACCCAGTGGAGGCAGCGCGCAAGTTCGTTGGGGTGTTGAGAGCGGCTGCTCCAGACGTAGTCCTCTATGCCAACTGCTTCCACAAGTACATGTCACCAGAGGTGGTGGAGGCGTTCGATATCATGGAGCCGATGTGCTACGGCACGAAGATATCCACCATCGAGCGTCACTGGAAGAAGAGGGTGGGCACCATGCCACCGGAGAAGCGGGGCGTGATGTGCGGGACGGGTCGCATGGAGAAGGGCAGGAGCAGCCGAGCCTGGGGCTACCTCAACAGCAAGCGTGGCAACGCTGGGCTGGTGGAGTTGACCAACACCTACTCGCCTGTGTCAGTGAACTGGTTTCGAGCGGGTGTTATTAGTGGTCAAGACATGGCGCTAGAGCCCAACGATGTGAACCCGGTACTGTCAGAGCAGGCCAAGGCTGTCAGAAGCTGTCAGAGCAACGCCTGAAACGCACCGAGACCGCCAGCCCCAACAGCCAGGCCAATCACAACCCATGCAGCCCGTGCGACAGCAGTGATGTTGGTTGTCTGGCTCTGCAGCTTGCCGACTTCGCAGCGTAGCTTCTTGATTTCCTCGTCCACTGTACCCAGCTTGGCATCCATCGCGGCGACGTTCTTGACGAGGTCTAATAGGGTCGCTGTGATTTCCACTTGCATCTCGTCTGTCATTGGCCTGCCGGCAGGGATTAGGTGAGGCCGAGCTGCCGCCAACCCGACCCCACCAGCACGTCGAGACCAGTGCCTCTCAGTGCTGTCATTTATGCACGAGCATAACACACAATGCAAAGGGATTGTTTCAACTCTTGGAGCGGTAGATGCGCTTGATTGTTTCGTAGACAATTGGCCTGCCTCTCCCGCTGGGATGGTTGCGTGCCATGTGCGCTTCCTTCTCTGGCAATCCATGCACCTCTGCTGTCCTGCACAGTGCCTCCTGGGCGCAGCCAATCAACCACTGTGACACGAAGCCTGACCGAGTGACGCTCATCGCACGAGACATGGCATCAATGGTCTCTTTGATGTGGCGTGGGACGGCAAGTGTGATGTGGATCTTCTCGTAGCCCATCGCCCGCCGGTAGTTTTCCCCTGCCGCCATCCTCCTTGTCATCTTGGGCAGCCCTGCCATCTTACGCAGCTCAGGCTCGGTGATGTCGGGTGATGCAAGCATCTTGGCCTGCACCACCCGGATGAGGTAGTCGATGTCAGTCACCATCGCGTCAATGATGGGCGCCAGGTCCGGTGGTGGGTTGTCATGCTGGAGCCAGCCAGCCACCACCTCGGGGCTGTACTCCAGCCCCTGTTCTGCGAGCGCCATGGAGATCACGTCTTCGACATTCATTCAACGTCCCCCATTCTATCAGGGTCGAGGTTGCACTCCACGCGGATGGTGACGTCCCTCTTCTCCCCGTTGGTGATGCGAATGGCGAGGCTTGACTGGATGTACCCTCGACCCCGTTGTTCTGCCGTGATAATGCTCTGCACAGACATGCCCAATGCGACCGCAACCTTCTCTCTTGTCATGTCCAGCACGTTCTCTCGAAAGTACCTGAACTGGGCTCCCGTCACGTCCGTTCGTCCAAGTGTGTTGCTCTTCTTCTTTCTCACAGTATCACCTCCCAACTTTGCGCGACGACGTAGGCTTTCTCTTTGGTGAGCCTCGGCATCGCAGGTTTGTCCACTTCCTGGTATTCCAGACCGGCTGCATCTAGCACAGCCACCACATCCGCAAGCACGCGAGCGCCAGGACACCGCACGTACTTGTTTGCCCCCAGGTAGCTGCCCCCTGCCCTGCACAGGTCCATGGCAGCCGTCCCATGGCGCCCCACCCCTGGCACTAGCAGCCACGTCGTCTTCCATCTGCTCACGATGTCACCTCCTCGGCAGAGCCTTGTCCCGCTGAGTTAAAGAGTGCGAGCTGTCCGTTAGGGGCTGGTGGTGCGCAAGTGGGTGGAGGCTCTGGTGGTGTATCCATGAACACTCGCACCCACCTGTTCTTGTCGGTGGTTGGGAACGAGGAGCGGTTAAACCCCGGTCTGTTTCTCCAGCCCTCGCTACCTCTTGTGCGATGATCGTTTGTCCACCCAGCGGCGCGCAGGCTGGTGCCTGGTTCCGTGTGTAGGGTGTAAGTTATTATCCTCGCAAAGCCCATCGCCTTTGCCACCCGTGCTGCGGCCCCATAGAGCATGGAGCGGGCATTTTTGGCACCATCAGTGGCGACCCTGGACACTTCACAAGTCCAGCCGTCATCCAACACCCGAGCAACTGGGCGTGAGGCAACCAGCACGCCGCGCAACACCCCCCCCTTATCGGCCACCCCGAGTGCGAACCTGTACCCCCTTGGTGGTTGGTGGTGACGATGCGTGCTCTCAATATAGGCGCACGCCGCGTTGAAAGTGACGGGCACAATTCGTAGCTGTGGATAATCGCGACCAGACATAGCATCTCCCGTTGTTGTCACTGTTAACACACACACACCACTAGTACCTAATTGCGCTCGAAGAACCCCAGGTCGAGGTGCATCTGGCGCCCGATGAAGTCGTCCAGCTCCCGCTGCACCCCCTCTTCCCCCAACTCTGCCCGCTCGATGGCAGCCAGGGCATCCACGATGGCGACGAACCCCTGCTTTGGCACCACTGCGTTGCCGAGAGCCCTCAGCCTCGCCGGTCGCCCCTTCACAGGTTTGCCCTCCAGCAGGCGCGGAGGCTCCCACCCGTGCTGCTCTTCACCCCTGCCAGCAGGCCAGCGGCTGGGAAACTTTGTCCAGCCTCCGGCGCCCATCTTGGCGTGGGTGTTGCGCCCCTCTGGCAGGGTCCAGCCAATCGGGAACCCCATCAGGGTCTCCACCCAGTCGGCATTGAGCCTGCCTGGGCGACGTTTGCCGAGCCGACCCGTGCCACCGTCGCCTCGTGTTGCATCCGTCAGCGTGACGCCCTTGTGAGCCTTCGACCCTGGGGTGTTGCGACTACCACATGCCTTGGCATCACCAGCCACTGCCGTGGGCCAGCGGACAACCTCGGCCAGCGGTCGAGAGTTCCTCTGCATGGTCGCAGCGCTGGCGCTACCGCTCTTCCAATCGCGAGCGGTGGCAGTGGGCCACCTGCTGCCCTCCGGCCAGCGGACAGCACGCCCGAGAGGCTCGCCGCCCTGCTTGAACATCGCAACCCGGTCCCCGTCAGCCACCGCAGTGGGCCAGAATCCACCGGGGATTTTGCCGTGCTTATTGATGACCCCGAGGTGCTCACCTCCCCGCTTGCAGATGATGAACACCCGCCGCCGCCAGTGAGGGGCACCCACGTCCGAGGCCGCACGCTGCACCCACGCCGACCCGTAGCCTAGTTGGGACAGGTCAGCCTCGATGCGCTCCCGGTACTTGAGCACCCCAATCACGTTCTCCAACACCAGCCACTCAGGCTTGAGCACCCCAGCAAACCGCAGCACCTCCGAGTAGAGCCCGCTGTGCTCACCGCCGAGCCCTGCCCGCTTGCCAGCCACCGAGAGG
>Ga0114904_1000925_pt1 | contig 15268 bp, 10 predicted proteins | sample MalvirDeepMed_s6_FD_83498 | JGI IMG/M metagenome (GOLD analysis project Ga0114904, IMG submission 83498) | Marine viral communities from the Global Malaspina Expedition - Malaspina viral metaG DeepMed_s6 | ecosystem: Environmental > Aquatic > Marine > Oceanic | place: Mediterranean Sea... | reverse complement strand
TACTTGGGTAGATTGTGCCATTCCTTGGAGTTTTGGGGTTGGGTCAAACGTAGATCAAAGTGAGGTTTTACCACCTTCTGAAATTAGGTCTGCACGTGCTGAACGCATGGTACTGGCCAATAATTTTATTTATAGCGAGCAGTCTTATCCCATTTTAAAACTATACGATTCTATCGATGGTGTGAGATTTAAGAAAAACTATTTTGGTGGTAATGCAAATGACATAACTCCCAGACCTGGTATTGAAACTACTTCGATAACGATTGAGAAAAAAGCTCCTTTGCTTTTTATGCCTACAGAAAGATTACATACATTATATAATGGTTTTGATTTTGAGCAAATTACAAGTGATTTGTTTGGCAATTTAAGAGAGCGACAAAATAATGCAGGGGCTATTATAACTTCAGCTAAAGTAGAAAAACCTTTAGTCGATTTTTCAGTTTATGGTCCAGCTTGGTATGACCCTCCTTTAAGAACTAATGTTTTGAAATCTATTACGGTTTCTAATTCAAACGAACTAGTACAAGCATTGAGAAGTGTGGATTCTGGAGTACACATTGATTTAGAAGAAGGCATTTACACTTTAAATGAATCTTTGATAATAGATAGACCTATAACCCTTAAGGCTAAAAGCCCGAATAAGAAGGTAGTCCTAAATTTTGATTCAGAAGGCCAACCTGCGTTTAGAATGTACCCTCAAGGCACTTTAACGTTAGATGGATTAACCGTGAATGGTACAGCCACTCAAGACGCATTACAAACTTTAGAAGAAAATATGTCTAGTGCTTACAATGTTATTATAACTAATTCTAAGCTAGCGAATTTCAAATCTATTTTAAATAGTTCTAAATCTTCTTTTGCAGACACGATAAAGATTAGTAAGTCATCATTTAAGAATTTTAAACAAGGCATTCAATTGGCAAATGAAACGGATGATACAGGAGAGTATAATGCGGAATATGTAATTATTGAAGATTCTAAATTTGAACAAATAGAAGAATCTGTAATCGATTATTACAGAGGAGGGTATGATGAGTCAACTATTGGGGGAATCTTATTATTACAGGCTCTACCTTTAAAGATTCAGCGTTTTCAGATTCAGAAAAATTACTTTTTAAGAATAGAGGTATTGTTCATCTGAGAATCGAGCAAAATACTTTTGAGAATAATGATGTAGCGTTTATAGCCATTCTGTGGGGAGAGAAGGGGCAAAAGCCGGTGGCCAATACTGTTGTAAATTCAGGAGAATTCCAAGTAATTCAAAATTTGGAACAAAAATTAATGTACTAAGAATATATGCGCAGCTTGCTATTTATACTAGTATTGATCTCTTTTTTACCCAATCTATTAGGTCAAGAACTTCCACCAGAGCGTGTGCTTAAGTTACCAGAGCTTGTGCACTATTTAAAGCCATCTGTAATTAACAAACTTGCTGATAATGAGGGAAACGTATCTGTGTCAAGATTGGCAGAGTATTTCCGCGTAAAGTTTTCTAACAGTTATTTTTACAATTGGGAGTATAATGAAAAGCGTTTTGCAACTTATAAGTCGCTTTACGAGAAAAACGAAGAACATCATTTAAGAGCTTTAGATCATCAAGGTAAATTTTATGCGCATACTATGTGGCAATTGCCATTTAACTATAAGGATGAAAAGCCGGTAGATGCATATGCGTTAAGGCATTTAGCTCGTCAACATAAGATGGTTGACATCGCATTAGATTATTATACCGATAAAGACCCAAATAAAGTAGCCTATTTTAAAGAGCAACTCGCCTCATTAAATTTAGCATTAGCAGCCAATCAATTTGAGACTTTAGAAAGTGGAAATGGAGTTTACGAAGCGTTCAGGTCAGGTTATAGAATACTCAATTGGCTACAGGTTCACAATCTGTTTCTAGGTGCCGAAACATATACAGATAAAGATCAGCTAGCAACTATTGCTACGCTAGTACAGCACGCATCAAACTTATATGTGACAAATCAACATTTTAATCCCGGTAATCATCAAACCAGAGGAATGTCTGCTTTAGCACTGTTAGCAATACTATTTGATGATTTTAAAGATGCCAAGTTATGGAAGGATAGAGCTATGCACTTATTAGAAGAGCATTTAGATCAAGAGGTTAACGAAGATGGCTTTCAGTTTGAACGCTCTGTACATTATCATATTAGCGATATTGAAAATTATTTTTACGTATATCAACTTGCACAAATTAATGGAGTGCAAGTAAGTAGCAGCTTTAAAAACAAATTGAATACCCTTTTTTCAACGCTAGTTAAAATAGCATATCCAGATAAATCTGCTCCCGTATTTTCTGATGATACAGATACACCTTGGGGAGAAAGTAATGCTATATCAGAAACGCTCACTTTAGGGTATTTACTTTTTGATGATCCTCATATGGGCTATTTTGCCAAGGATATAGTTGCATCAAAGCTTTATTGGTTTTTAAAAAATGAGCAATTAGACCAACTAAATTCTAGAAAGAAAACCAAACCTAAATACAAGTCATTGAGTTTAGCAGAAACTGGCTACTATATAATGAGGGAAGGTTGGGATAAGGATGATTTGATGCTAGTGATCTCTGCCGGTCTCGATCCTGACAAGCCAGATCATCAGCATGGAGATATGTTAGGCCTACAGATGTACGGCAATGAACAGATTTTGTTGCCAAATTATCAGGTGCGTTATTCTCTCAACGATTTAGAATTATTTAAAAACTCTTACGTTAAAAATGTAGCACTACCTGACCACTTACTACAAGGTAAGCACTACCGGTCTAACAAAGGGGGGAGTGGTTTTGGTAAATTTGGCAGTTTACCGCAACCTAAAACACTTGTTTTTTCTACCTCAGACTCTCTTGATGTTTATATAGGAGAACACTCTGGTTTTGAGGAACAGGGAATCAAATACTCGCGTCAAGTATTCTTTATTGATCAAAATTTTTGGATTGTGAAGGATAACTTTAGGTCAAGTGAAACTCACGATTATCAGCAAATTTGGCAAGGTCATTATACCTTAGAAGAAGCGCCACAATTATCAAGAAGCTCGTTTAGAAATGGTAGTGGTCTCGATATCTATCAGTTTTATCCTATAGACACAATAACTACAACAGGAAAAAGGGGTAAAGAGTGGAGTATACCTAAAGTGCAAGCGAGGGAGAATTATAGCTTTGTGACAGCACTTGTACCTTTTAAAACGTACGAAGATCGAATTGATGAGACCAACGCCAATCCTAAGATTAAAAATTGGGATTTTACTTTTATAGATAATCAGACAGCTGAAGAGAAAGGCTTACACCTGAGCAAAGAGGATGAGCATTATTTTATAAATGTCATAAACATAACCGTAAGGAATGTGCAGTTGAGTCTTTCTGAAGCGGCAGACATTTATATTAAAGAAATGAATGACAAATTAGAGCTACAAACTCTAAGTGATAAGCCCTTGCGTCTCTCTGTAAAATATATCAATAATAAGCAAATTTCTCACGTCGAGCCATTAGATGTAGGTGCATCTATTACTATTGATTTGATCCCATAATTTTGGACTATGAATAAAATATTTTTTTGCTTTTTAGTGTTTTTTGCCGTTAATGTGACTTATAGTCAAACACGTGATAAAACCTTTAATTTTAAAGATAAAGGGCATCACGGTTTGTTAATGACTAAAAAGGGCTTGTCTCTGATACAGCGTAATTTAGGTAGTCTTCCATTGTTAGACGCAACTTATGAGCAAACAAAAAAAGAGGTAGATAGTTTTATTTCAAAAGATATAGCTGTGCCTATTCCCAAAGACATGGCGGGGGGCTATACCCATATGCAGCACAAACAGAATTACATCATATTACAAAAGGCAGGTATACTGTTTCAGATTAGCAGAGAGGAGAAGTATGCAGATTATATTAAAGCCGTTTTAATGGAATATGCACATATTTACCCTAATTTACAATTACACCCTGAAACACGCTCTTACTCACGAGGTAAATTATTTTGGCAGTGCCTAAATGATGCAAATTGGTTGGTACATATGAGCCAGGCCTATGACTCTGTTTATGACTGGTTGTCTCCTCAGGAACGGGAAACATTAGAAAGTAATTTGTTCAAACCATTTGCATTGTTTCTTTCGGAAGAAAATCCTCAATTTTTTAATCGTATACACAATCATAGCACTTGGGGTAATGCTGCGGTTGGAATGATAGGACTTGCAATGCGTGATAGTCAACTAATTAATTATGCCTTATATGGTTTACCTGAGGATACTATCAGTGAGACTGCGGTAGATGATGATGGTGGGCTTATAAAAGGACCTAATCAAGATGCGGGCTTCTTAGCTAATATTAATGAAGCATTTTCACCAGACGGGTATTACACTGAGGGGCCCTATTATCAGCGTTATGCCATGTATCCTTTTTTAGCATTTTCTGTAGCCCTAGAAAATGTACTACCAGAGCTTAACGTGTTAGGTTATAAAGACGACGTGCAGCTTAAAGCAGTTGAAGCCTTATTGAATTTGACTGATTTAAATGGAGATTTTTATCCCCTCAATGATGCTCAGAAGGGCATGTCATATTATAATTCAGCATTAGTAAATAGTGTAGATGTTGCCTATCATTATGGAACGCAAGATTCTAAACTACTTACTATTGCTCAGATACAAAATGAAATTACATTAGATGATGCAGGACTATCGGTAGCGCTGGCTTTAAAGGATTTTAAAGATCAACCTTTAAAAAGAACATCTATTTCTTTTACAGATGGACCTCAAGGTAAACAGGGTGGCCTCACAATTTTGCGTGCTAAGGGTGCTAGTGCTCTTGAAGTGGTTTTTAAATACACTGCTCAAGGTAATAGTCACGGGCATTACGATAAGCTTTCATTTTCTTTATATAACAGGGGAAAAGAGGTTCTACCAGACTATGGTCTTGCGCGTTTTGTAAATGTAAACTCTAAAAATGGCGGAGGATATTTAAAAGAAAACACGACTTGGGCTAAGCAAACCATTGCGCACAATACACTTGTGCAAAATGAGACTTCGCACTTTAATGGAACTTATAAAATAGGAAGTCAGTATCATTCTGATCTTTATTTTGAGGATTTAAACAATGATTTAATACAGATTGTAAGTGCTAAAGAGGGTAATGCATATACCGGAACGCAGATGCAACGAACTCTGGCTATGATTCCTTATAAAAATAATACATCTACTTTTTTACTAGATATTTTTAAGGTTGAGGCAGATACTTTAAGCACCTTTGATTTACCCTTCTATTATAAAGGTCAGATTATGGATCTTACAGAAAATCCAAGCTTTGAAAAGCATTTAGAACCTCTAGGGGCAACCAACGGTTACCAACACCTTTGGAAAGAAGCTACAGCGGAAGTATCGGAGAATCTGTCACAAATCACCTGGTTAGATAATGAAGTTTTCTATACGCTAAGTAGTAAAACTGAGTTAGGCGATAAGTTGATGTATGTTAGGATAGGAGCTGACGATCAAAACTTTAATTTGAGAAGGGAACCAGGTGTTATTATACGGAAAGAACATGTCAAAAGCTCAACATTTGTTAATGTTATTGAGGCGCACGGGACCTATAATCCTGTAAACGAACAAGCCGTGAACACGGAGTCAGAGATAAATGACATACAAATTCTTGAGGATACAGATGATTACACCGCAGTAAAAATCGTAGTGACGAACAGTGAGAATTATTTATTGATTATAGCCAATTCAAATCTAAAAGGTCAAGAAAAACATAAGCTAACACTAAAGGGCTCAGACTATACGTGGAAAGGGCCATATTATTTTATTAATTTATAACAAGAATAACATGGAAACATTTGGAGCAAGTAAAGAATTCTTATTAGGTGACGAGATCAACTGGGAACCTGTAGGTGAAGGCGTACAGCGAAAAATTAAGGGATATGATGATAGTATAATGATGGTACAGGTTGAATTTAAAAAAGGGAGTATTGGCCCACAGCATAAGCATCATCATGCACAAGTCACTTATGTAGTTAAAGGACGTTTTGAAGTGACCATAGGTGATACTACAAAAACTTTAAAAGGGGGCGATTCATTTTACATTCCGCCAAATATTATGCACGGTGCTTTGTGCACTGAAGACGGGATGCTTATTGATGTTTTTAGTCCTATTAGAGAGGATTTCATGAAGTAAAAATTTGGGTTGATTGAGCCTTAACTTATAAAGGTGGTTGTTTAGCAATAAAGCAAAACAACCACCTTTTTTTATGAATTCTATATTAAAAGGAACTATTAATACGGACTAATGATTTTTTTAACATTTTAAAGTTTTTTTTATGGTTTTATTATATATATATATATATTTGGAAAACCAAATTGGTAAACCAGTTTGGGATACCAATATAAGTGTGGAGATTACATCTAAACTTGCACATAAGTAATTTTTAAGAACAAACTTTTTTCGTATGAATGCTAAAATAATAACGACTGTGTTTTTTATGTTCTTAGGTCATTTAACATTGATGGCTCAAGAGAAGTATACAGTTCGCGGGACTGTAACAGCAGCGTCAGATAATAGTCCAGTTCCTGGAGTAAATGTATTAGTAGAAGGTACAACAACTGGAGTCGTAACCGACTTTGATGGTAATTATGAGATTATCGTGTCTGATGATTCTAACCTGATCTTTTCATTTGTTGGCTTTGCTACGCAAACGTTATCGGTAGCCGGTAAAAAAGAGTTAAATGTGGTCCTAGCTGATGATGCCCAAAACCTTGATGAGGTAGTGGTAGTTGGGTATGGAACACGAAAAAAGAGTCATCTTACAGGAGCTGTATCAAGTGTAGTTAATGAAGATTTAGATCAATTACCGGTATCCCGTGTTGATGATGCGCTTGTAGGCCAGATTTCTGGGGTGAATGTTCAGGCAACACAAGGTGAGGCAGGCTCTGCGCCTACAATACGCATACGAGGTACGGGGTCGCTTACAGGTAGCTCAGATCCACTTATTGTTGTAGACGGTTTGGTTGTTGACAATGACTTCTTGGGAAGTTTAGATATGAGTGAAGTTGAATCATTTGATGTTTTAAAAGATGCAGCATCTGCAGCAATTTATGGTTCTCGAGGGGGAAATGGAGTTATTTTAATAACCACTAAGCAAGGTAAAGAAGGGAAAACGGTTTTTAGTTATCAAGGCTATACCGGTTTTAAGGAAGCGAGGCAGAGTGATGCGTATTACTTTTCAGTAGCAGAGACGGCTGCGGCCGAGCTTGCTGCAACGGGTGTTTTGTCTAACAGAACTCAGTATATACAGCAGCTAGGTATTGATAGAGATTGGCAAGAAATCATTTTTGATGGGGGCATGATAGAAAATCATTCTCTTAGTGCTCGTGGAGGTAGTGAGAATACAAAATTTAGTATTTCACTAGGGTATCTGCATGATGAAGGTGTATTGTTAACCGATGATTACAAACGTTATAATTTACGCTTAAAATTAGATACAAAGGTCAGCGATAAGTTCAAGATGGGAGGAAATTTGGCACCGTCTTATACTAATACACGAAGATTTGATGGTTCTACTCATGATATTTTACGCCAACCACCATGGTTGCCGCTATATCACGATGCCAATACTATTCAATATGTAGATCGCAATGTTTATCCCGATGTACAAATAGGTGATTATGCAGTACAAAGACATTTTGATAATTATGATCTATTTGGCGACGGAACATTGATTGATATCAGCGATACTTCTAATACTAACCCAGGAGCCAAAGTTCTTGAACGTGATCGTAATGACTACAAGTTTAAACTTAATGGTAACTTTTATGGGGAGTATGCAATTTTTGAAGACTTAAAACTAAGAAGTACCCTATCTGGAGATTATCAGAGTACCAAACGTGACAGATGGCAAGGAGTGTTATCTAGTAGAAACGGCGCGGCTGATGCAAGTTATACCATATCTAATGAAACACAGATTCACATCGCTTCAGAAAGTTATTTAACCTATAGCAAAACAATAGGAGCTCATGAATTTGACGCCTTAGCAGGTATATCTTTTGAAAAATGGGATTACTCAGGAGAAAGTTCTTTAGGAACAGGTTATACCTCAGATCTAATCCGTACGTTAACTGCTGCAACGGTATTAACTAATATTGATTCATATAAATTTGCTGAGCGTTTTCAATCTTACTTTGCGCGGGTAAATTACGCTTATGATAATAAGTACTTAGCTTCGGTAAGTTTTCGTAGGGATGGAAGTTCTGTATTTGGTTCAGAAACAAAGTATGGAGATTTTCCGGCGGTTTCAGTAGGTTGGGACATTGCGCAGGAAAAATTTCTTCAAGAGAGTAACATCTTAAGTTCATTAAAATTTAGATTTAGTTATGGATTTACGGGGAATAAAGATTTAGACACCGGTAGCGATATAATTGATTTATATCCATCACTGCCACTACTAGGGCCATCTTCGGCAACCATCGGAGGAAGTTTGCAAACGGCTTACATCGCTCTTAACATTGCAAATCCAGATTTACAGTGGGAGCGCTCTAGAGAATATAATCCAGGTGTTGATTTTGGATTTTTAAATAATCGTATTACCGGTTCTGTAGATTACTATAAGCGCACGAGTGATCAACTGTTACTTTTTAATCCTGTAAGTTCTACAACCGGATTCAAGAATGCTTTAGTAAATATAGGTGAAGTTGTAAATAGTGGTATCGAGATTGAATTACGTACTCGTAATATCTCAACTCCTAAATTTCAATGGAGTACAACAATTCTTGCTTCTATGAACGATAATGAATTAACAGATTTTGCTGATTCAAATGGTCAAATTCAAATTACTGATGATAAACGTGCGGCAGAGTGGATCAATTTAGAAGGACAACCTATTTCATCTTTTTATGGTTGGGTTGTAGATGATGAGATTCCGTTAGAAAACTTACAACAGCCTTATTTTCCTATTGGAGGACGCGCACAGGATGTATACGTTAAAGATTTAAATGGAGATGGTTTAATTGATGATGATGATAAAACGATTCTAGGAAGTCCATATCCTGATCTTGTTTGGAGTGTGTCTAATGATTTTAAAATTGGAAATATAGATGCTAGTTTCCTATTTCAAGGAAGTCACGGAGCCGAAGTACGCAATATGGGTGATCAGTATATTTTTAATCATTTCAATAGTGGTCAGGATTTTAATGTGCAAACAACGCCTAATCAAGGTTTCATTAAAGAGAAAATATTTACAAACTCTATAGTTCAAGACGCTTCCTACATAGCCTTACGTAATGTAAATATTGGATATAACTTTTCTAAGACCTTAACTTCAAAATTGGGATTGAATGGTTTTAGAATATATGCGGCAGGTCAGAACCTAATGTATTTGACCGCAGATGATTATACAGGTTTTAATCCTGAATCTATAGATGATACATCGCCTACAACCTATGGATATCAGCGAGGAGGTTCTCCCATATTTAGAACGATTTCTGTAGGTATTAATGCTGATTTTTAAGAATAAAAAGTAACACAAATATTATGAAATATATTTATCAAATAATAGCACTACTCCTTACAGGAATATTGATTTCTTGTGGAGAAGATTTTTTAGAGCCTTTACCTGAATCTGCAGTGTCTTCAGAAGGGTATTTTACCAATGATGAAGAAATATTGACCGGTATTATAGGAATGTATGACGCTATTCAAGGGGTTAATTCTAATGATCTAGATGAGAACTTTAGTATTCAAAGAGAGTATTACTTGACCGAAATGCGTAGCGATAATACACGTACCAAATCTAGCGAAGGTGAGGCGGCTCAATTTGAAAGTTATACAGTAACGCCTAGTAATGGTATTGTAAGTAACTATTATAATAGCTTTTATGAGATCATCTATAGAGCAAACTTAGTTTTGTCTAGTTTAGATGCAGCATCAGAAGAGCAAAGCTTAGCCTTTGAAGCCGAGGCTAAGTTTGTGAGAGCATATGCGTATTTCAATTTAGTTCGCCTGTATGGCGATGTCCCTTTAATAGATAGACTCATTGGGCCTCTAGAGCGTGAAGTCGCTTTTACTCGTGTGGCAACGGCAAATATATATGAGTTAATAGTTTCAGATTTACAGACTGCTATTTCAGGTCTTGACAACTCCTATAAAAACAGAGCATCTAAAGCCGCTGCACAAACAATGTTGGCAAAAGTATATTTAACGTTAGGAACAAATTACACAGAGGCACAAACCTTACTCGAGAGCGTTATGTCTAGTGGTTATGATCTTGAACCCAATTTTAAAGACGTGTTTTATACCGAAAATAATAACGAGATCATATTTGCAGTGGGCTATACATCAGATCTCACGTCAGAGAGTCAAAATATTTCTGCTGAATGGTTGAACTCTGTAGGTCGTACAAGTGGGGTAAATTATGTGACAGCAGATGCTCGCGAGGCACTTGACAATCTGGGAGGTGATAGAACATTGTATTCGTATAGGCAAGACGCAGCCCAGCCTACACAGTATCAAGTAGCAAAATATATTCCTAATGGAGATGCGAATTTAGGTATAGCGCCTACTGCTAGTAATCCTGAGCTAGCAGGTAATGACTGGATAGTTTTACGCTATGCAGATGTATTGTTAATGCATGTAGAGGCGATCTTGGCAGGCGGTCAACAGACTTCGGCAACGGCTGCACTTAATTCATTTCAGAAAGTCAGAAATAGAGCAGGCCTAACTACACCGGTAACTTCGATCACAAAATCAGAGCTGCTCGCTGAGCGTAGAGTAGAACTAGCATTTGAAAATCATAGATTTTTTGATCTTGTGCGTTTTGGTGTTGCGCAAGAAGTCTTGTCAGCATTTTCTAATGAAAATGGATACAGCTTTAATGCTACAGATTTGTTATTACCCATACCGCAGAGAGAAATAAACTTAAGCAATGGAGTGATGACTCAAAATCCGGGTTATTAATAAATAAAAAATAATTACGATGAAAATGATAATACAACACGGCAGCTCACAATTTGTTATGTTTCTAATCTCAGCTAGCGTTATACTCTCTTTAAGCGCCTGCGATTTTGAATATGAACTACCTGAAGAAGGTTCAATTGAAGATCTCACACCGCCTGAAGCAAATTTTACAGCCTCTCAAAGCGATACCGATTTTCTTACGTATAATTTTGCCAATTTTTCTGCAAGTGCTACAACTTATGAATGGGATTTTGGAGACGGAAATACGGCAAATACAAGAGATGCAGTAAATACCTATCCTGACGAGGGTACCTATACCGTTTCTTTGACTGCTTCTGATGCCCTTGGTAAAACAGATACTTTTACAGCAGATATCACTATTGTAGAGCCTCCTGTTCCCACAGCAATAACACCTGTGATAGGAGCAGCTGAATTTCAAGACGAAGCAGGTATTTGCGGTACTGGTGATAGTAGGGATTGCTGGAGAATTAGTGGTGGGAGTATACATCAAACCACATCAGACGGGCGTAATGGCACTCGCGGAGCAAAATATACTGCAGCAAGTTCTAATAGTCCACGTGTAACCTATCAAGCGGTTACGGTTTCTCCGAATACAAAATATATACTTACAGCATATTATGCGATACAATCAGATGGCGATACGGTAAGGGCTACAGTAATTGATGGTCAGCTAGAAAATTACAGTGAGTTTGCAGACGCATCCTTATTAGGTCAATCTGTGGGAACAGTAAACGATGGAAAAGGAAATTTTAATAGACTCATAGTTGAATTTGAAACCGGAGCAAGTGGGGAAATCTCAATGTTGTTTGACGCTGGAGCCAATGCCAGTGAATCCTATTTAGATGATGTTTCTATAATTCCGGCAGAATAATCAAAGGAGTACAATGGTTGTGTCAAAAGTAAATATACTGTTACTCATTTTGCTGTCAAGCGTTTATGCTGCTTGTGCTCAGGAACATGGCCCCATGGTTGATGACCACGCTTCAGCCGCTATTCATGATGAGGTAAAACGCATAAAATTGCCAAAGATTGATTTATCTCACTGGAAGGTGACGATACCAGAAGGATCCGGTAAAGGAGGTGCAGTTAGCGTAGAACCTCCAGAGATCCTGTTGTACGCAACTAATGAGGTATTAAAACCATTTATGTATAATGACTCAACATCGGGTGCTTTGGTTTTTCATGCATATCCTTCTGATGCTACTACTGCGAATACTAAGTACAGTAGATCAGAACTTAGAGAACAAATGGTACCCGGTGATGACAATATAAACTGGACATTCAAGCAAGGCGGAAACTTAAAAGCTCAGATAGCGATGGAAGAGGTCACTAAAGATGAAGAGGGTAAATACCATCGCGTAATTATTCTCCAAATCCATGGCAGACTTACTAACGCGCAAAAGGAACTTATAGGTCAAAGCGATAATAATGCACCACCAATCTTAAAGATCTATTGGCAAAATGGCAAGATTCGAGTAAAAACTAAAGTTCTTAAGAATACAGCTATTTCTGAAGAAGGAATGTTGCACGAAGATGCTTGGGAAGATGATGAGGGGTACACTTTTGATCAGGAAGTAGGATTTAAAAAATTCAATATTGAAGTTAAGGTGTCAGAGAATGAGATGATTGTGGGTTTAAACAATATGGAATTTGCTGTCTATGATGATGTTAATATTAAAAAATGGGGAGTATTTGAAAATTATTTTAAAGCAGGAAATTATTTTCAAACTCGCGATCAAGGGGCGTTTGCTAAAGTAAAGTTTTACAAATTAGAGGTAAGTCATTAATAGTATATAAGGTGAATTTTTGTTTGTGTGTTTCTTGTTCCTATACTTGGCCTCAGCTGTTGTGTTGTTGAGGCTGAGTTAATGGGACAATTTTCCTTTTTTACTAATATAAATTTCTTTAAATTTGATAAACCAATCTGGTTAACCAGTTTACTTAGAAAATATTAATGTGATATGAAGATAGAAGCTTTAACAAAGACAGATAATAAAGGGTTGCGTAATGAAATTATTTCTAAGATACGAGACCATATCAATTATAAAAATTTAGAGCCTGGAGATAAGCTTCCATCAGAACGTATGCTTTCAGAAAAATTTGAAGTTAGTCGTAGTACCATTAGAGAAGCGATTCAAACTTTAGAGTTTTATGGTATTCTAGAGTCAATTCCGCAAAGCGGAACCTTTGTTGCTCAATTAGGTGTCACTGCACTTAATGGAATGATAAATGAAATTTTGAACCTAGAAGAGCCTGATTTTAAATCACTTGTTGAAACACGTATTTTGTTAGAGTTAAAGACGGTGCGATTGGCAGCGCAACGTCGCACAGAATTGCAATTGCAGCATATGAAACAAGCGCTTGACGCGTATACAGAAAAGGCTTTGTTAGGGCAAGATGCGGTTCAAGAAGATTTGCTTTTTCACTTGGCAATTGCGAAGGCTAGTGGTAATTCAAGTTTGAATACATTGATGTTGATTATAACGCCAGAGATTATAACAAACTTTGAGAAATATCACGTATGTGATGATGATCAGACGTTTAAAGGAATTGAGGAACACAAAGCAATTTACGAGGCGATTAAAAATAAAGATGTTCAAGGGAGTAAAGAGCTCATGAAGATTCATTTTAGGAGCTTATACAAGTATTGCTACAATGTAGATTTGTAATCTCAGCTTTTTAAAAAGCTATTGAATAGTAGCTTTTAGCAATTTTTTTTCACGGTTTACTACTGAATTTTAAATAAGGCAAAATTCAGCAGGGGTTGTTTTGCCTTAAAATAAGGTATTTATAGTATTTAGTTACAAGATAATATGAAAGTAAAAGGTTTAAGATGGTGGGTTATTTCTTTGATCTGTCTGGCAACGGTTATTAACTATATTGACCGTACCGCTTTTGGAGTAATGTGGCCAGAAATGGGAAAAGATTTAGGAATGGATGAGGCAGATTATGCCATTATGCTCAATGTATTTATGATTACTTACGCAGCGGGTAAATTTTTGTCAGGTAAGCTGTATGATCTCATAGGTACACGCATGGGATTTGTAGTTTCAATTGCCGTATGGTCAGTTGCATCCATATTTCATGCAGTAGCGAGAGGTCTTGTTTCTTTAACTCTTTTTAGAGGCTTGTTGGGATTAGGAGAGGCAGGGAACTGGCCGGGAGCGGTTAAGAGTAATGGAGAATGGTTTCCTATAAAGCAGCGGGCAGTGGCTCAAGGAATCTTTAATGCAGGTGCCTCTTTAGGAAGTGTAATTGCCCCTTTGCTTATAGGGTATTTATACGCTTCTTTTGGATGGAGAATAACATTTATAATCATAGGTTTTCTGGGCTTAATTTGGATTATACCGTGGTTATTTGTCAATAAAGCAAAACCTAAGAACCATCCGTGGATAACAGAGGAGGAACGTAAATTCATCACGCAAGGTAGCCTTGAGAATATATTTATAGAAGATGAAAAGGAAGAGAAAGGGTTAAGCTTATTTAGTATTTTAAATTACAAAGAATCCTGGGGAGTACTTGCTGCACGGTTTTTTATTGAACCTATTTGGTGGTTGTTTGTGGGCTGGATGCCGCTATATTTAAATTCTGAATACGGTTTTAGTATAGAGCAAATAGGATCTACTATATGGATTTCATATTTAGGAGGTATGGCCGGCAGTATATTAGGTGGCTGGTACTGCGGTAAACTTATGGAAACTAAATCAACAGATGCTGCAAGAAAAATTACGATTATCATTGGAGGAAGTCTCATCTTTATCGGTTTGCTAGGGATTATTTTCTTAGTGAATGCCGGTAATCCTATGTCATTCATTTACATAACATCTATAGTATTATTTGGTTTTCAGTTTGCCATTGGGAATATTCAGACGTTATCTAGCGATTTATTTAGAGGCCCTTCGGTGGGTACTCTAGCAGGATTAGCAGGAAGTATTGGTGCGGTTTCCGTTATAATAATGAATTGGCTAGTTCCTAAAATCACTTCAGTTTCTTATACACCAGCGTTTATACTCATAGCCATACTTGCACCTTTAGCTATACTATCAATACTCCTATTAATACGAAATATAAAACCAGTAGAACTAGAGTAATAAATCAAAATAAATAATAGAAGACATTATGAATTCAAAAGAAAAAATAGCAGTAATAACCGGTGCAACCGGAGGAATAGGATTTGCAGTAGCCAAAAGATTAGGTCAGGACGGATATACCGTGGTTTTAAACGGTATAGAGGATTCAGAAGGAGCAAAACGCGTTGAAGAGCTTCAGGCAGAAGGAATTAGTGCAGAGTACTACGGC
>Ga0114904_1000888_pt1 | contig 15595 bp, 22 predicted proteins | sample MalvirDeepMed_s6_FD_83498 | JGI IMG/M metagenome (GOLD analysis project Ga0114904, IMG submission 83498) | Marine viral communities from the Global Malaspina Expedition - Malaspina viral metaG DeepMed_s6 | ecosystem: Environmental > Aquatic > Marine > Oceanic | place: Mediterranean Sea... | reverse complement strand
GCCCTGTAATACCGAGCAAGAGTCCCAACTTCCAATTCCGCTCCGCAGTCGGCGCATTTGGTTTGACGTTGTAGCTCAATTATTCGTGCCATTATTCACCCCTCCATGGGTATCTGTTAATTGGTCATCCATTGGTTTGGCCTCCTTTGTTTCGCTATCAATTAAATGGGCTCCTTCTCCCCTGACATTGTGTTCCATGGGATTCCATCATTTCTGCGTACTCCTCACCTTGCAGCGGATTCTTGAAATCCTGTATCTGCACGGTGTACACCAAGACCCCTTCGCATTCGTCACAGACGATGCGATAGTTTATGGGCTCCCATCTGCCCCCCACATATCGCATATTCTTATCCACCTTAGCCTCCTTTCCTAGAGGTGGGGAACATCCCCACCCCCTAGAATGTATTGATCTAGATAATCACCGCTGCATACGCCTTACTCACTCTCTGCGTCCACCAGCTTGGCATGGACGCTGGAAGCATAGCCGTGCCTCCATGATGCGGATCAAACATAAAGACCTTCTTTCGGGTATCTCCACGCATGTCCGAGAAACGATTATGGGCTTCCTCAATCTCTGGCCTTAGTTCAGCCCTTGCCGACCGCACTTGTAGGAGAGAGGGTGCTTTCATCAACACCAGATCAAACCCCTCAATCACCTGAATATCTACCTGTCTACTGGTCTGGCTGATAAATATCAACAGATGCCCTTTATGGCGTATCACTGCCAGTAGCTTGGTGAAGTCCAGATTGTCAGTCGATTGTGACCTCCTTGAATTAACGTGGAACACTGATTCGTCTATGACAATAATGTGGGGCTTCTTGAGTGCTGATACCGCTGCCGTGGTGTCAATGTGATTGATCCATCGAGGCAACGCCTTGGCTGCTTCTGGTGGGAAGCTGTAAGCTGCCACCGCTTTTGGATATCCTGCCTTCTTTCTGTGGCTATCGGCTATATACCAAGCAAGGGCTGATTTCCCTTGCCCCCTATGCCCCATGATGTAAATCGACCCCACTTTGGGGACTGAAGCCCATCGGACTGGTTTTGGCTTTTTGCCATTCTGTATCATTCACACCTCCTTTCCTTTTCCCTTTCCTTCTTTAAGCTTGCCTCGGCCTTGGAACCGAGGCTGGGGCTTACAGGGGCGTTACCGCCCCTGCTCCTCACCGAGTTAAATTACCTCTCTGTCATAGAACTTATTGCCACCGACCATCATGGAGCGTAGTCCACCGCTTGGTACACGCTCGCCCCATCGATTGAAATAGTCTCGTTTCGTTCTGTACTCGATTTGCTTCTGCTTACTCCGCTGGCCAAGAGTAATCTTGCCAGCTTCTAGGTTGAACTTTACTGAGTGGTCGAACCCAGTTGTGATGCCAAGCAGAACCTGTACATTCTCGTCTCTGGTATCAATCCAGAATTTGGCATCGGTAACGGTGGTCAGTAGGCTTACCTTGGCCTTGCGGTCTGCCATTCGGCTAAAGACTGCACCGAGATAAGTCGAGGCTCTTTTAGTCTCTAGTTCAGCAACCTTGACTAACTGGTTCTCCCTGATTCGAGTAGCCCATGCGACCTGTTTCTCTGAGCCTACGAGTTCTGGGAGATTCTCGAACTGTTCCAGTGAGGTGAATGTTTTGCCCATTTCCTTTCTCCTTTTATGGTTTACCAAAATTTCATCCCAATGGAGACGCCTTCGGGCCAAAGAAGTTTCTCCATTCTTTCCTTAAAAACCTTCAGTGATCTGTACGTTTCCGTACTGCTATCGTCCCAAACCATACTCGCTACCTGCAAGGCCTCGACTGTGGCCTTCAAGGTGGCGTTCTCTTGTTGCAATTTCCAATTGTCTCTGAGACTCTCCTGTCTCAGTTCCCACATGTTCTTATTCTCCTCGTGAAGCTCTTCGATCTGGACTCTTAACCAATCCCGATGCATCCGCAACGTCGTCTCTGAATTTTTCTGTGTTTTCATCTTTCCTTTCTCCTTTACACCTATGGGAACAAATGTGATTGTGGCCGTGGTTGCCTGTAGGTTTTCTTAGGCAAGCTCTCTACGGTTAACGACAGGAAGTACAGATAATTCTTCAACTGTCCTACTGCCCTCCTATGCTCTTCTGTGCCGTTTTTGGCCTCTTCTCCAAGCCTACGAGCCTGTTCCATATAGTCTCTGAGGTTTGACTGCACCACATATAGTGCGTCAACTACTCGCCCATCCTCTAATGTTACTTTAGCCATTTCTCTCTCCTTTCTCCTTGAATCATTAGCGAGGCGGCTGCCGTACTTTAGCCACTCGAACTCGGTGACTCTACTGGACTTGACCACCAGCTTAGTGGGTTGTTCCTCGCTAACGATTAGGTTTCGGCTGGTAACTGACCAGCCTCATCAGACGGGATCGGTTTCCCGTGACCTAGGGGGCCGAAGCCCCCCTGCCCTCACCTAGTCCTAAAGCCCAACCTGTTCCTTGTAATGCCACTCAGCGTCTCTAAATTCGCCAATAGTATTTCACCGTCAGTCCATCCCAACATATTCGCTTCCTCTTCGCCCGGAACCTTAACACCCCTTTCTTTGGCCGATTCAATCAGTCCATAGTTGTGTCCGAAATTTGATCCCTTTGGTGGCATATCGGAGTAATACTGATCAAGGACTTCGTAAATTAACTCCCCGTCACTATCATGGTCGACATCGGGATATTTCGATATTCCCATCACTTTGAAGATAAGTCGTCTCTTCACAATCTCCCATTGATTCACTGTTAAGTTAACCTCACCCATGTCGTACCCTTTGAATATCATCTTTCCTTTCTCCTTAGGTTTCGGCCAGTTACTGACTGGCCTCATCAGAGCGGATAAGTTTCCGCTGACCTAGGGGGCCAAAGCCCCCTTCGAATTTGCTAGGTGCTTAGTATGTCGTAGCACTCTGCACATTCGTGCCTGTCGTTTTGTCGGCAATCTTGGTGAAGCATGCATAGACCGCCTTTGCATGCTCTGGTGTTTGCCGTGCAAGTTGCCGCATTGGTCATGTCTTTTGGTGTCCATACTGTTTTGAGTGTCATTTTCCTTTCTCCTTAGGTTTCGGCGAATTACTGATTCGCTCTCATCAGACTGGATCAGTTTCCAGTAACCTACTCCTCAACTGCCTGAAGACCACTGGGCGGAGGTTATAGTATCCATCCCCTGTCTTCTCTCCCTTGGTCTCCCCAGCAGCCCTAGGTGTCTTATTGGCATTGCCTAGCGGTATGAGGTTCAGAATTGTCACTTACGGAGGTATCAGAGCTAGTGATTGATTTGATTGCTAGTCAGTGTAAACTAGTTGACCCTCGCACCCTCAGGAGTGTGCTACTTGTTAAGCCTGTAGCCTACTGTGTTATTTAATCTAAGGGTATTCTAACATTACTTGTAAATAGTTGTCAAGTGTTTTAGGGGCAAATTGAGACGAATTTCCGAAATTGCTGGAAATTGCTATTTTTAGGCACAAAAATAGGGCATCTGGGGGAAAGGATAAGCCCAGATGCCCTGAGGGGTGTGAGTAGGGGAAGGAGGCCATCCAAACCCCACTCATATATCCATTCACTATATCATATTATTGTGCCGCTGGAACTGCCATCGCCAACTCGATGTTGGATTCATTCGTGAAGGACTTGTAAATTACGCTCGTAGCCACGGTGAATGCTTTAGTAGCCAGATCACTGTCACCTCCGACCTCATTAAGCGTGACTTCCATCGTCCCAGCCTTCACTCGTGAAATTGTGCAGGCCCCACCTTTTGTCCACATGTTCGATATTTTCAGAATATCAACTTTGCCGTTTATGCCTGATGCGGCAGACGTAATTTTTAGCTGGTCATAATAGCCGCCGCTGGTCACCATGTCGTCAGCACGGTTTCCTCCACCGATTCCTCTGTTCCTTGGTACGCCTGCAACAGCCGCAATTGACTGACCATCCGAGGCATTGCCGCTGATGACAAGATTGTGTATCTCTGAATTCTCTATTGCTAAAGTTTCGCACCGCCACCTGTCGATGATAAGCGTGCCCACTTCCAAATACGTCTCAGAGAATGCAGGGTCTACCACAGCAGGCAGCCCACCCACTATGATTACCGATGTCTCTCCTGCCGGGAGTGTCGAGCCCGTGAAACCCGTTCCAAGAGTTACGTCCTCAATGGTAATGTTTCCGACTGGGGTAGTACCAAGGTCAAGTCTTAGGGTGTTGTATTCTTCGGCGGCGAACACTGGAGCGTCTAGGGGTGCGTCATAGATGCCGGCATCCCCACGGCTGAAACTTGGTGGCTGCATAACCTCGTTAGCGACCACGCCTGTTGTGGCTACCGATCCACCGATTAACAAACTGGCGCAGAGCTGCGGACTCAATCCAAAGGAACGCAGGACGGTATAAGGCATTTTCACGGTAGTAAAAAGAGCCTTCCACTTGGCCGATTCACTCTGGAGATATTCCACAGTCCCAAGGATTTTATCTCGCCAGTAGATCAGCTTGGAATATGTCGCACGAGGCGAACGCAGGAAGTCCATCCATAGGAGATCAAAGGCAAATAGAATCTTGACGAGTAATTCAGCTACCCACATGGCTTCCTCCTTTTATTCTGCCTCTAACAATTTCATCCCCAAGGCTATTATACCTCCTATCGTGGCTGTGCTTACTTCTGGAGTTCCATAGTACAACCCCATTCCTGCCAGCACCCCAAGAACAATAATCGCCACAAAGATTTGGGGGCGCACTTTGCCAATCATCTATTTCTTCCTCCCTTTCTCATTGGCATCAAATACCCCCAGCGCTTTGCCGAGGCTTGTCCATTCTATCGGAGAGAACTTCCCATCTTTCAACGCCTCTAGAAATGTTTGAATCAATTCCTTGCGATTACCTACTGAAGATAGCCTCTTGTGAATTCGCATTGCGATTTGTATATACTGAAGCATCGTAAATCCCTCCCTTCTCTCTAGTCTTTAACGCCAACATAATTGCGTTCTCCATCATCAGATGCCCACATGGCATCGCCATAATCATCCCCGTCTTGGTGGGCTTGTAGTCCACCGCATCTTCCAGTTTGCAGGTGTGTCCGCTACTCATATTTTCCCACCTCCCCTAACGTTTGGTACACTTATCATACATCTTTTATCCCAGAGCCGCCTCTCTGTCGATCCTCGTGCGCCATAAAGCTATCTGTCACGCTCAACTTGCCCCAATCTTGCAATAATCGACCCCAACGTCTCTTGCGGTGAGTCTGGCTGAATGACCAAGGTGTCTGATTCAGCGGTGTATGTTGTCGACCTGATCCAGAAAGTCCGCAGCGAATCTAAAGCAGGGGTAGCATCGGATGCTGGAACTAAGTCCTGTATTCTGACAGTCTCTCCAGCCCTTACCCACCACTTCGGCATTTCCACTAATGCCCCTGCAACGTTTTGGGTTGCACGAGTGGAATACAAAGTCCCCGATACGGTAAAGCTCTGAGTCTGCACGGGATCGGCTCGTTCTGTGAGAATGGCGTCCCTCATATCATTCTCAGCATTGCTGCTGACACCTGTAGGGACTGTCACCTTTAGCTCTCGCTTAGGGTACAGAGCTTGACTGCTGGTATCATTCGCTTCAGTTCCTTCGGTTCCACCTTTAACTGGCAGGATATTGTTCCTCAAATGCTGAGCGTCTTGAATCAGTTGACCGCTTGACGTATTCCGAAGCCAAACAAACCATTCCACAGGATTAGAAACTGCCTTGGCTGTCCAGTAAGGTGTTCGATTCTCCCATACTGCGAAAAAATATTGCTTCCCGTCTGAATCTGCCAAAGGTGCAATCTTGCTGAGAATAATATTTTGAGGGTAATCCCGATCTGTAAGGACGATCCCAGCCAAGTCACGGCTAGTGGCCGTGATCCCTGTGACCGTGGTAGAAATATCTGGCCCCTCATCAGCTAGCATTTCCTTGATGATGTCATCAGAGGTATGGCCTGAACCGCTTGTCCAATCTGTGTTGCTTGAATCAGCGGCATCATAATATTGATCTCGCAATGAACTCCAATACCCCAAGGCCGTTAACTGCAAAGTCGTTTGCGATCCACTCCATCCAATGCCGACTTTCATAATCCTGCCTTCCCAGACGGTTCTTTGATCTTGAGTAATTTCTAGGTGGTAAAAATGCCAGCCCCGAAGGTTCTCACGTCTTAGGGCCTGCCAAGCATCCTCAAACCGCATGGGAACTGAGATAACACAATCCTTGAACCCCCCATGCAATGCGGTGCTAAAACGCAAGGATGTCCACCGTGCTGACAGGTCGGCATGCATTTTCCGACTGGCCTCGGTATAAGTGTCGAAAACCCTAACGATGAGAGACTGCCGTGCATCGGCCATCGTTAGTCATCACCCCTGACATACAGATACCGAGGAACATAGGTCACCGCTGCCTTGCCACTAAGGGCAATTGCCGCAGCGGTTCCTTCATCAAAGGCGAAAAAGAATCTACTGCCTTCGGGATGAATTTCCAGAGGTGTTCCAAGCTGGTCGGCTGGTACTGATTGCACTACGTCGGAAGTGTTTAAGAGGGTGATCCCCTTGAACGGGCTTCTTGAATCGAACAGAACCACATCAGTCGCAGACGTTTTGCTGCAATAAGAAGAACCGAAGTCTATAGGTAAAAGCATTACCCAGTCGACATGAATTTCGGCTGTTGATCCCCCTGTGCGATAAATGCCCATCCTGAAAATAACCGTGCCATCACTCAACCCGTCTGGAGTTATCACAGGTGGGAAAGTGAAGCTGCCCAGATCATGGATTCCCCATGTTGCCGTCAGGGCGGTATAATCGGCTGCAACGGCAGGCGTTAGGGCAATGTCCCCGTATGCATAGCCCATCCCCATGGAAGCTGCCGCCGTGACATATTTCGCTCTGGTTAGAATTCTGTACGTGCCATGAGGGAAATTGGCTATAGCACTCGTAACGAGAACGTCAGGAGATGCCGGGTCATCCGACATACCAGTAGTGGCATCATTCCATCGGCGGTAATACGCCCCCGAACTGCCAGCATCAGAAACTGAAGCAAACGCCCCGTCTCCAGAAAAATCTTCCGCTTCTATGAAGTTCGTGGTGCGAGTAAGGGTATTGATTCTGCTGGCATGCATTCCCCCCATCCAGACCTTGGTATGAGCCTCCACTTCTGTCAGTTTCAGTTGCATTAACGCTGGGACATCTCCCGGCATATTGAAAATAGCTAGCTGGTTCATCGCAGCATGGCCAGTGTCAGCCATGTGGTTATGAATCTCTCGCCCTGACATGATAGCCGCAGGCAGGGAAGCTGCTTTGACTAGCATCCACCCCGTTACATCTACCCGACCAGCGGCAGTTGCTCCAGACGAGGTAACCTGACAGGTAACCCGAATGCGGTTGGTATTGGCTGGAGCGGTTTGATTGAGGACGGTGATTAAAGTATAGTCACTTTGCACAGCCGTCACATCGGTTTCTGCGGTAGAAATAGAAACGTTGGAGGAATTGCGCCAATCGAGTTGAATTCTGAACCGACTGATGTTTCCAGTTTTCACGGTCGCTTTCATTAAAACTCCCAGCGAAAATATATCTGATTCAGCGGCTGACGCAGCATCAGTAGTCTGGTGGATTTCTGATGTCCCAGCACCACTTGCGCCCGTAATGTCCAACCGACATGCAGAAGACTGGTTAACGCCTTGGAAACTAAATTTATGAGTCCCTCCACGAGTTATTGTCCCCGTATGGTTTGCATGCACTGAAGTCGTCCAGTCTCCCAAATCAGTAGCGTCAGACTCATACAGTGGGTTGTTAAGGTAATTTTCCATCGTTTCTTCAGCACCAAAGGCAAACGGCTTGCATTGCAAGGTTAGCGTTCCAGTGACCTCCAAAGCTACGGCATGTCGTGCTGTTCCTGCGGCGACTTGGAGTGTTCCGTCTAAAACATGGAAGGTGTAACTGTTCGTGGCATTGTGCCACTGGCAAGATAGCGTCACCTGACTACCTAGGCCTCGTGTAGTAAATTCCGCAGCACGTTCCAACATCCCATGAATGGCCGTGATATTGGAAATCAGGTCATCTTGACTAGAGCCTAGAATGCGAATCTGAATAGTGACGCTGCGGTTTGTATACTGGCGTTCCAGTAAGTCTGAACCACTCCTAAAGATATTTCCTGCGGTTACTGTCTTACGACTAGGAACAGGTGTGGCGATGCCGCCCTGTGCTACCACGTAATTGCTCAGATCATTCAGACTAAGAGTCGTTGTGCCGTCAGTTAGATTATAAACGTATGCCATTATTCAGCCTGCACCTGTTCCTCAGATGTAACTACATTAGCAATTGCAGTTGAAAGTTGAGCCCCATCGAGATTGATATTTATTCCTAGCTGACCCATTAGCTGCGCTAATTGCGCCATTGGACTACCCATATTTGATCCTGATTCTCCACCCCTCATATACATAGAAGGATCAACCATCATATTCCCACCCACTGCGGCTATATTGCCCTCAGTTTGCCAACCCATCCCCATAATATTTTGGAGGTTTTCGCCAGTTAAGCGACTACCTGTGCTAACGCCCTTAATCCCTGCTTGCCCTAATCTAGCCATAACTTCTTGAACCATAGCCGCACCTGTGGTGCTAACCCCTGTTGCTTCGGTAAATTGTCCAGCTAGTCGGGTTGCTATCCCCTGAACAGTCAATCCTTTAGGGTCGGCAAACCTAGCCATTCCAGACATTTTCTGTTCTTCTTCCTTTAGTTCTTTTTGTTTTAGGGCTTCCTCTGTTATCTGTTCTTCGACAACTTGTTGTGCTTTTACCTGTTCTGTGATCTGTTCTTGAACAATCAATCGCTCTTTTTCAACATCTCGCAGCACGGCATCGGCAGCTTCTGCTTCCTCCATCGCTCCCGAAAAGCCTGCTAGGGCCTGTGTTGATCCCTTAGATCGTGCGCCAACGCCCCACGGCATGGCTGCCTCTTTGGCTGTTTGCTTAATTGCCTCTTTAACCTTAACAAGTCTTGAATTCATCGTGTCATATCGATCAATGTTTACCTCTACTTGTTTTGTGATTTTGAACTGCGTATCGAGGACGATTTCAGAGATATCATCCATGCCGATGTTGACCTTATTCCATGCCCGAATCAGGACGTTGATATTATCCACGAACCTCTTAACAAAAGGCCCGATTACTCCCAACATGACATTAACGGCATCTATCGTTTTGTCCTTGATGGTATCCCAGTTTTTGACCATGACTACTGCTAGCACACCAATAAGAACGATCAATATACCAATAGGCCCAGTACTTGTTATCAAAGCCATAGTAGCCGCTTTGATAGCCATAAGCCCAGTCACAATCTGGGGAACAAACCCAATGAAAAGCAGGATCGGCCCTCCAATCGCAGCAAACGCAGTTGCCAGTACGGCAATTGTTCCAGCCACCTTTAATACGTTGGGGTCAATTTCCTGTAATCGCTTGGCAATCTCCCTCCCTTTCTCGATAAAAATCATCAGGGTGGGAAGCAGGGCTTCTCCAATTGCTTCTTTCAGGTCACCCACATCGTCAGCAAGTTGCTTCATAGGATCGACATTAGCCTCTGCTGATCCCCCTACTTTTCCGAATACTTGGGCTAACCTTTCTCCAAAGTCAGCGTTCTTATCGAATTCCATACCAATCGTGATGGCCGTGTTAACCTGCCCAGACAATGCCCTCGTCAGGGTTCGGGATACCGTCTCCAGACTTTTACCAGATGAAGACGCAGCATCCATAATGGCTGGTAATGCATCCATAGCCATATCAACATCACCAAGGATTGGAACCATATTGGCCAAGGCTCGCATCTGTTCCTCGTCGCCGAAATTGGTCTTATCCTGTAAAGCAGCAGTCGTCGCTAGGATTTTCTCTTTAACAGAATCAAAGGCAACCCCAGTATTCTCAACAGTAGCAGCTAAAACTCCCATCGCTCGTCGCTGCTCTAAGGCGGCATCAGCAAAGCTTTTGATAGCCAAAACCCCAGCAGCACCCATAGCCGAAAGGCCAAGGCCGACCTTGCGAATGTTCTTCCGCAAACTCTCTAAGCCCTTTTCGGCATCTCCTGTCTTAGCACCGACAACAATTTCCAGTCTGTTCGCCATTACACTCTCCGAGACATGTTAGCCAAACTCCGTTCCATGGAATTAACATTAGGAGGCTCTTCCATCGATTTGCCATCTGATTCAGCCATGCCCACCAAGATCAGCGTCTGTAGTGTCAGATCAGCAGGTTCCTTGAGAATCTGCGAGGGGGTGCAACTATACCTCTGTGCTAAATTATCCAGCAATTGCGCCCTTTGAAGTTCCCATGGGGCGGTTATGGCATTACCGCTACTGTCGATGCCCCCTCCGACGTGTTTCCATTTCTCGATGGCCGCCCTAAAGGGGCTGGGGTATTAGCCACAGCCTCCATCCATTGTTCTATAATCAGATTCCCCATCGCCGTTGGTAACGCTCTCATGCCGTCACCATTTGCAGGCAAAGGATTCCCATCATCGTCCAACAGGTTCCAGCTTATCAATGCAGAATCACCAAACGCCCCGAACACCTCCAAGGCCTTGTCTCCAGACACCATTTCTTGAATATCCAGAAACATCCCAATTGATACATCAAGCTGCGCCTCGATCTCAGCCCCTTCATAATCCCCCGTGAACGTCATGCCGACAGTTCTCCTAGGGATCTTAAAACCTTTAACCATTACTCCCCCCTTACGACCATGTAGGCACAGTGGCCGAATTCAGTACCGTTGGTGCGCTCCATGTCAACTCGCCTGACTGCGCTCGTGACAGGGAATAATCGGTAATCAATACTTCATTCGTAAGTGTTTGCCCAGACATTACCAGCGTCTCTGTTCTGGTCACCGACGTACTGCAAACAGTCTTCAGCACATCGTGGCTCACATTACTTCCGTCATTGAAAACTCCATTCAACGTTGATGAAAAGTCTGCCAAAAGCAAAATTCGCTCAGTAGCCGTATTATTCACACCACTGGAGTCCATAACATTTCTAGGATTCGACCAGTCCAGATTGGTTACATCATTCTCAATTTGTCTCAGCGAACCTCCATTGTCATCCAACCCTACCGTCAACACTGGGGCTTCTTTTGCCATTACCGTCCTCCTTTGGCTCTTAGAGCCATATCCTGATTAAATTTCTCCATCCACTCAATAGAATCCACTGCATACCGCTCTAAAGCAAACGGGTTATGCGATGGTGGATTGATCGTTAGCCAAGGGCCACGCTCCAGCTTCCTTCTATGATTGGGAGAATTGTAGCACCGCTGCCCTGATGGAAATATGAAAGCGATATCCCCATCATCGACCCGATACTCCTGATGGTGGCGTGTCTTGTCGTGACGAATGTACGCTGCCTGTGGAGAATCATTTGGAACAACAGTTTTCCATCCTTCTAAATAATGCAGACAATCCACTTCTTTGCAACTCGCAGCCACCCAGTGGGTTTGCAATGGCCACGAGACACTGTACTTAGCCATTAAGACAGATCCTCATCATCTTGCGCTGTTCCTCGGCTATACATGACAACGAACTTGCAATTGCTAAACGTCCCTGTGGAAACCACCCTGACGTAACGGTTCACAGTACCATTAGCAGTCTTGCGTTCTACGGATGGCTCTGCGCCATTAGATACCGCAGCAAAGCTAACCAGATCACTCCACGAACTATCATTCGCTGAATGTTGAATTTTGATCGTAGGGGCTCCCGAATTTATGTCAATGATTTGTAAATACCCCCTGATGCCGGCACTCGTGCTAGCGGAATCATCAATGCTAGCTGAGTTTGCAGCACTGGAGTCTGTCTGGACTCCAGCCGTTAATTGCGTCCCCCATTCCAGCCTGAACCCTTGCCCCAAACATTGAACAGTCCCAGCTAGTGACATATCCTGTCCTCTAGACCAGTCATAATTCACCTGCTTGCAAACCAGCCCTGCCGCTGCATTTCCTTTAGCTGTTCCTCTGAAATACAGAGCTTGCGTGTCTGCCGTTGGCAGCCCTTTTAGGGCCACATGGGCAAGCAAGGCAGCATCATCAAACCAAGTGTTGAATTCAATCAACCCATCTCCAAGGCTGTACAGCCTCTGTGCGGCCAATGAACCAATCGACTGGACATCTAGTACTCCTCTGGGGGAACCAATCGTTGTCAGGGCAGAAACGTCAGTGCTTAGGTCATACCCTGCAATATAGAAATTATCTCCAAGTCCTGAACTTTTAGCCATCGTTACACTCCTGTTCCAGCAACTGTCGCACTACCGTTAACGATAAGAGGGATGAGGATATCAGCGGTGCGATAAATCACGCCACCGACTTCAATGTACCCGAAGTCAACTCTCAGCCCCTGCCCGTCCATTCCTGCAACATCTATTGCCATTACTGTTGATTCTAAATCTGAATCTCCCACAAGATCAGCCATAACCTTGGAAGTAATTGCTGCCATCGAGCCTTCAAGATTGCGTTGAGGGTCTAGCTCTTCAGCCAGCATGTCTCGATAGACTCTTAGGGTTACGCTGTGACTTTCCCTCGTCTCCCCTCCTGCATAAACAGCACCGACCCCCACGGAATTCATAAAGATGGCTGCATGATATCCTTGCCCGAGCGGCTGCTTAGGCTCTCCAATCTGGACATACTGAAACAACCCTAGCTTCTGGATATACGTCTCTACAGCATGCAGCGTGTTCCCGATATCAAATGCCATTACTTGCCACCGAGCTTCCTATGCATGAGATGTAAGAACTTCTTTCCTTCCTTCTTCGCTTCTTTCTCAAGCCACTGTTCTGCCTTCTGAAATGCATGATAGCCGGGAAAACGAGTCGGCCTTCGACTCTTACCAGACTCCAGCCACGGGCCGTACTTTACCCCACTGTCATGGATTACCGCAGTCAACCCTTTTTTCACTCCCTCAATATTGCGTCTGTAATTACCTGTGCTTCTCTGGCTTGGGGGCAAGCTACCTTGATTTCCTTTATAAACACCAATGCCAGAGCCTCGTGGGCGCAACGTCTGATCTAAGCGTTGCTCACCCAGTTGCATTACCCGTTCAACATACTGTTCAGCCACTCGTCGGACGATAGGGTTGGGGTTTGTAAAAAGAGGCCCCGTCATTTCTGTTCTAACAGTAACTGCCATTAGACAACCGCCTCTCTTGCCTTTCGATAATATGACACCATCGACTGTCGCAATTGCGTTAGCTCCCTGCCACTAAGTTCTGTTGCTGCTTCTCCTGTACCAACAGAACGACCCCAAGCCGCATGTTCCTGATGGTACGTGGCGATTGCTTCAGCAAAACACCAGCGGCTTATATCAGTCTCAGGAACGTATTTAGTAATTGCGGCACTGTCAGAATGAGAGGCTGCCGTTGTGCCGTTAATTCCTCGTTCAATCGTTAGAGTTCGATTAACATGAGTAGCCACATCGTTGTTATGGCTGGCCAGAACTGATCCATCCCATGCCCTGATGACTGTCAGGTCATTCGTAGAAACCGACACCACGTACATTTGCTCTGAATCAAGTCGGATTGTTTCGCCAGCTACGATACCGTGACTCCCGTCAAGAGTGACCGTAACCGTGGCGTTCGTAGCTGCAAGGTTGCCACCCATGTTTAACAGAACACTGCCTTTGGCAGCGAAAGTCCGATCTGACACAAAGATTTGTTCACTATCGATTAAAAGGGTATCCCCCACATTAATCTTGGAAGCATCGGAAACAATAAGGGTCGTATCGCTGGAGCTAATCCCACCAGAATCGTCCACTGTGCCTGCGCCCTTGGTAGTGTTGCCCCATCCCCACGATCCAGCTACGCTGATTGATCGTTGGGGTGTATCTCCAGCTTCAAACGCTGCCGTGCTGGAAAGATCAATTTCAATGCGGTTGTAACGGGTATTCCCATCAGGTTCTGGGTTGGCAGGTTCTAGGAAATAATCAGAACTGGAGATAGTAGTGGGGCTTGCATTCTGAGCCTTGGTCTGCAACGTACTAACTGAAAGCAGATCTTGGTCTAACCATAATACCGTCGCTAACCCAGCCCTGCGTTGAGGCCAAGGGAATAGTCGGGTTTGAGTTTTAGGAATAAAATGTCTGCGAGTCCAACGGTCAATATCACGACTGGATGCCTCCAGCACTCGCTCAATCGAACCATTATATGCGCTGCCATTAAGATTGGCAGCAATCTTGAATTGCTCCCTGCTGACGTACCAATTAGCCACGGCTCCCTCCAATGCTTTCTATGGATGGACAGGCTTTAGTTGTAGTAGATTGGGCCACCTGCCCATGAATAATTTCCCAAGGGGCAGTTACGCCGACCACGAGGATGAATGTCAAGAATCGCCCCATCAATCGGGCAGGCAGTCGGCTGATCGATTTGGTTAATTCTCTGGGTCGCCCTGTTCTCTTTCACTATCGCCTGTAGCTGTTCCCACGACATCGTGTACTCCATTCTGGGCAAATACCATTTTATCCAATTGCATTACCCAGTCGTCCCCTTCTAGGGACAGGCTGTCTCTCATCGCCTGTATATAAATCTTGATCTGGTTCTCGATATTATCCCGTTGGGCAAGCAACCTTTTCAGGTTGGCTTGCGCCATATCGGAAATCAAAACCTCTGTTCTGGGATCAGCCATTAGGTCGCCCTTGTAAAGGTCTTGGCCGTAACAGCAACCACCGCCGCTTGCTCTTGCGCTTTATTTGCGTCACTGACAATCTTCGTGGCCAGCTTGTTAATCTCGGACACCATCCACGCATCATCCGACGATAGGTTCTCGGCGGTAGCGGCATCAGCCCAGCTCTTGGCCAGAACCCTGACATCCGATGGGATCGTTACGGTCTTTGTGTTGCCGCCAGCCGTTGTCATGCTAAGCGTAACATCTCCAGTTGCCATTATTTTCCTCCTTCGATTGCGAGTAGACGATTCTCAAGAACCGCCACCTTGGCTTCTAATTCCTTCGACCGCTTATAGCCCTGCCAAATCGCCCCGTTGTGCAGTCGCTGTAATTGTGTAATATTTGTCATTCCACCCTCAGCGATTGGTGCGCCAAGGATTCCTGCATCAATTAAACTTGTCTCATTATAAATGGTGAAATCATCCCACTCGTCCCGAATATAATTGGACTTACTGCGGTCTAAAGCTCTCACTAACTGGGCGTCGTCATAGGCATCAAACGTCTGGCCAGTGGTTGCGGTATACATGTCCCCATCCTCGTCAACCAATATCCTCGTGACCGTTGACCCTCCAACCCTTGCCCTAACACTAAAGACGTTCCCGTCTGCGGTGACATTTGCTATGCTGTTCGCCCCATCGTGTTCGCATACGTTTATGTTAAACATGCCGATGCCGCCAGTGGTTTTTGTGGTCTGCGCTGTACCGCCCTGAACGTTGAAAATACATACTTCATTGACGGCAGCATCCTCGGCAAAAACACCAAACCGTGTGCCACCAAGGGTGGCATTGGCTTTGGTTACTGCGAGATAGGTATCGGTTTCTGAGCCCTGAAACCCTCCCGACACAAACGCATGGGCGATGTCAGAGGATTTGCAACTCAAAACCTCATCATCACTCGCACCTTGGTTTATCGTCAGTCCAATAG
>Ga0114904_1000865_pt1 | contig 15750 bp, 10 predicted proteins | sample MalvirDeepMed_s6_FD_83498 | JGI IMG/M metagenome (GOLD analysis project Ga0114904, IMG submission 83498) | Marine viral communities from the Global Malaspina Expedition - Malaspina viral metaG DeepMed_s6 | ecosystem: Environmental > Aquatic > Marine > Oceanic | place: Mediterranean Sea... | reverse complement strand
TCTTCGAAGGCGACGTCCAGATCGGGTGCGGCATCGAGCATGTAGAGCAGGGTCCACAGCGCGAAGCGGTGGCCGCGATCGCGTTCGAGCCCGAAATCGACGCGCATTCGCTCGACCCCGGCGGGGAGCGCGGCCGGATCGACCTCGGCCAGGTCCTGGGTGCCGAAATAGCGCTGCAGCAGGTCTTCCATCTTCATTCCACCGCGCTAGCGGACCGGGCGGATCGTGCAAGGCGCTTGCACCCCGCTGCACGGCGGCAGAATTTCTTTGGGGAACGGCAATAGGCTGTTAGGGGCCGCGCATGCTTACCATCGACGGTGTCACAGTGCGGCTTGGCGGCCGGACCATTCTCGATCGCGCCAGTGCTGCCGTGCCGGTGGGCGCGCGCGTCGGGCTGATCGGGCGCAACGGCGCCGGCAAGTCGACGCTGATGAAAGCGCTGATCGGCGAAATCGAACCCGACGAGGGCGAGATCGCCAAACCGTCGCGCGCGCGGATCGGCTATATCGCGCAGGAAGCCCCCAGCGGGACGATGACGCCCGAGGAAGTGGTACTGGCTTCGGCCACCGAACGCGCCGAGCTGCTGGCCGAACTGGAAACCTGCACCGATATGTACCGGATGGGCGATGTCCATGATCGCCTGCTCGCCATCGATGCCTACAGCGCGCCGGCGCGCGCAGCGAAGATCCTCAACGGGCTGGGCTTCGACGAGGAGATGCAGCAACGTCCGGTGGAAAGCTTTTCCGGCGGCTGGAAGATGCGCATCGCGCTGGGCGCTCTGCTGTTTTCCGAACCCGATATCCTGCTGCTCGACGAACCGTCGAACCACCTCGATCTCGAAGCGACCTTGTGGCTCGAGAACTTCCTCAAATCCTATCCTGCCACGCTGTTGGTGATCAGCCACGAACGCGACCTGCTGAACAAGGTGGTCGACCATATCCTGCATCTGCAGGGCGGGGCGCTGACGCTATACAATGGCGGATACGACGCGTTCGAAAAGCAGCGCGCCGAGCGGGCGGCCCAGCTGGCGGCGGCCAAGGCTTCGCAGGATGCACAGCGCGCGCGATTGCAGGATTACGTCGCCCGCAACAGCGCGCGTGCATCGACTGCCAAACAGGCGCAGTCGCGTGCCAAGATGCTGGCCAAGATGCAGCCCGTCGCCGCGATGATGGAAGACCCCACGCTCACTTTCGGATTTCCCGATCCGGCGGAACTCAAATCCCCCATGATCACGCTTGAACAGGCGGCCGTGGGCTATGGCGATGCCCCGCCGATCCTGAAGCGGCTGAATTTCCGGATCGATGCCGACGATCGCATTGCGCTGCTGGGCCGCAACGGCAACGGCAAGACCACGCTGGCCCGGCTGCTGGCTTCGCAGCTCGACCCGGTGGAAGGCGAAGTGAACGCCCCGGGGCGGTTGAAGGTAGGCTATTTCACCCAGTACCAGGTCGAGGAACTAGCCGGTGAGGACACGCCGCTCGACCTGATGAACCGCGCAATGGAGGGCGCGGCGCAGGGCGCCGTTCGCGCGCAGCTGGGGCGGTTCGGCTTCTCGGGTGCGCGGGCGCAGACGCGGGTCGACAAGCTGTCGGGCGGCGAACGGGCGCGTCTGGCACTGGCCCTGATCACCCGCGATGCGCCGCATCTGCTGATCCTGGACGAGCCGACCAACCACCTCGATGTCGATGCGCGCGAAGCCTTGATCCAGGCGCTGAACGATTACTCGGGCGCGGTCATCCTCATCAGCCATGATCGCCACATGGTCGAACTGACGGCGGACCGTCTGGTGCTGGTGGATGACGGCACCGCGCGCGAATATTCCGGCAGCATGGAAGATTACATCGATCTGGTGCTGGGCCGCAAACCGGCGAAGAACGGCCGCGGCGATGCGGCCAGCAAGGCGCGCGGCAGCAATGGCACCAATATCATTGCCCGGACGCGCACGGCCAAAGCGGAACTGGCGAAAGCCGAACAGGCGATGGCGCGGTTGACCGCCGATGTCGAGCGGCTCGACAGTGCCATCCTCGAACAGGGGACGGCCGGGGCGAGGCCGGGCGGCGGGGCGAGCGTCGAAAGCCTCCTCGCCCAGCGCGCGGAAGCGGCCGATGCTCTCGCCGAAGCCGAAGCGGCATGGCTGGCCGCCGGGACCGAACTGGAAGCCATCGAACAGGGCTGACACAGAAGCGCTTCCCCCCCGAGGCCTTATTCGTTACCTGCGCAGCGTGTTCGCCGCGTCTTTCCGTACAATGGCTTGCGCCGCACTGCTGCTTGTCACCGCCTGCGGTGAAGCAGAACGCGATCCTGCGCGCGAGGCAGTGCCGGTCGTTGCGCAGGACATCAGCGTGCTTCCCGAACAGATCGAGATCGAAGCCATCGGCTCGGCCCGTGCGGCAACATCGGCGGAGATTTTTGCCGAAACGGCGGGCCGAGTGACCGCTGTGCTGTTCGCGGCGGGCGATTTCGTGCGCAAGGGCGAGGCGCTGGTCCGGCTCGACGCGCGGCAGGAACGCCTCGCGGTCGAAGCGGCACGGGTGCAGGTGCAGGAAGCCGACCAGTTGCTGGGCCGGTATCGCCGCATCGAGGATACCGGCGCGCTGTCCGAAAGCCAGATCGAAGCCGGCGTGACCGCGCTCGCTTCGGCGCGCGTGGCGCTGGAACAGGCGCAGACGGCGCTGGCCGACCGGACAGTGCGCGCGCCGTTCTCGGGCCACGTCGGCCTGACCGAAGTCGATCCCGGTGACCGCGTCAACGATTCCACGCCGATCACGCAGATCGACCAGCGCGGCACGCTCTATGTCGATTTCCCCGCGCCTGAATCGGTCTTCAATGCGCTGCGTCCCGGCCAGGTCGTCCAGGTCGTGCCTTTTTCCGATACGACGCGGACCATCGACGCCCGCGTTGTGGCGACCGACAACCGGATATCGCAGGACAGCCGCGATTTCATCGTGCGCACCGCCATCCCCAACGAGGGCGACCGCCTGCGCCCCGGGATGAGCTTCCGCGTGGTCTTCACCCGCAATGGCGAAGCACGTCCGGTGGTCCCCGAGGAGGCCATCGTATGGGGCGGGGATGGATCGCACCTGTTCGTCATTCGCGAAGGCGCAGCCAGGCGGGTCCCGGTGACGATCACCTCGCGGCGCGAAGGCGAGGTCTTCGTGGATGGCGAATTCGAGCGGACCGACCGGGTGATCGTCGAAGGAGTGCAGAAGGTGCGCGACGGGCAGGCCATCCGCGTGGTGGGCAGCGGGAATGCGGACAGGCAGGATGTCGAGGTCCGCCAGCCCCGATCGGGCGCTGCTGTAGCCGCCGATGAAGGATAGGGCCGACCTCCCCATGCTGGCGGTGAAGCGGCCGCTGCTGATCGGCGTGCTCAACCTGCTGATCGTGATTGCGGGTATCGCTGCGCTGATGGGCGTCGAGGTTCGCGAGCTCCCCAATGTCGACCGGCCGGTCGTGTCGGTCACCGCCAGCCTGCCCGGCGCTGCACCCGAGACCATGGATTCCGAGGTCACGAGCCTTCTCGAAGATGCCGTCGCGCGGGTTTCGGGCGTGCGCCAGATCCGCGCGTCGAGCGAGGAGAACAACAGCCGCATCCGTGTCGAATTCAATCCCGGCACCGATCTCGATACCGCTGCCTCCGACGTGCGCGAGGCGGTCAGCCGGACGACCCGCGACCTGCCCGAGCGCGTCGAGCAGGTGACGGTGGTCAAGGCGGACCAGGACGCGCAGCCGATCATGACGCTGGCCGTGCTGTCGGACAGCTACGACCAGGCCTCGCTGACGCGGCTGGTGGAAAACGACATCGTGCCCGAACTGCTCGCCGCCGAAGGGGTTGCCAGCATCGAACAGTTCGGCACCCGCGCCCGGCAGATGCGCGTGTCGGTCGACCCGGCACGGCTCAACCGCTTCGGGCTGACAATGACCGATGTCGCCGCGGCACTGCGGGGGGCCCCCTTCGACGTGCCGGTCGGCTCGTTCCGGTCGGACGCGCAGGAACTGGTGGTGCGCGCCGAAGCCAGCGCAGTCGATCCCGCGCAGATCGAGAATGTCGTCATTTCCGGTACCACTCGCGTCGGCGATGTCGCGCAGGCGGATTTCGCCCCAGCCAATGCGACCAACTTCGTCCGCCTCGACGGACAGCCGATCGTCGGGCTGGGCGTGGTGCGGCAGGCCAGCTCGAACACGATCGAGATATCCAGCGCCATTCGCGCGGATGTCGAACGCCTGAACGCGCGGTTCGACGATGTCCGGATCGACGTGGTGTCGGACGATGCGCAGTTCATCCGCATTTCGGTCCGCGAAGTGCTGATCACGCTGGCCTTCACCATCGCTGTGGTCATCGGCACCATGCTGGTGTTCTTCCGCGCCTGGCGACCCACCGTCGTGCCCAGCGCCACCATCCCGGTCGCGCTGGTCGGGGTGATCGCCGGCATCTGGCTGATGGGCTTTTCAATCAATTTGCTCACGCTGCTGGCGCTGGTGCTGGCGACCGGGCTGATCGTCGACGATGCCATCGTGGTACTGGAAAACGCGCAGCGGTTGCAGAACAAGGGGCTGGGCCGGCGCGCGGCGGCGGTGCTGGGTACGCGGCAGGTCTTCTTCGCCGTCGTGGCGACCACGGCGGTGCTGGTTTCGGTGTTCGTCCCGATCAGCTTCCTGCCATCCGAAGCGGGGCGGCTGTTCCGCGAATTCGGCTTCGTGCTGGCCGTGTCGGTGATCATTTCCAGTTTCGTCGCGCTGTCGCTGGTCCCGGCACTGGCGGCGAAATTCGACCTGGCGACTGACGACAGCGCGCCGGGCAGGCTGGCGGGCTGGGGTCATGCGGCGAACCACCGCTATGAAAGCGCGCTGCGCCGGTGTCTCGACCGGCCCAAGCTGGTGGGTGCGGTGTCGGTCGCGCTCGCGGTGCTGGCAGCGCTGCTTTACACCCAGCTCGATAACGAACTGGTCCCCGACGAGGATCGCGGCGTCATCACGATCGATGCAACGGGCCCCGACGGGGTCGGCATCGATTTCATGGATGGCGAGCTCGACGAGGTGGAGCAGGTCATCGCGCCGTATCTTGCCAGCGGCGAGATCGAGAGCACCTTCTCGATCGTCGGCCGCTACGATCCCAATCGCGTCCGGGTGACTGCACAACTCGCCGATTGGAGCGAGCGCGACCGCAGCCAGACCGAGATCGTCGAGGAACTCAACCCGCCGCTGCAGGAAATTCCCGGATCGCGCACCAATGCCCGGGGCCGCGGCACGCTGAGTTTCGGCGGTGGGGGCGACGGTGTCGAGGTGGCGCTGACCGGCGCCGAATACCCGACGATCTACGCGTCCGCGCAGGCGCTTGCCACGGCGATCGACACCCGCTCCGAAATCCTCTCCAATCCCGACATTTCCTACCAGCCGACACAGCCGCAGCTGTCGGTACAGATCGATCGCCAGCGCGCTTCGGATCTCGGCGTCGAGCTGGACGATCTGGCGCAGACGCTGCGCGCGATGGTCGGCGGCGACGATCTGGTGGATCTCAACGTCGGCGACCAGGCAGTCCCGATCTTCCTCACCGCCCAGGCCGTGAGTGTCACCAATCCGTCGGACCTGCGCAATCTCTACGTCCGCGGGTCGGGCGGGGCGTTGATCCCGCTGTCCAGCGTCACCGTGATCGAAGAGCAGGGCATCGCCGCCGAACTCGACCGCACCGAACAACGGCGTGCAATCGAGGTCTCCGCGGATATTGCAGCCGGTACGCCGCTGCGCGATGCGGTCGACGAGATCGAGCGGTTGGGCGAGGAGGCTCTGGGACCGGGGATCGACATGCTGCTGCAGGGCGATGCGGCGAGCCTCGAGGAAGCGTCGAGCGATCTGCTGCTGACCTATATCTTCGCGCTGGTGATCGTGTTCCTGGTGCTGGTAGCGCAATTCGAAAGCGTGACCAGCGCATTGGTGGTACTGCTGACCATTCCCTTCGCGCTTGCCGCGGCAGTATTCGCGCTGTTCCTGTCGGGGGTCTCGCTGAACATCTATTCGCAGATCGGGCTGGTGATGCTGATCGGGCTGATGGCGAAGAACGGCATCCTGATCGTCGAATTCGCCGACCAGTTGCGGCACCAGGGGCGCAGCGTCCGCGAAGCGGTGGAGGAAGCCGCCGCGATCCGCCTGCGGCCGATCGTGATGACGCTGATCTCGACCGTGTTGGGCGCCCTGCCGTTGATCCTCGCCAGCGGCGCGGGTTCCGAAGCGCGCCAGTCGATCGGCTGGGTGATTTTCGGCGGGCTGGGTATCGCGGGCATCTTCACCCTGTTCCTGACCCCGGTCATCTATCTCGCCATCGCGCGCTACGGGAACCCGCGCAATGTCGACCTCGCCCGCCTGCACAAGGAAATCGACGAGGTCGACGAGGATCTTGCCGTGGCGCAGGTATGAAGCACCCCGGTGCCATTCTGGCCGCCGCGCTGGCGATGTCCGGCTGCGCCGGGAGCGAACCGGTCGCAATCGCGCCGCCCATCGCTGTTCCCGCTGTCTATACAACCGATCTCCCTGCGGCCGGGTTGCAGGAAGAATGGTGGCTCGGCTTCGGTGACCCGGTGCTCGACCGGCTGGTCCGGCGCGGTCTGGAAGCCAATCTCGATATCGATGCCGCGTCCGGACGGCTTGCCGCCGCGGCCGCCCTGTTGCGCGCGGAACGGGCGGACCGGCTGCCGGGGCTCGACGGATCGGCCGAAATCGGAACCACGCTGGTGGGCGAGGGAGAGGATACGGCGGCGGCCGGCCTGTTCGCCCTGTTCGACTCCGATCTGAATGGGCGGCTGGCAGCCGAGGTGCGCGCCGCCGTGGCCGATTACGCCGAGACGAACTATCTGCTGGCCGAGCAGCGCCGGCTGGTCGCTGCTGCGATCGCCAGCCAGTATATCGAATACCGCCGGACCCAGACGCAACTCGACCTGCTCGAACAATCGACCGATCTGCAGGACCAGACGCTGCGCATCGTCACCCTGCGGTTCGAGGCCGGGCTGGCTGCCAATCTGGACGTGCGCCGCGCGGCAGCGGACCTCGCCCAGACCCGGGCTCGCCGGGGATTGGTCGAGATTGCTCGCGCCAATGCGCTCAGCGCGCTCGCGATCCTGCTGGCAGAGCCCCCCGGGGCCTTCGCGATCGAGCCGCTCGCCGATGGATCCCGGATACCTGGATATGGCGCGGGGCCGCCAGCGGGCGTGCCCGCCGACCTGCTTCGCCGGCGGACCGATATCCTCGCTGCCGAAGCGCGGCTCGCGCGGGCGGCCGCCGAGATCGGAATCGAACAGGCGGATCTGCGCCCGTCGCTGACGATACCCGGTGAAATCGGCATCGGCGACGGGCTGCTGAGCGGGCTGTTCGGCGATTTCCTGGTCGGGATAGCCGCCGCGATCGACATCCCGATCTTCGACGGCGGACGCCGCCGCGCCGAAGTCGCTGCGGCCGAGGCCGTGGCCGAGGCGCGCGTGGCCGAATATCGCGCCACGTTCCTCAACGCTCTGGGCCAGGTCGAGAATGCGCTGGTATCGATCGAGGCCTATCGCCAGCGCAATGCCGCGCTCACCGAAGCGATCGACCAGAGCGAGACCGCGCTCGCACAGTCGAACGCGCTGTACCGCGAAGGCCTGGCCTCCCTGTTCGATGTGCTCGATGCGCAGCGCCAGCTGATCGCCAGCAGGCAGGCGCTGATCGACAGCGAGGCGGCACTGGCCAGTTCCTTCGTCGCTTTTCATTCGGCTATCGGATCGCAGTAAACGCCGCCCGCATTACTCGCGCTGCGGCTGCGGTATCCTAAATCCCCCGCGCCCTTCAAATCACCGGGTTGGAGCCGCCGTATCCGGTGAAGAAATTCTCTTTCGGAACGAACGGCTTGGCTGCTCGCTGATAGACTGCGCTCATCCCGCGCAGGCAACAGGAGGAAACTTATGGCTGAAATTCCAGTCGAGAAGAAATCATCGATGACGTGGCTCTGGCTGCTACTCGCAGCAATACTCGCAGCGTTGCTGATCTGGTGGATCACCGCCGACGAAGACGATGCCGATCCCGTGCTCGCCGAGACCGCCATCGAAGCTGACGCCGGCGCTGATGCCGACCCCATGGCGATGACGCTGGCCGCCATCCTGGCCAATCCCCAGTCGTATATCGGACAGGAATTCGCAGGCGAGGTGAGCGTTGCCGGACCGCTGACCGACCGGGGCTTCTGGGTTGAGAACGACGGCGCGCGGATGTTCGCGTTGATCATCGACGAACCCCGCGAAGTCGAGATCGACATCAATCCCGGACAGGATCTGCGCATTTCGGACGGCATGATCCGCGAAGGCGGCGAAGTCTCCGATGTCGAAGGTGTTCCGCTCGATGACGACACTCTCGCGGTTCTCGCCGATCAGGACGTGTTCCTGATTGTCGACGAGGACAATGTCGAGATCCTCGAGCGTCCGTAAGACTAGAAAGGACCTATTATGAAGAACGATGATCGCTTCGGCGAACTCGAAGCCCTCGATTCCTGGCAACTCGTCCATGACGAGCAGGACATCCGTGGTTGCACCGTGGCCTCGGTCACGGGGACGCATTACGGAACGATCGAGGATATGCTGGTGGACAAGGAAAAGGAACATGTCGCAGCCGTACGGCTCGACGATGGCCGGATCGTTGCCGCCGACAATCTCGAAATCAGGGGCCGGGACGTGATCTATCACGACGACCTCGCCGCGTCCCGGGTGAATTACACCAAGGTACGCCGGCCGGCCGTCTGATTTTCAGGCCGCATAGCGGGGGATCGCGATGCGCGGTTCCCCCGTTCCCGGACCCGCCAGAAGGTCGAGCCATCCCGATTGCTCCGCACGCTTGAAGACCCCCGTCCGCCAGGATCGGGGTCTTCGCGTTCAGGCTTTGCGGAGAACAGACTGCCCGAAAGATATCTGCCTTATGAGCGGCTCCGCTCAGCGCGGGAGGCCGCCGCCCAGCGCGACGAACAGCGTTGCGCCGTTCTGCAGATAGGCCCGCTGCGTGGTGAGCAATTGCTGCTGGGCGGAGAACAGATTGCGTTCGGCATCGAGCACTTCGAGATAATCGGCCACGCCCTCGCGGTAGCGCAGCCGGGCGAGCCGCGCGATGCGTTCCTGCGCGGCGACCCCCTGCTCCTGCGCGGCGACCTGCTGGGCCAGCCAGCGCCGCCCGGCGAGGCCGTCGGACACTTCGCGGAATGCCGTCTGGACCGCTTTTTCGTACAGTGCGACCTGTTCGGTCTCCCGCGCCCGGGCCAGATCGAGATCTGCCTCGCGCGCTCCCCAATCGAAGATGGGTAGCGAAAGCGATGGGCCGAAAGACCATGTGAACCCGTCCGAACCGAACAGGTTAGCCAGGTCGCTGGAGGCGAAACCCGCATTGCCGGTGAGCGAGATCGTCGGGAAAAAAGCCGCCCGGGCGGCACCGATGTCGGCGCGCGCGGCACGCAGCTGTTCTTCGGCGGCGGTAATGTCGGGGCGCACCAGCAGCAGGTCCGACGGCAGCCCGGCGTCGAGCATCATGGCATCGTCCTGCGCCTGCATCGCAAGCGGCTGCGGCAGGTTTGCGGGAACGGCGCCGCCCACCAGCACGGCAAGCTGGTTGTTCAGCCGTGCCCGGTCGAGACGCTGCGCTGCCAGCTGTTGTTCCGCTGTCGTCAGCAGCGTTTCGGCCTGACGGTAGGGCAGGGCCGAGGTGACCCCGGCATCGAGCCGCAACTGCGCGATCCGCAGCCCTTCCTGGCGGCTCTCCAGCGTCGCCTGTGCTAGGTCTATCTGCGCATCGGTTTCGAGGATTTCGAAATAGGTCGAGGCGACATCGGCGACGAGCGAAAGATAGAACGCCCGCTGGTTCGCTTCGGTCGCAAGATAACGGGCGCGCGCAGCTTCGGAAAGATTGGCCACCCGGCCCCAGAAATCGAGTTCGAACGAGGTCACGCCCACGCCGACTTCGAAACGGTCCGCCGTCACGGTCGGCGCCGCGCCGGCTATTGCCGCCCCGGTCGGGGTGCGGCTGCGTCCGGCAGCGGCACTGGCCACGGGGGCGGGCAACCTTCGGCTATCCTGGACCCGGTATTGGGCGCGCGCCTGTTCGATGCGCGCGGTCGCCGCCACCAGGTCGCGATTGTTGGCAACCGCAGTATCGATCAGCGCGACCAGCCGGGCGTCGTCGAACCATTCGCCGTAAGACAGCGTGCTGGCGACCACAGTCCCATCGGGACGGTACTCGCCGTCATAGGCAAGAGCGCTCGCCAGCGACGGACGCTCGTGCGCGGGTGCCATGTTCACGCAGCCGGCAAGGGCCAGCGCCAGCATGCTGGCGGATAGCGGACGCATCATGCGGGTTCTCCTTCGGCTTCGCCGGGCGGGGTGGGCTTGCCCTTCGCCAGTCGGGTGCGGACCAGCAGGTAAAGCAGCGGGATGGCGAAGATGCCGATTGCCGTGGCCGCGATCATGCCGCCCATCACGCCCGTGCCGACCGCGATGCGGCTGGCGGCGCCGGCGCCCGAGGACAGAACCAGCGGAACCATGCCCAGAATGAAGGCGAGCGAGGTCATGATGATCGGCCGCAACCGCAGGCGCGCGGCGGCCTTTACCGCCTCGAGCGGGCTCTTGCCTTCGGCCTCCTGCTCGATCGCGAATTCGACGATGAGGATGGCGTTCTTCGCTGCCAGGCCGATGATCGTGATCAGCCCGACGTTGAAGTAGATGTCGGCGGACAGGCCGCGCAGCATGGTGAAGAGCACGGCTCCCAGCACGCCCATCGGCACGATCAGCAGCACCGACAGCGGCACCGACCAGCTTTCGTACAAGGCAGCAAGCACGAGGAAGACGATCACCACCGACAGTCCGAGCAGCAGCCCGATCTGGCCGCCGGCCTGTTTTTCTTCGTAGCTGATGCCGGTCCATTCGAAGCCGATGCCGTCGGGCAGTTGGCTCGCGAACCGTTCCATTTCTTCGAGCGCGGCGCCCGAGGATTCGCCCGGAGCCGCAGTGCCCGACAAGGTCATCGCCGGATAGCCATTGTAGCGCGACAGGCTGGGCGGACCCGCGGTCCATTCGGCAGTGGCGAAGGAACTGAACGGAACCAGCCCGCCCTGCGCATTGGGGATCCGCAGCGACAGCACGTCCTCCGGCTCCATCCGGTGGGGCGCGTCGGCCTGGACGAGGACCTGCAGCACGCGGCCCTGGCGGTTGAAGTCATTGGCATAGGCAGAGCCGAAATTGATCGACAGCGCGTTGTTCACATCGTCCATCGACAGGCCCATCGCACGCGCCTGGACGCGGTCGACCTCGACATGCAATTGCGGGGCCGGCGGCTGGTCCTCGGGCCGCAAATTGGCCAGCAGCGGGCTTTGCGACGCCATGCCGAGCAATTGGTTGCGTGCATCGACCAGAGCGTCGCGGCCCACGCCGCCGCGGTCTTGCAGCTTCATCGTAAAACCGCTGGCCTGGCCGAGCGACTGGATAGCGGGCGGCTGGATGGCAAAGGCCAGCGCATTGTCCAGCCCCATGAAAGTGCCCATGGCCTGTCCGACCAGGGCACCGGCCGAACTTTCCGGGGCGCTGCGTTCGCTCCAGTCCTCGAGCGGGGTGAACATCATCGCATTGTTCTGACCCTGGCCGAAGAAGCTGAAACCGCGCACGACCACCGTCCGCGCGACCTCTTCGCGCGACTGCCAGAAGCCTTCGACGGGTTCGATTGCCTCTTCCAGCCGTTCGCGGGTCGACCCGGCGGGCGACTGGACCACGGTGATGACATAACCCTGGTCCTCGGTGGGCAGGAACCCGCCCGGCAGGCGCGCGAACAGCAGGCCGGTGATCGCGGCCAGCAGGAGGAACACCGCCAGCCCGCGGATCGGCCGGGCAAGGATCGCCTCGTTGGTGCGACCGTACTTCTCGGTCATCCGCGCAAACCACTGATTGAAGCGGTGGAAGAACCGCCCCGATACCGCGCTGGCCCGATCCAGCTGTCCGCGCCAGCCATCGCGCAGCGGACGATCGGCATCGTCGGGCGCGGCTGCACCGTCGTGATCCTGGACGTCTTCCTTCCGCAGGAAGGTGGCGCACAGCGCCGGGGTCAGCGACAGGGCCAGTACGGCGGAGAAGAAGATCGAAATGGCCAGCGTGACCGAGAACTGGCGATAGATCCCGCCGGTCGATCCGGGGAAGAAGGCCATCGGCACGAACACCGCGATCAGCACCAGCGTGATGCCCACGATCGCGCCGGTGATCTGGTCCATTGCCTTGCGGGTCGCCTCGAGCGGACCGAGCCCTTCCTCGCGCATGATCCGCTCGACATTCTCGATCACGACAATGGCGTCGTCGACGAGGATCCCGATTGCGAGGACCATGCCGAACAGCGACAGCACGTTGATCGAGAAGCCGAACAGCCACAGGCCGAGACATGCCCCCGCCAGCGCGATCGGCACGACCAGCGTCGGGATCAGCGTCGCGCGCCAGTTCTGCAGGAACAGGAACATGACGAGGAAGACCAGCGCCATGGCTTCGACCAGCGTCTTGACCACTTCCTCGACCGAAACCTCGACGAAGGGAGTGGTGTCGTAGGGGATCGACCAAGCGACATCCTGCGGCAGGCCGGCACCGAGTTCTTCCATCCGCAGCTCGATCCCTTCGGCCGTCGCCAGAGCGTTGGCGCCGGTGGCGAGCTGGACCGCCATGCCGGCCATCGGCTGGCCATCGAGCGTGGTCGAGGTGGCATAGGTCTGCGCGCCGATCTCGACGCGGGCGACATCGCCCAGCCGGACGCTTGCCCCGCCTTCGTCCGCGCGCAGGATCACCCGCCGGAATTCCTCCTCGGTCTCGAAGCGGTTGGCAGTGGTGATGGTGGCCGTGATCTGCTGGCCTTCCTGCAGCGGAAGGGCGCCCAGCGAACCGCCTGCAGTCTGCGCATTCTGTTCGCGGATCGCGGCGACGACGGCGCTGGGGGAAAGGTTGTAGGAGGCCAGCTTGTCCGGATCGAGCCAGATACGCATGGCGTATTCCGAACCGAACAGCGTGACGTCGCCCACACCCGCCACGCGGCGCAATTCGTCGATCACCTGCGTCGAGGCGATATTGCCGAGGTCGGTCGAATCCAGCGCGCCCGATTTCGACGTCAGCGCCACGATCATCAGGAAGCCGGCATTGGCCTGCCGGACGGTGATGCCCTGGCGCCTGACTTCCTCGGGCAGGCGGGCTTCGACCGTGCTCAGCCGGTTCTGCACTTCGGTCTGCGCGATATCGATATCGGTCCCGGCCTCGAAGGTCAGCGTGATCGACGCCGTGCCGTTGGAGAGGCTGGAGGAGGACATGTAAAGAAAGCCCTCGACCCCGTTGAGCTGCTGCTCGATCACCTGCGTGACATTGGTCTCGAGCGTGGCGGCGTCGGCGCCGGGATAGACGACGCTGATCGCCAGCGAAGGCGGCGCGACTTCCGGATATTGTTCGATCGGCAGCGCGCGCAGCGAGATGAAACCGGCGAGCAGGATGCCGAGCGAGACGACCCATGCGAAGATGGGCCGATCGATGAAAAAGCGAGCCATGATCAGTCAGCCTTCGCGGCGGGTGCGGCAGGAGCGGCGGCGCGACCATTGGGAGTGTTGGCGATCTGCACCGGCATGCCCGGCTGCAACTTTTGCAGGTTCGACACGATGACCCTGTCGCCCGGCTGAAGGCCGCTTTCCACGACCCATTTGTCACCCACCAGCCGGCCCAGCTTGATCGGCCGCAGCGCGGCCTTGCCGTCCTTGTCGACGATCATCACCGTTCCACCGGAATCGGCCACGGTAACCGCCGCCTGCGGGATCGCGATGACGTCGGTCGCCTTGCCCGCATAAATGCGCGCATTGACGAATTCACCCGACAGCAGCAGCCCGTCGGGATTGGGAAATTCGGCGCGCAATTCGATGGTGCCGGTGGCTTCGTCGACGGTAAAGTCGAGGAATTCGATCAGCCCGGGAATCTCGTATTCGGTCCCGTCGGGGAACACCAGCCGGACCTCGACGGCGTCATCGGCCGACAGTGCCAGCTCGCCAGCGGCAATCGCGCGGCGGATCTGCAGCACTTCGGTAGCGGACTGCGAAAAGGATACGTAGATCGGCGAAACCTGCTCGATCCGCGTCATCAGCGTGCCTTCGGGCTGCGAGACGAGCGCGCCTTCGGTCACTGCGGCACGTCCTGCGCGACCGGCGATCGGCGCGCGCACGGTGGTGTAGCCCAGTTGGAGCGATGCCGATTTCAGCTGGGCCTGGATCTGCGCGACATTGGCATTCGCCTCGCGCGCGGCGGCCTGTGCGGCGTCGAATTCCTGGCCGCTGATGGCGTTTTCCTCGACCAGCGGGCGATAGCGCTGCACTACGGCATTGGCATTGGCCGCCGTAGCCTTCGCACGTTCGAGGCTGGCCTGCGTCTGCGCGTAGCTGGCGCGCAATTCGGCCGGATCGATGCGGAACAGTGGCTGTCCCTGTCCGACGTCGGTGCCTTCTTCATACAGGCGCTGCTGGACGATGCCGGTGACGCGCGCACGCACTTCGGCGACGCGGACCGGTTCCACCCGGCCAGGCAGTTCGAGGACATTGTCGATATCCGCCTGCGCGACGGTGATGGTGCGGACCGGGATTGCCTGGCCCTGCGGCGACTGATCGGGTGACGAGCATGCGGCGGCGGCCAGACCGAGAACGAACAGGAGCAGAGTGCGAAGGTGCGTCATTGGAATTCCTTACATGCGAATCACCCTGCGACGGCGTTCGGCTACTGGCGCGTTTTTACATTTTCGGTACAACTGTAAATTGACATTTTTGCATTAGATGTCGAAATAACCTGCATGGAAGAGAGAGCCTGCAAAATCGCGGCGGCGGGATACGCGGTCATAAGCCAATATGGTGTCCGCCGTGCGACAATGAGCGACATCGCCGCAGCGGCGGGGGTTTCGCGCCAGACAATATACAATATCTTCCCCAACCGCGAGGCGTTGCTGGTCGCGGTGTCGCGGTATCACTTCGCATCGAAATGGAACGCGATCCGGGAAGGCTGCGACGACGACGCGCCCCGCGATGCCCGGTTCCGGCTCTTGCTCGAGAAGCTGGTTCTGGAATCGTGGGAATCGATCCAGGCGATGCCGCATGCCGATGAGCTCGAGCTCGAACTGGCCACGACGCTCAAGCAGGAACTGACCGAGGTCCACCTCGGCGCGCGGCGCAATCTGTGTGAATTCCTGCTGCCTTACGAGGCCGATCTCGAACGCCGTTCGATCACCCCGCGCGGCCTTGGCGAGATGCTGCACCATTCGATCGTGGGCCTGAAACTCAGTACGACGACGCGCGCGGAAATTGAATCCGTCGTCGCCACGATGCATGCCTGTCTGATGGCCTTGACCGCCCCCGTTCAGCCTGCGTGACCTCGTCCAGCGGGCTGCGCTCCGGAACGCATAGGGGAATGGAGCGCTGTTTCGCCTGAAGGGAAGGCACATGGCAGCACGCGCATATTGGCAGGGGCAGATCAGGCTGGCGCTGGTTTCGATCCCGGTCGAAATCTACTCGGCGACCAAATCGGGGGCGAAGATCCGGTTCAACCAGATCCACGAACCCAGCGGCAAGCGCATCTCCTACGAGAAGGTCGTGCCCGGGATCGGCCCCGTCGACCGCGACGAGATCATCAAGGGCTACGAGGTTTCGAAGGGCAATTACGTCCTGCTCGACGAGGACGAGATCGACGCGGTCAGGATCGAGAGCAAGCGGACGCTGGA